>Ga0196972_1000078_pt1 | contig 77431 bp, 73 predicted proteins | sample S1v_2013CmetaG_FD_148618 | JGI IMG/M metagenome (GOLD analysis project Ga0196972, IMG submission 148618) | Soil microbial communities from Anza Borrego desert, Southern California, United States - S1+v_20-13C | ecosystem: Environmental > Terrestrial > Soil > Desert | place: USA: California...
CATTGACGAACAAGTCGATGCCGCAGGCCTGCGCCGCCTGTTTCGCCGCTTCGATCTTGCGGCACAGCAGGTCCGGCGCATCCCGCCCGTCCTCGATGTTGATGCCGACCGCGCCGGCATCGGCCACGGCCGCGACCAGCTCGGCCACCTGGCGCGGATCGTCGGAATAACCGCCTTCGATATCGACCGTCAGCGGCACCTGCACCGCTTGCGCGATCGCCGCCGTGGTCGCGAGCAAGAGCCGGCGCGGCAGCTTGTCGCCATCGGCATGGCCGTGCGACCACGCCACGGCGGCGCTGCTGGTGGCGATCGCCTTGGCGCCCAAGCGCTCGACGATGCGTGCGCCGCCGGCATCCCAGACGTTGGCCAGCAGCAGCAGTCCTTCTTCATGCAGTTTGCGGAAACGGGTATCGCGACGTTCGGACATGGTAGTTCTCCTTGGCGTTGAAAGATGCGTATCCTCGCACGGCCGCGGCAATCGGGTTGGCAGTTTTCGGACATCCATATTCGCCCGGCCCGGACCGCCATGGCGCAAAAAAAGCCCGGGACAAGCCCGGGCCGTTTCCGAATCGTCAGCAGGCATCGCCCGCGGCGGCAGGTCACGCCGCGGCGCGCTCCTCTTGCATTTCCCCGCCCAACGCCAGCACCAGATCGTCGAGCATCTTCGCCAGCTCGCCCGTCATGAGCATGAAGTCGGCATCGAAACGCTCGTCGTCGTCCTTGGTCCTGACTTCGTCGTTCTCCTTCAACACGTCGAGCGGCGCGATGCGCTTGATCGCGAGCGCCTCGGTCAGCACGAAGGAAATCTTGTCGGACCACGTCATCGCCAGGCGCGTGCATTGCTTGCCGGCCGCGATGTGGCGGCGCACTTCCTCGGCATCGATCGTGTGCCGCACGTAGCGCACCGTCGCCTTGCTCTCGCCGGTGGCGCGCAACTCGGTATCCTGGTCGACGGTGAAGCCGCCCGGCGCCTCGTCCGCCGCCAGCCAGTCGGTCATGGCCGACACCGGCGAGCGCGCGACATGCAAGCTCGACAAAGGCAGCTTGTCGACCGCCTTCAACAGCATCTTCAACACTTCGTCGGCCTTGGCCGGGCTGGCGGCGTCGACCGCGAGCCAGCCGTGCACCGGGTCGATCCAGACGCGGGTGTCGCGCCGGATCGAGAAGGCCCGCGGCAGCAATTCGTCGGTGACCTGCTCCTTGAGCTCGCGCATCTGCTTGCGCCCCGGCGCGAAGCCTTGCTGCTCCTCGAGTTCGGCGGCGCGCGCCTTGGTGACCTGGTTGATGACCGTGCTCGGCAGCAGCTTCTTTTCCGTCGCCAGTTGCAGCAGCATCTGGCGGTTGACGGTGTGCACGAGCCGGTCATTGTCGCGCGGCGAAGCCCAGCCCTGGGTCTGCATTTCGAGGCTGCCGCCGGCGGCGAAGGCCAGCGGCGCGAGCGCGGTTTCCAGTTGGTCGGGCGTCATGGCCCAAGGTGCGGGAAGTCGGTAGATCTGGAGATTCTTGAACCACATGGGAAGCGCTCGAAAAAGGCGACATTTTACACGCGAGGCGGCTGCGCCGAACCGCTGGCGACACAAATACGTCGCTCTTGTCCGGCTTGCATTTCGCGCTTTACATTTCAATTACGCGCTCCGCGCGCCGGCGTTGCGGCCGGGGCTTACGCAAGTTACATTGACGGCACTTCGATACCTCTTTCGCAACGCATGAAACCGCTCAAGATATTTCTGCTATCCGCTCTATTGTTTTCGAGCGCCGCGCTCGCGCAAGCACCCGCCGGAAAAGGCCCGAACATGAAGGAAACCCGCTTTGTCGTCATTCACAAACCCGGTGCGAAGTGGATTCCAGGCGCGCCGATTTTCGAACAACCCGGCATCCAGGCCCACATCGACCACTATCGCAAGCTCCTGGAAAGCGGCAAGCTGGAAATGGGCGGGCCCTTCCTGGATGCCGGCGCGGGCGGCATGATGGTGCCGACCGCCGGGGGCGAGCAGGGAGGAGATCGAAGCGTTCGCCGGCGCCGATCCGGCGGTGAAGTCCGGCCTGCTGAACTATGAAATCCGGCCGTGGATGCTCGGCATGAAAAAATAAGCGGAATTTTTTCGCGCCGTTGTCGAATCGCGCGCGCGCCGTTCGTCGTAGCAAGCCCGAATACGCGGGTAACCAACCAAGGAACTCGACATGGAATACATGATCCTGATTTACGGCGATGAAAAAGCCTGGAATTCGCTTCCGGAAGAGAAAATCCAGCAGATCTATGCGGATTACGGCCGGTACACCGAGGAACTGAGCCAGGCGGGCGTGATGCGCGGCGGCTCGGAACTGGCGCCGGTGCACTCCGCCACCACGGTGCGCCTCAAGGATGGCAAGGTGGTCTGCACCGACGGGCCTTTCGCGGAGACCAAGGAGCAGCTCGGCGGCTATTACATCATCGAAGTGGCGAACATCGACGAGGCGATCAAGTGGGCGGCGAAATGCCCGTCCGCGCAGATCGGATCTTCCATCGAGATCCGGCCGCTCGTGTAACGCGCGGCAACACCGCCGCGCCGGGAACGGACGGTCCGCCTCGCGGCGCGCCGTCCGCCGGCCAGGCAACCCGCGCCGATCATCCGCCGTCCCGTGCTGGTACACGCCATCCATGAAGTCTGCCGCCGCGAAGGCGGCAGAATCCTCGCCGGATTGATCCGCCGCTTCGGCGATTTCCAGCTGGCGGAAGACGTATTGCAGGATGCGTATGCCAAGGCGCTCGAAGCCTGGCCGGCGCAGGGGCTTCCCGCAAACCCGGCCGCGTGGCTGACCAAGGTGGCCCAGCATCGCGCGCTGGATATCCTGCGGCGCGACGGCCGGATGGTGCCCGATTCGGCGGCGCTGGCCGAATCGGCGGCGTCCGGCGAGGACTGCGATGCCGGCACCGGCGACGTGTTCGAGGACGATCGGCTGCGCCTGATCTTCGTCTGCTGCCATCCGGCCCTGAACGGGCAGGCACAGGTGGCGATGGCATTGCGCACCTTGTGCGGCTTGACGACGCCCGAGATCGCGCGCGCCTTTCTCGAGGCGGAAGCCACGGTGGCGCAACGCATCGTGCGCGCCAAGCGGAAGATCGCCGACGCCGGCATTCCGTTCGAGGTGCCCGGACGGGATGCCCTGGGCGAGCGCCTTCCCTTGGTGCTGCAAGTGATCTACCTGATCTTCAATGAAGGCTATGCCGCGACCAGCGGCCGGGCGCTGGTGCGCATCGACCTGTGCGTGGAGGCGATCCGGCTCGCGCGCCTGGTGGCCGATCTCCTCCCGGATCAGGCGGAAGCGCTCGGCTTGCTCGCCCTGCTGCTGTTCCAGCATGCGCGTAGCGCCACCCGCGTCTCCGATTCCGGCGAATTGGTCACGCTGGAACGGCAGGACCGGTCGCTCTGGAACGAACCGATGATCGCCGAAGGACTCGCCATCCTGGACCATGCGCTCGCGCTGCGGCAACCGGGACCTTACCAGGTGCAGGCGGCGATCGCGGCCTTGCATGCCAAGGCGAAGCGCGCCGAGGATACCGACTGGCGCCAGATCGCGGCGTTGTACGACGGCCTGCTGCGCTACCTGCCGACGCCGGTGGTCGAACTCAACGCGGCGGTGGCGCATGCCATGGCCGGCAAGATCGAATTCGGTTTGCGCCGGATCCTGGAGATCGAGGCCCGGGGCGAACTCGGCCGTTCGCAATATCTCCATGCGGCGAAGGCCGACCTGCTGCGCCGGCTCGCGCGCTACGCCGAGGCCTGCGCGGCCTACGAACAGGCGCTGGCATGCACGCTCAACGACGCCGAGCGTTCCTACCTGGCGCTGCGTCTGGCCGAGGTGCGCGCCGCCGGACGGCCCCATATTCGTGGGACGGACTAGCCGGCGCAGCGAGCGCTGCGCTTCAATGCACGGCGCGCGCCTGGAAGCGGTCGTAGCGTTCCATCACCATCGGCACGTAACGCATGGTTTCCGCATACGGCGGCACGCGCCGCCCGTGGCGGATCACGGCATTCTCGCCGGCGTTGTAGGCGGCCACCGCGAGCCGGATATCGTTCTTGAACATGGCCAGCAGATCGCGCAGGTAACGCGCGCCGACCTCGAGATTCTGTTCCGGCGAATAGAGGTCGTAGTGGCCGTAGCGCGCGGCGGTCGCCGGCATCACCTGCATCAGGCCGACCGCGCCCTTGGGCGACAAGGCGCGCGCATTGAAGCCGGATTCGACTTCGATGACGGCTTTCAGCAACGCGGCATGCACGCCGTACGCCTGGGCGATGCGCTGGACCAGCGGCTCCAGTTCGGCGCGCCGCGCCGCCAGTTGCGCCAGCGTCACCGGGCCGGTGCCGGCGCGCGGCCAGAGCCGGTGGCCATCGAACACGGCGAAGACTTGCGACGTACGGTTGAGCGGGCGATCGGAAAAGATCGGCGTCTTGCTGGCCGGATCGTAGGAGCGATAAATCTTGGCATCTTCCGCCTGCGCGATGCCGCTGGCGCAGAATGCCGCGCACAGCATCGCCTGCCGCGCTGTCTTGAAGCAGTCCACCTCTTGTCTCCTCCCCGTTCTGACCTGACAGCATTACGATAAGCTTGTCCACGCCTTGCCCGCAAGCATTTGTTGCAATAGGAAAATTAATATCGGAAGAAGCGTTCAATCGGGTAGGAGCAGCGCCGTGACTGCATTGGCGGCGACTAATTTTCACAATAATTCACTATTCATCCGAACGAAGACCGTATTTCGGCCACTCATTTCGTGATCGTTAGCCGACGATCCTCCTCATGGCGATATCCGTCTTTCGCCATGGGCCTGCATGGCGCCATCGCGGCCTGCTGCTCCTGGCGGATTGCCTTCAGTAATAGAACCTTCCCGTTGCCATGCCTCGCCCGAAAAGACGCTTTACTTTGGATCTCAAGAAAATGTTACCCGTCTTTACTTCTTCCCCTGATACATCTAAAACGCAAGGCCTGCGCTATTCTCCGGTTCAAGCAGAACAACAAGATATGCTCAATAGTATCCATGGAAAATTCGTCGACAAAATTGTCGATCTATTCATGCAATACGCTGCGGAGAACAGCGAGCTCCAACAGAGCAAAGTCGCAGACATCGTGAAGATCAAGAAAGGAGAGGCCGACATTTCCGCGAACTCGAAAACCCGCGTGAACACGCTTCTCGCCACGGTCGCCAAGGAGGCGCGGAGCAATAACACCCTACGCAAGAAGCTGATTCCCCTGATCGACCAATATTCGACGTCTCTTGACAAGGTACTCACCAAACGCCACTTTCTGGCCTTCAACAGCGAAAACATCGCAAGCAAGCTAGGCGAACTGAAAAGCCTGATCAACCAGCAAGGGTCGAGCGAAAGCGATATGCGCGTCCAGCTAGAAGAGCAAAAACAGAAAGAGGAATACGAAAGCCAGGTTAACCGCTTCAACCTCGAGCAGCAATTGCAGAAGCTGCCCAATAATGGAAGTGGAGGCATCGACGGGAACGAACAACCATCGGATCAGGAATACGAGGGCAGCGAGACTCCGAGATTTCCCTCCTCACCGCGCAACAACGAACGGAAAAAAGTGTTCCTCCAGCCGAAATTCGGTTTCATATCCGACAAGAATTTCGAGGCACTGCTCGATCCCGGGCGCAAGACACGAATGCAGGGAGAACAGCGAAACGGCAATGAAATACGCGGCAACCAGGAAGCACAACGGAAAACGGAGGAAGGAGAACATCGAGGCCGTGGCCCAAAGTTCGATGAATATATGACTATTCAGTCCAATACGCCGCGCCGGACGACCAGTAGCGAAAATGCAGGCATCGACACGCAAGGGCGACATACGAATCCCGGATACAACGGCGGCAAGACTCCGAAATTCCCCTCCTCACCTTTCGGTTCTCTTCCTCTTTCCGATTTCGATCCTTTTTCCGATGAGGATATTAGGGCAATGATCGATCTCGGGCTCAAGACACGAAAGCAGGGAGAACAGCGAAACGGCAATAAAATACGCGGCAACCAGGAAGCACAACGGAAAACGGAGGAAGGAGAACATCGAGGCCGTGGCCCAAAGTTCGATGAATATATGACTATTCAGTCCAATACGCCGCGCCGGACGACCCGTAACGAAAATACCGGCATCGACACGCAAGGGCGGCATACGAATCCCGGATACAACGGCGGCACGACTCCAAGAGTCCCGTTCATTCGAATCAATCGCCAACAGGACAAGGTAATCACGCAACCGGCACTCCAAAATGGCGGCACTGGCGGCCCAAGTTGCGATGATCTGATCGCCGCGTTGAATGACGCGCGCAAGAACGGAATGCGGGATGGCATCATGGGCATCGCCGGCAAACTGTATCGCATGGGTACCGATGCTGCGCGCGCGGAGAACACGAAGCTGATGAAGCAGATAAATGAAGTGTTCCGGACTTCCTATGCGAACCTGCTAGTCCCCAGTCACTTACTCACAACTACCGTGGATGAGTTCGAGGGCGAGAATCTGGTCGATCCTAACCGGAATATCAATGTCCAGGAAGTCGTGCAGTACTTGCGAGACAATCTGAAAAACATCAAATGCGAGGACAATCCTCAAGAGCGCCCCCTCAGCAACAGCATGCCGACGAAAACTTTTGAAAACCGGACGGTGAATCTCCTCAAGCAGGCGAACGGCATGCGCAACGGACAAACGATGTGCACGCCGTACAATACGGGCGGATACCATTGGTCCTTGATCACGTTGACGAAGACCTCGGAGAATCAGATTGCCATCGCGTTCATCGATTCCAATGGAACCAATATTCCGACAGGTGTGGAGGAAAAACTCACGGCCGGATTGTTGAGCGCATCGAAGAATACCGGCATCGGCTCCACCTTCCAATTCATTGGCCAAAAGGTGCAAATGGCGGTGACCTATCTAAATGGAGAAAACGGCTCCGATAACAATTGCGGGGCTTGGTGTTGCGCGGTTGCCGAGCATATCGATCAGCAAATCGGCCTCGGCTCCAAAGATACGGTGGCGAACTTGAGCAAGACGTTCCTATCGCAAGCCAAAAAGGACTTCGACATCGAAGCCGTACGCGGCAAGATGATGGCGAACCTCCTGGCCGAACACCGGTAGCCGTTGCTCTTATGAGCGACGATCCGTTCCGTCATCGAAGATGGAGCGCTCAGGCATTGTCGGCGAGACCGAACAGACCCAGTTGCTGAGCATTGTCGTCCTCTTCGCTGGTGCGCACCCCGATGCCGAGCAGACGCACCGGGCGCCGGCCGCGCTGGAAAGCGGTGTCGAGCAATTTGTCGAACACCCCGCGATCGAGTTGCAGGCCGACGCATTCGGCCGTCGTGCGGCGGAAATCCGCGAAGCGGATCTTGACGAACAGCTTGCGGATCTGGCGTTCGGCCTGCGCCTGCTTCACCCGCGCTTCGAGCAAGTCGTACAGCGGCGCCAGTTCGCGCCGGCAGGCGTCGAGATCGGGCAAGTCCTGCACATAGGTCTCCTCGACGCTGACCGACTTGCGCTCCTGGTCGGGGCAGACTTCGCGGCGGTCGATGCCGCGGCACAGGTCGTACATGCGTGCGCCGAATTTGCCGAAGTGATGCTGCAATTCGCGCAGCGACCATCGCTGCAAATCGGCGCAGGTATGCGCGCCGAGGCGTTTCAGCTTCGCGGCCGTGACCTTGCCGACGCCGAACAGCTTGTCGACCGGCAGCGGCGCGACGAAGGCATCGACATCGCGCGGCCGGATCACGAACAAGCCATCCGGCTTGTTCCAATCGCTGGCGATCTTGGCAAGGAACTTGTTCGGCGCGACGCCTGCCGAGGCGGTAATGCCGACTTCCTTGGCGATGCGGGCGCGGATCTCCTGCGCGATCAGCGTGCCGCTGCCGTGGAAATGCGGCGAATTCGTGACGTCGAGATAAGCCTCGTCGAGCGAGAGCGGCTCGACGAGGTCGGTATAGCTGCGGTAGATCGCCATGATCTGGCGCGAGACGACGCGGTATTTTTCCATCGCCGGGCGCAGGATGAGGAGCTCCGGACAACGCTTGACCGCGGTCGCCATCGGCATCGCCGAACGCACGCCGAACTTGCGCGCCTCGTAATTGCAAGTCGCGACCACGCCGCGCTGGTCCGGCCGGCCGCCGACCGCAAGGGGCTTGCCGCGCAACGACGGATCGTCGCGCATCTCGACCGCCGCGTAGAAGCAGTCGCAATCGCAGTGGATGATTTTTCGAAGCGGCGCGCTCACGATGCATGGAAGGCGAAAAAAACGCCGGTATGATTTTACCGGCGTTGGGCGCTTCCGTTCGTCCGCATGCGCGGTTCTATTCGCTGCCGAGCCAGATGAACTTGAACAGGAAGATCGCGGCGATGATCCAGATGATGACCGGCACCTGTTTCGCGCGGCCCGTGAACAGCTTCAAGCCGGCATAGGCGATGAAGCCGAAGGCGACGCCGTTGGCGATCGAATACGTGAAAGGCATCAGCACCGCGGTGAGGACGGCCGGCACGCTGTCGGTGGTTTCGTCCCAGTCGATGTCCGCCAGTTCGCGCAGCATCAGGCAAGCGACGTACAGCAGCGCCGGCGCGGTGGCGTAGGCCGGCACGGCGCCGGCCAGCGGCGCGATGAACAGGCAGGCCAGGAACAATGCGGCGACGGTGATCGCGGTCAGGCCGGTGCGGCCGCCCGCTTGCACGCCGGACGCACTTTCGATGTAGGCCGTGGTGCTGGACGTGCCGAGGAAGGAGCCGGCGACGATCGCGCCGCTGTCGGCCAGGAGCGCCTTGTTCAGGCGATCCATCTTTCCTTCCTTGAGCAGGCCGGCGCGCTGCGCCACGCCCATCAGCGTGCCGGTGGCATCGAACAGTTCGACCAGGAAGAACACCAGCACGACGTTGAGGATGCCGATCGAGAGAGCGCCCATGATGTCGAGCTTGAACAGGGTCGGATCGATCGATGGCGGCGCCGAGACGATGCCGCCGAAGGTATTGCCGCCGAATTGGAAGCTCAGCAGCGTAACGACCAGGATGCCGATCAGGATCGCGCCTTTCACACGCAGGCGGTCGAGCGCGACGATGAGGAAGAAGCCGATCGTCGCGAGAATCGCCGGCGGCTTGTGCAGGTCGCCGAGCGTGATGTAGGTGGCGGGGCTGGCGGCGACGATGCCGGAGTTCTTGAGCGCGATGATGCCGAGGAACAGGCCGATACCGACCGTGATCCCGGTGCGGATCGCGTGCGGTATGCCGTTGACGATCATCTCGCGCACGCGGAACGCCGTGACGGCAAGAAACATGCAGCCCGAGATGAAGACCGCGCCGAGCGCCGCTTCCCAGGAGTAGCCCATGCCCTTCACGACGGCATAGGCGAAGTAGGCGTTCAGCCCCATGCCCGGCGCGAGCGCGATCGGATAGTTGGCGTACAGACCCATGATGACGGTGCCGATGGCAGCCGCCAGGCAGGTCGCGACGAACACGGCATCTTTGGGCATGCCGGCGTCGCCGAGGATGGAAGGATTGACGAAGATGATGTAGGCCATCGTCAGGAAGGTGGTGATGCCGGCCAGCACTTCGGTGCGCACGTCGGTATTGTGCTCGCGGAGCCGGAACAGGCGCTCCAGCAGGCCTGTGCTGTGCGTGGCGGTGCCGCGCTCTTTCTGGTCTTGCAGACCCTTGGTGTAGCTCATGTCGGTCGTCTCCTTCCTGGGTGTGCCGCGCCCGCTTCGGCAAGCGCATCGTGCGGCGCGCTTGCCGGCAATGCGCGAGGCGCTTCGATCGCGAATATACGGAGCATGTAATGTCTTACAGAATCTTGCCTGCGGGATATGGGGGAATCGAATAACGGGTATTCGACTGTCCGTATGTGGCGCATTATACGGAGCGCGGGCGAACGGTCGTTCTGGCGCGCCGCAACGCACTCGTATTACACGGCGCGGAGCGGATGAGGCGAAGTGCGGTGACAACACCGCGGCAGAGAGTCAGGCGATCAGCGGCAGCACGACGAAGGCGCACAGGAAGGCCCACACCAGGCCGCCGACCGAGAACGCCGAGGAACTGAGCGCATGCGCCTCCTCGTCGTCCTCGAGCCTGAGAATGGTGTAGGTGCCGTGATATAGCAGGCTGGCTGACGTCATCAGGCCGGCCACGAGGGCGATGATCATGATCCACATGTTGTCGATCGCCAGGCCGAGGCTGGAAACCCACAACGGCACGGCCGTGATCGCGGCCAGCAGGAAACTGTCCTTGAAGTCGCAGGCGATCCGGTGCGTCTCGGCCATGCTCTTGATGACCCAGCCCATCAGCGGCACGGTCAGCAGTTCGGTCACGAAGAAGGCCGCCGCCACCATTTTCCAGCGCGAATACGGCGCGTTCATCAGATAGGTCAGCGGATGGTCGGCACCCGCGTACAACAGCATCGCGGGCGGCAGCAGCGACATCGGCAGCACCAGGCAGAGAAAGGTCTTCAGGACGGCGGGATGCAGCGCGCTCACATCGTCCCAACCGTCGTGGAACGACGTCACCATCTTCATGTAGTGGAGCGGGCTGTGCGTCATGATAGGCCTCGATGATTCGCCGGAGCGTTTGCCGGCTCCGTTTTTCACTATAGGACATGGGATCGCACGCTGCCATGCGGCATGTTGCGAAACTCGCACATTCGACTGTGCGTCTAATGAGGCCGATCAATTCCAATGAAGGAATGCATAATGACAATCAGCAGCCTCGATCCCGGCCTCGATCCGCGACCCGACCGCCGGCTCGGCGTCGGCCACGGCACCGATGCGCTCGGCCCCAGCGATACCTCGGACAGCGGCAGCGACGTCTGCGGCGGCCCCGGCCTCAAGGGCGAACAGGAAGTGCGCGTTCGCCTCGGCGGCGGCACCACGTCCGATCTCGACCAGGGACCGGCCAAGCGCAAGGGGGCCGGCAATGCCGGTCCCGATATCGGCGATGCCAATCTCGACAGCGATACCGATTCCGGCGGCACCGGCGAGCACAGGACGGCCGGTCGCGATGCCACCATCAGCGACGGGCAGGATATCGATGTCGACCAGATACAACGGCTCGCCGACATTCCCGACGAGCAAACGATGGAAGACCGGGCCGACGAAGAATTCCGGGACGACGAGCCGCCGCCGGAGGACCGGCCGCCGGAACGCAAGCATTGACCCGCCTCTGGCGCGGTTTCTTGGCGCTTTCTCAGCGCTTGCTTATGTACCTTCAATCCGCCTGCAGCACGAAATCGGTGAACAGCACCTGTTGCACGCGCGGCCGGTCGAACGATTGGTTGATCGTCTGCGTCAGTACTTGCTGCGTCGAGACCAGCCCGGCCGGCGTGCTCAGGGTCTTGGGATCGGTATCGAGCAACGTCCGGTACAGCAGATCGTTGAGCGCATCCTTGTTCTTCTTCGCCCAGCGTCCGTTGTCGCTGTCGGTTTGAATCGCCAGGCTGGCGTTGAAGGTATAGCCCTGGTTTTCGATATGGAACGGCCCGACGGCGGCGAAAGCGACGTCGGCCCGCAGCTGTTGCTGGAACGGCTTGTAATACGCCCAGGCAGCCACGAAACCGACCACCAGGCCGGCAACCAGGATTCCCGCCATATAGGCGAAGGTGTAATCGTCTTTCGGTTTTTTCTTTTTGGCAGCCGGCATGGTAGTCCGTGACGACGAAATCGGGATGCTCAAAGTATATCTATGCAGCAACTTTTTTCCAGCTGTCGATATTGACAGCTGATTTTCGCCAGAGCGGCTCTTTGCCGCGCAAAAAACCAAAGCGGCAAAGCATTGTCGAATTTACCAGCCCGCCGCCGGCGGCCTTTCCTGCCTCGCGAAAGGACCAGAGTGGACGACACCCATCGGAATATGCCTCCCGGCGATGATCCGCGACCGGATCAACCGCCTTCTTCATCGATCCCCGTTCCGCTTTTCGCGCGGTCAGCGCGCCGCTGGCGCTGGTTGTTGGCATTCGGCCTTGGCGCCGGCTCGCTCGTCCTGGGATTGATTTATGTCGCGTTCGCGCTGCCGGCCACGCCGGCGGTCGACCAGTTGCAGCGCGTGCGCGGCGAACAGCCGAGCCTGCTGTTATCGGCCGATGGCAGGACGCTCGCCTCGTTCCGCGACGTGCAACGGGAATGGGTCGATCTCGACCACATCTCGCCTTACGTGCTGCAAGCCTTGATCGCGACCGAAGACCGGCGTTTCCACCGGCATAACGGCATCGATGTGGGCCGTACGCTGGCGGCGGCATTCCATACCCTGGGCGGCGACACCCAGGGTGGCTCGACCATTACGCAGCAACTGGCGCGCAACATGTTTCCGAACGAAATCGGCCGCGCGCGCACGCTGACGCGCAAGTTCAAGGAGATGTTGACAGCGGTGAAGATCGAACGCGCTTACACGAAACGGCAGATCCTCGAGACTTATCTCAACACGGTGCCCTTCCTCTACAACATCAGCGGCATCGAAATGGCGGCTCGCACCTACTTCGGCAAACAGGCGGCCGATCTCGATATTCTCGAAAGCGCAACCCTGGTCGGCATGCTCAAGGGCACTTCCTACTACAATCCGGTCGCCTATCCCGAGCGCTCGCAAAAACGGCGCAACCTGGTGCTGGCGCAAATGGTGAAGCGCGGCATGCTGCCCGCCGCCGCCTATCGCGCGCTCGCCGGCCAGCCGCTGCGGCTTGACTTCCAGCGCCAGGCGGACGAGGCCGACGATTCGGCGCCGCATTTCACGCTCTATGTCCAGCGCTGGCTGCAGGAATGGGCGCGCCAGAACGATGTCGACCTGGCGGTGGACGGCCTGGTGATCCATACGACGATCGACTTGACGCTGCAGCAGGCCGCGATGCGCGCCGTCGAACGCCAGGCAGAGGCCCTGCAGAAGATCGCCGACGTGGAATGGAGCCGCAGCGCCGACCAGGTGCTGTCGCATGCGCCGTCGGCCTATGCGAAGCTCCACAAGCGCGTGGAACCGTTCCGCCATTTCTGGAGCACGAACCGCGATCTGATCGACAGTTTCGTGCGCGAGACGCCTGAGTTCCGCAGGGCGGTCAACGCGGGCCGGAAGCCGGCGGCGGTGCTGGCGGCGCTGCGTGCCGACGAGGAGTTCATGGCGCGGCTGCGCGCCGACAAAACGCGCCTGGAAGCGGGTTTCGTCGCGATCGATCCGGCGTCCGGCGAGATCAAGGCCTGGGTCGGCAGCCGCGATTTCCGGCGCGATCAGTTCGACCATGTGGCGCAGGCCGCGCGCCAGCCGGGATCGACCTTCAAGCCCATCGTCTACGGCGCCGCGCTCGAGCAAGGGCTCAGCCCCGATCACGCCTATCTCGACCGCATCGTCGAAATCCGCGCGCCCGACGGCAGCCTGTGGAAACCGACCGACATGTCCGGGCCGAGCCTCCAGCACATGACCTTGCGCGACGGCCTCGTTTACTCGAAGAATACGATCACCGCGCAGGTGATGCAGGATGCCGGCCTGCAAAACATCATCCAGCTCGCGCAAGCGCTCGGCATCGACCGCAGCCGGCTCGACGCCGTGCCCTCGCTCGCGCTCGGCACCAGTCCGGTCACGCTGCTGGAGATGGCGTCCGCCTACTCCACCATCGCCACCGTCGGCAAATACCGCCGGCCGTTGTTCGTCAAGCGCATCACCGACCGCGCCGGACGCCTGCTGGCCGAGTTCGAAAACGAGGGCCGGCGCGTGATGACCGAGGATTCCGCGGTCGAACTGATCGACATGATGCGCGGCGTGGTCGAACGCGGGACCGGCACGGTGATCAAGACGCGTTTCGGCATCCTGGCCGACATCGCCGGCAAGAGCGGCACCACGCAAAACAACACCGACGGCTGGTTCATCCTCATGCATCCGAACCTTGTCGCGGGCGCCTGGGTCGGCTTCAACGACGCGCGCGTGACGATGCGCAGCGCCTATTGGGGCCAGGGCGGCCACAATGCGGCGCTGGTGGTCGGCGATTTCTTTCGCGACACGCTGAAAGCGAAACTGATCGACGCGAATGCCCGCTTCCCCGCCCCGCAACGGGCGGGAATGGAAATGCTGGTCTCTCATGAAGAACCGCTGCCGCTCAGCGAAGGCGACAGCGGCAGCCTGGACAAGCTGCCATCCGGCACCGGCGTCATCACGCGCGGCGACGGCAGCCGCATCATCATTGCTCCCGGAGCGCCGCTGCCGCCGCCCGCGCCGCCGCCGAGCGAACCCGCACGCGGCAGCGGCTGGGAGCGCAATACGCTATGGGAACCCGACCGTAATTGACACTGCCAGCGCGAAGGGCGGCTCAGGGCCGCCCTTCCCTGCGCTTCGAGTTCATTTTGGGTCCGCTCCGGCTTACTGGCCGGAGCTGCTTGCCGCTTCGCCGCGCAGGGTCTGGCTATCGTCCGCCTGCCGTGCCAAGGCGAAACGCTCGTCGGCTTGGCGACGTGCCTCGCGGTATTCTTCCCTGGCTTCCTGCCTGCGTGCCAAGTATTCGGCGCGAGCCTGCGCGCGCGCCTCGCGGCGCTGGATATACGGATCTTTTTCCGTTTCCGTTTGCGCGCGCCGTTCGATCGTCACGGAATGCTCGGGCACGGCGCTCGTTCCGGGCGCCGGCATCGGCCGGTGCGGTGTCCCTGGCGCGACCGGCGGGGCCGGAGGCACGGGCGGCATATCGGGCGGGACCGCTTGCGGCAACGCCGCCGGATCGGGCGGCGCCGATGGCGGTGGCGGCGGCATCGGCGGTTCCGGCGGCGCTAGTGGAGAGGATGTCTGGGCATGGGTCAATTGCGCGAGCGTCATGATCGCCGACCCAAGCAATATCTTGTGTCGCTGCAGCATGGCAACTCCTTTACGAAAAGGGGACAAATCGGACAACGCCGGGGTGCATCACGCACCCGTCGGTCCGTCATCTAATCTTGACCCGCCCGAGACAATATAAGTTCAGGCGCTTTCATGCCGGAAAGGTTGGCCCTCTCGCGGCGGCGAAGCGACCCGGCTGCGGATCGGGCTTCGCCGCGCTCCGCATCAGAACTTGTGGCGGATGCCGAAGTTCAGGCTGGACGGATCCTTGCCGGCGGCCGCGCCGCCGAGCGTCGCCGCGGCTTCGTTGTCGATGCGGGCGTAGGAGGTGTACAGGTTGGTGCGCTTGGACAAGTCGTGGGTATAGCCGAGCGCCCATTGCGTCGTATCGCGGTTGGCAACCAGCTTGTCGCTGCGGCGGACATAGGACGCCAGGAAGCTGCCCTTGCCGACCGGTGCGGACAGGCCGATCATCGCATCGCGCGAATCGGCGTTCTTCGCGCCGGCGGCGCTGTCGCCCTTATTCAGGGCATAAGCGGCATGCGCCTTGAGCCTGCCGAGATTCCAGGTGCCGCCCAGCAGCGTGCTCCTGGCATTGCCATTGTCGGCATTGGCGACGGTCAGCAGGTTCTGGCTGTGATAAGCGAGTACGCCCGTCACCGGGCCGCCGGCATAGGCCAGCGAAGCGCCGATCTGGCGGCCGAGCGAACTGCCGCCGGCGAGATTGCCGAAGGAATAGGCGAGCTGGCCGGTGAAGCCGCTCATGCTGGGTGTCGTGTAGTTGATGGTGTTGTCGGCGCGCTCGTCGTAAGCCTTGAACACCTTGGCGATGTTGCCGGCGAGGCCGAGGCCGAACGGGTCGATCGATTCGAGCGCCGGACGGATCGGATTGTAGGTGCGGCCGAGCTTGAGGGAACCGAAACCGCCGTTCAAACCGACGAAGGCTTGGCGGCCGAACAGGCGGCCGCCCTGGCCAGGCTTGCCGTCGTTCATGGTAAAGCCGTTCTCCAGCGTGAAGACTGCCGACAGGCCGCCGCCGAGATCTTCCGTGCCGCGAAAGCCGATGCGGCTGCCGGACTGCAGGCCGCTCTCGAGAGCGGTGACGCTGGCGGTGCCGTCATCCTTGCGGTGGATGCCGGCGTCGGCGACGCCGTAGATCGTGACATTGGTCTGCGCGAAAGCGGCGCCCGTGGCTGCGCCGGCGAGGGCGAGCGCAAGAATCGATTTTTCCATTATGCGAAGTCTTTCAAGTAGTGAACGAAGAAGGGCTTTCCTAGAAGCAAATACAACCGCGGGAAATTCTAGGAGGCCATCGTTACAGGCTGGTGACTTCGGCAAAACATTTTTGCCACGCGCACGCGGCGATCGGCGATACGTCAATAATGCGGCGGCTTTTCGTTGGCCGGCATGCGCTCGTTGGCGTTGCTGGCGATGTCCTTGAGCCGACGCGCGAGTTCCGTGCACAGTCTTTCGAGATCGTCGATTTTTTTCTGTTGTTCGTAGACGGTCTTGTTCAATACATCGAGCAGGTGGTCCTGGTGCGCGATCTTGATTTCCAGGTCGATCAGGCGTTCGTCGCTCATCAATGCACGCTGCCCTTCCGCGCTTCCTTGCGCTGCTGCACCAGCACCCAGGGCTTGACCACGACCGCCCACAGCGACAAATCGGCCTCGAGCCAGGCCTTGGCCTGGTCGTCGTTGACCTTTGCGATGCCGCCGCCGGCCAGCCATTGCGCGACCATGTCCTTGTCGTCGTTCGCCATGCGCGCGGCGACTTCGATCAAGTCGAGCCCGTCGCTGACGACGATCACGTTGCCGCCGGCGTAATGGCGCAACAATTCGGTCCATGGCAAGCGCGCGGTCTCGAGATTGAGTTTCGCGTACAAGGACGCGTATTGCGGGTCGGAGGAAGAAGGATTCGACATGGCTTGCCGGAAAAGAAAGGAACAGCGCGGCAGCTTATCAGATTTCGGATTTTGCGCGATCATTGGAGCGATTCCAGTCCCTCGAGCCCGCCGATGAGATCGACCAAAGCCAGCGCCGCCGTTGCCCGCCTGAATGCCCGCGATCCGGAATTTCGCTATTCGCTCGGCATGACCGCGGCCGGCTTTTTCTATTTGCTGCGCGCCGCGAGCGGCGCCGCGCCGGAAAAGATCAGCCCCGACCTGACGCTCGAGGAATTCGTCGAGTTCGCGAACAAGACCGGGCCGCAGAAGAAAGTCAGGGTCAGCAAGCTCGATGCGGCGTTCGAGAAGCAGCTCGAACGCAAGAAAGCCGGCGAATGAGGCACCGGCTGGCGGCGCCGGGACAATTGCCGGCACGTATGGGAGCCGGCGCCGGACGGTGCGCCGGGAGGAGAATGCGGATCGCGTCAAGCGGCGAAGTCGCGCACGTAAAGACAGGTGTCGCCTTCGCCGTCCTTCATCCGGATCCGGTCTTGGTAGCGCAGGCCGAGGCTCTCGAGCAGCTTGATCGAACGCTCGTTGCCGGGCGAGACGATAGCGACGATGCGCTCCAGGCCGAGCGTGTGCCGGCCGTAATCCATCACGGCGGCCGCGGCTTCGTAGGCATAACCCCGGCCCCAATGCCTGGCCAGGAACGCGAAACCGATATCGACGTCATCCAGGGTGTCGCGCTTGATCAGGCCGCACATGCCGAGCGGCGTGCGGTCTTCCTTCAGCTCCGTCAGATAAAGGCTGAAGCCGTGGCGCTCCTGCATCGCCAGCGGCCCGTCGACGATGTAGTCGCGCGCGCCCTCCACGGTACGGATGCCGCGATCGCCGATGAAGCGTTTCCAGGACGGCTCGTTCAAGAGTTCGAGAACGAACGGCGCGTCGTCGGCCCGCAGCAGGCGTAGGCTGAGGCGTTCGGTGTCGAGAATTTTCATGTGCGGCTCCCCGGGATACGGAATGGAAATCAAGTGGTCGCGCGAGCCGGCCATTCCTCGCGCAGCAAGCCATAGACATGGGAATCCACGACTTCGCCCTTCATGATCCAGCGCTTGCGCAGCAAGCCTTCGCGCGTGAAGCCGAGGCGCCGCAGCGCGCGGTCGGAGACCAAGTTGCGCGGATCGGCTTCGGCTTCCAACCGCCGCAGCGACAATTCCTCGAAGGCATAGTCGATCAGCGCCGTCATCGCCTCTTGCAGGTAGCCGCGTCCCCGATGCGCCTTGCCGAGCGCGTAGCCGACCTCGGCGCGCATGCTTTCCTCCTCGAGGCGGAACAGCACGCAGGTGCCGGCCACGATGCCGGTGCCGCGTTCGACGATGGCGAACAACATGCCGCTGCCTTCCTTGTTGCGGCCGTCGACGCGCTCGAACCAGGCGCGCGCGTCGGCTTCACCGGTCCAGGTAGCGATCGATAAGTAACGCGTGACCTCGTCGTCGCCATGGATGGCGAGCAAGTCGGGCAAATCCCTTTCCTCGACGGCGCGCAACAGCAGCCGTTCGGTTTCTATCGTGGGCAAGGCTGGAAATGGCATGGTCGTCCTGCGGCAACGGTTGGAAGGAATCCAGATTCTACTGTCATGTTCAATCGAGCAAGGGACAGGGGGTGACGGCCGTGCCGCGCGCCCGGCATGCGCGCTCGTAATCGCGCAGATAATCGCGTTCGTCCTGGTCCAGCGCCGCGAGATCGATCAATTCCCAGTCGTAGCCGACATGAATGATGTTCTCGAAGCGGATGCGGTCCGGCGCGTCGGCGTCGGGATGGGTGACGATGACGTTTTCGATGCGCACGCCGCCGCGGCCTTCGAGATAGATGCCGGGTTCGACCGACACCACCATGTCGGGCGCGAGCAGGAACGGCGAGGCGGGGCCGAAATTGATGCCGCCTTCGTGCACATGGATGCCGATGCCGTGGCCGGTTCCGCAGGCGTAATCGTAGCCGCGCTCCCGCACGCAGCCGCGCACCAGGCGGTCGACGTCGGCGCCTATCGTCCCCGCGGGATAGCTCGCCATCATGCCCTTGAGGCAAGCCTTGAGTACGGCAGTATAGATCTCCTTCTGCCACGGCGCCGGACGCGCCGCGCCGGACGCGTTGCGCAGCACGGTACGCGTGCAATCGGTGGCGAAGCCCTCGGCATAGTAGGCGCCGCTGTCGAGCAGCACCAGGTCGCCGTCGCGCAATTCGCGCTCCGGGCTGGCGTCGCCGTAATGCATGAGCGCCGCCGTTTCCCCGGTCGCGGAGATCGGGTTGAAGCTCAGCGCGACCGCCCCCTGCTCGCGGTAAGCGCCGACGATCGCTGCGGCGAGATCGCGTTCGGAATGGCGCATGCCCGCTTGCCCGTACTTGGCGAAGCGCATCGCCTGGGCGACCGCCGCCGAGCTCCTGGCGAACGCGGCGCGCACGGCGGCCAGTTCGGCTTCGGTCTTGACGGCGCGCATCGCATCGACCGCGTCGAACGCGCTATCGTGGCGCGCCGCCGGCCAGGCCTCGCGGGCCCATTGCGGCAATGCGCAGTTGACGCTCTCGGCGCGATAGCAGACCTGCCGCACGTCGAAGCCGGCGAGAAAGGCGAGCAAACCGGCGCGGTCGTCGCGGAATACCCGCAGCTCGGCGTCGAGTTCGACCGGGCAGGCGCTGCATGCCGACGGCAGGTAGAGCGCGGCTTCGCGCCCGAGCACGAACAGATAGCCGAGATGCGATGCCAGGTTCGGCAGATGATGGCCGCGGCTGTTGAGGAGATAACAGATATCGTCCGCGGCGCAGGTGACGTAACAGGTCGCGGCCGCGCCGTGACGCGCGGCGATGGCCTGCTGCAGGCGCACCAGGTTGGCGCTGACGCTGCGTCCGGTCACGCTCTCCGGCAAGGCCCTGATCGGACGCTCGACCCGCCAGCCGGGCAAGGCGACGGCGCGTTCGAGTTCCTGGCGCTCGAGCGCAACCCACTCGACGCCAGCCGTCGCCAGTGCCGCATCGAGCTTGACGCGCTGGGCCACGCTGACGCGATAGGGGTCCCAGCCGATGCGCACGCGCGCGGCGGCGCGCGCACCGAGCCAGGCGGCGATGCCGTCCCAGATAGCGATGCCGAGCGGGAGCTTTTCCACTTGCACCAGCGTCGCATCGGTCTGGCGCTCGGCCTGGACATGGTAGCGCCCGTCGACGAACAGAATGAACTGGGCGCCGCAACCCAGGGGGTCGAGCAATTCGCGCCGCACGAAGACGCCGCTGCCGGCCGAACCGTCGAAACCCGAGACCGCGTAGCGCAAGCTGTTTTCCATCGGCGTGTACGCCGTCAGGAACGGATCGTGCGACGGCACCAGCAGCACATCGAGCGCCAAGGCGGTCATCAAGTCTTGGACGGCGCGATGGTTGGCGCGGACATCGGGGGCATAGGACGACGCGGGAAAGCTGTACGGAAGGGCTGGGAGCATGGCGATCCTTTCGAGGCAAAAAGGGGTAGCGGTTCGGGGTGCAATCAAAATTTTAGCTACACTAAAAATTTAAGTAAAGCTAAAATTATTGTGGCACTAAAATTATTACCTCCTCATACTCCTGGAATGCCGATGGCGCCAGGGATGAGGGGGTGTTCCCGGGCGCGCCGATCCGGCTTGATCGAAACCGGCGTCGTCCCTTGAACTGCCTCTCAAACCGCTCTAGAATCGCGCCACGATCTTCCCCGCGCTGCGGCGCTTCTTCTCTGGCCGGCTCCAAGGACCGCGATGACCACCAAGCAAATCGGAAAGCGGATCCGCAGGCTGCGCAAGGCGCAGCACAAGACGCTGCTGCAAGTGGCCGAGGAAAGCGGCCTGTCTGTCGGGTTCCTGTCGCAGGTGGAGCGCAACCTGAGCGGCATCACCTTGTCCTCGCTCGTCAACGTCGCGCGCGCGCTCGACGTGCCGTTGCAGGAACTGGTGGACCAGCCGGCGCAGACGGCGCCCGACTCGCACCAGGGCCGCCGCGAAGTCTATGCCATCGAGGATGAGAGCGTCGGCTATGAACGCCTGTCGACGGTGTTTCCCGGCAGTCGGCTGCATTCGGTGAAGATGATCGTGCCGGCCGGCTTCGCTTCCGAAACGGTGTCGCATGCCGGCGAGGAGATGGTGTATGTCTTGAGCGGCGCCATCGTCTATACGGTCGGCGCCCGCGAGTACCGGCTCGACAGCGGCGACTCGCTGCACTTCGATGCCGGCACGCCGCACAAGATCGAGAATCGCGACCGGCAGCAAGCCGAAGTGCTATGGGTTGGAACGCTGGCGATCTTCGACGACGCGCAAGCCTCCGCGCGCGAACCGGCGGACCTGGCCGGCACGGAATTTCACGAGATCGGGGCCGAATGACCTGTCCCGCGGACCGGTAACTTTCGGTCGCCATATTTGACGCAACGCAAGCGGCATGCTTTTCCCCTGGGCACAGGATAGACAGCAGCACGGAAATTCACCACGCTAGCTTTGTCGCCCACCGGCGATAGCGCGCATCGCATCTTGCCTCCGGCGGCCAGCCGGGTCGCACAGTCAGGCTTATCGGCTTGCCTGTCCGAGACCGAGCGCGGCTCGTTTCCACGCCCCGGACGGGAAGCCCGGCGGAGGATGCCATGACGCAGGATTCGAACGAGGCCAGAGCGTATCTCTCGACGCTTCCCGTGCAAGGTCGCGAACGGCGGCTCGCGCTCGCCATCGTATTGGTGTCCGTCGTGGTGTTCCTCTGCACCGCACCGTTCGCGCAGGTCAAGCTGCCCGCCGTCTGGGCCTTCATCCCGATCTATGAATCGGTGATCGTCATCAATGACTTGATCACGGCGGTCCTGCTGTTCGGACAGCATCGGATCCTGGGCCTGCGCGCGCTGCGCATGCTGGCCTGCGGTTATCTGTTCACGTCCTTCATGGCGGCCCTGCATGCCCTTACCTTTCCCGGCCTGTTCGCGCCGGCCGGCCTGCTCGGCGCCGGCCCGCAAAGCACGGCCTGGATCTACATGTTCTGGCACGGCGGTTTTCCGCTGTTCGTGATCGCCTATGCGTTGTTCAGAGGCGAAGCGCCGCGGCAACGGCGGCGCTTCTCGACGCTGACCAGCATCCTCATGGTCGCTGCACTGGCCGGCGCCCTGGCCGCGCTGGCGACGGCCGGCCAGGATCTGCTGCCCGCGATCATGGCCGGCAACCGCTACACGCCGGCGATGAAATTCGTCGTCACCAGCGTCTGGCTGCTCAGCCTGGCCGCCGCCTTCGTGCTATGGCGGCGGCGGCCGCATTCGGTACTCGACCTGTGGCTCATGGTGGTGATGGTGGCCTGGCTGTTCGATATCGCCCTGTCGGCGGTCCTCAACGCCGGCCGCTTCGACCTCGGCTTCTATGCGGGGCGCCTGTACGGCATGCTGGCGGTCAGCTTCGTCCTGCTCGAACTGCTGCTCGAGAACGGCGTCCTCTACGCGCGGCTGGTGGAAGCCAACGACAACGAGCGGCAACAGGCCGCGCGACTGCTGGCGGCGCGCAACGAAGCGCAGGCCGCGAGCCGCGCCAAAGCGATGTTCCTGGCGAACATGAGCCATGAGATCCGCACGCCGCTCAATGCGATCATCGGCATGTCGTATCTCGCGCTCAAGACCGAGTTGACGCCGCGCCAGCGCGATTACCTGCAAAAGCTGCAGCGTTCCGGCCACCACCTGCTCGGCGTGGTCAACGACATTCTCGATTACTCGAAGATCGAGGCCGGCGGCCTGTCGATCGAGCGCGCCGAATTCGACCTGGAAGCCCTGCTCGACAACGTCGCCGCGTTGGTCGCCGACAAAGCCGGGCGCAAGAACCTGGAACTGATCTACGACGTCGCTCCCGACTTGCCGAGTCGGATGATGATCGGCGATTCGTTGCGGATCGGACAGATCCTGATCAACTATGCGAACAACGCCGTGAAGTTCACGGAGCGCGGCGAAATCGCGATCGTCGTGCGGCTGCGCGAGCATACCGTCAGCGAAGCGCTCTTGTGGTTCGCGGTGCGCGACACCGGCGTCGGCCTGACCGAAGAACAGAAAGGCCGGCTGTTCCAGAGTTTCGAGCAGGCCGACGTCTCGACCACGCGGCGCTACGGCGGCACAGGACTCGGACTGGCGATTTCGAAGAAGCTGGCGCAACTGATGGGCGGCGAAGTCGGCGTCGAGAGCGAATACGGCAAGGGCTCGACCTTCTGGTTCACGGCGCGCGTCGGCATCGGCAAGGATGTACGCAAGGTTTACCTGCCGCAACCGGACTTGCGCCGCCGCCATGTGCTGGTCGTCGACGATAGCGAAAACGCGCGCGCCGTCCTGAGCGGGATGCTGCGCGAAATGTCCTTCCACGTCGATGTCGCCGCTTCCGGCCTCGCGGCGATCGGGGCGGTCCGCGGCGCCGACATCCTGCATGAATCCTACGACGCGGTGCTGCTCGACTGGCAGATGCCGGGGCTGGACGGCCTCGAGACCGCGCGCCGCATACGCGCCCTCGAACTCGAGCGTCCGCCGCGGCTGGCGATCATCACCGCCTACGGACGCGAAGACCTGTTCGCTCAAGTGAGCGGAATCGGCATTGATCTGGTGCTGGTCAAACCGATCAGTCCGTCGGCACTGTTCGATGCCTTGATGCGCATGCTGGGTGAAACGGCCGCCCAGCGCGGCGCGGCGGCGCGGACGGCCACCATTCCCGTTCCGCCGAAGGAGCTTTCCGCGCTGCGCGGAGCGCATGCCTTGCTGGCCGAAGACAACGAATTGAACCAGCAGGTGGCGACCGAATTGCTGACCGACGCCGGCCTCGAAGTCGACATCGTCCGCACCGGCCGCGAGGTGATCGACATGGTGCGGCGCAAGTCGTACGACATCGTGCTGCTCGATATGCAGATGCCGGAGATGGACGGCGTCGATGCGGCGCGGGCGGTGCGCGCGCTGCCGCAATTCGCGGCGCTGCCGTTGGTCGCGATGACGGCCAATGTAATGCAAGCCGACCGCGAGCGCTGCATCGCCGCCGGCATGAACGATTTCATCTCCAAACCGATCGAACCTGAAGAGCTCTGGCGCGCGCTGCTGCGCTGGGTGAAGCCCGGAGACTTATCGGCGCCGGCCGGTCGCACGGCGACGGCCGAACCGCCCCCGATTCCTGCCATCGACGGCATCGACACTGCGGCGGGCCTGCGGCGGACGCTGGGCAAGGAAGCACTGTATCTCTCGCTGCTGCGGGCGTTCGCCGACGGCGAGGCCGGAACGGCGCGCGCGCTGCGCGCGGCCCTCGAACGAGGCGACGTCGAAACCGCGCACCGCATCGCGCACACTCTCAAGGCGACCGCCGGCAATATCGGCGCCACCTCGGTGCAGGAAACGGCAGCCGTGCTGGAAGAGGCGTTGCTGAACGGCCGCCCGACCGGCGCCATGCCGGACGAACTCGAGCAGATGCTGCAGCGGCAAATCGAGGCGATCGGAGCGGCGCTGCCTCCCGCGACCGAGGCAGGCGTGGCACGGGTCGCGACGGAGGAGGCGCGCGACGACGCCTGCCGGAAATTGACGGCGCTGCTGGCAAGCAATGATGCCCGGGCTTGCCAGCTGCTGGACGAACAGGCGCCGCTGTTGGCCGTCGCCCTGCCCGAGCATTTCAAGCGGCTGGAACAGGCGGTCAGGCAGTTCGATTTTGCCCAGGCGCGTCGCATTTTGTCGGAAGCGACTGCACAAGAGCCGCAGGCGGAAAGGTCATCATGAACGCCATATTGCCCATCGAACGCAAGCCGACCATCCTGGTGGTCGACGATGCACCGCAAAATCTGTCCCTGATCGTGGGTTTGCTATGCGATCGCTACGACCTGAAGGTGGCGCGGAGCGGTCTCCAGGCACTCGAGATCGCCCGTTCCGACCCGCCGGATCTGGTCTTGCTCGACGTGATGATGCCGGAAATGGACGGCTATGCCGTGTGCGCCCATCTCAAGTCGGAACCGCGGACGGCGGACATTCCGGTGATCTTTCTGACGGCCAGGAACGAAATCGAGGATGAACAGCGAGGTTTCGCACTGGGCGCCGCCGACTACATCACCAAGCCGATCAGTCCGCCCATCATGCTGGCGCGCGTGGCGACCCATCTGGCACTCAAGTCCTCGGTGGATTTCCTGCGCGACAAGAACTTCTTTCTTGAATACGAAGTGCGGCGCCGCACAGAGGAAGTGCAAGCGATCAAGGAGGTGACGATCCTGATGCTCGCCTCGCTCGCCGAAACGCGCGACAACGAGACCGGCAACCATATCCTGCGCACACAGCACTATGTCCGCGCGCTGGCGCTGGCCCTGCGGGAGCATCCGCGCTTCACCGATGTGCTGACCGAGCACAACATCGAACTGTTGTTCAAGTCCGCCCCGTTGCACGACATCGGCAAGGTCGGCATCCCGGACAACATTCTGCTCAAGCCCGGCCCCTTGACCGCCGAGGAATGGCACATCATGAAGACGCACACGACCCTGGGGCGGGATGCCATCGAGGTGGCGGAACGCCGGCTGGGCCGTCCCGTTCCCTTCCTGCAGTTCGCCAAGGAAATCGCGTATTCGCACCACGAAAAGTGGGATGGCAGCGGCTATCCGCAGGGTTTGGCCGGCGAAGACATCCCGCTGTCGGCGCGCCTGATGGCGGTCGCCGATGTCTACGACGCCCTCATCAGCCGGCGCGTCTACAAACCGCCGTTCCCGCATGGGGACGCCGCGGAACTCGTCCGCGCCGGTCGCGGCAAGCATTTCGACCCGGACACGGCGGATGCATTCTGGACCATACGCGAGGAATTCCGGGCCATCGCGCTGCGCTTTGCCGATCCGGATACCGAGGAATCCCATGCCGCCGGCGCGGGCTGAGCGTCGCTATCGTAGCGCGCAGGGCGCGCTCATTTCAGCAGATCGTAGGCGCCGCCGCGTTCGAGCGCGCGCTTGTATGCCGGGCGCGCATGAATGCGCGCGAGAAAATCGGCCATGCGCGGATAGGTCTGCGCATTCACTCCGGCGCGCGACGCCGCCGCCTCCAATGGAAAACTCATCTGGACGTCGGCCGCGCTGAGATCCTTGCCGGCGAACCACTCCGCCTTGCCGAGCTCCGCTTCGATATAGTCGAGATGGGTCTTGATCTGCGGTTCGATGAAGGACCGTTTCGCTCCCCGGGCGATGGCGCGCGCCATCGGCCTCACGAAGAACGGCATCGGCGCGTGCTCGACCCGGTTGAACGCGAGCTTCAACAGCAAGGGCGGCATCAGCGAACCTTCCGCATAGTGCATCCAGTAGCGGTAGCGCAGGCTTTCCGATGTGCCGGGAGCCGGCACGAAGCGACCGTTGCCGTAACGCTCCGCCAGGTATTCGATGATGACGCCCGACTCGGCCAGCAAGAGTTCGCCGTCGGTCACCACCGGCGACTTGCCGAGCGGATGCACGCGCCGCAGCTCCGGCGGCGCCAGCATGGTCTTCGGATCGCGCTGGTAATGCTTGATCTGGTAGTCGAGGCCGAGCTCTTCGAGCAGCCACAGCACGCGCTGGGAGCGGGAATTGTTGAGATGATGGACGACGATCATGGCTTCTTCGGCAAATCGTCGGTCACCGTCACCCAGTCGACATGGGTGTCGTAATAGACATGGGCCTGCGGCAGGCGGTCGAGCGGATCGACGAAGTTGGCGCGCGCGATATGCATCTCGCCGGGCCACTTCGTGGAGCGGAAGAACAGCGTGCTGCCGCATTGCGAACAGAATCCGCGCTGCGCCTCGGGCGACGATTGGAACCACTTCAATGCGCCGGCCGGATCATGCAGCGAGAATTGCTCCTCCTTCACGCCGACGAAGGTGACGAACGCCGCCCCATGGGCGCGCCGGCATTGCGTGCAATGGCAATGCGCCACCCATTTCGTCGGCAGCTCGATCGAAAAACCGACCGCTCCGCACAGACATTTTCCGTTTGCTGTCATGTTTGTCCTCCTCGTGGTTGTTGCCGATGCCGCGCCGATCGATTGTTGCCGCGCTCAGCGCCGCGGCAGCGGCTTCATCAGGTATTTCGGCGACTCTTCGTAGCCCTGCCGGAAATAGAAACGATGCGCCTGCACGCGCCGCGCATGGCAGTGCAATTCGATACGGTCGCAACCGCGTTCGCGCGCCAGCTCCTCCGCGCGCGCCTCCAGCATCGCCCCGACGCCGCGGCTGCGCGCATTGCCGTCGACGCAAAAATAACTGATGCGGCAAAAGTCGCCGGCGAGCGCGATCTGGGGAATGAAGTGCAGCGAGATGAATCCGAGCACGGCATCGCCTTCGGCGGCGACCAGCAGGCGGGCGTCGGGATGCTCCAATTGCTGCGCAACCTTGGCGGCGATGAAGGATTCGGTTCCGGGATAATCCAGGGCGGTCAACAAGGTGGCGATCGCCGCAGTGTCCGCGAGCCTGGCGTTCCTGATCTCGATCATGCGTTCCTCTGCGAATGGGCGCGGCGCGCGCCGGCAACGGGAGAGACAGTGTAGCGCGCTCCGCGTTTTGCTGCCCGGACCGGCCTTGGCGGGACGTCGAAGAACGCAGCGAGCGGAACGGGATCGAGCCGCGCGGCAGTTTTCAACAGCCGGTTAGAGCGCTCCGGTCGCCCGATTCGCCGGGCGCACCGGCTCGTCGGGACCGAAACGCTCCAGCATGAAATCGATGAAGGTCGTCAGCTTCGGCGTCGGCTGGCGGTCGCGCGGATAGACGAGATGGACCGGCCGCGGCGGCGGCAGATAGTCCTGCAGCAAGGGCACGAGACGGCCGGCGGCGACGTCCTCGCCGAGCAGGATTTCCGCCTGCATGATGATGCCGTGGCCGCGCAACGCGGCCATGCGCAAGGCCTGGCCGTTGTTCGAGCGGAAGCGGCTGGCCGGCAACTCCATTTCGCCGCCGTCCCCGGTCTTCAGCTTCCAGCTCACGCGCCGGTTCCAGTGCGCATAGTCGATGCAGGCGTGGCGGTGCAAGTCTTGCGGCGTGCGCGGCACGCCGGCGCGCCGCAGATACTCGGGCGACGCGCATAGCAGCATCGTGTAGGGCCGCAGCGGCCGCGCGACGAGGCTGGAATCGTCGAGCCCGCCGATGCGGACGGCGGCGTCATAACCTTCCTCGACGATATCGACCACCCGGTCGTTCAACTGCAGGTCGACGCTGACTTCCGGATACAGCGCGAGATAGTCGGCCAGCGCCGGCGCCAGGCATTGCGTGCCGAGGGAAGTAGCCGCGGTGATCTTGAGCGTCCCGCGCGGCGCCGCGCGCATCGCTTCCGCGCCCGATTCGGCCTGTTCGATCTCGGCCAGGATCGCGCGGCAACGTTCGGCGTATTGCAGGCCGATCTCGGTCAGGCTCTGACGCCGCGTCGTGCGTGCCAGCAGGCGCGCGCCGAGCCGTTCCTCGAGGTGGCGGATATGTTTGCCGACCATCACCGGCGAGATCGCGAACCGCTCGGCCGCCGCCGTGAAGCTGCCGGCGTCGACGACGGCGACGAAGATTTCCATGCTGCGCAGCTTGTCCATGGGACTCGGATATTACTAATCATCAGTTAGGAATATTGTTCATCCTAACGCATTTTTTCCTATTGAGAATGAATCGATAATCTCCTCGCCCATCCAGGCTCCCCCATCGATCCATCAAGGAGAATGTCATGAAAGTCGTCGTCATCGGTGCCGCCGGCACCATCGGAAAAGCGATCGTCGAGCGGCTCGCGTCGCGCCATGAGATCGTGGCGGTCGGCAAGTCGAGCGGGCGGCATCAGGTCGATATCGCCGATATCGCGAGCGTCGAAGCGTTGTTCGACAGGCTCGGTCGCGTCGACGCCGTGGTGGTCGCGGCCGGCGATCTGCATTTCGGGCCGCTGGCCGAGATGACGCCGGAGAAATTCGCGGTCGGCCTGCACAGCAAGCTGATGGGACAGGTCAATGTCGCGCTGGCGGCGCAACGCTACTTGAACGACGGCGGCTCGATCACGCTGACTTCGGGTATCGTCGGCGACGAGCCGATCCGCTTCGGCGCCAATGCGACGACGGTCAACGCCGCCGTGGAAGGCTTCGCCCGTGCCGCCGCGATCGAATTGCCGCGCGGCCTGCGCATCAATGTCGTCAATCCGACCTTGCTGGACGAATCGGTGGAAGCCTACGGGCCGTATTTCTACGGTTTCGAGACGGTGCCGGCCGGCCGCGTGGCGCTGGCTTACAGCAGGAGCGTGGAGGGCTTGCAGACCGGGCAGGTATATCGGGTCTGGTAAGTTCAGGCGCGCCTGGCGCGCCACTCATGCTCCAGTATCGCCAGCACCGCGGTATTCCACCAGCGCCCCTGGAAATAACGGTTCTCGACGAACTCCGCCTCGACCCGCATGCCGAGCCGCTTGCACAGCAGGATGGCGGCCTTGTTCTCCGCCATGGTTTCGGCGTAGATGCGATGCGCGCCCAGCGAGCGAAAGCCGAAGTCGACGACAGCAGCGGCGGCCTCGAACGCATATCCGGCCGCCTGCCATCGGCGGCCGAGTTCGCAGCCGACCGACGCCTGGCCCTCGCCTTCCAGCCGCACGCCGCATGATCCCATCAATTCGCCGGCCTTCGACGTGACGGCGAATTGGTACTTGGTGCGCGGCTCGGCCCGGCTCTGCTCGATGAACATGTCGAGCAGGAAGGCCGGCTTGTCGCCGGCGACGTCGTCTTCGTTGTAGAAGCGCCGGAACTTCGGATCGTCGCGCAAGGCGCGATAGGCATCGAGATCGCCGCGCACGAAGTCGCGCAGGATGAGGTTGGGGGTTTCGAGCCGGGCCATGAAAGACAATGAGCGCTGTCTATGCCGCCCTCGGCTTCTGCAGCAGCGCCTTCAGGTTCGCCAGCCGGTCCTGCGGCGTGAGCACTTCATTCTCCTTCGGCACCGCATCGCCCTCGTCGAGCTTCATCTCCTTGATGAAGCGCGAAATGTCGCAATTGACGCTTTCGCGCGCCCGCTTCCTGCGCTTGCACCAGCTGACGGTCAGGCTGCGCTGGGCGCGCGTGATGCCGACGTACATCAGGCGGCGCTCTTCCTCGATGCGGGCCGCGATCTGCTCGGCCGGCGCGTCCGGATCGCCCTTGTGCGGCAGGATGCCCTCCTCGCAGCCGACCAGGAACACGTGCGGATATTCGAGGCCCTTGGAAGCGTGCAGCGTCGACATGCGCACGGCGTCGGGCTCTTCATCCTTGCCGTCCAACATCGTCATCAGCGCGACCATCTGCGTCAGGTCGAGCAGGCTGCGCTCGTCGCTCGTGCCATCCTTCCCGCCGTTGCCCTTGTCTTTCAGCCAGTTGGTGAAATCGAGCACGTTCTGCCACTTCGATTGCGCCTGGCGATCGTCGAAGTTGTTGTAGAGATAGGCTTCGTAATCGATCTCTTTCATCATCTCGTCGAGCAGCTCGGCGGCGTGGCCGACGCGGTGCGCATGCATCTCCAGGCGGTTGATGAAGTCGCAGAATTCGCGCAGCGGACGCAACTGGCGGTCGGCCAGCTCCGCTTCGATGCCGCCCTTGTAGACCGCCTCGAACAGCGAGCATTGCCACCTGCCGGAGAACGCGCCCAGCACTTCCAGCGTCGATTGGCCGACGCCGCGCTTGGGCGTGGTGACGGCGCGGATGAAGGCCGGATCGTCGTCTTCGTTGGCGATCAGGCGCAGATAGCTGATGATGTCCTTGATCTCGGCGCGGTCGAAGAAACTCTGGCCACCCGAGATGGTGTAGGGAATGCGTTCCTTGCGCAGCGCCTGCTCGATCACGCGCGCCTGGTGGTTGCCGCGATACAGGATCGCGTAATCGGAAAAGCGGGTGCGGCATTCGAACTTGTGGGCCGACAGCATGATCGCGACCTGCTCGGCTTCGTGCTCGTCGTCCTGCATCGCCACGATCTTGATCGGGTCGCCCAGGCCGTGCTCGGACCACAGCTGCTTCTCGAACAGCTTCGGATTGTTGGCGATGACCGCGTTGGCCGCCTGCAGGATGCGCGTGGTGGAGCGGTAATTCTGCTCCAGCTTGATGACCTTGAGATCGGGGAAATCGACCTGCAGCAGCTTGAGGTTTTCCAGCGTCGCGCCGCGCCAGGCATAGATCGCCTGGTCGTCGTCGCCGACCGCCGTGAACAAGGGCTTCTTGCCGAGGCCGGTGACCAGCAGCTTGAGCAATTCGTACTGGCAGGCGTTGGTGTCCTGGTATTCGTCGACCAGCAGGTAGCGCAGCTTGCGCTGCCACTTGTCGCGCACCTGTTCCTTGGCGCGGAACAGTTCGACCGGCAGGCGGATCAGGTCGTCGAAATCGACCGCCTGGTAGGCGGTCAAGGTGGCGACATAGTTGCCGTACACGCGCGCCGCCTGCGCTTCGTCCTCGGTCGTCGCGCTGTTCAAGGCCGCCTCGGGATCGATCAAGCCGTTCTTCCACAGCGAGATCGCGTTCTGGATGCGGCGCACTTCCTGCTTGTCGGTGGTGATCGCCAGATCCTGCACCAGCGAGAAGCAATCGTCGGCGTCCATGATCGAGAAGCGGTCCTTCAGGCCGACCTCCTGGGCTTCGCGCCGCAGTATCTGCACGCCGAGCGAATGGAAGGTCGAGACCGTCAGGTGCTTGGCCTGCTTCGGTTCCTTGAGCAGTTTCGCGATGCGCTCCTGCATCTCGTGCGCCGCCTTGTTGGTGAAGGTCAGCGCCGCGATGTGCTTGGGGTCGTAATTGTGGTTCTCGATCAGGCTCGCGATCTTTTGCGTGATCACGCGCGTCTTGCCCGAGCCGGCGCCGGCCAGCACGAGGCACGGGCCGTCGAGGTAGCGGACGGCTTCGCTTTGCGGGGCATTGAGACCGAAGGACGGGGAAGAAGACATGAGGCACACCGGGGAAGCAAGCGCGCCATTGTAGCAGCGTGAAAGCCCGGCCACGGCCCCGGCCGACGGGATTCCGGTACCCCCAGGAGTACCGCCCGAAATCGTCGGGATTTCGCGGGATGCCGGCGCATACTGCCCGCCACCGGCTTGTCGCCGGCAAGCAACAGCCGGCGCGGCCTACGAAAAATCGGCGCGGCTACCATGAATATGGCATGTCCTGCGCGCCGTTTTCGGGTTTAATGCGCATCCATCGAACGGCATACCTTCGTCACACCGTTCCTATTGCACATCGCAATATCAACAGGAGACCCCATGATTCGCGTCACCAAATACTATCGCTGGCAAGACAGCGCCTCCTTCGACCGCCGCTATTACAGCCGGGAGCACATGCAGCTCACGCGCGAGCAGCTGCTGCCCTATGGCCTTCTGCGCCTGGAAAGCGACCACCGGCTCAGTTCCCGCGCGCCGGAGGAAGGCGAAATCATCGCCGCCAGCCATGCCTATTTCCGCTCTTTCGAGCAGGCGCAAGCCGCCATGACGGCGGCCGGCCCGACGCTGATGCGCGACTCGGCCCGCTACACCAATCTGCTGCCGGAAATCCGCTTTTCCGCCGTGACGGAACATTTCTGAAGCGTCGCGCGGGTTCAGCGACCCGCCGTGGCACGCTTCGGCCGGCGCGCTCTCAGCGCCGTCGCGATCGCCTCCTTCGCCAGCGCCAGCAAGACGGCGCGGTCCTCGAGCAGTTCGCCCGGCACCTCGTAATATTTCGTGACGTCGACGCGGCCCTTCCTGGTCGTGTACCAGAAGCAGCCCGACCCCATCGCGGCATATTTCGGGCGTGTCGTGTCGTCGACCGCGAAATACAGGACATCGCCCATCACCATCGCGAATTGCACGCCGTCGGCGCGGATGTCGCGGCCGCCGAAGAATCGCCCGCTCGTCAGATTGGCGAGCGGCGCGAGGCAGTCCATCAGATGGTCGACATATTCCTGGCTGTTTCCCGTCACGGCGCCTCCCGTTGCGCAAGTGGTGGCCGTCGATTGTAGAGCGGCCGCGCCGCATGCGCTCAGCCGGCGACGAACTGCCCGTGCAAGCCGAGCGGCAAGCCGTAAGGCAGGTGCACGCGCGCGACCGGCCCATGCGCCAGCGCATCGCACTCGAACACCGACAGCGTCGTGCGCTCTTCCTTCCAGTTGTATGCCGTGCCGACGATCCAGGCGTCGGTCTCGCGCCGGCCGCCGGGCCGCGGCACGAGCAAGTGCTCCTCGGCGATCCATTCGCTGCCGTAGGCGTAGCGTTCGACCCGCCCGTCGCGCAGCGCCAGCACGGTATCCATGCCTGGCACGGCGCGCGGCATCGCCGCGCTACGCTGCAACAGGAGCGCGACCGTGCTCTTGAGGCCGGTGCGGCGCGCATCGAAGCAAGGAAACTCGACGTCCTCCAGATCGAGGGAATGCTGTCTTGCACGCCCGGCCGCAAGATCGAGTTCCACTTCGGTCCAGTCGCTGGCCGCTCGCGCATCGGCCGGCGTTCCGTTGCCGATGCGCATGTCGCGCATCTCGCGCAGGATGTCCGCTTGGCGCACGTAGGCGAGACGCACGGTGCCGCCCTCTTCCCACGCATTCCCCAGGTGGAACACGCCGCCGTTCGGCAATTCGAAGCGCCGCAGCGACCAATCGCGCTTATCGACCGCGAGCGCGATCAGCGGCGCATCCGCGTGCCAGCGGTAGCCGTCGAGCATGGTCGCCGCCATCGTCCGTTCGAACGCCAGCGGCATCAGCAGGAACACCAGGTAGCGCTCCGTCACGGCGAAGTCGTGCACCATGTCGGCCTGCGGCGCATCGAGCAGGGCCTGGCGCCGCAATCGACCGTCCGGCGCGATTTCGTACACGATCAGCTTGCCGCTGCCGGCCAGGTAGCCGAAGTTCCAGACGGTACCGTCGGGCGCGACCCGCGGATGGGCCGAAAACGGCGCGCCTGCGGTTTCGGGCGACCATGCCTTGAAGCCTTGCGCGGCCAGCGTATCCGGATCGATCCGCAACGCCGATCCGCCCTCCCACAGCGCGTACAGTTCGCGGCCGCCGCGCAACGGCAGCAGATTGATGTTGGCGACGTTGATCGCGTCGGGATTGCGCACCGGGGCGCCGTCGGCGAAGCGGGTGCCGAAACCCGGATAGAGAAAACGTCCGGCCGCTTCTTCTTCGGCCAGCTTGGGCGTGCGCAACAGCACGCCGCGATGACTGGCCTTGCCGTCGGCCAGCCGGAACGCCTGCACCATGCCGTCGCCGTCGAACCAATGCGCATACGCGGTGTCGCCCAGGCGCATGCGTGCCGGCCCGTTGCGATACAGCGTGCCGCGCAACGCGGCCGGCAAGCGGCCTTCGATGCGTGGCGCATCGGCTTCGATCACGCCGGGAAAGCGCGCGTTCAGCGGCCCGGCATAGGGGGCGAAGGAGCTCGCCCAGGCCTGTTCCGCGGACGCGGCACGCCCGGCGAGCGGCCACGCAAGACCGGCACAGGCAAGCGCGCGCAAGCAGGCGCGGCGTTTGGCGTCGAGCGTCATGCCAGCCTCACTTGACCTGGATGGAGATCGCGGCGCCGGCTTCGGACAGCGAGACGGCCGCATCCTTGAATTGCGGCGGACCGAAGCCGCCGCCGGCGCCGGAAAAGCCGTAGGGTTCGGCCGGAATGCCGATCATGTTCATCGTCAGGCGGCCGTTGCCGTCGCGGTCGTGCACGACCGATACCGCGTAACTACCGGCCGGAATGCCGGCGAACACGACGCGTATCCTGCCGTTCGCGTCGCGCTGGCCGGCTTCCACCTTCTGGCCGCGCAGGACCTTCTTCGGGAAGGCGTCGGCGGAATCGAACAGGCCGATCATGACCTGCCCATCGTTGTCCTTGACGTTCTCGACGGTCACGGCCAGATCGGCGGCTTGGGCCGCGCAACCGAACATGGCCGTGACGGCTAAGGCGACGTATCGGGGAAGAGTGGAAAGAAATTTCATGGATGTCCTCGCAAAAGTGGAAAGCAAGGCCACTGTACAAACGACAACGCGGATCGTGGCGCGCGATGCGACGAAGCGCGGGAATGCGGCCGCGAACGATGGAAAAAACGGCGCGAGACAAATCGGAGTTCATTGCGGCTTGCATTTTCGGCCGGCTTGACTAAATTCCAATTTCCGGGGGTATCGAATCCGGATCAGCGGCTTTCACGCAACACCGCCCCTCCCATGTATATGGGGGCGGACGGGCGCACCGTTGGTAATCGGCGATTGTTGCTTGAAAATCGTAGATGCCGGACTTAGAGTCTGTGATGTCGACGGACGAATGAAGACGCCGTCTTCCTCGAAGGCGAATGCGAAGCCCGGTGTTGTCCGATGAATAAAACATACTTCCATGAAGTCGGATACTGACAACTTCTCCAGGTGGTCGCTGTCTTGCAGGAAGCCGATAATCGAGCTGCGGCAGATGTCGAGATGAAGTGGAGCGCATGATCGTGGACCAGGATGTTCAGCCGGAAGCAGTCGACGACGGTGCCGCGGAGTCCGGCATACTTTCCGTCACGCCCTCGGTCGCCTCGAGGGAAGAGCCCTTGCAGCTCGAGATCGAATTGCGCCGCGCGATCGGCAGCGATCAGTTGCGCCTTTACTATCAGCCCCTGGCCGATCTTCGCACCGGCCAGATGGTCAGCCTCGAAGCCCTGGTGCGCTGGCAGCACCCCGAACTCGGACTGATTCCTCCGCTCCAATTCCTGCCGCTGGCCGAAGGCTCCGACCTCATCGATGCCATCGGCTACTGGGTTCTGCGGCGCGCCTGCCGCGATCTGCGCACCTGGATCGACAACGGCTTTTCGGATGTGCGCGTGGCGCTCAATATCTCGCCGCGCCAGTTCCGCGATCCGCGGCTGGTCGAACACATCGAGGAAGCCGTGTGCGAAGCCGGCATCGAAGCATCCCTGCTCGCGCTGGAAGTGACCGAGCCGGTACTGATGCAGGATCCGCCGGCCTCCGCCGCCGTGCTGCGGCAATTGAAGGACATCGGCGTGTCGCTGATGCTCGACGATTTCGGCACCGGCTATTCCTCGCTGACCTGGCTCAAGCGCTTTCCGTTCGACCGCGTCAAGATCGATCGTGCCTTCGTGCGCGGCGTGCTGAACAATGCCGACGACGAAGCGATCGCCAAGGCGATCATCGCGATGGCGCATCATCTCGGCATCCGCGTCGTCGGCGAAGGCGTGGAGAGCGAGGAACAGTGCGAATTCCTGCGCCGCCACATGTGCGACGAGATCCAGGGTTATTTCTACAGCCCGCCGGTGACGCCGAAGGAGATCGAGGCGCTGCTGGTCGAAGGCCGGCGCCTGCCCGAGCATCTGCTGCGCATCCAGAAGAAGCAGCGCACGCTGCTCTTGGTCGACGACGAAGCCAACATCCTGGCGGCCCTGAAGCGCCTGCTGCGGCGCGACGGCTACAACATCCTGATCGCCAACGGCGGCCAGGAAGGGCTCGACCTGCTGGCCCAGCACGAGGTCGACGTGATCGTGTCCGATCAGCGCATGCCGGGCATGACCGGCGTCGAATTCCTGCGCACCGCCAAGGGCGTGTGTCCGAACACGGTGCGCATCGTGCTGTCCGGCTACACCGAATTGCAATCGGTGACCGATGCCGTCAACGAAGGCGCGATCTACAAGTTCCTGACCAAGCCGTGGGACGATCAGCTGCTGCGCGAGCATATCGCCGAGGCTTTCAAGCACAAGGAGATGGCCGACGAGAACCAGCGCCTCGATCTCGAGGTGCGGACCGCCAACCAGGAGCTGGCGCTGGCGAACCGGCAGATGGAAGAAATGCTGCGTCACAAGCAGCAGCAGATCACGCGCGCCGAAGTCAGCCTCGATATCGTGCGCGAGATCCTGCGCCACGTCGTGGTGCCGATGATCGGCATCGACGAAAACAACATGGTCGCCTTCGCCAACAGTTCGGCCGAAACCCTGCTGGCCGGCTTCGGCGGCCTGCTCGGCTGCGACGTGCGGCAGGTCTTGCCGGAACTGTTCACCCGGTCCGACGAGCTGGCCAACGAACCGAAGACTTGCAGCATTCACCGCAACGGCATGTGTTTCGATGTGACGATCGCCCCCATGGGCGACAAATCCCTCTCGCGCGGCAAGCTGATCAGCCTCGTGAAACGTGAAGGCAAGTTATGACGAACTATCGCAATCGACTCCCGCTGGACCAGGCGGTCCCCGGCATGACGCTTTCCGAAGCCTTGTGCGATGCCAAGGGCGACGTCCTCCTGCCGCAGGGCGCGACGCTCACCGAGGCGGTGCTGGCGGCGCTGCGCCGGCGCGGCGTGGAATCGCTGCCGATCGCGACCGACGACGACGCGGCGCCGCTGTCGGACGCGGAACTCGAGGCGCTGCGGGCCCGCGCCTGCGCGCGCGTCGCGCAGCTGTTCCGGCTCTCCAGCGGCGAAGGCGCGAGCGCCCTGCTGCGGCAATACGTCACCAATTTACGCATGGAAAAGCCGGTATGACCGCGATCGCCCTCTCCACCCTCACCATTCCCGAAGTCATCGGCCGGGTGCACGACCTGCCGTCGCTGCCGGTGGTCGTCATGGAATTGCTCGATACGATCGGCAAGGACGACGTCGACATCAAGACGCTGGCCGAAAAGGTGTCGCACGACCAGGCATTGACCGCGAAGACGCTGCGACTGGCGAATTCCTCCTTTTACGGCATGCAGCGCAAGATCACGACGATCTCGCAGGCGATCTCGGTGCTCGGCTTCCAGAGCGTGCGGACGCTGATCACGGCCGCCGCCGTGACCGGCAGCTTCGAGACCCAACGGCAGTCGACGTTCAACCTCCCCGCTTTCTGGCGCCATTCGCTGGCTACTGCCGTGTGCGCCAAGTCGCTCGCGCGCCACGCCCACGTCAACCAGGAATACGCCTTCATGGCAGGACTGTTGCACGATATCGGACGGCTGGTGCTGGTCAGCTGCTTCCCCGAACAGTACGAGGCGGCATTGGAGTATCGCAACCAGCACGACTGCTATCTGTTCGACGCCGAACGGGAGATACTCGCGGTCGAGCATGCCCTGGTCGGCAGCGCATTGGCCGAGCACTGGAAATTCCCGTCGGTGATGCAGAAGGCGGTCGCCAACCATCACACCCCGGACGAGTTGGAGACCGGTTCGCTGGCGACCATCGTCCATGTCGCCGATGCGATCACGCACGCGCTGGACCTGTCGGCCGATGCGGACGACCTGGTGCCGCCGTTGTCGGACGCCGCCTGGTCCAATCTTGGCTTGTCGGCCGGAGTCGTGATGGAAACGCTGGAAGAAACGCAGGCGCAGTTCGCCGAAGCAAGCCAGGTGCTGGTCGCCTGAAGCGCTTGCGCGCGGACCTGGATTTGAACGGCTTGTTCCGATTATCGATCGCTTCCGGGGAGAACCATGGAACCGGTGCCTCTCAATCTGCACAACCGCGCCGCGCCGGCGACGCCGGCCATGGCCGCCTATTTCGACGCCAGCCCGGTCGCCACCTTCACGATCGACGCCGAGCACGTGATCACGCATTGGAACAAGGCGTGCGAGGCGACCACGGGCGTTACGGCGGCCGACATGATCGGTACCCGCAATCAATGGCGGCCGTTCCATCAGAGCGCGCGCCCGACGCTGGCCGACCTGATCGTCTCCGGCGCCTCGGAAGACACGATACGCACCCATTATCCCGGCAAGGTGCGCCGCTCGCTGCTGATCGCCGGCGCTTACGAGGCCGAGGACTTCTTTCCGCATCTCGGCCCGCGCGGACGCTGGCTGTTCTTCTCGGCCGCGCCGCTGTTCGACGCGATCGGCAACATCATCGGCGCCGTGGAGACGCTGCTGGACGTCACCAAGCGCAAGCAGGCGGAGGAAAACCTGCATCGCACCCAGCTCGAACTCGAAAACCTCGTCGCCAGGCGCACCGAGCAGTTGGCGCAGGCCAACCGCCGGCTCGAGGACGACATCCGCAAGCGGGAGGAAACCGAGGCGGAGCTCCTGCGCCGCAACGCCGAATTGACGGAATTGAACGCCAAGCTGACCATGGCGCAGGAACAGCTGGTGCAATCGGAAAAGCTGGCCTCGATCGGCCAGCTGGCGGCCGGCGTGGCGCATGAGATCAACAATCCGATCGGCTATATCTTTTCCAATTTCGGCACGCTCGAAAACTACCTGGCCGACCTGTTCGACATGCTGGCCGCCTATGAAAAGGCGGAGCAGGCGATCGCCGAGCCGCAAGCCCGGGCCGAACTGGAAGCGGCGAAAGAGCGGGTCGAACTCGGCTTCCTGAAGGAAGACATCCCGGTCCTGATGAACGAATCGAAGGAAGGAATCGTCCGGGTGCGCAAGATCGTGCAGGACTTGAAGGATTTTTCTCGCGTCGACGCGCGCCAGGAATGGCAATGGGCCGATCTGCACCGCGGCATCGATTCGACGCTCAACATCGTCGCCAATGAGATCAAGTACAAGGCCGACGTCGTCAAGCGTTACGGCGACATCCCGGAGGTCGAATGCCTGCCGTCGCAGATCAACCAGGTCGTCATGAACATGGTGGTCAATGCCGCCCATGCGATGGGCGAGGCGCGCGGCACGATCACGATCTCGACCGGCGCCGATGCCGAACTGGCGTGGATCGAGATCGCCGATACCGGCTCCGGCATCCCGAAGGAAATCCTGTCGCGTATTTTCGACCCTTTTTTTACAACAAAGCCGGTCGGCAAGGGCACGGGGCTTGGATTATCGCTGGCCTATGGTATCGTACAGAAACATCGCGGACGCATCGATGTGGAAAGCGAAGCCGGCAAGGGCACGATTTTCCGCATCGTCCTGCCGATCCGCCATCCCAAAGAGGATGATCAGCAAGAGACAGGGAGACAGGATCGGCAGGCATGAGCAATCTGGCCGCAATCGAAGATCAACCCGCCGCGGCGCCGCAGCCGCGCATCCTGTTCGTCGACGACGAGCAAAATATCCTGTCGTCGCTGCGCCGCCTGTTCCGCACCCACGGCTACCAGGTCCTGACCGCCGACGGCGGCGCGTCCGGCCTCGAAATACTGGAAAAGGAAGCGGTCGATCTCGTCATTTCCGACATGCGCATGCCGCAAATGGACGGCGCGCAATTCCTGGAAAAGGTGCGCGAGCGCTGGCCCGATACCATCCGGCTGCTGCTGACCGGATACTCCGACATCCAATCGATCCTGGCCGCGATCAACCGCGGCGAGATCTATCGCTACATCACCAAGCCCTGGGACGACAACGACATCGTGCTCGTGGTGCGCCATGCGCTCGAACGGCGCGCGCTGGAGCAGGAAAAGCGCCGGCTGGAGCTGCTCACCCAACGCCAGAACGAGGAATTGCGCGCGTTGAACGCCGGGCTCGAAGCCAAGGTGCAGGAGCGCACCAAGGAATTGCGCCGCGCGCACGATCAATTGGTCGACGCCAACGGCAAGCTCAAGACCAGCTTCCTCACCTCGATCAAGGTGTTTTCCAGCGTGATCGAAATGCGCGGCGGCAAGCTCGCCGGCCATTCGCGCCGGGTGGCCGACCTGGCGCGCCGAATCGCGATGAAGATGGGCCTGAGCCCGCCGGAAATACAGGAGATCTTCGTCGCCGGGCTGTTGAAGGATATCGGCAAGGTCGCGTTTTCCGACGATTTGCTGGCGCAACCGGTCAATACCATGAACGGCGAGCAGCTTGGGCAATATCGCAAGCACCCGTTGCGCGCAGAACAGTTGCTGATGCCGCTCGAGGATTTGCGCGGCGCGGCGAAAATCCTGCGCTCGCAGCTCGAGCGTTTCGACGGCCAGGGCTTTCCAGACCGGCTGACCGGCTTCAACATTCCGCTCGGCGCGCGCATCCTGGCGCTCGCCAGCGACTACGACAACCTGCAGACCGGCACGCTGATGCAGCGCCGCCTGCGCCCTGACGAAGCGGTGCCCGCCATCGTGCAGGCGCGCGGCTCGCGTTACGATCCGCAGGTGGTCGCGGCGTTCCAGGAAGTCATTAGCGGCAAGAGCGGCGATCAGCCGCCCGAGCTCGAATTGCGCGCCAAGAACCTGCTGCCGGGCATGGTGTTGTCGCGCGACCTGATCACCGGCGACGGCTTCCTGCTGCTGTCGGCGGAAAACCGGCTCGACGAACGGATGATCAAGCAAATCATCGATTTCGAGGAATCGAACGAAGACAAGCTCACGATCCACGTCTACGCGGAGCGGAGAGCATGATGCGGCGCTTCCTGGTGGTGGACGACGAAATCCACGTCTTGCATGCGCTGCAGCGGACGATACGCCAGCACGTGGCCGAGAAGGATATCCACGTCGAGACCTTCACCGAATCGGACAAGGCGCTCGAGCGCTGCGGCGAAGTCGATTTCGACCTCGTGATTTCCGATTACCGCATGCCCGGCATCAACGGCATCGATTTCCTGCGCACGGTCAAGGCCATCCAGCCGGACGCGGTGCGCATGATGCTGTCGGCCTCCTCGGAGTTCGACACCATCGTCCACGCCGTCAACGAAGCGGAAGTATTCCGCTACATCGCCAAGCCATGGCAAGCCGAAGAGATCGCCGACGCCATCCTGCGCGGACTCGAGCGGCGCGATAAATTGATCGACGACCGGCGCCTGGCCGACGAGATCCGCGCCCAGCGCGACAAGAGCGCGGCGCAGCAGCGCGAAGCGCGGCGGCTCGAGGAGCTGGAACCCGGCATCACGAAAGTGAACTGGGGGCCGGACGGGTCGGTGCGGCTGGACGAATGACGCCGACGGCTTCTTGAAGCATCATTTTCGGCAGAGCGGGAATCCGGTATCGCAAACATGCCGGATTCCCGTTCCTCATTTCACGCTTACGGGCAAACGCCGAGGCTATTGGTCGTCGCGCCGAGGGTGGTGACGGTGGTGTCGAAATTCAGACCCGATACCGTCAATTTGCCGGCAACGCCGCCGCCGGTACAGAACGCCTCATACGTCACGCTGACCGTGCAGCTGGCGCCGGCCGCCAATGACGACGAGCAGGTGCCGCCGCTCCTGTAGTAAGCCCCGGCCGTGCCGCTGGTCCTCTGGGCGGAGTAGGACATGCCGTTGGCGGTATGGGCGCCGGTATTGGTGATCGTCACCGACAACGTCTTGGAGTAACCCTTGTTCACCGTGCCGTACGATAGATTGGTCGGGCTGTTGCTGATCGCGGTGCCGCCGGCGGCATCGACTGCTGCCGACGCATTGACGATACCTGCGCCCAGGAGGCAAGCAATCCCGTCAGGATCAACACAGGGTGTCGGGAACGGCCGGGCTGTCGCCATCAACTTGTCCTTGATTTCATTGGGCGTCAGTCCGCGGTTCTTCGCCAGCATCAAAGCGGCGACACCCGCAACGTGCGGAGTTGCCATCGAAGTGCCTTGGTAAAACACGTAGCTGTCGCTGCCCGGCGTCGTGGTGCCGGTATTGAGCGTAGAGAGAACTCCGTTCGACGCGGAACTGCTCGTATCGCCGCCAGGAGCCGCGATCTCAATGTACCTTGAGCTCAACCCGTCCCAATCATGATTCGAATACCAAGCCCTTCCACCGGCGCGATTCACCGCCGCGACGGTAATTGTATTGTCGCAACTGGCGGGACTGCTAGCAGAGGTGAGTCTCTTGGAATTGCCGGCTGCGACGACGACCGCGCTGCCGCGCGAGTAAGCGCTGTTGATCGCGGCCTGGTAAGTCGGAGTATTGGAACAGGCCGTCTTGGCCTCAATCGACAAATTGAGCACCTTGGCCGGATTCGCATTGTCCGGCACACCCGCCACGGAACCGCCGGAGGCCCAGATGATCGCATCGGCGATGTCGGAGGTATAGCCGCCGCATTTGCCTAGTGCCCGCACCGGCAAGATCTTCGCGTTGTAAGCCACGCCGGCAACGCCAGTGCTGTTGTTGGTTCGGGCAGCAATCGTACCGGCCACATGGGTGCCGTGCCAGCTCGAATCGATGGCCCAACCGGGTATCGGATTGCCATTCGGGTCCTTACCGCATTCGCCTACGGCCAACCAGTCACCCGGATCGGTGGCATCGCTGTCGCGTCCACCACCATCGTTTGCCCGGGCGGCGTCGGTGATGAAGTCATAGCCGGAAACGATGTTCGCCGCCAGATCTGCGTGCGGACGATATCCGGTATCGATCACTGCCACGGTGATACCCGTTCCGGACGATTTATCCCAAGCCGCCGGCAGGTTGATGCCCGCGGTCGGCTCGTAGTAATGCCATTGCTCGGCATAGCGCGTGTCGTTCGGCACGAACGCCGGAGTCGCGATGTAGTCGGGTTCGGCATACTCGACCGACGGATCCTGCGCCTTGATCTTGGCCGCGATCGCGGCCACGTCCTTGGCAAGCAGCTTCTTGTTCAGCGCAACGACATTCGCACCGGTGGCAATGCCATGCAGCGCCTTCATCGTCAAGCCGTGCTGCGCGCCGACGTTGTGCAGGATCGCCATCCGATCGGCACGGATCGCCGGCACGTTGGTCACGCCCTTCAGGTCCTTGGCCACATCCTTGTACTTGATGATCAGGCGATCGGTGTAATCGCTGAAGCTTGTCCCGACCGACGCGGCATCTTTCTTTTCCGGTGCGGCGGCGCTTGCCGGACCGGTGGCGACGAACGCGGCGGCGCTCACGCACAGCGCCAGCAGACCTTGAGATGCCAAGTATTTCTTCTTCATTTACCTTCCTTAACGTCGTAGTTATTTGTCGATCGAGCAGGCCTTCGGGCCTGCCCCAGCCTTTTCAACACGCGAGTTCAGCCGTACCTGACGATAAGGTCGGGCGAAGATTGAACCAGCGGAAGTTTTCAGCCGTGTCTCCTGCGGCTGTTACAAGGCACTCCAGGCGCTTTCCTGTCTCTAGCTGGACATTGGGTAAAACGCGATCTCGGTATTTACAGAAGGCAATGAACGTTAAGACGAGTTGCCAATACGCAATTTGATATTTATCAAATATTGCGCTTGAAAGTCACCATTACTTCATGACTGGTCGACGGCGCAGGTAGGGGAGGTTCGGCCGGCGGCAATTTCAACCGGCTTCCGGAGGATTGACCGGCAAGCGCACCGTGAACCGCGTCCCGCGGCCCACCTCGCTGGCGACGTCGATGCGACCGCCATGCTTTTTGACGATGCCGTAGGACAGCGACAAGCCGAGCCCGGTGCCGCTGCCAACCGGCTTGGTCGTGAAGAAGGGTTCGAAGATCCGGTTCAGGTTTTCGGGCGGAATACCGCAACCGGTGTCGGTGACCTCGACCCACACCCAATCCTTTTCATGACCGGTGCGGATGCGGATCGCTCCCGTTTCCTTGATCGCATGTGCCGCGTTGACGAGCAGGTTCATGAAGACCTGGTTCAATTGCGACGCCAGGCACTTGATCTGCGGCAGCGCCGGATCGTATTCCTTGACGACCTTGGCCTTGTACTTGATTTCGTTGTTGACGATGTTGAGCGTCGAATCGAGCCCTTGATGCAGGTCGGCGATCTGCCAGTCGCTCTCGCCCACGTGCGAGAAATCCTTGAGCGACTGCACGATGTCCTTCACGCGCTTCAAGCCCTCGATCGATTCGTTCACCAGCGCGGTCGTGTCTTCTTTCAGGAAGTCGATGTCGGCCTGCTTGCGCAATGCGTCGATGCGGGCTTTCAGGTCGGGGTTGGCGGCCGACGTCGCAACCGTCCGCTCGTACTGTTCGATCACTTCGAGCAGCGTATCGACATAGGTGCGCAGCGTGCCCATATTCGAATTGACGAAGCCGATCGGATTGTTGATCTCGTGCGCGATGCCAGCCGCAAGCTGGCCGATCGATGCCATCTTTTCCGATTGCAGCAGCTGGTCGTGCGCTTCCTGCAGCTTCTTGATCAGCGACTGCTGCTCGACGCTCTTTTCCTTGAGCGTTTCTTCCATCAGCTTGCGATCGGTGATGTCGGTCAGCGATCCGATCACCTCCAGCGGATTGCCGTTGGCGTCGCGGATCAGGCGCAGGGTGTCGTGCATCCAGACATAGCGGCCGTCGCTGGCGCGGAACCGATACTCATAGGTGCGCTGGCCGTCGACGAACACGCCCGCCAGGCTCGAGAAGATGTTCGGGATATCGTCGGGATGGATATGGTTGAACCAGAAATTGGGATCGGCCACCATTTCCTCGGGCCGGTAGCCGAGCACGCGCTGCGCGTTGCCGGACACGAAGGTCATCTTGAAATCGCCGGTCGGCACGCTGCTGTAGATGATGACCGGCGTATTGTCGATCAGGTATTGCAGGCGGACGTTCGACGCGGCGGTGTCGGCGGAAGCGGGCGCCGCGGCCGGTGCCGGAGCAGGCTTCCGGTCCACCGGCGCATTGAGGGCATCGAACTCTTCGAATTGCATTGTCGTCATGCCTGAAAGTGATCCGGACGGCGAGGCAGGATGAGAGAAACGGGACTTTTCGTCACTGACGGCAAACAACCGCATGGCGAATGACGCAGCAATGATGCTGTCCATCATAACGCCAACCCCTTCTTTTTTGCACTGTTTCGGAGAGGCCTGCGCATGCGAAACAACACCGTCATCGCGGCCGGACCGGCGTCATCCGCAACCGCCGATCGTCCCGCAGGCGGTGCGGAATTCGCAATCGTCCTTCTTGATCACCGTGGTATCGCCGCATTCGCGGCGCAGCCTGCCGACCATGGCCGGGGCCGGGCGCGCCGCATCGTCTCCGCCGCCTGCGCCAGCGCGGTGTAATTTCCGAAGACCCTTCAATAAACGCGCGCCATCCACACATGCGGTTGTGTCGACGCGAGCTGTTGCGTGCGTTGAACCTTTGCATCACCCGGCGCGGTCGTTCGCGGCTGGGGCGCCGAATCCGTTACATAGATGACGGCGATGCCAAGCAAAGCAAGGGCGCAGGCGGCGGCGACTCCGGCGCGCGGCAATTTGCGCAGCAAGCGCCGATAGAGCGGCGCCTGGGTGGGTAAAACACGGGCGAGCGGCTGCGGCGAAGACGGGTGGCGGAAGGCGTGGCGGCGGCGTGCTTTCATGGCGGAACAGGAAAAAATCTCAGCCGACGTTATAGCCAAAGAAAGGCGCTTCAACAATCCCGCATTTATGGGAAATAAACCTTTATGTCCGCCCGGCCGGGCAGTACACTGGGGGTTCACGGCCGCTGTTTTTCCCTATGAAATTTACCCATCTCATCGAAATCAACGATCCTCTCAATCCGCTCATCGAGCCGCTGTCGCGCGAGCAGTTGTGGCGCGGCTTGGTGTTGCGCGCGGAATCGCCGCAAATGTTCATTCCCTGGCTCGACAGCTGCACCCTGATCGAACGTTCCGCCGCCGTGCTGTCGCGCGAATTGCGCTATGGCACGCTGACGGTGCGCGATACCGTCACCTTCGTACCGCAACAGAGCATTCGTTACACGGTGCCGCCCCAAAAGGATATTCCGGCCTCGAGCCTGGTAATGACGATCGAGGAGCCGGAAACGGATATCTTTTTCGTCCGCTTCGAATACGACGACGGCACGGGCGACCACGAAAACGAGGAACAGGCGTTCTACAACGATTTCCGCCGTTCCGCCTACAAGGAAGCCGACATCGACACGATCCGCATCATCCGGCAATTGGCCGAAGAAGGACGTTTCGACACGCCGCCGATCTGAGCGCTTGCGAGCCTGGACCGCGGCTCCTGCTGGCGCAGCCGGACAATCCCTCAATGGGGCACGACGCCGGGCTCAGCCTTGTCCATTCCTTCGACCTCGGCGCGCTCGGCCTGCAGATTGACTTCCCGATGGGCGATCGTGCTACGGCGATGCTTGGTGACGCGCACCTCTTCGACCAAGCGCATGCGTTTTTCGACGACCAGCACTTCCTCGAACACCGGCACGATCAAGGTATCGCCGTCATAGCGCGGCTGCGGCAAGTCGACAGTCGTCAAAATCTGCCCCACCGGTATCCGCTCGACGACGATCTCGTCCTGCAATAAGGGAACATCGAGCGTTTCCTCGCGCTCGCTGACGCTCTTGCGAATGCGCACGCCGTCGCCGACATACAGGGTTCGCTTGACGGCCTGCAATTCATGCTGGCCGGCGGTCTCGAATGCGGAAAACTGCAGATCGACACGATAACCGCCGTCCGGCTGCAAGGACAGCGCGCCGGCCGGCACCATGATTTCATGGCCGTCGGCGAACCGCAGCAGCGCTGTCAATTCCTGGCCCGCCGCGTGAATCGAGGCGATATGCGCCACCCGTTCGTCGAGATCGGCGACTTGCGCGCCCGGAATCGGAATGGCGCCTTCGGAAGCGTCCCTGCCTTGGGTCGCATGCAACATGATCGCGTTTTCCAGTAACAACGAGATTTCCTTGCGTATGCAAATTGCGCGCCCGGCGGCGGCGCCAATTGCAAGCCCGGCCGCGCTTGCGGGCTTGTAGCTTTTTCCGGGAATGGGCATTTTTTGCATGGTATTACCGTTGTTCGGCGCGCCGAACTAATCGTTCCGCGCAAGTTCATATTCGTATCGATGCATTCCGGGAGCGCAATCATGGCAACCATCATCGCTGGCCGCTTCGACGAACAGGACGAAGTGCAGGCCGCCGTGGCGGCTTTGGAGCAGGCAGGCTTCGTTTCGGAGCATATCTGCGCGTTCTATACCAATCCGCCGGGACGGCACGCCACTTTTCCGGTCGGCGGCGACCGCGCCGAATCGCCGGGCGCGGAAGACAGCGGCAAGGGCAGCGCGACCGGCGCGGCGGCTGGCGCCGCGGCCGGCGCGACCGCCGGCATGGCTGCGGCACCTCTGATGGGACCGATCGGACCGGTGGTCGGCGGCTTGGTCGGCGCCCATCTCGGTTCGCTGGTCGGCACCTTGTCGCAAATGGATGAAGCGGAAGAGACGCCGCCCGTGCGGCAATCCGGCATGCTGGTCGCGGTCGAGGTCGGCGGGGAACAGGATGAGGCGCGCGCCCTCGAGGTCTTGCGCTCGCATGGCGCCGTCGATATCGAACGCGCGGAGGGCACGATCGCCGACGGCGACTGGCGCGATTTCAATCCGGTGAGCACGCCCACGCTGATCGACCGGCCGGGACCGCGCCATGCCTGAGCCGGATCGGAGATCTAGCCGCGCAGTGTTTTTCTAATCCGCCAAGGCAGGATTGATGAGCGCGGTCAGCACGTGGTCTTCCCACTTGCCGGCGATCTTCAGATAGGCGCGCGCATAGCCTTCGCGCTCGAATCCGAGTTTCCGCAGCAAGCGCGCGCTGCGTTCGTTGGAGGGCATGTAGTTGGCCATCACGCGATGCAAGCCGACGGCATGGAACATATAGCCGATACCGGCCCGCGCCACCTCCCGCATCAGTCCCCGGCCCTGATAGGCATGCCCGATCGAGTATCCCAAGTGACAGGCTTGGAAAACGCCGCGGACGATATTCGAGAAATTGCACAGCGCGATGATGCGCGCGGCGTCGGGCTCGTCGTGTCTACTGTCGCGCGCGAAGACGGCGAAGTGCACGGCGCGGCCGTCCGCGAAGGCCTGGAGCCCGTCCTCGATGCGCCGGCGCGCCGCCTCCAGCGAATAAAAACTCTCTTCCCGCAGCGGTTCCCAGGGCGCGAGATGCGCGCGGTTGTCGAGCTGGTAGTCGACCAGCAGCTGCGCCTGGTCCGGCAGGAGCAGACGCAGGACAGTGCGATCGGTTTCGATGGTCGGAAGTTCGGACATGGCGAATAGGGATGGGGAGGCAGCGTTCGAATAATCCGGTTGGCACCCGGACAAAGCGCGGGTAGCATGCAATAAAAATCGGACGATGGCAACGAGCGCCGTCGTCGCTGCGACCAAAAACAGGAAACGAGATGCTTCGCCCCATTTTGCTGCGGCTTTGCTGGCTGCTGGCAGCATTCCCGCTCGCCGGCGCGAACGCGGCCGAACCGCCGACGATCCGCCTGGCCAGCTTGGCCTGGTTGCCCTATGTCGGTCCGAATCTGCCGCAAGGCGGTTTGTCCGGCGCCGTCGCCGAAGCGGCGGCGAAGGATTTCGGCCACCGCGTCCGCGTCGATTACTTTCCCTGGATGCGCGCCATGCAAGTCGGCGGCAAGGATCCGGAATTCTCCGGCTACTTTCCCGCCTACTACACCGAAGAACGCGCCCGCCAGTGCCACTTCTCGGCGCCGATGGGAGTCAGCACGGTCGGCCTGGCCTATTTGCGGAGCAAGCCCGTGCACTGGCAATCGCTGCCGGATCTGGCCGGCAAGCTGATCGGCGTGGTGGCCGGCTATTCGAACGGCGAAGCTTTCGACGCCCTCGTCAAGGACGGCCGGCAAAAGGTCGACGTGTCGCCGAGCGACGTGGTCAATCTCCAGAAACTCCTGGCGCAGCGCGTCGACGGAGTTGCGATCGACAAATCGGTGCTGCGCTATCTGCTGGCGACCGATCTCAGGCTGATCGCCGCGCGCGACCAGATCGCCTTCCACGACAAGCCGCTTGCCGAGCTGACGCTGCACATCTGTTTCCAGCGCACCTTGGCCGGCTGGAAGCTGCAGCAGAACTACGACAAGGGCTTGCGGCGGATCGACATCCGCAAGATCGAGAACGATTATTTCAAGCTGCTCGAGGCGCGCGCCAGGCCGGGGCCGGCCAACTAGCGCAGCATTTCCACATGGGGAATCCCGTCTTCGTCATAGGGTTCGGAGGTGGCGCGAAAGCCGAAGCTTTCGTAGAAGCGGCGCAGATAGAGTTGCGCCGAGATGCGGATCCGGGTGCCGGGATAGGTGCGCTCGGCATGGCGCAAGCCTTCCTCCAGCAATTGCTTGCCGATGCCGGTGCCGCGCGCCGCCGGCACCGATAACACGCGGCCGAGCGACGCTTCGGCGTATTTCACGCCGGGCGCGACGCAGCGCAGGTATGCCGCCAGCTTGCGCTCGCCGCCCTGCCGCTGCCAGCCGAGCAGATGATGGGCGCGACGGTCGATGCCGTCCAGATCGGGATAGAAGCAGCGCTGTTCGAGGATGAACACTTCCTGACGCGCCGCGAGCAACGCGTAGAGTTCGTCGATCTGCAATTGTTCGTAGGCGGACCACTGCCATTCCGTCATGGGGATACCTCGAAAATAGATGGACTCAGGGGATGATGACACCGTGCTTGCGCGCCAGGCTGGCGAGCTCGCCCTTGTCGATCATATCGTTGAACGCGCGGTTGAAGCGCTGGCGCAATTCGTCGTGGCTGGAGCGCTTCGGGAAGGCGAAATAGCCTTGCTGGGTATCGATGATAGGCGTGATCGGCTTCACCGCGCCGCGCATTTGCAAAACGTCGATCGCCGCTTCGGTATTGCGGCGGTTGGTGGCGAACAGATCGATACGCTCGTAGACCAGCATCAGCAGGCCGTTCTCGAGCGTTCCCGCATTGCCCACCCGCAGTTCTTCGCGCGCGCGATCGAATGCGCTGCCGTAGACCCAGCCGTTGACGGCGGCCACCCGGTTGGTGCGCAGCAAGGCGTAGTTGCCGTCCCACGCCGGATGATCGGCGGAGCGGACGTAGAACACCATCTCATCCTGGTAGAACGGACGCGCGGCGAACGCGAACCGCGCTTCGCGCTCGGCGGTCTTGTAGGGGCCGACCAGGACGTCGGCGAGGCCTTGCTCGACCAACGCCTGGGCGCGCGCCCACGGATAGATTTCGAAACGCACGCGGTCGCCGGTACGCTGCGCCACCGCGCGCATGATGTCCGGGCCGAGGCCGACGTATTCGCCGCTCGTCGTGCGTTCGAAGACGCGGGCGAAGTGTGCGCCCACAATGAGCAATTCGCCCGCGGCGGCGCTCCCGCAAGCCGGCACGATGATCGACATCGCCATCAGCAATAGGACGAATCGCAGGCGCATGGCCGCTCTCCTCGGCGAACGATGTGTTTCGATCATTGTAGTCGCAGCGACCGGCAATGCCAGGACCGGCAAATCAGATATCGACTGGATCGACCTCGAGCGTCCATTTGGCGCGGACTTTCATCTCGCGCAGCGCGGGAATCCAGGTTTTCAGGAACGCTTGCAGCGCCGGGCGCGACGGCGATTCGACCAGCAATTGCGCGCGATCGACATTGGCCACGCGCGTCATCGTCATCGGTATCGGTTCGTTGACCGTGATGCCGGCATGATCGGCCAGGGCCGCGGCGGCCTGCAGGAACTCGAGCGCGGTCTGCAATTCCCGCGCCTCGGCGCGCAGCAAGGCCTGGTACATGAACGGCGGTAGCAAGGCTTGCCGGCGCTCCTCGAGCATGCGGCCGGCGAAACTGTCGTAGTCGTGCGCCATCACCGCGCCGTACAGCGGATGCCGCGGGTAACGGGTCTGGATCAGCACTTCGCTGCGCTGGCCGTCGTCCTTTTGCGCGGCGCGGCCGGCGCGCCCGGCCACCTGCATCAATTGCGCGAACAGCCGTTCGCCGGCACGGTAGTCCTGCGAGAACAGCGCGGTGTCGGGATTGAGGATGCCGACCAGCGTGAGATTCTGGAAGTCGTGCCCCTTGGCCACCATCTGGGTGCCGATCAGGAGATCGACCTCGCCGCGATGGACGGCGTCGAAGGCTGCCTGGGCACTGCCCTTCAGGCGGGTCGAATCGGCATCGATGCGGGCCACGCGCGCTTCCGGAAACAAGGCTTGCAAGCCTTCCTCGATGCGCTGGGTGCCGCGCCCCAGGGGCTGGATATCGATGTTGCCGCAGGTCGGGCAGGCGCGCGGTATGCGTTGCTCGAGGCTGCAATGATGGCAGCGCAGGCGCCGGTCGAGCTTGTGCAGCACCATGAAGGCGGTGCAGCGCGCGCAATTGCTGACCCAGCCGCAGGCGTCGCACGCGATCACCGGCGCATAGCCGCGCCGGTTCAGGAACAGCAGCGACTGTTCGCCGCGCTCCAACCGCCGGCGCACGGCGCCGATCAGGGTCGATGTCAAGCCTTGCGCCGGCTTGTCGCGCTCCATGTCGATCAGCCGCACCGCCGGCAGGACCGCGTTGGCGACGGCGCGCGCGCGCAATTCGAGCCTGCGATAGCGGCCGGACTGCGCATGCTGCCAGGTTTCGAGCGAGGGCGTGGCGGAGCCGAGCACGATCGGTATCGCGAGTTGATGCGCGCGCCACACCGCGAGATCGCGCGCCGAATAGCGCAAGCCTTCCTGCTGCTTGTACGAGGCGTCGTGTTCTTCGTCGACGATGATCAGCTTCAGCTGCGGCAGCGAGGCGAGCACGGCCAGGCGCGTGCCGAGCACGATGCGGGCGCGGCCGAGATGCGCGGCCAGCCAATGGCGCAGGCGCTCGCCTTCCGCCAGGCCGCTGTGCAAGGTCGCCACCTCGAGACCCGGAAAGCGGGAACGGATATTCGCCTCGAGCTGCGGCGTCAGATTGATTTCAGGGACCAGGATCAGGACTTGCGCCGCCGCGCCGTCGGCGAGGACGCGCGCCGCGGCCTGCAAATAGACTTCGGTCTTGCCGCTCCCGGTCACGCCGTACAGCAGCATCGGCGCATAACCGCGCGCCGCCGCGATGGCATCGACCGCCTCGCGCTGCGCCGGGTTCAGGGCCGCTTCGGCGACCGCCGCCGCATCGTCGGCGGGCGGCGTCTTCGCCAGCTTGGCGAGCGCCCGGTCGAGGGCCGTCGTCTTCAGCGCGCGCAGATTCTTCGGCACGCCGGGAACCGCGACTTCGCCGAGCGGACGCTGGTAGTAGTCGGCGGCGAAACGGCACAGTTCGATCCAGGCCGGCGTCAGCGGCGGCAACTGGGTGCGCACCGCAAGCACATTCTTGAGCTTGTCGGAAGGAACATCGCTCACCTCTTCCACCTGCACGATCAGGCCGATCTCTTCGCGCCGGCCGAACGGCACGACCGCCAATTGTCCGGACCGGGGCCGCGCTTCTTGTTCGCTCGCCGCTATCCAGCGGTAGTCGAACAGCGTGTCGAGCGGCGCATCGAGCGCGATCTTGAGGATGCAATGTTCCACGAACTTGAAGTGATACCTGAATAGTTCAGCTAAATGCCGGTTTCATAAATGCTTTTTCGTTTTCCACACAAACTGTGGATAACTTTGTGGAGAAGCCCTCCCCGATCCGCCGCGAAGCCAGGATTCATGCGGCTTCCAGACTGTTGCTTATTGGAATAGCAATAAACAACATCTTTAAAATCAGGTACTTACAAAAATAATTCAAACTGAAATGATAAATAGTGTTAATTAACGCGCAGCCGTCATGGTTCGGTAATTTTGTGAATAAGTAGCCGAAGGCGCTTGAACAACTGATGGGTTTTGTGTTATTCCGGCAAAATTCCGGTTTGCCGGCCGCCGCACTTGCATAGCCATCAACAAAATCGACACGTTCTGTCAACTGTCCTTTCGTTCAAAATCGCCCTCAAAAACTTCAAGTGAAACCTCACATTGCTTGCTAACTCCGCGTTTCATAAGCTGTTTTTTAGCTATCCACAAATGCTGTGGATAACTTTGTGGAAAAGCGCCTCTTGACAGCCCGCGAAGCCAGAATTCATGCGGCTTCCAACAAAATGCCAAATTGAAAAGCAAGAAAAAACCCTTTGAAAATCAAAGGCTTGCAAATTCAAAAATGAGGCTTGAAATAATTTCGCAATTTTTTGATGTTGCCCTGCATCACGACAAATTTTGTGAATAAGATGCCGTGCGGCGGGGAGGAAGCGCGCGCCGGGCCGAGCCGCTGAACCGGCGCGGTTCGAACCGGTTTCAGCCGTGGTAGGGGCGGCTCAGCTCGTGTACCGCCGCGACCAGCGCCGACACCGCTTCCGGCGGTGTATATTGCGAGATCCCGTGACCGAGATTGAACACGTGGCCGCTGCCCGCGCCATGCTTGCCGAACGCGGCCAGCGCGCGGCCGGCCTCGGCCCGGATCCGCTCCGGACCGGCGAACAGCACCATCGGATCGAGATTGCCTTGCAGCGCCACCCGGTCGCCCACCCGCGCGCGCGCCTGGCCGAGATTGACCGTCCAGTCCAGACCGACCGCATCGGCGCCGATGGCGGCGATCTGTTCCAGCCACAGGCCGCCGCCCTTGGTGAACACGATGCTGGGAATCCGGGCGCCGTCGTGTTCGCGCTTGAGCTGGGCGACCACGTCGCGCATGTAGGCCAGCGAAAACTCCTGGTAGGCGCCGTCGGCCAGCGCCCCGCCCCAGCTGTCGAAGATCATCACCGCTTGCGCGCCGGCCTCGATCTGGGCGTTCAGGTAGGCCGCCACGGCGTCGGCATTGACGCGCAACAGGCGATGCATCAGGTCCGGACGGTCGTACAGCATGGTCTTGACGGTGCGATAGTCGTCCGAGCCGCGCCCTTCGACCATGTAGCAAGCCAGCGTCCACGGGCTGCCCGAAAAACCGATCAGCGGCACGCGGCCGTGCAATTCCCGGCGGATCAGGGTCACGGCATCGAACACGTATTGGAGGCTGCCCAGATCGGGCGCGCGCAACGCCATCACGGCTTGCTCGTCGCGCACCGGATGGGCGAAGCGCGGTCCCTCGCCCTCGGCGAACGAGAGGCCGAGACCCATGGCGTCGGGCACGGTCAGGATGTCGGAGAACAGGATCGCGGCATCCAGGCCGTAGCGGTCGATCGGCTGCAACGTGACTTCGGCCGCCAGTTCGGGATTGGTGGCCAGGCCCATGAAGGAACCGGCGCGACTGCGGGTGGCGCGGTACTCGGCCAGGTAGCGTCCGGCCTGGCGCATCAGCCAAAGCGGCGTGTATTCGGTGGGCTGGCGCAGCAAGGCGCGCAGGAAAGTGTCGTTTTGCAAAGGATCGAAGGAGGACATTGGGGAAGACATGGGCTTTCTTTCGTGAAGGCGACATTATCGCCTATGCCGGCCTTGCGACGTTGCGTCGCGTCCGCAACAGCGAAACGTGACGCTCTGTCTTTCTTCGAGTTGCATTGCTATAGTGAAATTCCACCTCGAAGATTTCGTCTGCAATGTGTATCATCGCGGCCCAGCCGTTGAAGGGATACAAACATGCGCTGCCCATTCCGACCATTCGTCCGCATCCTCCGCCAGACGGCCGCCGCTTGCGGCCTGGGTGCGGCCCTGCTGGCGCCGCCGGCGCAAGCCGCCGATTTCTCCGTCACCTTCATCAATCCCGGCCGCTCCGACGAACCGTACTGGCGCAGCGCCACGCGTTTCATGCAACCGGCCGCGCGGCAACTCGATATCCAGCTCGAGGTGCTGTATGCCGAACGCGACCATCTCAAGATGATCGAGCTGATGAAGCAGGTCGCGCTGCGCCCGCGCAAGCCCGACTACGTCATCCTGGTCAATGAAAAGCTGGCCGGCGGAGAAATGCTGAAGCTGGCTGAGCGTACCGGCATCAAGGCCTTGTTCGCCTACAGCACGCTGGAGGGCGAACAATTGATCGAGTTCGGTCCGCCGCGCCAGAAGTTCAAGCGCTGGCTCGGCTCGATCACGCCGAATGCCCACGACGCCGGCCGCCTGACCGCCGAGGAACTGGTGCGGCAGGCGCTCAAGAACCGGGTCGTGGCCGACGACGGCAAGATCCATGTCGCTGCGATCGCCGGCGACAAGGCGACGCCGACCGGCACCCAGCGGCTCGCGGGCGCCCTCGAGGTGTTGACGACCCATCCGGCCGTCGTGTTCGAGCAGACGGTGCACGGCAACTGGGATCGCGCGCGCGCCAAGGAACAGGCGCACGGCCTGATGGCGCGCTATCCGAAGCTCAATGCGTTCTGGGTCGCGAGCGACCTGATGGCTTACGGCGCGATCGAGGCGGCCGAGGCGGCGGGCCGCACGCCGGGCAAGGATATGCTGTTCTCGGCCGTCAACAATTCGCCGGAAGTGCTGCAGGCGCGTATCCAGGGCCGCATCTCCGCCCTCGCCGGCGGCCATTTCACGGCAGGCGCCTGGGCGCTGGTCATGCTGTACGACTATCACCACGGCAAGGATTTCAAGCCGCTCGGCCTCGACTTGCGGCCGCAGCTGTTTTCGCTGCTCGACGCCGACCTGGCCGAGCGTTTCCTGACGCGCTTCGGCGACGAGAATTTCTCGACGATCGATTTCCGCCGCTTCTCGCGCCGTTTGCATCCGCAGTTGAAGCAATATGAGTTCAGCCTGCCCGCGGTCCTGAAATGAAGGAAGACGGCGCCCCCATCCAACCGTTCCGGCCGCTGTCCAAGCGGCTGGTCGCCTGGGTCTTGCTGTACAGCGCGATCTTCACGCTGGTCATGACCGGCGCCGTGGCCGGCTTGCACTATCTCGATGAACGCGACGAAGCGCTCAAGCAATTGCAGTTCGCCGCCGCCAGCTACCGCAAGAGCCTGGCCAGCAGCCTGTGGGAACTGGACATGCCGGCCGCCCGGCTGCAGCTCGACGGGCTGGCGAATTTTCCGATGGTCGGCCAGGCGGAACTGCTCACCGCTATCGGGCAAAGAATCCACGCCAGCAAGTACGCCGCCGCCGGCTCCGACGGCGGAGGCCGGCCCGCGCTGGAAGTGGAATTGGTCAGCCCGGAGCATCCGGACCGCGTGGTCGGCCGCCTGCGCCTCTACATCGATCAACGCGCCCTGCTGCGGCGCCTGGAAGCCGATGCCCTACGCATCCTCGGCGGCGAAGCGGTGAAGGGATTGCTGTTCGGCATGCTGCTGGCATGGCTGATCACGCAACTGGTGACGCGCCATGTCTCGCACATCGCGCGCTGGGCGGGCACGGTCCAGCCGGGCGCGCCCGAGCAGCCGCTGGCGCTGCACAGGAATCGCCCGCCGCAACGCGACGAACTCGATCAGCTGGCCGATGCGCTGAACCGCCTGCATCAGCGCCTGCATCAGCACATCGTGATGCAGAAATCGCTCGAGACGCAGCTGCGCGAGCACCGCGACGGATTGGCGCAGATGGTGGCCGACCGCACCAGCTCGCTCGAACGGCTGCGCGAATTCCACGGCATGATCATCACGGTGCTGACGCGCTTCATCAACCTGCCGCCCGAGCAGGCGAGCATCGCCGTCGATCACGGACTGGCCGCCTTCGGCGGCTATTTCGATGCCAAGCGCTGCGGCTTGCTCATGCACGACGACGCGGCGCGCGGCTATCGCATCGCCAATGTCTGGCCGCCCTTGCGCGACGGCGCCAGGGTCGACGATCTCCTGCTCGCCGACGACGATCTGCCGCCGATGTTGTTTCCCGTGTCGCATGCCAAGATCTGGATCAGCATCGACGCCGCCGATCCGGCTACGCTTCCGGAAGCGCACCACCGCCTGCTGGCGCTGTTCAGGTGCGAGGCCTGCACCGTCGTCAGCATCGAGGTCAAGGGCGATACGGTCGGCCTGCTGTACCTGATCGGCGTCGCCGTCTCGAGCGACAGCGCGGATGCCAAGCTGCTGCAGCTGGCGGCCCAGGTGGCGGCCAATATGCTCGACCACAACACGGCGCAGCGCAACCTGCTGCTGGCGCAGCAAGCCTTGCAGGACGCGAACCGGGAATTGCTGACGCTCTCGCGCCACGATCCGCTGACCGGTCTCGCCAACCGGCGCCAGTTCGAGGAAGCGAAGGATCTCGAATTCCGCCGCGCGCTGCGCGCCGGCAGCCCGTTGTCGGTGCTGATGTGCGATATCGATGAATTCAAGCGCTACAACGACACCTACGGCCATGCGCAAGGCGACGATTGCCTGATCAAGGTGAGCCAGTGCCTGCGCAACCTGTTCGGCCGCGCCGGCGAGGTGCCGGCCCGCCTGGGCGGGGAAGAATTCGCGGTATTGCTGCCGAACGTGAAGCACGACGATGCGGTGCGGCTCGCCGAGAACCTGCGCCAGGCGGTGTGGGAGATGCGGCTTCCGCATGCGGCGTCGAGCGTGTCGGACCGCGTCACGATCAGCGTCGGCGCGGCCAGCCTGCGGCATGAACTGCACCGCGATTTCGATCGCCTGCTGCGGGATGCCGACGAAGCGCTGTACCGCGCGAAGGAGACGCGCAACTGCGTCGCCGCGGCCTGCTAAGGCACGTATTTCTTCAGCAGCTTGTCGAGCTGCTTCGACGCTTCCATTTCCGCCAGGCCGTCGTTGATCAGTTTCAGCAGATGCTCGCCATGCTCGTAACGGCGCGAGATCATCATGTAGAACTCGGTCGAGGGCATGCCGGGCACCGGCTTGCCGCCGAGATCCTTATCGGCCAGGTAAGGCTGACCGATCGCGGAGAAACCGGCCATGATCTCGTATTTCTCGACGAACAGATCGCAGCGTCCGGCGTGCAGCTTCGCCAGCAGGGATGTGAAATCGCGTGCCCCCTGGTCGACGCTGCCGGGAGGCAGGCCGTAGGTCTCGTAGTTGTAGCCGAAGATGCCGCAGACACGGAATTTCTTCAGGTCTTCGGCGCTGCCGATCGGCAAGCCGGCCGGATGATGTCGGCGCGAATAGAAATAATAGTTCGTGGTCCGGTAATATGGGCGGGACAGAAAATACGTCTTGGCACGCGCCTCGTTCCACGAGGAATTCAAGGCCATCTGATACGCCATGCCGTGCTCGACTTCCTTTTGGCAACGCACCCACGGCAGCATTTCCACATAGAAATCGATACCCGCCTTGGCAAAGATCGTTTCGATGACATCGACGGCGAATCCGCGAATCAGCCGTGTGGGCTTGTCGTTGACGCGCTGATAGTAGGTGTACGGCGGCCATTCGCTGCCGTCCTCGCAGATACGGATGATGTTGCCTTTCAAGCCCGCTGCCCATGATGTTTCCATAGGGACAGCGAAAGCGATGGTGATGACGAATCGGAATGCGAGGCGGCGCGAAAAAGGCACAGTCGAAACTCCCACGGAGACGCAACCCAACGGTTCCCGCCGGGCAAGATACGACAAGACCTATCCTACCGCGATTGATTTGATGCAACCACTATTCCATGCGTGTTGTTGTTGCGTTGCATTTGCGTCCTAGCGTATCGTTGTGAAACCTCGGATGAAACCGGAAGTCACTCACTCCATTGCGGCATGCGGGATAACCAACAAACGATCGCTTGCGATGTCCTCGTCGTCGGCGGCGGCATCAACGGCGCCGGCATCGCGCGCGATGCGGCCGGACGCGGACTATCGGTCGTTCTCTGCGACAAGGACGATCTTGCTGCTCATACGTCATCGGCATCCACCAAGCTGATCCACGGCGGCCTGCGCTATCTCGAGCACTACGAATTCCGCCTTGTGAGGAAGGCGCTGGCCGAACGCGAGGTTTTGCTGCGCGCCGCGCCGCACCTGATCGCGCCGCTTTGCTTCGTGATGCCGCACGACGCGGGTCAGCGGCCGGCCTGGATGATTCGTGCCGGCCTATTTCTGTACGACAACCTCGCCAAACGCGAGTTGCTGCCGGGCTCGCGCACCGTCGACCTGCGCGTACACGAAACCGGCGCACCGCTGAAGCCGCAGTTCACGCGCGGCTTCATGTACGCCGACGGCTGGGTCGACGATGCGCGGCTGGTCGTCGTCAACGCGCTCGACGCGGCCGCGCGCGGCGCCACCGTGCTGACGCGCACCGCTTGCGTTTCGGCCGTGCGCAACGGCGAACGCTGGCATGCCCGCCTGCAGACAGGCGACGAGACGGGCATCGATGTGCAGGCGCGCTGCCTGGTCAATGCCGCCGGGCCCTGGGTCACGCGATTCGCGCAAAGCGCCGTCCACGAACGCCCCGCCGGCGCGCTGCGGCTCGTGAAAGGCAGCCATATCGTCGTGAAAAAGCTGTTCGACCATCCGCATGCCTACATCTTCCAGCATCCCGACGGCCGCATCGTGTTCGCGATCCCCTATCAGCGCGACTTCACGCTGATCGGGACCACGGACGTCGAATACCGCGGCGATCCGGACCGGGTGGCGATCGAACGCGACGAGATCGAGTACCTGTGCGCCTTGAGCGCGCGTTATTTCCGCCAACCGGTGACGCCGCGCGACGTGATATGGACCTATTCCGGCGTGCGTCCCCTGCTCGAAGACGAAGCGGGCAACGCGGCGGCCGTCACGCGCGACTACCGGCTGGCGTTCGAGCCGGACGAGATGCTGCTGTCCGTCTTCGGCGGCAAGCTGACGACTTACCGCAAGCTGGCCGAGGAAGCGGTTGACCGCATCACGGCCGCGCTCGGCCATCGCGTGCCGGCCTGGACGGCGAATGCCTGCCTGCCCGGCGGCGACCTGTATTGCGAATGTCCGGTCAACCGCTCGGTGCTGGAATTCGACGGCTATGTCGCGGCGGCGCAGCGGCGCTATCCCTGGCTGCCGCCCGCGCTCGTGGCGCGCTACGTGCGCGCCTACGGCACGCGCCTGCACGTGCTCCTCGATGGACGGAGCGGCCTGGCGGACATGGGCCCCGAAATCGTCCCGGGACTGTATGAAGCCGAAGCAGACTATCTGATGCGCCACGAATGGGCGCGCTGCGCCGAAGACATCCTGTGGCGCCGCTCCAAGCTCGGCCTGCACTTGCCGAAAGAAGCCGGCGCCGAGCTCGATGCCTGGATCGCCGCGCACCCCGAAAAAACGACGGCCGCCGGTTCGCCGGACGCTCACGCGTCCCACGCTTGCCTGCGCGCCGAAATCCACTAGAGGCTGTTATGAACTCAAACAGGGGGCACGCAGCCCCGGAAACCGGCCGAATGCAAGGCGCGGCGACGCGTCGTAGCGGTGCTACGGCAAGGAGCCGCAACACGGCAGGCGGCCGGTTTCCGGGACTGCCCGGAGGGTTCGGTCGAGAAGGGTGCATCGCGGCGTTGCGGCACTTGCACAGGGGGCCACCCTGTGCGGCGCGCCGCGACTGGCGCTGCATCCCTTCTCGACCGAACGTGCCCCCTGTTTGAGTTCATAACAGCCTCTAGAAACCCAAACACCTTTATGGGAGGCCATGACATGAGCCAGTACATCCTTGCCATCGACCAGGGCACGACGAGTTCGCGCGCGATGCTGTTCGACCGCGCCGGTCGCATCTGCGGCCTCGCGCAACAGGAATTCAGACAACTATTTCCGCAGCCCGGCTGGGTCGAACACAATGCGAACGACCTCTGGCAAACGCAACTGGCCGTGATCCATGCCGTGCTGCGCGAGAAGAAAATCGATGCCGACGCCATCGCCGCGATCGGCATCACGAACCAGCGCGAGACGACGGTGCTGTGGGATCGCGAAACGGGCAAACCGATCGCGAATGCGATCGTCTGGCAGGATCGCCGGACCGCCGGCCTGTGCGACCGGCTGCGCGAACAAGGCCACGACCAACTCATCCGCGACAAGACCGGCCTCGTCGTCGACGCCTATTTCTCGGGAACGAAAGTGAAATGGCTGCTCGATAACGTGCCGGGCGCGCGGATACGGGCCGATCACGGCGAACTCGCCTTCGGCACCGTCGATTCCTGGCTCGTCTACAAGCTGACCGGTGCGCACGTGACCGACGCCAGCAATGCCTCGCGCACGCTGCTGTTCGATATCCATCGGCGCCGTTGGGACGAGGAACTGCTGCGTCTGCTCGACATTCCCGCGTCGCTGCTGCCGGAGGTCGTGCCGAGCGGCGGCGTGGTGGGACGCACCCGGCTGTTCGGCGCTCCGGTTCCCGTCGCCGGCATCGCTGGCGACCAGCAGGCCGCGACCTTCGGCCAGGCCTGCCATCGTCCCGGCATGGCGAAGAACACCTACGGCACCGGTTGCTTCATGCTGATGAACACCGGCCACCAGCCGGTCGCCTCGCACAACAACCTGTTGACCACGATCGGTTGGACGCGCGGCGCGGACATGTCGGGTCCGACCGACTACATGCTCGAGGGCAGCGTCTTCATGGCCGGCGCGATCGTGCAATGGTTGCGCGACGGCCTCGGCATCATCGGGCGCTCGTCCGACATCGAGGCGCTGGCGGCGAGCGTGTCGGATGCCGGCGGGGTGGTGTTCGTGCCGGCCTTCGTCGGCCTCGGCGCCCCCTATTGGGACGCCTATGCGCGCGGCACCATCGTCGGCATGACGCGCGGCACCGGCAAGGGGCACATCGCGCGCGCGGCGCTGGAAAGCATCGCCTATCAAAGCGCCGACCTGCTCGACGCGATGCAAAAGGACGCCGGCCTGCCGCTCTCCGAGTTGCGGGTCGACGGCGGCGCCGCGCGCAACGACTTGCTGATGCAATTCCAGGCCGACGTGCTCGGCGTGCCGGTCGTGCGGCCCGAGGTCACCGAGACCACGGCGCTGGGCGCCGCCTACCTGGCCGGACTCGCGGTCGGCTTCTGGAGTTCGCAGGAAGAAATCGCCGCGCAATGGCGCGTCGAACGGCGCTTCGAGCCGGCGATGGCAGACAGCGAACGGCAGGAGCGCCTGGCCACATGGCGGCGCGCCGTCGAGCGCTCGCGCGCCTGGGCCTAGGTTGTGTTGTCGAACCCCTAGTTCACCAGCGGCACGCGCACGACCGCCGGCAATTTGAGCGTTTCGGGATGCTCCGGCCCTTCCGGCCGGCTCAGCTTCAGGCGCGCTATCTGGGTGGTGGCCAGGACGTAGAGCGCATCGCCCGCGATCGCCGCCGTCGTCGGCTGTTCGAACGCCGGCTGGTGATGTGATTGCAGCGTATCGATGCGCGTAATCGCCGTGCCTGCCTCGTTCAAGCGTATGCGGATCACGCGGCCGCGATTGGTGATGTTCTGGATGCCGACCAGGTCGCCGTTCCATACGTACAAGCCATCGATCGCCGCCACCGTCTCGCGCGCCGGCGTCGCCAGCCGCGTCACCTGCCCCGTACCGATGTCGACGGCGGCCACGCCCGCATCGTGCGCCGCGTACAGAGTCTTGCCGTCGGCCGCGATCGCGATGCCGTTGATGCCGTCGAGAATGCCCGGTGCGAGGAATGGCGTCGCCGCATCCGACCCGGCTCCGGCGCGCCAGATCGCGCCTGCGCGCGTATCGCTCGCATATACGTCGCCGTTGGGCGCGATCGCCACATCGTTCAGTTGCTGCGCCTGCGGGAAACGCTGCTCGCCGCCGCGCTTCCCGCTATCCAGGTCGTAGCGCACGACGGCGTTGACGCCCAGCTTGCGGCCGGCTTCCGTCAGCGCACTGGTGCTGACGGCGTACAGCAAGCGGCGCGGCTGGTCGATCGCGATGCCGAGAATGTGCTGCAGTCCGTCTTCAGCGCGCGAGAACGGCGTGATCTTCCCGTTCGCGTTGATCCGCACGATGCGCTTCTGCGGAATGCTGCCGACATAGAAGCTCTCGGTCCGGGCGTCGTACGCGATGCCTTCCGGGAAGAACAGCTTGTCGTCGAGGCGGAAGACGACCGGCGCGTCGGCCGCCTTCGGCAGCCGGGTTTCGAAAGCCGCGAGCAATTGCTTGAATTCGGCATCGTCCTGCAGATGCTCGAAACCGAAGTTCGCCAGCGGCATGAAGCCGTCGCCGAGTTCGAGGGTTTTCTTCAGGCTGGCGATGGCGCCGTCGCGCTCCTTCGCGCGGGCCTGGAACGCGGCGAGATAATAGTGCAGAGTCGGGTTGTCTGGATTCTTTTCCAGCGCCTTGCGCAGTTTCGCGATCACCTGCCGGTTCGGGTCCGGTTTTTCCTCCGCCGCGGCGGAGAAGCCGAACAGGCCGAGGGCCAAGGCGAGGCAGACGGAGGCAAGACGGGGCATGGCAGGTATTCCTCTCGATGACGACATGGGCCGGACCTATTTGGTCAAGGGCACGCGCACGACCGCCGGCTGCTTGAGCGTGGCCGCGTCGTCGAGTTCGCCCCGGGCGTTGAAGCGCGCAACCTGGGTCGTGGCGAGCACGTAAAAACCGTCGTCGGCGACGGCGCCGGTGGTTGGTTCGTCGAACGCCGGATGGTGATGGGACTGCAGCGTCTCGACGCTGTCGATCGCCGTGCCGTTGCTTGCGAGGCGCATGCGGATCACGCGGCCGGGATGGGTGCCGTTCTGCACGCCGAGCAATTCGCCCCGGTGGTAGTAGAGGCCGTCGATGGCGGCGACATTGGCTTGCGGCGGGCTCGGCATGTCGTCCACGCCGCCGGTCGCGATATCGATGCGCGCCACGCCCATGGAATGGCCTGCGTACAGCGTCTTGCCGTCGTCCGACACGGCGATGCCGTTGGTGCCGCGCAAGAGACCGGCGGGAACGAACGCGGCCTTGGCCTCGTTATCGACAAAGGCGCGCCAGATCGCGCCGGAGCGGGAGTCGCTGGCGTAGACATCGCCGTTCGGCGCGACCGTCACGTCGTTCAACTGGCGCGCTTCAGGCAAACGGTATTCGCCGTTGCGCTTGCCGGTGTTCAAGTCATAGCGCACGACCGCGTTGAACGCCTGCTTGCGGCCTTCGGCGGTCATGGCGCTGGTGCTGATCGCGTACAGCAAGCGGCGCGGCTGGTCGATCGCGATGCCGAGCACATGCTGCAAGCCGTCGGCTTCCTGCGAGAACGGCGTCATCCTGCCGTCGGCGCCGATGCGCACGATGCGCTTCTGATAGATACTGCCGACGAAAAAGCTCTTGCTGGGGGCGTCATAGGCGATGCCTTCGGGAATGAAGGTCGTATCGGCGATACGGAAGACGACCGGCGCGTCGGCGATCTTCCGCTGTTTCTTGTCGAGCGCCGCGCGCAGGGCGAGAAAATCCGCGTCCTGCTCCAGGTTTTCGAAGCCGGAATCGCGCGGCGGCAGGAAGCCGTCGCCGAGTTCCAGGACTCTCCCCAGGCTTTCCAGCGCGCCGGCCTTGTCCTTGGCGCGCGCCTGATACACCGCGAGGTAGTAGTACAGCGTGGCGTTGCCCGGGTGCTGCTCGAGCGCCTTCCTGACCGCGGCGATCGCGCGCTGTTGCGGATTCTCTTGCGCGGCGACCGGGGCGGCGACAAGGGATGAAACAACTGTCACGCTTGCGATCAAGCGGGCGGCAGGAATGTGGAATTTCATTGCGGGACTCGGTTCTCGAAGTGAAGTCCCGGCATTGTAATGCGCGGCAGGCGAATTTGTTTAAGCGAACCGCTGCGACCGATAATGTTCGGCCAGCAGCGCGGCCCACGCCGCGCAGCCCTTGTGCGAGGGATGGTAACCGTCGGATGCCATCATGTCGCGATCGGACGTATCGAGCGCCAACGCGACGTAATGCGTGCGAGGCATGTCGCGCGCCAGTTCGCGCGCCGCCCGGTCGAGCGCCCTGGCCTTCATTCCCATCACCCAGCGCAAGGGTTGAGGCAACGCCGGGAAGGCGCCCACCGGCGGCACGCCCGACAACAGGATCGCGCGCGGCTGGCAGCGCTCGTCGAGCGCCCGCAGCAATGCTCGCAAATCGTTGCGCCAGCGCGCCACCGAATGGAAGGCCGTGGTGTCGTTGACGCCGAAGGCGACCAGGGCGATATCGACCGACTGCGGCGGAACCTCGGGCAGCACTTGCTCGATCGCCTGGCGCACCGTCACGCCGTTCTTGCCGCAGGCGCGCCAGGCGACCGGACGCCGGACATGCCGCGCCAGCGCCAGCGCGAACTGCCCGGTGATCGCTTCCTCGTGCGTGCCGACGCCGACGCCGGCGACCGGCGATTCGCCGACCGTCAGCAGCGACAACGGCGCGCCCGCATGCTGCGCGCCGGCGATGCCATCGTAAGGCGCGACCGCTTCCGGCAAACGCGGCGTGATACGTCGCGTGCGCCTGCCTTGCGCCAACAATAGCGGGTACAGCGGCAAAGCGACCAGTTCGGGCAACAAGTGGCGCATGGGCGGCTCCCGCGGATCAGAGGTTCATGTGTTCGATCTTGAGGCAGCGATCCATCACGACCTCGAGACCGGCCGCGCGCGCCTTGGCCGCGGCGGCTTCGTTGACGACGCCCAGTTGCATCCACAGGCAATGCGCGCCGATCGCGATCGCCTCGTCGGCGACCGGTTCGATCGCTTCGGACCTGCGGAAGCAATCGACGACATCGATCTTGATATGCTCTTTCGTCAGCGCGGCGGCGGCTTCCGTCAACGTCGGATAGCAATGCTCGCCGAGTATCCGGTCGCCGGCATGGTTCGGATTGACCGGCACGATGCGATAGCCGTTGCGCTGCAAGTATTGCGCGACTTCATGGCTCGGACGCGACGGATCGGTCGAGGCACCGACGACGGCGATCGTGCGGCTGTCGTGGAGTATTGCGGCGACGGGGTCGGATTCGAAGCTCATGGAATTTGTCTCGCGCATTTCCCAACGTTAAACGAACCAAAAGCAAGAAAGGCAGCCGAAGCTGCCTTTCATTGTACTGCCTGTATCGCGGTCGCCTTGCTCAGCGCTTTTGACGCAGCTTCTGGATCGCCGCCAATTGCGCCATCGCCGCCGCCAATTCCGCCTGGGCCTTCGCGTAGTCGATCTTCGACTCCTTGTTGGCCATGGCTTCCTCGGCTTGCTTCTTCGCTTCCATTGCCTTCGCTTCGTCGAGGTCGTGCCCGCGGATCGCGGTGTCGGCCAGGACCGTCACGGCGTTCGGCTGCACTTCGAGGATGCCGCCGGCGACGAAGACGAATTCGTCTTCCGCCTGGCCCGGCACCTTGATGCGCACCGCACCCGGACGGATGCGCGTGATCAGCGGCGTGTGCTGGGGATAGATGCCCAGCTCGCCCTGCTCACCCGGCAACGCGACGAACTCGGCTTCGCCGGCGAAGATCTGCTCTTCGGCGGAAACCACGTCGACGTGAATAGTGTGTGCCATGTTGGAACCTTTCGTCAGAAGATGTGAAGTTCTCCCGCTCTCTCGCGAGCGCGGGAGGCGCCATTACATCTTCTTGGCTTTTTCGATCGCTTCTTCGATCGTGCCGACCATGTAGAACGCTTGCTCCGGCAGGTGATCGAGTTCGCCGGAGGCGATCATCTTGAAGCCCTTGATCGTTTCCTTCAGCGGAACATACTTGCCCGGGGAACCGGTGAACACTTCGGCGACGTGGAACGGCTGCGACAGGAAACGCTGCATCTTGCGAGCGCGCGCCACGACCAGCTTGTCTTCAGGCGCCAGTTCGTCCATGCCCAGAATCGCGATGATGTCGCGCAATTCCTTGTAGCGCTGCAGCGTACCTTGCACGGCGCGCGCGGTCTCGTAGTGCTCGGCGCCGACCACGTTCGGGTCGAGCTGGCGCGAGGTCGAGTCGAGCGGATCGACTGCCGGATAGATACCCAGCGCGGCGATGTCACGCGAGAGAACGACGGTCGAGTCCAAGTGCGCGAAGGTGGTCGCGGGCGACGGGTCGGTCAAGTCGTCGGCAGGCACGTACACGGCCTGGATCGAGGTGATCGAACCGGTCTTGGTCGAGGTGATGCGCTCTTGCAGGCGGCCCATTTCCTCGGCCAGCGTCGGCTGGTAACCCACCGCGGAAGGCATACGGCCCAGCAGCGCGGACACTTCGGTACCGGCCAGCGTGTAACGGTAGATGTTGTCGACGAAGAACAGCACGTCGCGGCCTTCGTCACGGAAGGATTCCGCGATCGTGAGACCGGTCAGCGCGACGCGCAGACGGTTGCCCGGCGGTTCGTTCATCTGGCCGTACACCATCGCAACCTTCGAGTTCGACAGGTTTTCCAGGTCCACGACCTTGGAGTCGGCCATCTCGTGGTAGAAGTCGTTGCCTTCACGGGTACGCTCGCCCACGCCGGCGAACACGGACAGACCCGAGTGCGCCTTCGCGATGTTGTTGATCAGCTCCATCATGTTCACGGTCTTGCCCACGCCCGCACCGCCGAACAGACCGACCTTGCCGCCTTTCGCGAACGGGCAGACCAGGTCGATAACTTTGATACCGGTTTCCAGCAGTTCTTGCGACGGCGACAGCTCGTCGTAGGCCGGAGCCTTGCGGTGGATCGAGGCGTGCGTCTCGGCGTTGACCGGGCCGCGCTCGTCGATCGGATTGCCCAGCACGTCCATGATGCGGCCCAGCGTCGCGTGACCGACCGGCACCGAGATCGGCGCGCCGGTGTTGGATACCATCATGCCGCGGCGCAGACCTTCGGAGGAGCCCAGAGCAATCGTACGGACGATGCCGTCGCCGAGCTGCTGCTGCACTTCCAGGGTCAGCGCGGAGCCTTCCATTTTCAAGGCATCGTAAACCTTCGGCATCGCGTCGCGCGGGAACTCAACGTCCACCACAGCGCCGATACACTGAACGATTTTGCCATTAGCCATTTTCGTTCCTTCAAATATAAAAATTAGATTCGTTACTCGCGTCAAACGGCGGCAGCGCCGGCGACGATCTCGGACAGCTCTTTCGTGATCGCGGCCTGGCGGGTCTTGTTGTAGACCAGCTTGAGCTCGGAAATCACGTTACCGGCGTTGTCCGACGCCGCTTTCATCGCGACCATGCGCGCCGACTGTTCGGACGCCATGTTTTCCGCGACAGCCTGATAGATCAGCGCTTCGACATACCGCACCAGCAATTCATCGATCACGGTCTGCGCATCGGGCTCGTACAGGTAATCCCACGAATAGGAATCCTTGTCTGCCTTCATGCGCTCGGAGGACAACGGCAGCAATTGCTCCATCATCGGCTCCTGCTTCATCGTGTTGATGAACTTGGTGTAGCAGAGGTACACCGCGTCGAGCTTGCCTTCCTGGTAAGCGTCGAGCAATACCTTGACCGGACCGATCAGCTTGTCCAGGTGCGGGGTATCGCCGAGCTGCGTCGCCTGCGACACGACTTTCGCGCCGATGCGATGCATGAAGCCCAAGCCCTTGTTGCCGATCGCGACCGTCTCGACCTTGACGCCTTGGCCTTCGAGTTCGCGCATCTTGTTGGTCATGAGGCGCAGCACGTTGGTGTTCAGACCGCCGCACAGACCCTTGTCGGTCGTGACGACGATGATGCCCACGGTTTTCGATGCGTCGCTCCTGACCAGGAACGGATGCGTGTACTCCGGATTGGCTTCGGCCAGGTGAGACGCGATATTACGAACCTTGTCACTGTACGGACGGGCGTGGCGCATCCGGTCCTGCGCCTTGCGCATCTTGGATGCGGCGACCATTTCCATCGCCTTGGTGATCTTCTTCGTATTCTCTACGCTCTTGATCTTGCCGCGTATCTCTTTACCTGCAGCCATGAGTGGTTACTCCTTCAGCTTCGGTTGAGATCAGAACGTCTTCTTGAAACTTGCAATCGCGGCGGCCAGTTCGGCTTCGGCGTCCTTGTCGAGTTGCTTGGTCTCTTCGATCTTCGAAAGCAGCGCGGAGTGGCTGGTCTTCATGAAGTTGTGCAGAGCCGATTCGAACGGCAGCACATTCTTCACTTCGACGTCGTCGAGGTAACCCTTGTTGACGGCGAACAGCGACACGGCCATCAGCGAGATCGGCAGCGGCGAGTATTGCGTCTGCTTGAGCAACTCGGTCACGCGGGCGCCGCGGTCGAGCTGCTTGCGGGTCGCTTCGTCGAGATCCGATGCGAACTGCGCGAACGCGGCCAGTTCACGGTACTGCGCCAAGTCGGTACGGATACCGCCGGACAGGCCCTTGATGACCTTGGTCTGAGCAGCGCCACCGACTCGGGACACCGAGATACCGGCGTTAATTGCGGGACGAATGCCGGAGTTGAACAGCGAGGTCTCCAGGAAGATCTGGCCGTCGGTAATCGAGATCACGTTGGTCGGAACGAAGGCGGACACGTCGCCGGCTTGCGTTTCGATGATCGGCAGTGCGGTCAGCGAACCGGTCTTGCCCTTGACTTCGCCCTTGGTGAACGCTTCGACGTAGTCGGGGTTCACGCGAGCGGCACGCTCCAGGAGACGCGAGTGCAGGTAGAACACGTCGCCCGGATAGGCTTCGCGGCCCGGCGGACGGCGCAGCAGCAGCGACACTTGACGATACGCGACAGCTTGCTTGGACAGGTCGTCGTAAATGATCAGGGCGTCCTGGCCGCGGTCGCGGAAGTATTCGCCCATCGTGCAGCCCGAGTAGGCCGAGATGTATTGCATTGCTGCGGATTCGGAAGCGGATGCCGCGACGATGATGGTGTAATCCATCGCGCCGTGCTGCTCGAGGGCGCGCACCACGTTCTTGATCGACGAAGCCTTCTGGCCGATCGCGACGTAGACGCAGACCATGTTCTGGCCTTTTTGGTTGATGATGGCGTCGATCGCGACAGCGGTTTTACCGGTCTGGCGGTCGCCGATGATCAGCTCGCGCTGGCCGCGGCCGATCGGCACCATGGAGTCGATCGACTTCAGGCCGGTTTGCATCGGTTGCGACACGGATTGACGCGCGATGACGCCCGGCGCCACTTTCTCGATGACGTCGGTCATCTTGGCGTTGATCGGGCCCTTGCCGTCGATCGGCTGGCCGAGCGCGTTGACCACGCGGCCGACGAGTTCCGGACCGACCGGGACTTCCAGCACGCGGCCGGTGGTCTTGACGGTGTCGCCTTCGGAAATGTGTTCGTATTCGCCCAGGATAACGGCGCCGACGGAATCACGCTCGAGGTTCAGCGCGAGGCCATAAGTGCCGCCCGGGAATTCCAGCATCTCGCCTTGCATCGCGTCGGACAGGCCGTGGATGCGGCAGATGCCGTCGGTCACGGAGATCACCGTGCCTTGGTTGCGGATTTCAGCGGAGTCGCCAAGACCTTGGATCCGGCTCTTGATCAGTTCGCTGATTTCAGACGGGTTGAGTTGCATACTAACTCCTGATTGGTGTCGGGGACGGGAAGAGCTGTCTTCCGGTCCCCATGTCTACACGTTCGTGCGCTTGAGCGGCGATGGCGACGAAAGCCCTCTTGGAGAGGGCTTCCGATCACGACGCCAGGGCGACGTACATCTTTTGCAGCTTCGCGCGTACCGACGTATCGAGCACTTCGTCCCCGACCGCGACGCGCACGCCGCCGATCAGCGAAGAGTCGACCTTGACCGACGGGTTGAGCTTGCGGCCGAATTTCTTTTCCAGCGTCGCGACCAGTTCTTTCACCTGGGCGTCGGACAGCGCGAATGCGCTCGTGATCTCCGCGTCGGCGGCGCCTTCCGCGGCATTCTTCAATGCGTGGAATTGCGTCGCGATCTCGGGCATCAGCGCGAGACGGCCGTTCTGGACCAGCATCGCCACCAGGTTCTTGGCCTCGGCAGTGACATTGGACTTCAACAACGACAGAAAAGTGTCGGCGACCTGCTGGTCCGAAAGCTTCGGATTGGCGGCAAAGGATTTGACGTCGGGCAGGCTGGCGACCGCCGCCATTTCCGACACGAGGTCGGACCAGGCGGCCAGGTTGCCGGACTTGGCTACACGAAACAGTGCTTCGGCGTAAGGGCGAGCAATGGTAGCGAGTTCAGCCATGATTACAGCTCGGTCTTCAGTTGGTTCAGCAGGTCGGCGTGGGCCGCTGCGTTCACCTCACGCTTGAGGATCTGCTCGGCACCCTTGACCGCGATTTCGGCGACCTGGGCGCGCAGCTCTTCGCGTGCACGAGTGACTTGCTGTTCCGCGTCGGCCTTGGCAGCGGCGATGATGCGCGCGGCTTCGTCCGAAGCGGTCTTCTTGGCGTCTTCGATGATTGCCTGCGCACGCTTTTCGGCGTCGATGATGCGCTTCTGGCCTTCGTCACGGGCGGAGGCGAGTTCGGCTTGAATGCGCTTTTCAGCGGCAGCCATCTCAGCCTTGCCACGGTCGGCGGCGGCCAGACCGTCCGCAATCTTCTTCGCGCGCTCGTCGAGCGCCTGGATCAACGGCGGCCACACGAATTTCATCGTGAACCACGCGAGGATGAAGAAGACCACGAACTGTGCAAACAAGGTTGCGTTAAGGTTCACGGTTTTTTTCCTTCTCAGAGTAACGAATGCCGAACGCGAAGGTTCGGCAGGCTCGGAATTCAGGTTGTCGAAACCCGATTACCCTTTGAACGGATTGGCGAAGGCGAACAGCATCGCGATACCAACACCGATCAGGAATGCAGCGTCGATCAGACCGGCCAAGAGGAACATCTTGGTCTGCAGGGTGTTCATCAGTTCAGGCTGACGAGCGGAGGCTTCGAGGTATTTACCGCCCATCAGAGCGATACCGATACAGGCGCCGATAGCACCCAGACCGATGATCAGACCGCAAGCCAGAGCAACAAAAGATACGTCAGTCATGACAATTCCTTTTAAAAGTTAAAGTTGAAAATGAAAATTACAAACCCAAAAACAAAACCGTTGCTTACTACAAAACCTTAGTGACCTTCGTGCGCTTGGCCCATGTAGACGAGGGTCAGCATCATGAAGATGAATGCCTGCAGGAACACGATCAGGATGTGGAAGATCGCCCATGCCGAACCGGCGATCACCTGGCCGATGAAGCCGAAGGCGGTGGCGGTCGAACCGAGCAGCGCGATCAGCAGGAACAGCAGTTCGCCGGCGTACATGTTGCCGAACAGTCGCATGCCGAGCGATACGGCCTTGGCCAAGTATTCGATAATGTTGAGCAGCAGGTTGAACGGCGCCATCCAGATGCCGAACGGCGCAGCGAAGATCTCATGCAGCCAGCCGCCGAAGCCCTTGATCTTGATGCCGTAGTAGAGCATCAGGGCCAGCACGGCCATGGACATGCCGAGGGTGCCGTTGAGGTCGGCGGTGGGTACGATGCGGTGATGGATATCGGCGGTTTCCGCGCTGACCAGGCCAAGCCAGTGCAAACCGCGAAGAAGACCGGAAACCACGTCGACCGGCAGGAAGTCGAGCGAATTCATCAGCGCGACCCAGACGAACACGGTCAGGGCCAGCGGCGCGATGAAGGTGCGGTCGCCGTGAACGATGGCTTTGGATTGGTCTTCGACCAGTTCGACCACCATTTCGACGAAGGCCTGGAAGCGGCCCGGCACGCCGGACGTCGCTTTCTTGGCCGCGCGCCACATGAAGAAGCAGCCGAGCACGCCCATCAGCACGGACCAGAAAACCGTGTCCATGTTGATGATCGAGAAATCGACGATCTTGTCCTGATGCTTGGTGGAGAGGTGTCCGAGGTGGTGGACAATGTATTCGGAGGCAGTGGGCGCGTGCGCTGCTGCTCCTTCGACCGCGGTAGATGACATATCAGTGCCTAAATAATAAGATGATGTAACTTTTCAGCGCCACGACGAACCCGGCGATCAGCGCCAGCCAGTTCAAATCGCGGTACAGCCAAGCGACCGCACCCAACAGGGCGATCGTCAACGCAATCTTGATAAATTCGCCGAAGAAAAAAGTCATCGGCGTGGCTTTTCGGGAACGCGCGCTGATATACAAGCGCAACGCAAACAAGCCATTCGGCACCACGCAGCACATCCCACCGAGTAGCGCCGAGAACAGCGCGGGCATTCCACCGATCAGGCCGGCAACGATGCCGACGATGATTGCGGCCGCCAATTGCAGGATAACGAGTCGAAGCATTCCGATCCTGAATCAAACGACCAGCCTCTTCCGATGCAAGGCGCCGGAAGGCGTTTCATGGCCTGGGTGAAATACTGTGGGGTGCGATCTGTGAAGCCACGGGATTATAAGGTTATTCCATAATATGCGTCAAACGATTTGCCCGATGGCACTATATAGTAGAAATACGGTAGAAATATGGGCAGATCCATGTTTGCCCCAGCCCTGCGGAGGCGCCGATAAAATTTGACGCTAGTGGGTACCCGCATTCGGTGCAGGCCAGGCAAACCGACGTTTGACGGCGCGCACCCAACGGACAGACCGACCGATCCAGCCGCCGGCCTTGCCCTCCTCCCGATTCGCCGCTTCGGCCAGCCGCCACTTCGCCGCGCGCAGCGCCCCCGCCAATGCTGTCCGCACGGCGAGGTCGGCGTTGCATGCCAGATGAAAATGCGAGCGGTACAGGATGAGGCGGTAGAGCCAGTGATGTTCGCCGAGCAGGGCGATCTTGTATTCATACTGGCCCCAGCGGAAGTCGAAACGCTTGCCGCCGCGTTCGATGCAGGCGCAAATCGTCAGGAAGCAGCAGAGCGTGCCCAGCCGGTAATCGTCGTAAAGCGGATCATGGGAGTTCACCAGCGAGATGAAGCTGTCGCCGATGCGCGCCGTGATCGCGCCGCCGCAGACGCGGCCATCGATCGTCGCCACTGTCACGAAGCCGCGCGCGCGCACCATGCGCAGGATGGCTTGCGTTCTCGCCTCGTCGATCACCGAGGTTTTCCCTTTGGCCGCCATGCGCGCATGATTGAAAGCGATAATCTCGCGCATCTGTCTCTCGTCGGCCTCCTCCTTGGTATGCACGCGAAATGAGAACGAGGGAAAGCTCCGCTCCAGGCGGTTCTTGTGGCGCCGGATGTTCTTGCGCGTGGCGGAACCGAGACGAGCGACATATTCGTCCACGGTCGGCGGCAGGTCGGCGGCGATGTCCTCTCCGCAGGCGGTGCGCTGAAACGGGCGCAAGCATTGCCCGAACTCCGCCTGCACCGAATGAAAGACAATGGCGCCGACGCCGGGAAACGTCGAGAAGACATACTCGACGAAGTTTTCGATCGCCTCGCGATCGAGGATCATGCCTTCATTGACGACGCGCACGCGACGCCCCTCGCGCCGAAACAGGAAGAGCGCGACGATATCGCCGCCGCGGCGCGCCACATAGGTGCTCGCGTCTTCCGCGCCGCCGTGAATCCTGAAATGCGCGAGCGAGGAATAGACGCTTCCATACAATCGTTCCAATTCCATCTCGGCAAACGGCGGCACTTCGCCATCGTAGTGCGCTGACTGGATATCCGCGTTCGATGCCATGGACGTTCTTTCGCATGAACAAATCATGGACGCGCGATGCATTCGCCGGTGCGCCCCGGCTGGGTTCCGTTTGACGAACGTAGCGAGCGGTCCGCAGCCGACTCGAGATGCACACGCTTATGAACGTACGCCGAACCTCGCTGGCTTGGCTAGTGAATGAGAGTGCGGCAGCAGATCTTTTACGCCCACGCTTCGCGCTTAGCGTGCAAGCGTTTGCGACGTCTCAATCGGATGCGAACGGCCGGCAACGGCGGACCGTTTCGCGGCTCTATGCAAAAATACGGCGCGGTGCAATGCCCATATCCGCTGCGCATGCGGAAAGTCCGCCGATGACGGGCGGCATCGGCCGCCGCTCGTGGTCCGGTTTTTGAAAGCGCCCTCAGCCGCGCAGCTTGGCGATCACGCCGTCGAGCGCGTCGAGATCGGCGAAGTCGATGATGAGCTGGCCGCGGTTCTTGGCGCCGAGCTTGATGACGACTTGCGTGGCAAGCGCGTCCGACAGTTCTTCCTCGAGACGGGCGATGTCGCGCGATTTTTCGCGGACGCCGTCGCGCTTGCCGTTCGCCGCCTGCTCGGTCGTCGCACGCGCGACCAGCTTCTCCGCCTCGCGCACCGACATGCGCTTGGCGACGATCTGGTTCGCCAGCGTGATCTGCGTCGCGCTGTCGGTGGCGAGCAAGGCGCGCGCATGGCCCATGTCGATGTCGCCGGCCATCAGCATGGTCTGCACCGGCTTGGCGAGATTCAAGAGGCGCAGCAGGTTCGACACCGCGCTGCGCGAACGGCCGACCGCGTTGGCGGCTTGCTCGTGGGTGAAGCTGAAGTCGGTGATCAAGCGATGGATGCCTTGCGCTTCCTCGAGCGGATTCAAGTCTTCGCGCTGGATGTTTTCGATCAGCGCCATCGCGGCGGCGGCCTGGTCGTCGACATCCTTCACCAGCACCGGCACTTCGGTCAGGCCGGCGAGTTGCGCCGCGCGGAAGCGGCGTTCGCCAGCGATGATTTCGTATCTATCGTGGCCATTGCTCCCGACCGGGCGCACCAGGATCGGCTGCATCAGGCCCTGGGCCTTGATCGAGGCGGCCAGTTCGTTCAATGCGCCCTCGTCCATGCGGGTGCGGGGCTGGTATTTGCCGGCTTGCAGCTGCTCGACGCCGAGCACCGAGGGGGCGCCGGCGACATTGGGCGTCGCTTCGACGACGTCGGCGCCTCCGCCGAGCAAGGCATCGAGGCCGCGGCCCAGGCCTTTGGGTTTTTTAGTGACCATGATGATCTGCTTACATAACGTTAAAAAATCACGGGTTCTCTGCTTTCGTCAGCGAGCCTTTCGGCATCCGCTCCGCTAGAGCGTCTTGATCCGCTCCACCATCTCCGCCCCGAACGCGATATACGCCTGCGCGCCCTTCGACGCCGGATCGAAGGTCACTCCCGGCATGCCGTAGGACGGCGCCTCCGCCAAGCGCACGTTGCGCGGAATGATGGTCTTGAACACCTTGTCGCCGAAATGCTGTTCGAGTTGGGCCGACACCTGTTGCGACAGCGTCATGCGCGGGTCGAACATCACGCGCAGCAAGCCGATGATCTTGAGATCGGTATTGAGCTTGGCATGCACCTTCTTGATGGTGTTGACGAGATCCGACAAGCCTTCGAGCGCATAGTATTCGCACTGCATCGGAATGATGACGCCGTGCGCCGCGCACAAGCCGTTGAGCGTGAGCATCGACAAGGCCGGCGGGCAATCGATCAGCACGAAATCGTAGTCGGCGTCGACGGCGGCGATCGCATCCTTGAGACGCTTTTCGCGATTCTCGAGTTCGACCATCTCGACTTCGGCGCCGGCCAGTTCGCGGTTCGCCGGCAGCACGTCGAAGCGGCCGGTCTCGGAGGTCTTGCGCGCGGTCTTGACATCGGACATGCCGAGCATGACTTCATAGACCGAGGCCGTCAGTGTCGCTTTATTGATGCCCGCGCCCATCGTCGCGTTGCCTTGCGGATCGAGGTCGACGAGCAACACGCGTTGTTCGAGTTGCGCGAGTCCGGCGGCGAGATTGACCGCCGTCGTGGTCTTCCCTACCCCACCCTTTTGATTGGCGACACAGAAAATTTTGGCCATGTTGTCGTTCTGGTTGTAGTGAATTGTTCGATCGCCGGTCAGGCGCGCTCGATGAAGATCAGGTGGCGCTCGGCATTCAGCCGGGGCACCTTGAGCGCGCGGATATCCGTCACTTTCCAACCGGCGGGCAGGCGCGCGATTTCGTCTTTCGGCTCGACGCCTTTCAAGGCGATGAAGCGGCCGCCGTCGGCCAGCAGATGGCCGGACCAATTCACGAAATCGGCGAGTTCGGCGAAAGCGCGCGAGGTGATCGTGTCGAATTTTTCCGGCGCCTGCAATTGCTCGACGCGCGCCGTGTGGACGGCGACGTGGCCGAGACCGAGCTCGGCCTTGACTTGCGTGAGGAAAGCGGTCTTCTTGTGCACGGTGTCGATCATCGCGACGCGCACATCGGGCCGCGCGATCGCCAGCACGAGGCCCGGCAAGCCGCCGCCGGCGCCGACATCGAGTACGCTGCGCGCCTCGGCGAAAGCGGGAACGGCGGCGAGCGTATCGAGCAAGTGCAGCGTGACCATTTCCATCGGGTCGCGCACGGCCGTCAGGTTGTAGACCGCGTTCCACTTGAACAGCAAGGCGAGATAGTCGAGCAACTGCCCCAGTTGCCGGTCGTCCAGATCGAGTTGCAGGTCGCGCACGCCGGCCGTCAGGGTCGTCGCCAGCGCGGCCCGGTCAAATGCAGCCATCGTTTATGCCGCCTGCTCGTCGGTTTGGACGAAGCCCTTGAAGCCGCCCTTCTTCAGGTGCACCAGCAACAGCGAGATCGCGGCCGGCGTGACACCCGAAATGCGCGATGCCTGGCCGAGCGTCTCCGGGCGATGCTTGTTGAGTTTTTGCCGGACTTCGATCGACAAAGCCTTCACGTCCATGTAGTCGATGTCGGTCGGCAGCTTCAGGTTTTCGTAGTATTCGTGGCGTTCGACTTCGCGCGCCTGGCGGTCGATGTAGCCGGCATATTTGACCTGGATCTCGACCTGTTCCTTGATCGCGTCGTCGGCGTCGCCGAGACCGGGTCCGGCCAGGTCCTGGCCATCGATGCCTTTCAAGGTCATCAGGCTGTCGTAGCTGACGTTCGGGCGGCGCAGCAGATCGGTGAGCGCATACTCGCGCTCGATCGCTTTGCAGCACG
>Ga0196972_1000079_pt1 | contig 77395 bp, 60 predicted proteins | sample S1v_2013CmetaG_FD_148618 | JGI IMG/M metagenome (GOLD analysis project Ga0196972, IMG submission 148618) | Soil microbial communities from Anza Borrego desert, Southern California, United States - S1+v_20-13C | ecosystem: Environmental > Terrestrial > Soil > Desert | place: USA: California...
TTTTTCATGCGCCCTGGCCATACTGGCAGGTTATTCTACCGTCAGGGATGCAATGGGTGAAACCGTTTTCAATTCATATGTTCGAAACCTTATGATGCAGGAAATTGTTCCCGCCGTTAGCAATGGAGTTATTTCTGTGAAGGAAGCTGAATCATTTTCAGAAAAAGTAATTGACCGGTTTTGCAATCCTCATCTCAACCATAAATGGACAGGCATAGCCGTACAATATGCTTCCAAAATGAAAATGCGCAATGTGCCGGTGCTTTTAGAATTTTACAGGAAAGCCAGGGAAGTGCCAGCGGGAATGGCGCTTGGCTTTGCCGCATTTTTAAGGTATATGAAATGCATGACTGTTGACGGTCAATTTATGGGTAATGTAAATGGTGTAAGTTATGCGGTAGTAGATGATCATGCCGGGTATTTTGCAGCTAAATGGAGCGATAATGATCCTGAGCGGCTGGTTGACGCAGTAATTGCGGATGCCGGATTCTGGGGCGCTGACCTTTCAGCCATTACAGGCTTCGCGGGTCAATTAAAGTTCTATTTGAGAGAAATTGAACACCGCGGTAGTTCACAAGTAATGAAGGCGATGATGGCAAATAAACTAAGCAATTGATGAAAAGGGAAGTACTAAGAGTAAATGAATCAGATAATGTTCTTGTTGCACTTCGCGACCTGGATGAAGGCGAAGTAGTGTCATACAATGGGAGCAGCTATACTTTGCGGGAGAAAATCCCATCCAAACATAAATTCTTTCTGGAAGATCTGAATCCGGGCGATGAAGTGATCATGTACGGCGTATTGGTAGGCAAAGCCCGGCAGCCGGTATTCAAAGGTAGCCGTATGTCAACCTCTAATGTTGCACATGCCGCCGAACCATATCAGTATCGTCCTTCAAATTTCGAATGGCATGCGCCGGATGTTTCAAAGTTTAAAGACCGCACATTCCAGGGATATCATCGTCAGGATGGCAAAGTAGGAACGGCCAACTATTGGCTTTTTATTCCAACAGTGTTCTGCGAGAATCGTAACCTCGATGTAATTCGCGAAGCATTGCACAATGAATTGGGTTATGCAGTTACAGATAAATATAAGCGCAAGACCAGGCAATTAAAAGAATTGCTAAAAGCTGGTAAAGATGTGGCTACTGCAAATCTCGAGGTTATTGATCATGAGCCAATCAATGAGCGGGTGTTTAAAAATGTGGATGGAATAAAATTTCTCAATCACCAGGGTGGATGCGGAGGCACGCGCGAAGATGCCGGTGTGTTAGGCAAGCTATTGGCAGCCTATGCGGATCATCCCAATGTAGGCGGCGTGACGATTCTAAGCCTGGGTTGCCAGAACCTGCAAACAAAGCAATTGGTAGATGACATCAGAGAAAGAAACCCCTCGTTTTCAAAGCCGCTATTCATCTTTGAACAGCAACAGTCACAAAGCGAAGACCAGTTAATTACGGAAGCCATACGCAGTACCTTCCTGGGATTGGTGGAGATCAACAAACTGGAACGCAGACCAGCACCGCTAGACAAACTAACCATTGGAGTGAAGTGCGGAGGTAGTGATGGATTCAGTGGGATTTCAGCGAACCCTGCGGTGGGTTATTGTTCTGATTTACTGGTTGCTCTGGGAGGAACAGTTTTGCTCGCCGAGTTTCCCGAGCTTTGTGGCATCGAGCAAAGCCTGATTGACAGGACGAATGACGAGGCGGCTGCAAAAAAGTTCATTCATTTAATGAGTAACTACAGCAACGCGGCTACCAATGCCGGATCGGGTTTTCACATGAATCCTTCACCCGGAAACATACGAGATGGACTTATCACGGATGCCATGAAGAGTGCGGGCGCGGCAAAAAAAGGCGGTACTTCACCGGTTGTAGATGTGCTCGATTACACTGAACCTGTGACCAAAGCCGGTTTAAACCTCGTGTGTACGCCGGGCAATGACGTAGAAGCTACAACCGGCAAAGCAGCAAGCGGGGCTACCCTCATCTTGTTTACCACCGGGCTTGGTACGCCCACCGGTAATCCTGTTTGCCCTACCATCAAGGTAGCAACCAATTCGGCACTTGCAAAAAGAATGAGTGACATTATCGATATCGATACCGGTCCTGTGATAGAAGGTGAAAAGTCAATAGAAGAAATGGGAGAGGAGATTCTTGAATATTGCATCAAAGCTGCAAGCGGCGAGGCCATTCCGAAAGCAGTGGGATTAAACCAGGATGACTTTATTCCCTGGAAGAGAGGAGTATCATTATAGAAAGAGCAGACTCGACAACATTTTATTAAATAGTATAATTTATTATGCGACAGTTCCTGGACGAAAATTTCTTACTCAGGTCAGCCACCGCACAACGGTTATTTCATGAGTATGCGAAAGACATGCCGGTGATTGACTATCATTGTCACTTACCGCCACAACAGATTGCTGATGACAAGCAATTTGAGAATATTACCCAGGCATGGCTATATGGCGATCATTATAAATGGAGGGCCATGAGAACGAATGGGGTAAACGAAAGCTATTGTACAGGCAATAGAAGTGACTGGGAGAAATTTGAGAAATGGGCTGAGACGGTACCCTATACACTCAGGAATCCATTATATCATTGGACGCATCTGGAATTACAGAGATATTTTGGCATAAAGAACATACTAAACGCTGATACGGCTAAAAGGATCTATGATGAATGCAATGAAAAACTAAGATCACCTGAGTTTTCCGTTAAGAACCTATTGCTGAAAATGAATGTGAAGCTGGTATGTACAACGGATGATCCTGTAGATTCACTCGAGTATCATAGCCGCATAAAGGAGGATGAATTCAGCGTTCCAATTCTTCCCGCGTTCCGACCTGACAATGCCATGCAGGTAAGCGACCCGGCTAAGTTCCAGGAGTACATTCGGAAACTGGAAGCGGTAACTGATATTGCTGTTTCGTCGTTTGATGATTTTCTATTCGCGTTGCAAAATCGTCATGACTTCTTTGCTTCAATGGGCTGCAGCGTATCTGACCACGGATTGGAGGAAATGTATGCGGAGGATTTTACGGGTTCCGAGATCGATGCCATTTTCAATAAAGTGCATGGCGGTAAGAATTTAAGCGAAGCAGAGCAACGAAAATTTCGCTCGGCAATGTTGATCCATTTCGCGGAATGGGATTGGGAAAAAGGCTGGGTGCAGCAATTTCACCTGGGAGCTTTGCGAAATAATAATTCCCGCATGATGAGTACGCTGGGGCCGGATACAGGATGGGATTCTATTGGGGATTTCTCGCAAGGCAGGGCGCTGGCGAAGTTCCTTGACAAGTTGGATGGTAATAATAAACTGGCGAAAACTATATTATATAATCTCAATCCGGCGGACAATGAACTGATGGCTACTATGATCGGGAATTTCAATGATGGCTCTTCGGCAGGCAAAATTCAGTGGGGCTCAGCATGGTGGTTTCTTGACCAAAAGGATGGCATGGTGAAGCAGATAAATGCGCTTTCAAACATGAGCCTGTTAAGCCGTTTCATTGGAATGCTTACTGATTCAAGAAGTTTTCTATCATTTCCCCGTCATGAATATTTCAGGAGAATAATCTGTGATTTATTTGGTGAAGAAATGGAAAATGGAGAATTACCTGGTGATATTGCATGGGTGGGAAAGGTGATACAGGATATTTGCTTTAATAATGCCAGGAACTATTTTAATTGGCAGTATCTTGAGAAACCAGCATTAGAGAATTTGAAAATTTGAAAAATTGAGGATTTGAAAATGCCCCCTTTTAAATTTTCGGGAAGATTTTATGAAGCAATGCTATAATTTGAAGATTATAGTTTGATAATACAAGGAAACTTAAATCTACGGTTCTGCATTTTCAAATTCTCAAATTATTAAACATGATCGTTTGTTTTGGAGAATTACTCTTAAGAATGTCACCATCTCTCGGTGGAAAATGGATTCATGATTCAATAATGCCTGTATATGTGGGAGGAGCAGAGTTGAACGTTGCCGTTGCTTTGTCAAAGTGGAACGTACCGGTGAAATATATAACGGCATTACCTGCGAATGAATTATCCACCGATATCGTTGCCGAAATTAAAGCGAAGAAGATTGATACCTCATCCATCGTATATTCGGGTGACAGGGTAGGAATATATTTTCTTCCACAAGGAGGAGATTTGAAAGGTGGGGGTGTGATCTATGACAGGGCGCATTCATCATTCTCGGCCTTAAAACCAGGTTTGATTGATTGGGAAGTTGCACTGGATGGCTGTACCTGGTTTCATTTAAGCGCTATTAGTCCTGCGTTGAATAAAGACGTTGCAGATGTATGCCAGGAGGCGGTGAAGTTTGCATCCTCAAAAGGCATAAAAGTATCAATGGATCTGAATTACCGGCAAAAATTGTGGAAGTATGGAGTGCGGCCTGTTGATATCATGCCCGGCCTTACTGAACATTGCGCAGTGATAATGGGCAATATGTGGGCGGTTGAAAGCTTATTAGGAATTGAATCACCGATAAAAGAAAGTAAAGGCAAAAGCAAGGAGGAGTTAGTAGAAGCCGCAGGAAAATCTATGTTGAAGCTGCACGAGCGATTTCGAAATGCACAGGCGATGGCCTTTACGTTCAGGTTAGATGATCAGTATTTTGCGGTGTTGCAGCGTGGAAATGAAATGTGCGTGTCGAAAGAGTTTGAAATAACAAACGTGATTGACAGGGTAGGGTCGGGTGATTGCTTCATGGGCGGTTTAATTTATGGTTTATATTCAAATCATTCCAACCAGGATGTTATCGATTACGCAGCTGCGGCGGCAGTAGGGAAGCTGCATGAGAAGGGAGATGCAACAAACAGGGACATTACCGCTGTTAAAATGTTTTTAAAAGAGAATGGGAAAGCATAAAACGATAATCGAAAGGATCAGGCAGCAGGGAGTAATTCCGCTCTTCTATCATGATGATGCAACAGTGAGTCATGAGGTGGTGCAGGCATTGTATGATGGCGGAATTAGGATTATTGAATACACCAATCGGGGTGAAGCGGCATTTGAAAATTTTAAGTCACTTGTCAGGGCCCGCGATAAGCAATGGCCTGGTTTACTTTTGGCGTTAGGCACGGTAAAGAGTTTGAAAGATGCAAAGGCCGCTATAAAATGTGAACCTGATTTTATCATTTCCCCGGGCTTGCACCCGGAAGCAGGGGAGAAAATAACGGAAGAGGGAATTCTATGGATTCCCGGGTGCATGACGCCTTCTGAAATAATGAGGGCGGAGGAAGCTGGTGTAAGGCTGGTCAAATTATTCCCGGGAAGCAACCTGGGGCCGCAATTCGTGGCGGCAATTAAAGAACTTTTTCCTGCTATGGAATTTATGCCCACGGGGGGTGTGGAATTGAGTGAAGAAAATATCCGCTCCTGGTTCAAAGCAGGAGTATGTGCAGTTGGTTTGGGAAGCAAGGTAATTAGTAAGGAATTATTGGATAAAAAGGATTATGCCGGTGTGACGGAGAGAGCAAAGGAAGCTTTAGCAATCATACAAGCCATCAAAAAGTAATATCATGCGTCAAGCCATTGGAAAGTACAGGTGGACCATCTGTGGACTATTATTCTTTGCAACAACGGTTAACTACCTTGACAGGCAGGTACTCAGTTTATTGCAGCCAAGCCTTGAGGATGAGTTTGGATGGTCAAATACTGATTATGCGAACATTACTGCCGTATTCCAATTTACGTATGCATTGAGCATGTTGTTTGCTGGAAGATTCGTGGATAAGTTGGGTACCAAGTGGGGTTATGCCTGGGCAATCATCATTTGGTCAATCGGCGCCATAGTTCATGCATTTTCCATTCCTATCGGAGAGGTGGCAGCAAGTATCCTTGGCTGGTTTGGAATTGCAGCTGTATCTGTTTCCGTGGCGGGTTTCATGTTTGGAAGGGCTGTGCTCGCGTTGGGAGAGGCTGGTAACTTTCCTGCGGCAATCAAGGCAACGGCTGAATATTTTCCAAAGAAAGAGCGGTCGCTGGCAACCGGAATATTTAATTCGGGCGCGAATGTGGGAGCCATTCTCGCTCCATTAAGCGTTCCATGGATTGCCGCTAACTGGGGCTGGCAGTTCGCCTTTGTTATCATTGGTGCCGTTGGCTTTTTATGGTTAATATTTTGGTTTGTATTTTATGAAAAACCAGAAAAGCAAAAAAGACTATCACCTGAAGAATTTGCATACATCAATAAAAATGATGACAATGAATTGGATGTGAAAGTGGAAACTGACCCTGAAAAGAAAAGTTCATGGATCAGGCTTCTCGCGTATAAGCAAACCTGGGCGTTTACATTCGGCAAATTTATGACGGATGGCGTATGGTGGTTCTTCCTGTTTTGGTTACCTGCTTACCTCAAAGCACAGTATGGTATTGTTGATGAAGGTGTGATGCTTCCCCTCGCATTTGTGTATACTCTTGCAATGGTCGGCAGCATCGCAGGCGGATGGTTCCCGATGTATTTTATCAATAAAGGCAATACAGCATATGATGGAAGAATGAAAGCGATGCTCATCATAGCATTATTCCCGCTGGTAGTTTTGGCGGCGCAGCCACTTGGTTATATTTCACACTGGATTCCAATTATCCTTATTGGAATAGGAGCCTCAGCTCACCAGGCATGGTCAGCTAATTTATTTACTACGGTCTCAGATATGTTTCCAAGGCAGGCGGTCGGATCAGTGATTGGTATTGGTGGAATGGCCGGAGGACTGGGTGGAGTTGTAATGTCAAAACTTGGAGGTGGACTTTTTGACCATTATGAATCATTGGGAAAAATAGAAACCGGGTATACCATCATGTTCAGCATTTGTGCGGTGGCATACCTGGTAGCCTGGATAGTGATGAAATCGTTAGTGCCAAAGTATAAACCTATCCGGATGTAAGAGGTGAAATTTGTTAATCCTGGCTCACCCAAACCAGTTTATTAATATCATAGCCGAGATCTTCTGCCTTTGCGAGATACTGCTTTTTCACATGCCCGGGCATTGATTTTTCCCTTGACAATAACCAGAGATAATCGTGGTTCCTGCCGGCTACGAGAGCATATTTATAGTCGCGGTCAATTTCAATCACGTTATAGCCGGAATAAAAAGGCCCGAAGAATGAGACCTTGAGTTTACCCTCATCGGGTGCACCGGCAAACTTCGCTTTTCCTTTCGCGATCTTATCCCTCCCCGTCTTTTCATTGTGGCCACGATTGATTACACTAATGCTTCCATCAGCGTTCACTGAGTAATCAGCGGTTGTATGACTTAGATTTTTTTCCTGTCTGAAGTCGAGCCGGGCGATTTCATACCAATGACCCATGTAGCGTTCTTTATCGAAAGGTTTCACGGCCTTCACACCATAGGGTATGGTTTTCCTGGAGCGAAGTATGAGGTAGGTTGCAACGGCAACGGCAGCACCTCCGGCGATTAAAAGGCTCTTTCTCTTCATAACCCATCATTTATTGAAGAGAAAATGCAGCAAAGTCCGTGCCTTCGTTAGGGAATGACAGAGCGGGAAAATGATGTGAATAATCAGGCGTATATCCTTTCTATCGCGTCTCTGTATTTCTCCATGATCACTTTTCGTTTCATCGAAAGTTTGGGGGTTAGTTCGCCTGTATCAATGCTCCATTCATTAGGCATGAGTTCGAACTTCTTTACCTGCTCAACGTGATTGAAGTTTTTGTTAAAGCTTTCAACGATGTCTTTGTACAGTGAAATAACCATTGGTTCGCGAATCAATTCTTCGTTTGTGCCATCTTTTACATTGTGCTTCTTTGCCCAATCCCGCAGGTTGGGAAAAGAAGGGATGATAAGAGCACCTACAAATTTCTTTTCAGAGCCAACCACTATCACCTGTTCAATAAGCGGGGACTCTTTCAATTTGTTTTCAACCGGAAGAGGGGCAACGTATTTTCCACCGCTGGTTTTAAACAGTTCTTTCTTACGGTCAGTGATCTTCAAAAACCTTCCTTCCACCATCAGGCCAATGTCACCTGTATGGAACCAGCCTTCTTTGATTACTTCCGCCGTCAGGTCAGGACGTTTATAATAACCCATCATGATGTTGGGCCCTTTGCAAAGTATCTCGCCATCTTCGGCAATCTTTACTTCCACGTTATCGATCAGGGGGCCAACGGTGCCGAATTTCCTGTCTTTTTCTTCATATCTGTTCACTGAAACTACAGGAGAGGTTTCCGTAAGGCCATATCCCTCCATGATGATGAGTTTGGCCGCAGTAAAAATGCGGATTAAACGCACCTGGCAGGCTGCGCCACCTGAAACAATACATTTAATATTTGCGCCCAGGGCTTCCCGCCATTTTTTGAAAATGATCTTATTGGCGAGTGCCAATTGAAAGTTATACCAGAAGCCAAGGTTCTGATTGATCTCATACTTTTCCGCGAGGCCATGTGCCCAAAAGAAAAGTGTTCGTTTAATACCCGTTAACTCGCTTCCCTTAGCCATTATTTTATCATACACTTTTTCAAGCAGGCGCGGTACGGTAGTGAACATATCAGGCTTTACTTCTTTCAGGTTATCGCCAATGGTTTCGAGACTCTCCGCATAATAAATTGAGGTGCCTTTGAAGAGGTATAGATACGTTACCATTTTCTCGAAAATATGATTCAAAGGCAAAAAGCTCAATGAACGCATGTTTTCACCGGGAGGAAAGCAGGGTATGCACGCGATCACATTAGAGAGAATGTTGCGATGGCTGAGCATGACACCTTTGGGTACGCCTGTGGTACCTGAAGTATAAATGATGGTGGCTACATCTTCGTAATCTATTTTGTCAGCAATGGGTTTGATCCTCTCTATCAAATGAGGCGTACTCAGGTCCCGCAATTCTTTCCAGTGTCTGGCATTAGGTACGTGCTCGATAGTAAATATTTCCCTGAGACTGGGAACCTTGTCCTTTACGCTAAGAACTTTGAGAAACAGGTCCTCATCATTCACAAATGCAACTTTTACCTGGGCATCATTCAACACAATTTCCAGTTCATTCACATTAATAGTGGGATAAATGGGAGTAAGGATGGCGCCTATTTGTTGTACTGCCAGGTCGATCATCACCCACTCCGGCCTGTTTTTGCAAAGTATTGCTACTTTATCTCTTCCTTCTGCGCTCATGTCATTCGGTCCTATTCCGATTGCAAGTAAACCTGCGCTAACTTCATTTACAATTGATGCGGTAGCCTGGGTGCTGAACGTCTTCCATTGGCCGCCTTCTTTTCCGGCAAGCATTACGTCAAGGGGCTTCCGGTCAAGGTGATATTGAATGCAATCAAATAATCTCTTTGGTTCACTCATTTGGCAAGCTTATGTTGGATACAATTTAAAGAAATTAATTAACGTTTTTGCCTTTTCGGTCCTTCCTGCCTGCGGCAGGTTGGGGCTTTGCGGTTGGAACCTTTGCCCGGGAATTCTGTCCGTCCTGTAATAGTGGAGTTTTTTTGAAATAATACCATCACACCTTACAAAGCATGGGCAACTATAAGTTGGGCCCCGGTGGAAATCGCCTGCAGGGAAACGGAAGCTTATTTAAGTTTATTGATTGTAATACTGGTTTACCGGTATTTTAAAAACCCTGTTCTTTTGAAAATTGGTAAATGCCATAAAGGCTTCGGAGTGGCTTTTGGTCCATGCGTCATAGGCCGCTAAATTATCTACTGGTCCAAAAAGCCATTGATTGTAGGCGTCAAACAATCCTTCCTGCATTAGCTGCTTGTGATATTCAAAAAGTTTGAATGGAAATCTCCTGCCATATGCCTCCATCCAGTCAAGAATGAATCTCGACCGGATCATCGTGAGTGTTTCAATTGTAATTCCCTGGTTGGCGAGGGAAGCATGCTTGTTCATTATTTCAAGAAAGGCTTTTGCGAAATTGCTTTTGTTCTTTTCTTCACCTTTTAGAAGATCCGGCTCAACAAAAAGCTTTTCCTTGTATGAGTCAAGCAATAATTGCTTCATGGCGGTGCCCCGCTGTGAAAGACTTTCCATGTTCACGAAGATCTCACCGTAGATCAGGCTCCACACTTTGTCTTTGGTAAAGAAATAATACCGGGCGGCATTATAATAATTGCCACTGTAAGATGGATCAACCTGTATGCCTTTTTCCCACTGTTCAATGGCAGAAAAATTCTGGGCTGACCAAAGCAATTCCCCGTATTCACTGTACAACGGGCCGCTCTTTGGAAATTTCTTCAATGCTTTCTTATACATTTTCTCGCACTCTTTTACCTGTTCAAGTGCTTTGTACACGTTGCCCGCTATCTGAAAAGTTACCTCGTCAGCATCATTTCTATCAATGAGCTTTTCTACGCCTGCTACAGCACTTTCAAAATCCCTTTTCAGGTAATAGCTCATTACAAGTTCTTTCTGCAACTCAAGACTATTCTTGTCTTCTTCCAGTGCGCGCTTTAACACTACAATGGCATTATCATAATCTCCCGAACGCATAAAGGCACGGGCGGTTTCGAGCCTTGAGTCGCCGCCGGGTTGGGCAATTGAACAAATTCCAATGCTAAGTGCAAGTAAAAGGGAAGAAAATTTTTTCATAACCATGTTACAAATTAGGTGAACCTTGTAAGCTGACAAATAAGTCAGTAAAAAATAACATTTATTTCAACGTCAGATCAAATGCGTGAGAAGCCCGTCCCGAAGTTTGGGTTCGAACCAGGTACTTTTCGGGGGCATTACGTTTCCACTATCTGCGATATCAAAAAGCTGTTCGATCGATACGGGAAATATGCTAAAGGCTACCTGCATTTCTCCGCTATTCACTCTTTTTTCGAGTTCATTGAGGCCCCTGATCCCCCCCACAAAATCGATTCGCTTGTCCGTCCGCTGGTCCTTAATTGCAAGGATCTTGTCAAGCACATTTGAGGAAAGGATGGAGATATCCAGCACTCCAATCGGGTCTTCCGTGTATGTGCCCTGCTTCGATTGCAAGGTGTACCACTGGTTATCCAAATACATGCCGAACTCGTGTAATTTACCCGGTTTGACCGGGGTAGAGGAGGGCGTAACAGTGAAGTCTTTTTCGAGGGCGCTTAGAAATTCAATTTTACTTAATCCATTGAGATCCGTTACTACCCTGTTGTAATCGAGAATCTTCAATTCGCTGGCGGGAAAAATGGTGGTAAGGAAAAATTTAGCGTCTTCATTGCCTCGCAATTTCTCACTCACTTTAGCAGCAGAAGCTGCGCGGTGATGCCCATCAGCGATATAAGTGCATGCTACTTTCTCGGCAAATGCACGCGTTATCAACTGGATCTTTTTTTCTTCATTGATAACCCAGATAGTGTGACGAATACCATCATCTGCCGTAAAGTCATAGACCGGCTTGTGACTGTCTTTCCATTGGGCTATGATTTTATTCACTTCCGGTACGTCGCGACAGGCCAGGAATACGTTACCCGTCTGGGCGCTGGTCGTAAGCATGTGGTTAATACGGTCAAGCTCTTTCTCCGGTCGGGTAAACTCGTGTTTCCTGATCACATCTGTATGGTAATCATCCACCGCTGATATGCACACGAGCCCGGTCTGTTTCCTTCCGTCCATGATCAACTGGTAGATATAATAGGCAGGTTCTGCTTCTTCAGAAAGCTTGCCTGTATCGATAAATCGCAAGAGGTTATCTTTTGCTTTTTGATATACAGCCTCACTATGTACATCTGTAGTTTCTGGCAGGTCAATTTCCGCCTTGGTTATATGCAGGAATGAAAACTCATTATTTTTCGCTTCTTCCCTGGCTTCTGTACTATTAAGCACATCATAGGGACGAGAAGCGAGCCGGTCAGCAATATCAGGCCTTGGCCTGAGTGCCCTGAATGGAGAAATTATAGCCATTATCCTTTTTTTATTGCAAAATCAGTCATCAGTTCAGTGAGTGCACGCACGCTATCGAGAGAAAGGGCATTATACATTGACACCCTGAAACCGCCGACGCTTCTATGTCCTTTTATCCCGACCATATTTTCTTCTTTGCATTGGGTTATGAATTCTTTTTCAAGTTGGTCGTCTTTCATAATAAAGACCGCATTCATTTTGCTCCTGTCTTCTTTTGCAACAGTGCCTTCAAAGATGGGAAGTTTATCTATTGTATCGTAGAAAAGCTGTGCCTTTTGATTGTTAAGGGCCTCAATTGCGGCCACCCCTCCCTGCTCCTTTAACCAGCGCAAGGTAAGCAGGCAAACATAAATCGGGAAAACGGGTGGCGTATTCAGCATAGAGTCATTCTCAATATGTACGCGGTAATCCATCATGGTAGGAAGTTTATTCTCTACCGATCCTAAAATATTCCTGTTAACGATCACAACATTCACCCCGGCCGCGCCAATATTTTTCTGGGCGCCTGCATAAATGAGAGAGAACTTATTAAAATCAATCTGGCGGCTCAGAACATCACTGCTCATGTCAGCCACGAGGGGAACGCCATATTTATCGAAAATGGAAAGGTCCTGCCATTGTGTACCATAGATGGTGTTGTTAGAAGTAATGTGCAGGTATTTAGCAGTGGCTGGAACATGAAATTCTTTGGGTAGGAAAGTATAATTCGCTTCTTTCGAACTGCAAACTGTCTCCACGTAACCGAAGAGTTTTGCTTCCTTTATTGCTTTGGTGGCCCAAACGCCTGTATCAGTGTAGGCTGCCATCTCATTTTTATTGAGAAGGTTCATGGGTACCTGCAAGAACTGGGTAGAGGCGCCTCCGTGCAGCAACAGAACTTCGTGGTCACTATCGAGGTTCATTAATTCGCGAATCAGCGATCGGGTTTCATCCATCACGGCCTGGAAAAGGGGAGTTCGGTGACCGATCTCGAGGATGGATAGGCCTGTACCATTAAAATTGATGATAGCCTGAGCGGCTTCTTCAAACACTGACCCGGGCAAAACGGAGGGGCCGGCATTGAAATTATGTACAAAGGATTTCATTGTGTCAATCATGATTCCAAAGATACGACGGTTGTACGATGACTCGATGAGTCGAGGTTCGATGTTCGTTGTCCGCGGCTAATTTGGCCCTTTGCCGTACTACAGGTAGGTGAATATCGTTGTCCGGGGTTCGATGTTCGTTGTCCGTATTTCAAAGCTTATCCGATCATGAGGTTTACCGGGGATAGCCAGGGAAAGATTCCGTTGTAAGGGATAGCTGGATGAGAGCCTGATGATACATATTCGATGTTCGTTGTCAGAAGTTCGAAGCTTATCCGGTCACGGGGTTTATCGCGGATGACAGGGAAGATTCAATTGAAAGGAATAGTATGGGTGAATCCCCGAATGCTTTTGAACGATTTGAACGTTCTTGAACACCATGAACGTTTTTTAACGACGGGAATTTGATTTTCCCTCGTTTTTTCGCGGTGAAAAAACTTTTAATGGCAGTGTTTTTCACTTGGTTTCGCTTCCCGGCAAGGGTAACTTTACCTTATAAAATATAAAAACAGGTTTTGAGTATTGACGTAAACCTGTAGCCTGGCGAGGTAACTCGCACGGGGGACTGGCGTGCAGGAGGGTGGGGGTGGGGCTTAAGGTCTCGCGCTTCGGCGAAGCTTTGCCTGGTTGTTAAACGTTTAAATCGTTTAATATCGTTGATCGATGTTCGATGGTCGATGCTCGATGTGAAGGCTGATGGTCGTTGTTCCTTGTTCGATGGCCGAAAGCCGATGGTCGATGCTCGATCTTTGAAGGCTGATGGTCGTTGTTCCTTGTTTGATGGCCCAAAGCCGATGGTCGATGCTCGATCTTTGAAGGCTGATGGTCGTTGTTCCTTGTTCGATGGCCGAAAGCCGATGGTCGATGCTCGATCTTTGAAGGCTGATGGTCGTTGTTCCTTGTTCGATGGCCGAAAGCCGATGGTCGATTCTCGATCTTTGAAGGCTGATGGTTGTTGTTGCTAGTTCGATGGCCGAAAGCCGATGGTCAATGCCCGATGCCCGATGTTGAAGGCTGATGGTCGTTGTTCCTTGCCAGATGGCCGAAAGCCGATGGTCGATGCCCGATGTTGAAGGCTGATGGTCGTTGTTCCTTGTTCGATGGCCGAAAGCCGATGGTCGATGCCCGATGTTGAAGGCTGATGGTTGTTGTTCCTTGCCAGATGGCCGATGTTGGCTTATCCGGTCGTATAGCTACAACGGGTCATTCAGGGTTGTTGCTCAATGATCGTTGTTCTTGGCCGTTACGTCTAGTGTTCCGGAGGCTAACGGCTGCCTGCCGCAAGCAGGATACGGAAAACGCCCTCCAGCAGCAACCGGAAAACCGAAAACACACGCCGCCGCAGATTTGGAAAAACCTGCTAATGTTCTTCCAAAACCAACTTAAGTTTCTCAAACTCCTCCATCTCTTCTTTAGAGAATTCTTTATTGACGAGTTTCGTTAAATCAGGTTGTCCCGCATTCACCCAGGCGGTGTACCAAAAGGAGGCGACGGCAAAAATGGATTGCCGCATTCTTCTTTCCACCATCCCATTCAGGGATTCATTATAACGCCGGGTATAGGATGCGGAATATTGTCGCAAAATGGCTCCATTCCTTAATTCAAACGCAAAGCGTTGGTCAGCCGGGAATACATGGGAGAGCTGCTTCTCCAATTTCAATACGCTATCAGACGCTAATGCGCTTTCATATACCCTGGCCCATGCAAACTCAAGCGGATTGTCAATGTAACTGGCCCTGCCAATGAAAAAATCCCATTCCGCATCCGCCAACAGCTCAGGAATACGGCTCTCCCAGAAACCATGTATACCCTTTTGGTCAGTGAATTGCCCATTGTGATTACTGCTTGCATGAAGCGGCACATGGGAGTCGGCAATGTAATGACCAAGCTCTGCAGAGTATTTGAGAATGCGCGCCTGGTCTTTTTCTTCAAATGCATTCGTTAGCCTTGCCAGCATGGTCTGTATCCACCAGGGAACGATACCATGTTTATTGATGGTATCTGCTGAATATCTGGATACGGCATCCTTCCATTTTCGTGGTAGATCCGTAAAGGGATAAGTTCCGTATTTGTCCATATCTATATAATGGCGGGGTGCTTCGGCAGTTACCGCATAGCGGCGTTTGTCAGGGTCCACGGCATGTTCCATCAAAAACCCGGCATTGGGCTTGTACAGTACCAGCATCTCCGGCGGCAACAGGAAAACGGCATAGTAGTTAATCTGCCGATGACCAAAAAATCCCCAACAAAAGCAATCTTTTACCACACCCATGCATAAAGCGAACAACACAATTTTCATGACACGCACTTTAATAGTCAATTGGTCGATTAGTCAATAAGGTAACCTCAACAAAGGAAACCCTCATTGATTAATTGACTTATCAACTAGTTGATTAATTAAATTCCGTTTTGTTATCAGCCTCCAGGTCAACTACCCCACCCGTGACCGCGTATTTCATGGCTTCGCCAGAAGTGATGTTCTCGATTTTACGGATGCGTTGGCGGGGAAGTATGTACAACTGTCCGGCAAAGTTGTATGCCTGAGGTACATACACGGCAACCGTTTCCGCGCCGAAATTGAATTTTTTTAGCTCTTCGTCAGTAAGGAAACCAACAATCCAGACATCGTCTGCAAACACATTGGCCAGCACGGCTTTGTTGAATTTCTTTTTATCGCCAGCAAAGGCTTCAAAGAAATCCTTCGTGGATGTATAAATAAACCGGATAACAGGCGTGCGCTGCATCAGGTGATCGAAGAAATTAATGGCGCTGCCCATGAGGAAGTTAGAACTCACCCAGCCAACGAGGATGACGAATACTAATAGTATAACAAAACCTAAGCCGGGTACATTGACATATGGGCGGAGGATGCGGTCCACATTATCAAACAAAAAGTACAATACATAAGCAGTGATCCCGATAGGGGCCAGAATGATCATACCCTGAAAAAAATACCGGAAGATCTTGCCGAATGAAAAGGCTTTTGACTTTACTGGTTCGTTGTTCATACTTAAAATTTGCCATTCAAAGGTAATGGAAACGAATCGCGAAGATGTTTTATAAACGCTTACATCACCTAATATGAGTTAGGGGTTAGGGGTTAGGGGTTCGGGGTTCGGGGTTTTGCCAGTGGTCTTTATGCAAAATTTCCCTGGCTTCATGAGGTTTGGTTACATGCTATGGTTAATAACCACTGTACCTATGATTACTAATCCTGGAAGAGCCGGGGTAATATAGGTTATAATGATTCTTTCAAAACTCTTAACCCCTAACCCCTAACTCCTAACCCTAACACTTGTTCGCGTCAAATAAAATTATTTTTTGGTGGAAACTTTGGTAACGAAAAAAGTTTCCATAGTTTTGCCCCCCATTATGATTATTGAAGCGAAAGAAAGAATTCTCCTGAAGGCAAAGGCACTGTTCATGCAGTATGGCATTCGGTCAGTGTCAATGGATGACATTGCGAACAGCCTGGGAATGTCTAAGAAAACGCTCTACCAGTATTATGCCGATAAGGATGAATTGGTGGAGGCGGTGGTGGAGCATCACATCACCCACATCCAGGGAGATTGTATTTGCTGCCACAAGGAAGCGAAGAACGCCATACATGAGATCTTTATGATGATGGAGCGGATCCTCGATGAGTTCAACAACATGAATCCCATGTTGCTCTATGATATGGAAAAATTCCATTTTAAAGCTTTCCAGCGATTCAAGCAGCACAAAGATAAATTTCTTGCAAATGTGATACGTGAAAATATCGAATGGGGCATTAAAGAAGAATTATATCGCCATGATATAAATGTGGATGTAATGGTGAAATTCAGGCTCGAGTCAATCATGATTCCATTCAACATTACCGTGTTTTTACCAGGCAAATACAACCTGGCGGAAATCTCTAAATCCATCATTGAACACTTTATCTATGGAATGTCAACCATTAAAGGGCATAAACTAATTCAGAAATACAATCTACAAAGACAAAAAAAAACTGAAGTATGAAGAATTCAGGAATAAAAGGAACGGCTGTGGTTTTGATAATGGCCCTGGCTCCATTGGCGTCGGTCGCCCAGGTACCGGGAACAAAGCCGGGCGATACGATAACCAGGCATGAAATGTCAGTGCAACAGGCGATTGATTATGCAAAGAAGAATAATGTTCAGGTAAAAAACGCACTCCTGGATGTAAAGATGCAGGAGCAGGTTAACCGGGAAGTAACATCAAGGGCTTATCCCTCGATTAATGGAAACCTTAGCACTACCTATAATCCCAACGTCGCAACGCAGGTAATACCCAACTTTATCTCACCTGCTACATACCAGGTGCTGGTTGATGAAGGAGTGCAGGGCTCTTCAGGTCCAATTACCATGCCCTCGGATTTTGGTTTGATAGCCGCACAGTTTGGAACGAAGTACAGTGCCACCGCCGGTGTGAGTCTTAACCAGATACTTTTCGATGGCCAGGTGTTTGTAGGATTGCAGGCAAGGGGAGCCACGCTTGATTTTGCGAGAAAGAACGTGGAAGTAACGGAAGAACAGATAAAGGCCAACATATACAAAATCTACTACCAGCTTGTGGCAGGAAGAACCCAGGTGGAATTGCTGGATTCCAATATCAGTCGCTTACAGCGTTTGCACAGGGATACAAGAATTATTTACGAGAATGGTTTCGTGGAGCAGCTTGATGTTGATCGCGTAAGTGTACAACTCGCCAATTTGCAAACGCAACGTACACAGGTGATGAATTCCATTTCAAATGGTTATTATGGATTGAAGCTCTTGCTGGGCATGCCAATTCATGATGAGCTGGTGTTGACTGACACCTTATCTGACGAGCAAATTCGCGATGGAATATTGCAAAACCTTGAATACTCCTACGAGGATAGAAAAGAGTTTCAATATGCTTCAATTGGCAAGCGGTTGAACGAGTACAATTTAAAGCGTTATAAACTTAGCCAGATACCTACTATTTCATTGAACGGCCAATATGCTAAGAATGCGCAGCGAAACGAGTGGAATTTCTTTGGAAAGGGCGACTGGTTTACCATTTCATCTGTAAGTCTCAACATTAACATCCCCATCTTTAATGGATTTTTTACCAAAGCAAAGATCCAGCAGGCAAAAATTGATTTGCAAAAGACGGAGAATGACATAGAGGCATTGAAGCTATCTATCGATAGCGAAGTAGCTACAGCCAAGAACAATTTTGTGGCAGCGATTTCACAAATGGATGCGCAAAGAAAGAATATGGAACTTGCCGCCAGGGTGTATGACCAGACTAAGAGAAAGTACGAAATAGGCACCGGGTCCCAGACAGAAATAAATACTTCGCAGACTGATTTACAACTGGCCCAGGCGAATTACATCAACTCATTGTATGACGCCATTGTGGCGCGTATTGATTTCTTAAAAGCAACTGGAAAATTATAAAACCAACTAACTAATGACCTATAAAATAAAGGATATGAAAAGCGTTATCAATATAACATTAACGGCAGGTCTTGCCATCTTTCTCGTTGCATGCAGTGGCAATGCAGCAAAGGATAAAAAAAGTGAATTGGGTGATAAGAAAGCTCAATTGGAGAAATTGAAGAAAGAAAAAGGGAATCTTGATGTAGAAATTCGCCAGCTGGAACAGGAAATTGCTGCCAGCGATCCCAATGCAGTCGGCACGCAGAAGCTGGTTGGTATCTCATCAGTTGATACAGGCACGTTCGTGCATTTCATCGATCTGCAGGGAAAAGTGGATGCGGAAAATGTAGCCTATGTATCTCCCCGCGGGCAAGGTGGAACGGTAAAGGCAGTATATGTAACCGAAGGTCAGTCAGTGAGAAAGGGCCAGGTGATTCTTAAGCTCGATGATGCACTCGCCAGGCAACAACTGGTAGCCGCCAAGCAACAGATTGCGGGTCTGGAATCGCAGGCAAAATTGGCACAGAGCGTATACGAGCGCCAGCAAAATCTATGGAAACAAAACATTGGCTCCGAAGTGCAGGTGCTTGAGGCAAGAACAAGAGCGGAAACAGCCGCCAGCCAACTCGCTGCTGCCAGGGCTAACGTGCAATTGGCGCAAGAGCAGGTAGATCTTTCAAATGTAACTGCGGAGATTTCAGGAACAATTGATTTGCTGAATGTGAAAGTGGGTGAATTCTTTTCACCGCAGAGCGCAGCTAACCCTCAATCAGGTATCAGGATAGTAAATACCAGTAACCTGAAAATACGTGTACAGGTTCCTGAAAATTACCTTTCGCGTGTGCATGTAGGTTCAACGCTGGAAGTAGTGTTGCCCGAGTTGAATAATCGGGTGATAAAATCAAAAGTTACTGTGGCCAGCAAGTTGATTGATCCTACTACCCGCTCATTCTTCGTAGAAGGCAGGCTTCCAGCTGACAAGGATCTTCGCCCTAACCAGACAGCTGTAGTAAGAATTGAAGACTACAGGCGCCCGAAAGCAATCACCGTTCCATTGAATACCATCCAGAGCGATGAAAAAGGCAAATACATATTCGTAGTTGATAAATCAGGAAATCATACTGTTGCCCGCAGAAGAATCATAACAGTTGGTGAATCATATGGAGGACGCGCTGAAGTATTAAGCGGTCTTAATACAAATGACCTTATTATCACGGAAGGTTACCAGACATTGTATGATGGCCAGGCCATAACGACAGGAAAATAGAATACGACGAGCATCTCAAAAAGAATTATATGAAAATGTTAGAAGGAGTCTCAAAAAAATTCAAAGAATTTAAACTGACGAGTTGGGCTATTGATAACCGGACGGCAATCTACATTATTGCCATCCTGATCACCATCATGGGGCTCACCAAGTTTAACACGATGCCCAAGGAACAGTTTCCTGACATCGTGGTTCCAACCATATCCATCACAACTATCTACGTGGGCAATTCTCCGCAGGATATCGAAAACCTTGTGACGCAGCCAATAGAAAAGGAGTTAAAGGGAATCAGTGGCGCAAAGGTGAACAAGATTCAAAGTATCTCTCAAACGGATTATAGTTTGATCATCGTGGAGTTTGATACTGATGTGGAAACTGATATAGCAAGGCAAAAAGTAAAGGATGCGATTGATAAAGCCCGAACCGAGTTGCCAACTGATCTGACGGAAGAACCAAACGTGCAGGAGTTCGCATTCAGCGATATGCCAATAATGTACGTGAACGTGAGTGGAGATTATGATGGCATCAAGCTGAAGGAATATGCTGACAGGATGCAGGACCGATTCGAAGAACTGCCTGAAATTAACAGGGCAGAAATTGTTGGTGCGCCTGAACGCGAGATACAGGTAAACGTGGATCCCTATAAGATGAATGCTTCACGGGTGAGCTTTACTGATATTGAAAACGCAATAGCCAGGGAAAACATTGACATCACTGGCGGGTTGCTGGAAGTAGGCGACATGAAGCGAACGCTTCGCATCAAAGGCCAGTTCAAGGTAGCTAAGGATCTCGAAAGCGTGGTAGTTAAAAGTAGTTCGCAAGGAGCCACCGTGTACCTGAAAGATATTGCCGTGATCAAGGACACCATCAAGGAACGCGATAGCTATGCACGACTTGATGGAAAGAATGTTGTAACCCTGAACATTGTGAAGAGAGCAGGTGAAAACCTGATTGAAGCTGCCGGTAAGATCAAGGACATGGTGGCAGAAATGCAGAAGAAAGATGAGCTGCCCAAGGATTTAAAGGTTGTGATTACGGGTGACCAGAGTAAGCAGACTGCTACTTCGTTCAATGAACTCATCAATACGATCATCATCGGTTTCATACTCGTATTGTTCATTCTCATGTTCTTCATGGGAGTGACAAACGCATTCTTCGTAGCGCTGAGTGTGCCATTGAGTGTGTTTGTGGCATTCCTGTTCCTGCCAGTGGCTGACGCGATTGTTGGAACCAACGTGACGTTAAACTTCATCGTATTGTTTGGTTTGTTGTTTGGGCTTGGGATAATTGTGGATGATGCCATCGTTGTTATCGAGAACACCCACCGTATTTATGATAACGGACGTGTACCCATCGTTCGATCAGCCAAGGAAGCCGCCGGAGAGGTATTTATCCCGGTACTCGCGGGTACGGCTACCACCCTGGCGCCGTTCTTCCCGTTGCTATTCTGGGGCGGATTGATCGGTAAGTTCATGATCTACCTGCCTACTATTTTGATCCTTACCCTGGCCGCTTCATTAATAGTTGCATTCATCTTCAACCCCGTTTTCGCGGTGAGCTTTATGCGTCCTGAAGGCAAGGAGTATGAAAAGCCCAAGAAGGCAGTATTCAGGAATAAATGGTTCATCACCTTCCTTATTGCGGGTCTATTGCTGCATCTTCCGGGTTGGCATGGTCTTGCAAATTTCCTGTTCCTCATGGCTATACTGATGGTATTTAATGCCTATGTGCTGAATGGAGTGATCCACCGGTTCCAGAAGAGATTCCTGCCAGGCCTGATGAACAGGTATGAAAAATTATTGAAGTGGATATTGGTGGGTAAGCGTCCAATCTGGGCCTTTGTTTCACTGTTTGGACTTTTTGCTATAGCACTGATTGGAATGATGGTGAGAGGAAATAAAACAACCTTTTTCCCCAGCGGTGATCCCAACTTCGTATATGTGTATCTTAAATTACCCGTGGGTAGTGATGTGAAGTATACGGATAGCGTCACCCGGGTGCTCGAGCAAAGAGTAGTTAAGGTACTCGAGGATGAAATGCCTCAGAAGAATGGTATAGTGGAAAGTGTAATTACCAACGTAGCGGTGAGCGCAAATAATCCGCGGGATAATAATCGCAGCGTGCAGTCGAATCTTGGCCGCATACAGGTTTCCTTCGTGGAATTTGAAAAGAGACATGGCAAGCGCACAAGACCCTTCATGGACGAGATACGCAGGGTGGTGCAGGGCGTACCTGGCGCAAGTGTGGAAGTAGCGCAGGAAGATGGCGGGCCACCCACTGATCCTCCTGTAAATATTGAGATCATAGGAGATGATTTTGAGAACATAGCCTCCGTCGCAACTCAATTGTACAATTTCCTTGACACAAACCGGGTGGTTGGCATAGAGAACCTGCAGCCTGATGTGGACCTTAATAATCCTGAGATATCCATCGTAATTGACCGCGAACGGGCAATGCTCGAAGGTTTAAGTACAGCGCAAATCGGCATGAGCATACGCACGGCATTGTTTGGAAAAGAAGTGAGTAAGATTAAAGATGGAGAAGATGAATACAAGATACAATTGCGTTATTCAGATATAATGCGCAACAACATCAATGACCTCATGAACATGCACATAACTTTTATGGACATGAACACAATGGAGGTTAAATCGATCCCGATTGGAGCGGTTGCAAATGTGGAATATTCAAGTACAACGGGAGGAGTAAAGCGCAAAAACGTTCGCAGGACCATCCAGTTGCAAAGTAATGTGCTTGATCCCACCATGGTAGCGGGCATTAACCAGGAATTGCAGGTGAAGATCCAGGAATTTCAAAGTAAGGTGAGCGTTCCTGCCGATGTTTCAATAAGACTGAGCGGGCAAAGTGAGCAGGAGCAGGAGACCATGAACTTCCTTACCAATGCGCTGATAATTGCGCTGGCCATTATCTTCCTTATCCTCGTGCTCCAGTTTAACTCGATGAGTAAGCCTTTCATCGTGATCACAGAGATTTTCTTCTCGGTGATCGGGGTATTCCTTGGTTATGCTATCACTGGAATGACCATCGCAACTATCATGCTTGGAGTAGGTATTGTGGGACTGGCAGGAATCGTGATCAAGAATGGTATCCTGCTGATAGAGTTTACCGATGAGCTTCGCAGTCGGGGCATGCGCACAAGAGAAGCTACCATACAGGCTGGAAAGATCAGGATCATTCCTGTACTCCTTACGGCCGTGGCCACCATATTGGGATTGCTGCCGCTGGCTGTGGGATTCAATATTGACTTTGCCGGACTTTTTTCGCACCTTAACCCTAATATTTTCTTTGGCGGGGATAGCGTGGTATTCTGGGGGCCATTGAGCTGGACGATCATTTTTGGTTTGATCTTCTCGTTCTTCCTCACGCTGGTGATGGTACCCAGTATGTACCTGATGGCGGAAAGGCTCAAACGCCCGATGGAAAAATTCTATGGCACAAAGTATATAGCGCTGCTTGGCTTTGCGGGTCCATTCTTCTTCATATTCGTGGGTATCATGTACCTGGTAAGGCGCATCCAGGGTAAGAAGGTGTGGATGGGTAAATTGAAAAATGTTCCGCCAAAAGCCTAACGAAGAGACAGCAACTGTAACAATATCAGTCACTAAGACATGTCTCGTTTTTAAATATTGATTAAGATTGCGGGGTACCTGGAGGGCCCCGCAATTTTTTTTCATTTTTTTCCCGCAAAATGCAGCAACTGGCAGTCAGCGGTTGTCTAATAATTGTAACGCCTAAAACCTGTTTTTAGCTTTACCCTGATTCCAAACATATGTCGTAAAAAGTTGGTTTTGTTATCCGCCTCACTAACTGCTTAGCGGAAAAGCGGCTCCCCTCGGGAGTCGCTTTTGTTTATAGCCTAATGGTGGTTCGAGCGAATTATCGTGGTTCGATGCTCGAAGGGCGATGGCCGTCAAAACCAGTAATCCAAAATAATATTTGTCCTGCCAGCGGGGTTTTTAAAATCGAGAAACGGTGAATGACCGGCAGTAAGCGGCATGACCGAATATGCCAACATCGACCATCGATCATCGAGCATCGACAGAAACAATCATCGACAACGAGCAACGAGAAACAATCACCGATCATCGAACAACTACCCTGAATGACCAGCCCTAAGCTGTATGAATAAATAAGCCAACATCGAACATCTAACATCGAACATCGACATCGATCATCGATCATCGACATCGATCATCGAGCAACGATCAACGATCAACGATCAACGATCATCGAGCAACGAACATTGCGCAACGAACGTCGCGCAACGAACATCGAGCAATGAACATACGGGCAACGATAATAAACGTCTACTGACTCGACAGGGCTTCGCCGAAGCGAGGGGCTTTTAAGCCCCACCCCCACCCACCTGCCAGACCCCCGAGCGACTCACATCGCCGGGTAATAGCTTTGGATCAAAGCTCCAAACCTGGTTTTATATTTTATAAGGTAAAGGTAGACTAGCCCGCAAGTGAAACAAGGTGAAAAAAACCGCTCACAAAAGTTTTTTCAACGATAAAAACGGGGAAAACACAGAAGCACAGAAAATGTCGCTGCTCGATCATCGAACCGTACTAAGCCGTATGCCCAATAAGCCAACATCGACAATCGATCATCCAGCAACGGGAAACTATCATCGATAATCGACCAACAGCAGTGAATGGCCGTATTAAACCGTATGACCCTATAAGCCAACATCGACTTTCGATCATCGGCAATGAGAAACAATCATCGATAATCGAGCAACGAGAAACAATCATTGACTAGGGAGCAACCACACTGAATAGCCCTGGTAAGCCCCTATCCTATGACCAAATAGGCCAACGTCGACCATCGAGCATCGAGCAACGAGCAACGATCATCGATCAAAGGCATAGTAACCGTTATCTCTCAATATTCACCACAATCCCCAACCTTATCTCAATCATTCGCAATGGCGAATTGTGCACCTGCGCCACCGTATGTTCATGAATGTTTTGTGTACTTGCGTTCACAAATCTTACCTGGAGTGGTTTTGAGCCTGGATTGTTTAGTGTTTGCGCATCTACCAGGTCAGTGGTATTTATGTAATCGATGCGGCCGCCCCTGACGGAATTGACGCTGATATCGATCATCACATTTCGTCTGAACTTGCGTTTTGAAAATACCGATGTATTTATTTGTAACCCCGCTCCCCCCGTCCAGGCAAGCGTGGCATCCTTAATTATGTTATCACGTTGCAGCGCATGGCAGCCTCCGTCTTGCGGATCTTCCACATAAATTGTACTGAAAAAATTATACACACCTCCCTTTATAGTAATGTAAGGTATGAACAGCTTTTCGTCACCAGCGAGATTATACCTCGCGTTTATATTCGCATTCAGAATATTGCTGTTATAATTGACGGGTACAATGGAAGTGAAGTTATTGTCAAAAGTAAACGTCTGGTCAATGCGCTTCATGGCATAAATACCAATACCTGCATCAAACCCAACTGACAATCTCTTAAGTGGTCCCTTAAGTTTATACAATGCTCCCGCCTGCATACTATGCGCGGGGTTAATGTTGTCATTCATGTGGCCCTGGGGAATGGCCAGGTTGTAACCGCCTATGAGTTTCCAATCCTGCGCGCTGGTGGTGGAAATGAAAACAGTAATAAAAAGGAGGGTAAAAGTTGATTTCATATGCAAGCTTTTGGTTAATGATAGGTTGAAGGTACAGTTGAGGGTTGCCGAAATCCAACTAACCCATGTTAAATCCATTCAAAAAAGTGTACGTATCTGATCAGGTAAAGAAAAAAGAGAGCGGCACATTGGCCGCTCTCTTCTATCTAACTATTTGTCTTTTGTTCTTTTAGAAGGCTTTCTTTTCTACTGGCTTTCCGTCCACATCTAATTCGATGATCTCGTATCCCATCTTTTGAAGCCCGGGAAGGATCTTCGCCTTGTCGCCCACCACCAGTACATTCATCTTTCCTGCATTCACCCATTTCCTGGCCAACGCATCTATTTCTTCTTTGGTTATTGAAGAAACGATCTTATTCTGTTGATCAACATAATCAGCAGGGAGGTCATTATCAAGAATGTTTCCAATGAATCCTGCTTTTTGGAAACCGGTTTCATATCTCAATGCATCTCTTTGACCAATGGCTGATTTCATAAACGCTAATTCTTCAGGAGTAATGCCATTTTCTGCGAAATTTTTCAATTCCTTCATTACTTCAATCATTGCACTGTCTGTGGCATTTGCACGAATGCCTGAGCTGAATTCAAAATCACCTGTTTGTTTTCCGCCGGAGAATCCGCTACGAGCACCGTACGTCCAACCTTTGTCTTCACGCAGATTTAGGTTAAGACGGCTATTGAATGCTCCACCAAGTACGTAGTTCATCAATCCCGCTTTGTAGAATTCACCGGTTGCGTCATATTTCAAACCTGTAACATAGCCCACGCGAAATTCAGTTTGAGCCGCTTTAGGAACGTCAACAAGGTAGATCTTCGTTTTTTCTACCGCGGGTGCAGCTGCAATCTTTGGAATCTCGATCTTTTTATCAGGAAGATTGTTTAAGAACGCAAGTTTGGGAAGAATTTCTTCTTCTTTGATATCACCCACAATCACTACTTGTGCGCCACGAGACGTCATGTAGTTATCATAGTACCACTGGATGTCACTTAGCTTAAAATTCTTCACTGTCTCTTCATTTCCATCTCCGCTAACGCCAAGGATGTGCGTAGAACCGTAATTAACTTTGCTGAAAACATCGTTAGCCACGGCACCGGGCTGAGTCTTCGCAACCTTAAACCCTTCGAGAATTTGTTTCTGGAAGCGGGAGAATGCATCCTGGGTAAACTTTGGATTAAACATTCTTTCCTGCAATAAAGCAAGCGTAGCATCCAGGTTTTTCTTCTGTGTTTGAACCTGGAAGGTGATGTCATCATTACCACTAAATACATTGATTGAGCTTCCCAGTTTTTGCAATTCCCTGCTGATTTCTTCAGCAGTATAATTCTTGGTGTCATCACCCATCATATCCGTGAACAATGATGCAAGCCCGGCTTTTGAGAGATCATTGGCGGCGAGCATGTGTCCTCCTGGTATGCTGATGGATAATGTAACCGTTGGTAACTCCGCATTTTCAGCTCCAATGATCTTTACGCCATTTGCCCAGTCCTTTTTCCAGAATGCAGGAACTTTCACCACAGGATTCGGTCCATTAGGAGGCATCCTGGAACGATCGAAGTCGTCTTTTGCCTTTACATATGTGAGGCCTTCATACCCATAATCAGGTGCGGCATAATTTGTAACGTCAACCTGGTAATTGTCTTCTCCCACCACCAGCTTTTCCTGGTTCTTTGGCAACACGCTAACCGTGAGCGGATGTTTATGCTTGATGTATTTATTGTACACCCTCATCACGTCTTCCTTTGTAACCGCCTGGTATCTCTTGAGGTTTACGCCAATCATGTTAGGGTTACCGGTGAAGGTCTGGAATGAAGCCAATTGCGACACTTTACCCGAAACGCTTTGCAGGCCATTGATAAGTTGTGATTCATAACCCCCTTTGAACTTAGCAATGTCATCATCAGTTACTCCTCTTGCTTCAAAGCTATCGAGGGCATTGTCAAGCAGGTAGTACATATTAGCTAAGGTCTTGCCCGGATATGGTATCACCTGGAAGGTGAATGTGCCTGACAATTCCTGGAGCCCGCTAAAGCAACCAGCCTGGAGAGCGAGTTGTTTCTTAGTGAGCTGTTGATACAATACGGAATTGTTTCCCTGACCCAGTATCTGCGCAAGGCAGGCAAGTGCAGCCTGGTCTTCGTGGTAATTGGGAACGGTTGGGTAACTGCGAACCATCAACGGCAGGCGGGCGTAATTATCAACGTATGAAGCGAATCTGTGCTTGTCAAGTTTTGGCACCATGGGAGCCATGTTCTCAACTTTTGGTCCCGCAGGGATTGGTCCGAAATATTTTTCAACCAGTTTCACAACGTCTTTGGGGTTTACATCACCACCAATTGTAATTGTGGCATTATTAGGCCCATACCAGCGTAGGAAGAAGTTTTTAAGGTCATCAACATTTACGCGGTTAAGATCTTCAATGTAGCCGATAGTAAGCCATGAATACGGATGTCCGTATGGATACATATTTTTGGCCATCACTTCAGAAACGAGCCCGTAAGGAACGTTGTCAACTCTCTGTCCCCGTTCATTCTTCACTGTTTCGCGTTGAATTTCAAATTTCTTTTGGGTAACGGCATCGAGCAGAAAACCCATACGATCTGCTTCCAGCCAGATGAGTTTTTCCAATTGGTTGGAAGGAGCGGTCTGGAAATAGTTAGTACGGTCAACATTGGTTGTACCATTGAGTGTTCCACCCGCTTCAGTGATGATCTTGAAGTGTTGTTCGTCAGCCACGTTATCACTTCCCTGGAACATCATATGTTCAAAGAAGTGAGCGAAGCCTGATTTGCCAATTTCTTCTCTTGCAGAGCCCACGTGATAGGTAACGTCAAGATGCACCACGGGATCACTATGATCCTCATGTATGATAAGCGTAAGCCCATTCGGCAGCAGGTATTTCTCGTAAGGAATTACGAGCTCATCGCCCTGACGGGTTACTTTTTCTACCAGTTTTGCTCCTGTATTTGGCGCGCTGGTCTGGCCATAAACGAGGGAGGCCATTAGCATGACAAATACATTCAACAGTAATAGTTTTTGTTTCATATCAGAATTTTTTTTGGAAGGAGGGCAAAATAAGGAAAACTGGCCTGAAAGCCTCGCCATTTATCCAATTCCATACATTTTCCCGTTCAAAAACTTTGATACCTTCACAAAAAAGCAAGGTATGAGCTATACACAGCGTACAAATCATGAAATAGATTATAAAATACATGGGGAAGAATTGCAATTCGTCGAAATCGAGTTAGACCCGGGAGAAACGGCCATTGCCGAGAGTGGCGCCATGCTGATGATGGAAGACGGCATTGGCATGCAAACCATATTTGGGGATGGGTCGCAGCACCAAACCGGCGGAATATTTGGAAAACTGATGAGTGCCGGAAAGCGCATTCTCACGGGTGAGAGTTTGTTCATGACGGCCTTTACGAATAACGTGCAAGCCAGGAGGAAGGTGAGTTTTGCTGCCCCCTATACCGGGAAGATCATCCCTATTGACCTGTTAAAATATGGCGGAATGCTCATTGCCCAGAAAGACGCCTTTCTCTGTGCGGCTAAAGGAGTGAGCGTAGGTATCCATTTTCAACGCAGATTGGGAACGGGAATTTTTGGAGGCGAAGGATTCATCATGCAAAAATTCGAGGGAGACGGGATGGCATTCATGCACGCAGGGGGATATGTAATAGAAAAAGATTTGATCCCGGGTGAAATACTAAAGGTTGACACCGGCTGCGTGGTGGCTTATACACCTGGCATTGACTTCGATATTGAATTTGTAAGAGGCGTTAAAAACTGGATGTTCGGCGGCGAAGGATTATTCTTCGCCCGGCTCCGGGGCCCCGGCAAAGTATGGATTCAATCGCTTCCCATCAGCCGCCTCGCCGGACGGATAATTGAGTACGGAACCTGGCATAGAAAAGAAGAAGGAAGCGTGCTGGGAGGGTTGGGTAACTTATTGGATGGAAGGGGATAGGAGCGTTAAGAGTGAGGGGTTAAGAGTTAGGGGTTAGGAGTTAGGGGTTAGGGGTTTTGCAGGTTTCCTTTAATTCGGTGTTGCGTTGGGGGAGTGTTCCTATACAATTAATTAATACCAACTCTATCCTTCTCTTTTAATCAGCAAAGGAAATTTCAAATCACAGGTTCTCGTCAACCCCTAACTCCTAACCCCTAACTCCTAACGCTAACGGAGAATCCATTAATTTTACAAAATGATTCGTAAGGAAGAAGTCTTACAGGACGTGGTTATAAAATTTGCCGGTGATAGCGGTGATGGTATGCAATTGACGGGTACCCAGTTTACCAATAATACAGCCTTATTAGGCATAGATCTCTCAACATTTCCTGATTTTCCTGCTGAAATCAGGGCTCCCCAGGGCACTTTGCCAGGCGTGAGCGGATTTCAATTGCGTTTTTCTTCTGACAGGGTGTATACACCGGGTGATGCTTGTGACGTGCTGGTAGCCATGAATGCAGCAGCACTGAAAACAAACCTACAGGCACTGAAGAAAGGTGGAAAGATCATTGTGAATACTGATGGATTCGATTCAAAAAATCTTCGGCTGGCAAATTATCCTGATGGCGAAAATCCCCTTGAAAATGGCAGCCTCCAGAATTATGAAGTCATCAAAATGGACGTGACCAAAATGACGAGGGAGGCACTGAAGGATTTCTCCATGGGAATGAAGGAAAAAGACAGGGCGAAAAATATGTTTGTGCTGGGCTTTCTTTATTGGATGTACGGGCGCGACATGAAGAATACCCTGAATTTTCTGAATGAAAAGTTTGGCAAAAAGCCGGATATCCTGGAAAGTAATCTCAGGGTTTTGCAGGCAGGCTATAATTATGGTGATACCACTGAAACCTTTTCTACCACCTATCGCGTGGAGAAAGCAAAGATGCAGCCCGGCGTGTACCGCTCAATAATGGGTAACCAGGCGCTTTCATATGGTCTAATTGCAGCTGCTCAAAAATCAGGTCTTCCATTGTATCTTGGTTCTTATCCCATTACTCCTGCTTCTGATATTTTGCATGAATTGAGCAGGCATAAAAACTTTGGCGTAAAAACATTCCAGGCCGAGGATGAGATTGCGGCTATTACTTCTGCAATTGGCGCCTCCTATGGCGGTTCACTTGCCGTCACCACCACTTCTGGTCCGGGCATGGCCTTGAAGGCTGAGGCTATGGGACTTGCCGTGATGCTGGAAATTCCATTGATCATCATTGACGTTCAACGTGGCGGTCCATCAACGGGGCTTCCTACCAAAACAGAGCAAAGCGATTTGCTGCAGGCATACTATGGCAGAAATGGAGAATGCCCTATGCCGGTTATCTCTGCTTCCACTCCTGCTGATTGTTTTGATGCGGTGTATGAAGCCGTTCGAATTTCCATTAATCATATGACGCCCGTGATCTTTTTGAGTGATGGATACATTGCCAACGGAGCCGAGCCCTGGAAATTTCCCCGGACTGAAGACCTTCCACCGATACACGTAAAGTTCAAAACCCAGCTTGGGCAGGATGAGATAAAGTTTCAACCATATTTGCGGGATGAAAAACTCACCCGCCCATGGGCCTTACCGGGTACGCCGGGGCTTGAGCACCGTATTGGCGGACTGGAAAAACAAAACATCACCGGCAACGTAAGTTATGATCCCGAGAACCACCAATTGATGGTGAAGATCAGGCAGGAAAAGGTTGATAAGATAGCCAACTATATACCTGAACAAAAGATTGATAATGGCCCCGGGAAAGGAAAACTATTGATACTGGGCTGGGGTTCCACTTATGGTGCAATAAAATCTGCAGTGGCTGAGATGATTGCAAAGGGATATGAAGTTGCCCATGCCCATCTTCGGCACATGCGGCCGTTTCCCAAAAATCTGGGAGAGATACTTCGGAATTATGACATGGTGCTGATACCGGAAATCAATAATGGGCAACTCATCAAAATCATCCGCGACGTTTATTTTGTAGATGCAAAAGGATACAACAAGATCATGGGGATACCGATAACGAAGACCGAGTTGATCGAAGAAATCGAGAACTTACTTAAATAACGGTTACTAGGTTTTCTGTTTCCCTCCTGCGGCGGGAAAACGCATCTAGATTTTTAGCGCAAAAAGTTCCACCCCTGACGTCTTCCCTTTCAAATCTACTATTCCCAAACTTTCGCTTTGCCAGTCTTTAAAATCAAGCGTGTCAATTACATCTTTTGAAACGATGAACTTTTGATTTAATTCGCTGCAGGCACTCCTTATCCTGGCCGTTGTATTCATGGTGTCACCACTCATGGCGAGGTCTTTTTTGATGATGCCTATTTCTCCTACCGTCACTTCTCCTATGTGGATGCCTACGCGAAACTCCGGGATTATGCCAAAGTCACGGCGAAACGCTTCACCATTCTTCTGCAGTAATTTTCTGGTCTCGATCAAAGCCTCTATGCATCGCTTTGCATTCTTTGGCGTGCAAAGCCAGGAGACCACAATTTCATCACCCACATATTGATAAATTCTTCCATTATGCTGGATCAATGCATTTGAAACATAATTAATGAATCTCCTGATGAACCTGAAATAATCCACATGCCCCAGTTTTTCGGCTATTGGGGTGGAGTCCTTCAGGTCGATGAACATGATGATGCGTTTTTCAACTATGGGATGCCTGTATTTTCCAAGCAGCACATCGAAGAATATCCCTGGTGAATATTTCTTCATCATTTCTACTGTCAGTTGCAACAGTACAAATATGAGTAACCAGCTGGGGATCTTTTGTAATACCCAGGGGCTGTATAGCAGGTCGCTAACAAGATTGTCAACACTTGCTCCAAAAGAATGGCCCAGGATCCATAATGAATAGGAAAAATGAATGAAGCAGTTCATTAAGAATGCAAGAAGGAGTAGCCAAAGGGTTTTTACAACGAAGTTTAGCAGCAGAGTTGATTCAAGTTGCCTGGGGGCCTGGAACAATAACATGGTCGCCATGATGGCGCTCATGATGAACACTATGATTGATCGTAACAGAATGGCATTGACGGGCGTGTAATCGTAAATATTTCTTTCTTCTGACAGACCGGGAATATTCAACCTTGCCAGCAGGTACAGGATGTCAAGCAAGGTCCATCCACCAGCAATAAGCATCGTGAGCTTGTACCTGTAGCGGGTAGCGGCGGACATCCTGTTTCGTATGGTCCGAAATGATTTCATATTTTTCCTTCACCATATTCTACAATGGCATGGCTGTGGAGTTGGCCGTTCCTCCACGATTAAGTAATACGGCTAGAGCGAATGCCAGCACCGAAATAATGATCCCTACCATGAACACGAAGTAGGCCAGCCTGATGAGCTTATATTTTCTGCCTAATACGACTCCCAGGTGGTAAATGTCATTAATAAGTGCACCATAGAGGTAGTCCTGGTCCTTCATCATTTCGCGCATGCCCCATTCATATTCTTTTAGCGAGGCTTTGTGAAAGTTCCCAAAGAAAAGGAGATTCGTTTTCTTGTTTAATATATCTTCCTTGCTGAACCTTCCTGAACTTATTTTTGGCCTGGTTGCAAGAATAGATATTACTATCGTAGTTAGTGAAAATAGCAGGAAGATGATCGTGGGGATGGTTAAATGCGTATCTACTTCCAGTCTTCTCAACAATACTGACAGGATCACAGAGATGATGATGGCATTTACGGAAATCAAAATGTTTGCTTTTCCATCTGCCATGTTACTAAGCTCAAGATGGTTATCTGACGTAAGCCGAAGCATGGTTTGAATGCCCTTATTAAGCAAACTATTCTTGCGATTGTCTTCCTTTGATGTTCCCTCATCCTTTTTGGCTGCTACCGGTACCTCAATTTCTTCCACTTCCTCCTCCATTGCTTTCTTTTTTAGCCGTTGAATGTTTCGTTGTTTTCCTTCTTCTAAAAGGGTTTGACAGTATGCTGTATGATATTCATGCGACTCGAGAAATTCCAATGACTTTTTGTTCCAGTTCGCATGCGGTGAGTGCAGCTTTCGCTGTATGTATTCTTTTCTTATTCGCTTGTTTGTTTCTTTAAATTCTTTGGTTCCCAGGTGGTAAGTGTCAGCATCGCGTATGATCTGTTCTACAATGTTCTCAGGTCTGTGTGACATGCGGGTGGCCAGGATGGCGTTTTCAATTGAGAGAACGAGGGAAGCATCTTCAATTGAATACCCTGACATAAATCCTTTCATTAATTCCACGCTTTTTACTTCATGCATCGCTGGATCAACAAAAAGGTGACCGGTGTCATGGAACCAGGCAGCCGTGTAGAGCACAACCTGATCTACCTCGGTGAGTTCGTATTGTGCCGCGATTTCTCTTGCGCGGTCAACCACGTTGATGGTGTGTTCAAGATTGTGGTAAAGCAGGGGCTGTTTATGATTCTTATCAAAAAGTTCCCTTACAAAGCTTTCGGCCTTTTTGGGAATATTCAGGTAATCCATATTAAAATGTTAGATTAATTTTTGTTCCTACCGAGAAATTGAAAAGTGTCGCTTCTTTTGAGAATGCGAGATTTGCTGAGATCAGCACCATATTATAAGGTACGTAATAAAACCCGCCCCCAAATGCATTGTGCCATCTCCTCGAAGGGTCATTTTTCATCCACACCCTGCCTATGTCATTAAAAGCAAGCACCCCCACTGATCCAGGCAATATATACCACTTCGATTCAAATAATTTAACCCTGAATTCAAGACTCGCGTAGGCCAGGGAAGAGCCGGTGAACCTGTTTTTCCGAAAACCCCTGAGAAAGTTATTAGCACCAAGATTCAACCCCTGGAAGTATTCAAAGTTATCATTAAAAATATGACCCGCTCCCAGGCGTATAACGGTCACCACTCGTGCTGGTGATCGAAGGCTGGCATATACCACCATGTCAGATGTTACTTTCGTGATCGCATTGCTTTGCCCGGTTATTCCTGAAAGAAATGAAAACTCGTTGTACCAGTGGATTCCACGGGTAGGAAAGAGCTCGCTATTCAGGTTATTAAGATCAATGGCAACCTTCGCACCCAGGTAGCTTTTCTTTCCATATACCTCCATCGAATCAAGACCTAATTCCAATGGTTTCTCTAATATACGGCCCACATTGTCCTGCGGGTGATTCCAGTAATGAAAGAAATGAGGCCCGGCCAACAGGCTGAGTTTGTCAAAAAAACGGCGGCGAAGCAACACTGAGCCATCTAGGTAGTTATAATTAGAGCGGTAAAAGTTCATTCCTTTCTCCTTGTCATAAACAGTATTGTTGCCAAGTCCAAAGAAATTGGAAAGAGTAGGAGTGATATAGTTGGCGTTGACCAACAGGTCAAACTTGCGGTATACGTTTATGAACTCACCCTGGTACCTTCCGCGGTACGCTCCTTTAAATGCGTAAAGGAACGAAAGCCGGTTTTCACTGGCAAACGGATATTTTCTGAAACCATAACTTTTCCGCCAAAAGCCTGTTCCTACAAAGAACCCGTCGTCATTATTAAATCCTAAAGAAATTCGCGGATAACGATGTGTGGTGTATTCGTTTTCCATCCAGTTGAAATCATTCACATTTGGATGCAACGAGAAATTTACTTTTGACCTGTTTTTGTTCAATATCACATTAAGCGAAGTATCCATGTCATAGAGGTAATTCCGCACGTTCCCTTTTATATCAAATGTATCATTGCCTTTGCCCCCAATAATGCGTATCTGGATTTTTGATGACACATCATCATCTATTTCAAAAAGATCATTGCCGTGCAGGCCAAACAACCTTATTTCATCCGTTACTTTTGGATCGAATGACCTTTTGTATAACCTGAATCCCGTATCAGTCTGGTTTATCCGCTCATAAACTGAAACCGTTAATCGGCCCTGCTCATCATTACCCACCTTATAATATTCGGCCATGTTGCTTCCGGGGATGGTGACGTATGAAGCTATGAATTCATAATAGTCCATCGCTTCTTTAAGCAGCACTTCCCTGCGGCTTTTTAATTTTTCGATAATCGTTGGCCCGGAAATCGCAAATATTTTCTCCGGTAGTTGCCTGACCGCCGATTCGATTACACTATCCGTAAGACTTTCATGAAATTGTGTTAGTACTGCCGCCCAGTCTTCACCTGAGAGTTCATTGAGAAATAAACGATCAAAGTCGCGGGCGCTCCAGTTTAGCCATTCTATTTTCGGGATATCATGTCGTAAACCTTTGAGGAACGGAAGCCTGTTATTGGAAACATATTTCAACAGCAGCCCGTCTGAATAAGACAGTGCCTGGTCCCGATCCTTTGGTATGGGGTAATATAATCTTCCCTTGCCTGTATCTCTTGTACCCCATCGCCATTGATCAAAATGGCGATCCCAGTCGGCTATCAGCATATCCAAAAGTCGCGCCCTTAGCACTGCTTTCTGATCAGGCCGATGGTCACTTTCTTCCACCATTTTCTCGAGAAATTTAGCTGTACTTTTTGTTTCTGAGCCATCAATAGTAGGATTCCGGGATTCAAGCATGCATACTGTATTCGCAAATAAAGGACGGTAGTAACCTAATGCAGGATCATCAGGTACAAAAAACAGTTCAGGTTGAGCTACTGTTACGCCGCAAGCTTTTGCGAGTCCGGGCACTACGAGCGCGCCATATGGGTGGGCAGTGGAGACGAGGTCCTGTACTATTTCTTCACCTATTGAATTCCTGAATACTTCTGGAATTGCTTTGTCAGGGTCCTTGTCAATAGTGCGAAGGTTCCACTCTCCACCATTCGCGTCTTCCAGTTTTAATGATTTGGTTTGCTTACCTCCGCCAAGTCCCGTTATCTTAAAACCGCCTTTCTCTGAATTGATATGAAATACAGGCATATTGATCAATTCACTCCATTCCTTTCTGTAATTGTTCCCAATTATCCAGCGTTGCACATTTCCTGCATTATCATATTTTTCACTTGCCGCTACATTCACGGTGTCTTTGAACTCGGCGTCAGGTTTGTCAACAGGCGGTTCATCTTCAACGAGCTCCGGTAATTTGGAGAAATTCAGAATATTTTCAGAATAGGTTTTTCGTAGTGAATCCGTCACAGTAAAGAAAGATGCTCTTACATTTTTATTCCTCGAAATTTCCAGGGTAGCGAAGCCTTGTTCGGCAGCGGCGTACAGCGTATTATTTGCTTTAGAAACCCTGGTGGTTTTTGACCCGCTGCCTGACACAATATAATGGTACGAGCTATCCTTAATCAATTGCAGGTTGTGTTCATGGCCATGCACGAATATCACATTAGGATGAACACGCACGGTTTTTTCAATTTCCTGGATCATGTTGTCATATGCCGGATGCTTAAGATCCTGCGGGGTGCCGAACACACTCCTGGTGATGGGATAGATTGAACCCAGGATGGGTAATGGGATGTACAGGTTCTTTCTTAACTCGGTAAAAGGAAAAATGTGTTGTTTCAATCCAAAATATCCTCCGTGAATTCCATTGCTTCGAAAGGGATGGTGCGTAGCCAGTATGATCAGTTTGCGAAAATTCCTGTTGAGAATGTCTTCCAGTTGCGTCAATACTTCATCTTTTGATTTATATGGACAATCTGATTCTATACCTGGTTTATCAAACGGATGTATCCACCATTGCGTGTCAATCACGATCATCACGGTGTGCTCATCGAGGTGGATCTCCACCGGGCCCGGGCAACCATTTTCAGGAAAGAACCGCACGTTCTCCCTTCCCAGCAGGTTTACATAGTACTGCTCGCGCATGATCGATTCGTAACCCGCCTGCTTGCCATTGTTCCAGTCATGATTGCCGGGTATCATATACAACCTTGCCTGAGTATTATTGACAATTGAAAGTTGTGAATCAAGAACACTTTTGGCGAGATTATAAGTGATCACCTGGTCATCAGGAAGTCCAACCTTGTAAACGTTATCACCCAGAAAAACCAGAACCGTTTTCCTGTCAAGCGGCATGGCTTTCTTAATTGCTTCTGAAACAGGGTGTTTTCCATTGGTAAATTGGCCACCATCACCCACCAGTATGATGCGCGTGGTAATGGTATCCTGCGATGATCCTTTTAGAACTAATCCTGACAATAAAAAGCAAAGCAGAAGATATCTTTTCATTGCGCCTGGTTGTATTTGAAAATGAAAATATTCGCCGCTCCGATATCTGCAGATTCATTTGAAATAAGCAGGTGGCCCTCAGGTGTAAAGGTGAGTCCCTCGGGTTGCTTGTATAGCTTCGGGTTGATCCGGTGTACTTTTTCAGGAACTCCTTCAGGATTAGCAACCACCACTACTTTATTAATCGAAGAAATGATATACAATTTGCCAGTTAATGGATGAACGCCGGCTGCCGAAGGTTTAAATTTCACTTTTTTCTCTCCCATTAATGCTTCTATCTTTCTTACATCAATTACAAAGGCGGGATTTTTTGAAAATTTTTTTGAAACAAGGTCAAATGCAAATGAGCTGAGAGAATTCTTATCGTCCCTTTCGCAATCCTTGCAAATCATGACAAGTCTTTTTGCAACTGTATCAAGGTAAAGGATCTCAAACTCATTCTTTCCCTCAAGACCAAGGTCATATTCAGTCACGTCAACTGAATCCGTACCCTTAAAGCGTACTGCCAGGAGCATTCCTGTGCTTTGCAAAACATAAAATGTACTATCATACAATACCAGGTCTTCAAAATCATCACCGGCGGCATATTTCCATTTCTGTATGGGCATTTTATCAGACAGAAAGATCTTATAAAGCCATCCCTTTTCATCATTAATGGCAAACGTGCTTTTATCTTTTGCATAATAGGCCAGACCTGAGATCTCATCCAGGTATCCGGGCAGTTTTACAATAGACGGGTTATTGAGATCGTAACCCTGGGGAGATGATAGGTCTTCTTCGGCTACCCTGGATTGACAACCACATAAAATGATTGCCAGTTGAAATAAAACCAAACCGGTTAAGCAGAGACATAATGGGCGGAATGAAGGCATGAATAATAATTCAAGATTCAATTTATTGTAACGATGGTCAAATTGCAAAAGCTATGCCGTGGGGGGAATTCTACAGCCCGTTGGTTCTGAGACGAGTATCTCCTTTAAAACGGGGAATTTTTTGCCAACCCAAAGCGTATAGCCGGCTGACGACAGCCCGTAGCCGACAGCCGATAGCCCATAGTCGATAGCCGGGAGCCTGAAGCTTAAAACCAGTAACCAGGGTTGAAACATGTTTATTTAATTTTGAGAGCTGACAGCTCACCGGCTATACGCTGTTTCCATCCGCTGCTGGTCTGCCTACAACGTTTTTTTGAAAGAACCTGCATGCTTCGCGAACGCCACATTTCTCACATAGTGGCCGGCGAGCTATACAAATATATCTTCCGTGTAAGATAAGCCAATGGTGGGCCTTGTGAACATATTCTCCGGGAATATACTTCACCAGTTCTTTTTCAACGGCCAGGGGCGTAGTAGCGGTAGCAGGAACAAGCCCAATACGATGGCTCACACGAAACACATGGGTATCGACTGCCATATTCGGCTGTTTGTCGATTACGGAGGTGATGACGTTGGCGGTTTTGCGGCCTACTCCGGGTAATTGAATCAATTCTTCTACAGTCATTGGCACTACACCATTGAATTTTTCGAGAAGCATATGGGCCATACCTATGAGATGCCGCGTTTTGTTATTTGGATAACTAATGCTTTTTATAAACGGGTAAAGTTCTTCAAAACTTGCTTTGGCGAGACTGGATGCATCAGGGTATTTGGCGAAGATGGCGGGAGTAGTCATGTTAACCCTTTTATCAGTACACTGAGCAGAGAGAATAACCGCAACCAATAATTGAAACGGGCTGTCAAAGATCAGCTCGGTTTCTGCTTCCGGGCTGTAGGTTTGAAAATAGTCGATTATGAACCTGTACCGTTCTTTGCGGGTCATGCTGTAAAATATCCGCGAAAATAAGATTATGGAAGGGGGGAAATAAAAAAGCATCCGCAGCCAGCGGATGCCAGTAAATTAATGTGAAGCGGCCTAGACTTTCTCTGCTGATTCTTTCCTCGCATGGTTTATTACATTCAAAACAACCTGGGTGCGGGGAGCCTGAACAATCTTATCTAACCTCTGCATGGAGGTCTTAAGGACTGATAATTTCTCTCTTAGTGTCCAGTCTTTTGCCAACGCCTCTTCAATTTTTTTTGTTTCGTCTTGAGAAGTCTCTTTGTACAAATACAATAAAAGGTCCTCGGGGGTAAAATTTGTCATGAGCAAACCATTAATGTCCAATAAATTAAATTTTGTCCAGATGAATATCCAGGGAATAAAACGGGCCATTCGCCCCGTTATTGTGTAAAAACACCTAAATCTATTGTTGATCGTAGTTTTCCGTGATCAGGAACAGGTCCTCGTTTTCCCGCTTCATCAGGTATTTTTCCCTGGCATATTTCTCAAGGGTGGCGGGATTGGTTCTAAGTTTGTCGAGCTCTGTTCGCTCTTTATTGATCTGCTCTGTGAAGTATTGCTTGCTTTTTAAAAGGTCATCCAGTTCCCGTCTTCTTTCTGCCTGGGTAAAGAGATCGTTTTTGTCAAACACCAGCATTACGCAGGCGAATACGGCAAAGGCAACAAGAAACTTGTTTTTAAGCCATCCGGGTATGTGATTCAGAAGCCGCATAATGGATCCTTTCTACCGCAAAATTGAGGTTATTTACCAAATTTAATCTTTCCTTTTGGATAAAATGCACTGCTGCCCAACTGTTCCTCGATTCTTATCAATTGGTTATACTTTGCCATCCGGTCTGACCGGGAAGCGGAACCCGTCTTGATTTGTCCGCAATTGAGAGCAACGGCCAGGTCGGCAATGGTAGTGTCTTCCGTTTCCCCGCTACGATGGCTCATGATAGTATTGTATCCATTATGCTGCGCCAGGGTCACTGCATTAATTGTCTCCGTGATCGTTCCAATCTGGTTCACTTTTACCAGCAATCCATTGGCAATTCCTTTGTCAATCCCCTGCGTGAGGCGGGTCACATTTGTTACAAAAAGATCATCACCTACAAGCTGACACCTGTCACCAACTGACTCCGTGAGTGCCTGCCAACCGTTCCAGTCATCCTCAGCCATGCCATCTTCAATGGAAACGATGGGATATTGCTTTACCCAGCTCGTCCAATACTTTACGAGCTGGTCGCTGCTCATTTCCTTTCCGCTGCTTTTATGAAAAACGTATTTTTTCTTCTTTGCATCCCAGAGTTCACTGTTTGCCGCATCCATGGCAATTACAATCTGGCTTCCCGTTTTGTAACCGGCTGCCTGTATGGCCGTGAGTACTGTTTCAATAGCTTCTTCATTGCTTTGGATATTAGGAGCAAATCCTCCTTCATCACCAACGTTGGTGCTAAATCCTTTTTTCTTCAACACCGTCTTAAGTGCATGAAATATCTCAACTCCCCAGCGCAATCCTTCACTAAATGAAGGAGCGCCCACGGGCATGACCATAAATTCCTGGAAATCGATCTTGTTATCAGCATGGGCACCTCCATTCAGGATGTTCATCATGGGTATTGGAAGCGTTTTGGCATTGGTTCCTCCAATGTACCTGTAAAGCGGAAGCGACGCTTCTTCCGCAGCAGCCTTTGCCACTGCCATGCTGATGGCCAAAATTGCATTGGCACCAAGTTTTTCTTTGTTTGGAGTGCCGTCAAGCTCTATCATCATCTGGTCGATGCCAGTTTGGTCGGCCACATCATAACCCAGCAGGGTAGGGGCGATCACTTCGTTCACATTCTTTACGGCTTTCAACACTCCTTTGCCCAGGTATTTCTTTTTATCTCCATCGCGTAATTCAACTGCTTCATGCACGCCTGTACTTGCGCCACTGGGTACTGCGGCTCTGCCCACCGCACCTTCATCAGTGATCACATCTACTTCTACGGTTGGGTTGCCACGGCTGTCAAGGATCTGCCTGGAGAAAATTTCAGAGATATAACTCATGGTAGTCGATTACTTTTTGTGATTAGCATTGCGTTCAAATTCTGCAAAATGATCAGCCATTCTTGCCGGTTAGGTTCCTAAACACATCCTCGAGGCTGTGAATTTCGCTTTGCAAAGAAACAATGTTGAGATTATGCTGCAAAGCCAATTGCAATATTTGTTTTCTAACCTCATCAGGATTCGGGGTCTCGATGCGATAACGATGAGGCTCAATTTGAGAAACCTTTGAAGCATTTATTGATTGCATGAGTTTCACATCAACTGCCTGGCCAAACTCCACAAGTACTCCATGTTGCCCTTTCCCGGCTCCCTGCAGGTTGCTTAATTTATCATCAGCCACTAATTCTCCTTTGTTGATGATAATTACCCTGTCGCAAATGGCCTCTACTTCCTGCAATATGTGGGAAGAAAACAACACCGTCTTCTCCTTCCCCTGTTTTTTTATCACTTCCCTTATCTCTACTATCTGGTTAGGGTCGAGACCACTGGTGGGCTCGTCCAATATTAATACTTCAGGAGAGTGAATGAGAGCGGCCGCTAGTCCCACGCGTTGTTTATAACCTTTGGATAATTGCCCGAGCTTCTTTTTTGATTCTACTGTCAATCCGACTGTTTCAATGGCGTTGTGTACGGCAGTCTTTATATCTGGAATGCCGTGTACCTCTGCAATGAAACCAAGGTATTCCTTTACGTACATGTCGTAATACAATGGATTTGCTTCCGGGAGGTATCCGATTTTCTTCTTGGTCTCAATGGGTGATTCGGCCACATTGATGCCTGAAACATAGGCTTCGCCTGCTGTTTGCTGAAGATAGCCGGTGATGATCTTCATGGTAGTTGATTTACCGGCCCCGTTAGGGCCAAGAAAGCCAACTATTTCGCCCTTTCCAACTTTAAAGGAAATATTGTTGACAGCTTTCTGGGTGTCATAGATCTTGAGAAGGTTGCGTACTTCAATTGACATGGTACTAAACTACGAACAACTTCCTTTAATCAGGAATTTGGAATTAGGAAATAGGAATTTGTGGGCGTATTCCGGCAAATAAAATTTTCCTCAGGTAAATAATATGGGTTTCAACAATAAAGGTCTCCAACCGAATTCCCAATTCCCAATTCAATATTCCCAATTCCAGGGTGTTAGTCAAAATCAAAAAAATCTCCCAGAAAACCCCGCTTTTTCTTATGCTGCGGATACGTACCGTGCTTGCGTTTATATTCTTCATCGCGATACTTATCATCGCGGTATTTATCATCCCGATACCTGTCGTCAGGATAGCGTTCATCCATACGTGCGGGTTGGTCGGCGCGGAACTCATTTTCAGCTGAGCGTTCAATGATCTTATCTAACTCCCCTTTGTCGAGCCACACGCCCCTGCATTTAGGGCAATAATCGATTTCGACACCTTTTCTTTCTGTCATAACTAAAGTCTCATCACAATTCGGACATTTCATGGCAAAAGTTTTAGACTGCAAACCTACAAACTTTCCATTATTCGTCTTCGTCTCTATCGCCTTCAGTTGTTTGCATCGCTTTATTTTTTTCTTTCGTATTAATTATTCTTAATACCAAAAACCCGCATACACCTGAAAGAGTTGAAGTGACCAATATGGCAAATTTTGATTCTGTCTGAAGCAATGGATCGCCAAATGATAGGAGCGCAATAAAAATGGACATGGTAAAACCAATGCCGCCCAACAATCCAATTCCTAAAATGTGTTTCCAGTTTGCTTTATTTGGGAGAGTGCCCCATCCCAGTTTTACAATTAACCATGACATTAACGTAATCCCGACAGGCTTGCCCAGAAAGAGGCCGATCAATATGCCCAGTCCAAGATCACTAACCAGGCCATCTGCCATACCACTTTCAAACGAGATGTTTGTATTGGCGAGTGCGAAAACAGGCATGATGATAAAATTCACCGGGTTCGCCAATGCATGTTCGAGTTTTTCAAGGGGTGATTCAGTTGCGTCACGTGTAGTAGGGATGGTCATGGCAGTAAGTACGCCGGCGATGGTAGCATGAATGCCCGAGTGATGAATCAGGTACCATAGCACTACGCCTGGGATGAGGTATAAAAGGAGATGTTTTACTTTCAATCGATTTAAAACAATCATCAGAGCAAATACAATTCCGGCATATAACAGGTAATTAAAATGCACGTTCGCGGAATAGAAAAAGGCGATTACGAGAATGGCAATGAGGTCGTCAACGATAGCCAGCGCAGCGAGGAATATCTTGAGGCTCACCGGTGCCTTTTTCCCAAGCAGTGAAAGAACGCCCAGGGCAAATGCAATGTCAGTCGCCATGGGAATTCCCCAGCCAGGTTCAGTAGTAGTATTTATATTGAAATAGGTATAAATGAGCGCCGGAAGAATGGCGCCACCAAATGCTGCGAACACAGGTAAAAGCGCACGCTTGGGTGTTGACAGCTCACCTTCCATTAGTTCACGCTTGATCTCGAGACCTACTAACAGGAAGAAGATAGCCATCAGGCCATCATTGATCCACAACAGCGCGGTGTACCGGAGTTGAATCCACGAATTCGAAAATCCAATTTCAGTATTTAATAGATTTTGAAATCCATCTCTCCAGGATGTGTTGGCAATTATAAGTGAAATCAATACGCAGAATAACAGAAGTACTCCACCGGTTGCACCTGATCGAAAGAACTTCTTAAAGACCGTTAAATTAATTTTGCCTGCCATTTCTTCTTTTAATCTTTTTCTTCTGTAGAATTAGCTATCTCAAATATGCACGATTGCTGGTCAACTATTCAGTTAACCAGCTGACTAAAGGTCATCATATTCATAAATAGGATCAATATGCGTTCCGGCGTTCATTTCAAAGACAGGTTTTATTAGCCCATCATTCAGACCATATACCCATCCATGCAAATCAGGTCTTGATTCCTGCTTCCATGCGCGTTGAATGATGGATGTCTTTGCCAGGTTGAATACCTGTTCCTGTACATTCAGTTCTACAAGCCTGTCTTCACGCGATTGCTCATCCTTTATGGAATCCAATTCTTCCCGGTGAATACGGTAAACATCTTTTATGTTCCTTAACCACATGTTTAAAACCGCTTTGAAATCAGTATTGGTAGTAGCTGCTTTTATTCCACCGCAACCATAATGCCCACACACAATAACATGCCTGACTTTTAAATGGTTGACAGCATAATCAAGTACGCTCAATAAATTGACATCCGTGTTGATCACCAGGTTGGCCACATTGCGATGAACAAATATCTCACCCGGATCAGTGCCCGTGATCTGGTTAGCGGGAACCCTGCTGTCACTACAACCAATCCATAAAAACTCGGGTGTTTGCAAATGAAGAAGACGGTTAAAAAATCCCGGATCTTCCTGAACCTTTCGTATAGCCCATTGTTTGTTATCCTGTAATAATACTTCGTAAGGTTTCATGATGAGTGTGTTGCCGATAAAGTTAGGCATTATTGCAATGGTTCGCCAGGCGTTAGTTGTAATTTGTAATTTCGGAATTGGGAATTAGGAATTTGGAATTTGGACAAACCTGAGTGGTACTGAATCCGTGCCTCATTCTTAATTTCTAGTTAGTTCGCCAGCTTGTCAGCTCATCTAATCAGCTACACTAACACTATGGTCTTGCCACAAATTTCCAATTCCCAAATCATTCTTTAAGGGAATTCCCAGATAACAAACGTTAACTGTTGTTTTTAACTAGGGAATGCACTAATTTGCGGCTTGGTAATGAAAAAGGGTCAGCCTACATATCGTTTATTTAATAAGCTGAGTGCAGTTGCCATGATATTGGCATTGCTCTGGCTTACCATTAGTGCGCCATTCATTATGGCTGCGGCAATGGAAGACGACCCGCCTGGCCAGCTGGCCTCTACAGAATTGCCTTGCACAAATAATGATGAGGAAGCAGCAACTCCTCTTGGTGGCAGTTCAGAAGAAAAAGCCGGTAGCAACACTACCCTTTCAGAGGAATACCTTCATGGCCACGACAAAGACGATTATTTCTATTCATCAGCGTCACTTCAACATTTGAGTGAGCATGCTGATACTTACAACGCTTTTCACGGCGAACTTCTCGTTCCCCCTCCTAATTTTTGCTAATAATATTTCGCTTACGCAGTGAGTCTTGTTGAGCCGTTTCTTTCGGCCTGACCCTTCGTGTATTCCATTCTATTTATTCATTCTGTAGTCGTCATACCTGACGGCCAATTAACCTATGTAATCGATGAGAAAGCATTCGAAAGAGTATTTACAAAATCTTACACCCTACCAGGGATACCAGATCCTGCTTGAAGGAAACAAGCGTTTCATGCAAAACCTGAATTCTGACCATGACCATCTTGAGTTGATCAACCAGACTCGTGAAGGGCAATATCCATTTGCCGTGATACTTAGTTGCATGGATTCCCGTACATCCGTAGAATTAATTTTTGACCAGGGGCTCGGCGACCTCTTTAGTATTCGCGTTGCCGGCAATATTGTCAACAACGATATTCTCGCAAGCATTGAATATGCAATTAAATACGTGGGTACAAAAGTATTGATGGTGCTGGGCCACACGGAATGTGGCGCAATCAAAAGCGCAAAACAGAACATCACTGACGGGCACCTTACTTCACTTCTCAAAAGAATTCAGCCATCTATCAGCAAAGCATTGCTACAGCAGGATCAAAACTATCTTTTTGCTGATACAGTTGCTTATACTAATGTGGAGAATAGTCTAGAGCAGATCATCACCGGCAGCGATATCGTAAAACAGATGTTTGAAGAAGGCAAAATTGGAATTCTCGGAGGAGTTTACAATATAGAGAACGGCCAGGTTGACTTTTTTAAAAATCTTACTAAGAAAAGAAAGGAAGACCTCGCGCAAAGAGGAGCTAAAAAAAATCATCAAGCCAAACCAATAGTATCATGAAGCTTAACAACAATTATTTAAAATCAGATATTCGGTCAGGGCTTGTGGTCTTTCTCGTGGCCTTACCATTGTGTCTTGGTATAGCTGTGGCCAGCGGTGCTCCTCCATTTGCCGGGATCATTTGTGGCGTGATAGCCGGTATTGTAGTAGGAAGCCTGAGTGGTTCAAATGTGAGTGTATCCGGACCTGCTGCAGGACTTATTGCAATAATACTGGTTGCTATAACTGACCTTGGGTATGAGACCTTCCTGGTAGCCGTGTTTTTGGCGGGTTTGATACAGATGACCCTTGGTTTCTTAAAAGCAGGTAGCTTCTCCAGCTATTTTCCAACGGCTGTAATTGAAGGAATGCTGGTTGCCATTGGTATTATTATTATAAAGAAGGAATTACCTCATGCCATTGGGTATGATAAAGCGCATGAAGGTGATTTCTTTGCGCTGGAAGCTGGCTCAGAATCAGGATTTTTTACAGAAATAGTCAATGCTGTAAACTATGCGCACCTTGGCGCGATCATAGTGGCGGTTGTCTCTATTGCCATCCTCGTTGCATTTAACAAACTATCATTCTTAAAGAAAATTAAAGCCATACCCGGCGCACTGATAGTAGTGGTAGTGGGTATTCTCATTAATGAAGCATTCAAAGCCACAGGCTCCAGTCTCGCTATTTCACAGGAGCACCTGGTTACCCTGCCAACAGCTTCCTCCGTTTCAGAATTCTTTGGTCAATTTACCACACCCAATTTCAATGGATTTCTCGAGTACAAGGTTTGGCTCGTGGGGTTGACGATTGCAATTGTAGCAAGCATTGAAACCTTGTTGTGCCTGGAAGCGGGTGATAAGATGGATCCGCTCAAGAGATATTCAAGTCCAAACAAAGAATTAAAAGCACAGGGTATTGGCAACATGATCTCCGGCCTTGTAGGAGGGTTGCCCATGACCTCGGTGATTGTAAGGACTACTGCCAATATTAATGCAGGGGCACGCACCAGGCTATCGGCCATCTCACATGGAATATTTCTCTTCATTGCTGTAATATCCATTCCCGGGCTCCTGAATAAAATACCGATGGCTTCCCTTGCTTCAATCCTCATCATGATTGGTTTGCGACTGGCGAGTCCAAAAGTGTTTAAACACATCTGGCACACGGGAAAGCACCAGTTCGTTCCATTCATCGTCACGGTGATAGCGGTAGTGACAACTGACCTTTTAAAAGGTGTTGGCATTGGTCTCGGCGTTGCCATATTATTTATCCTGAGAGGCAACATGAAGCTGGCCTATTTTTTCAAGAAAGAAAATCATCAGGAGGGCGAAACCATACATATCGACCTGGCGCAGGAAGTTTCCTTCCTGAATAAGGCGGCAGTAAAGCAGACGCTGGTTCATCTTCCGGCCAATAGCAAAGTGATAATTAATGCTGCTAATACAGTGTATATAGATTATGACGTGCTTGAATTGATTAGGGATTTTTTGAATTACGGATCAAAGGAGAAAAATATCAGGGTCGTTCTTAAGAATTTCAAGCGTGAGTACAGGATGGATGAATCTGTGCATGTACACTCTGAAAAGGAGACTAATGTAATAATTGAAAGGGATGCCATTCTTGAACCTCAAACTAACTAGATGAGTAATATTCTTGTTGCCGATAAATTGGTAACGCATCATTCAGGTAAACCTGTAGCTGAACCGCGAAAGCTTTTTGACGAGGCGCGGGTGTTACGTGAATTGCGTCATTATTTACCAACCCAGACACCACTGAAGGATTTCATTCATCACAACTCCCTTCATGCATTTCAACACCTGAAGTTTCATGAGGCAATTTTCAGGGCCTCAAAGATCTTCGGTTACCAGGTAACGTTGCAACTCGCTGATTACCGCAAGCTTTATCAAACGAGCCGGATCCGCCAGGAGGTGTTGGAGCGCATACTGGGAGAGCGCAAAGGAGAAGCTGCTGAAGAATGGAAGCAAATGCTTTTGAATAAGGAATATGAAGAGTTGAATGAAGCACGCATTGGGCAACTGCGGGCGGAATGGAAAAATCAATATAAACTGGATCTTGACAACCTGGTGCAACCGCTGCTCTTCAGGATAGTTTGCAGCTACCTTGACCAGGGTATCGCATTATGGAAGTTTCCGGTTTCAGAAAAGGGATTCCTTGAATCCATCCGCAACCTTGAGGCATCAAGCTTTTCCAGTTTCTTCAGGACAAAACATGCGAGGCAACTATTTCTCAGTGGAGATTGGGATATACGGCGGTTGTTACAGTTGATAGTAGGTGACGAAGCGTATTACGAACAATACCTTTTCGATCAGCAATTCAGTCACAGGGGCTGGTCAGGTATGGCGGCGACCGTTGAAACTTCTCCTCATTCGCTGCTTGACGGCCGCGTGATTTCATTACATGATCTCATCGTCTTTGAATTATTTCTGGAGCTTGATGCGCTTGATTTCAAGTTAGGGAGAAACCGTGTTCCTTTATCAGAAAAGGTAAAAGAGCCAGCTTTAGACATATTTTCAGAAACACAGCTTACAGAACTGGACGAGGTGCTTATACTTTGGCAGCACGCGTTTGAATGGAGTTATTATGATGAAGTGTTGTCAGGCATTTCTTTGACGAAATCTAAACCCAGGAGGATCAGGACAAGGAAGAGCTTCCAGGCCATGTTCTGCATTGATGAGCGGGAGTGTTCATTGAGAAGGCACCTCGAAAAGGTGGATATCAACTGCGAAACCTTTGGGACACCGGGATTTTTTAGTGTTGAATTTTTCTTCCAGGCTGAAAACGGGAAGTTTTATGATAAGCTTTGCCCGGCGCCGGTCACCCCTAAATATCTTATAAAGGAAAAGTCAGGTAAACCCAGGAGAAAGCATGAGTTGCTATATTCTCCGGGTACCAATACATGGTTGAGGGGAATGTTAATGACGATATGTTTGGGTACTTTGGCGGGGGTGCGAATGTTGGCAAACCTGTTTAGCCCCAAAATGAGCCCTGCTATTTCCAATGCATTTGCGCATATGAATGCCAATGCCAGCCTTACTATTGAAAATAAAAGCCCGGATGACGTTGAAAATGGATTACAGGTAGGATTTACGATTGAAGAAATGGCGAACAGGGTGGAAAGTTTGCTAAGGAGTATTGGGCTCACGCGGAATTTTGCAGGGGTGATCTATTGCATAGCACATGGTTCAAGTAGTGCCAACAATCCCCACCATGGCGCCCATGATTGTGGTGCGTGCAGTGGCCGTCCAGGCTCTGTAAATGCGCGTGTGTTTGCATTCATGGCGAACCATCCAAAAGTGAGGAAGAAATTGGAGGAACGAAAAATAATAATTCCTGAAGACACCGTTTTCATTGGCGGCCTTCATGATACAGCATCTGACCAGGTTGAGTTTTTTGATGAAACCATGCCTGGGGATCCGCATCATATGTCACACAAGAGATATAAGGTGATATTTGAAAAAGCTCTTGACCTTAATGCGAAGGAACGTTCAAGGCGTTTTGCTTCAATTAATACCCGAAATGACCTTGATACGGTGAGGGATGCGATACTTGACAGGTCAGTATCAATGTTTGAACCCCGACCAGAGTTGGGACACGGTACAAATACCTTGTGCATAGTGGGTGGCAGGCATTTGACGAAGGGTTTATTTCTTGACAGGAGAGCATTTCTTAACTCATATGACCATACCTCTGATCCATCGGGTGCATTGCTCACGGGCGTCATGCGACCACTGGGTCCGGTATGCGGCGGAATCAACCTTGAATATTACTTCTCCAGGGTAGATAATCACAAATTGGGGGCGGGAACCAAGCTTCCGCATAACGTGATGGGATTAATTGGTGTTGCCAACAGCAGTGATGGAGATCTCCGGCCAGGCCTGCCCCTGCAAATGATAGAAGTGCACGACCCGGTCAGGCTCCTGATCATTGTGGAACACTTCCCCGAAGTGGTGCTTTCCGTTATTCAATCTTCGCCTGAAATGTATGAATGGTATCAGAATGAGTGGGTGCATATTATAGTGGTCCACCCTGACACAAGTGAATTTTATTATTTCAGGAATGGAATTTTTGAGCGTTACCAGCCTGGTAAGATCGCGATCAAAGAGATTGATGACTTCAAAGAATTTGTGGAGTCCGCAAAAGAAATGGAAACGAATTACATAGTAGATGCCACAAAGGAAAACCTTCCGGTCTATACCATTAACTAACCATTACCATGCACCAGCTACTTCAATATTTTATCTTATTTCCGCTATTGGCCTTTTTTATTTCCTTGTTGATCCCGGCAAAGCGGGAAAGAATACTTGCTAACCTGGCCATTTCAAATATTTTTATTCAGCTGCTCGGGTTGCTGGCTTTCCTCATTTTTTGGATAAGAGAAGGCTTTCCAATCCTCGACAGCAAGCATATCACTTTTTTCCAGGCAAAGGACATTGAAATATTCGTAGATTTTTATTTTGATAAGGCAACTGCAGTATATGCCTTTGTAGGAACCGTGGTTGCACTGATGGTTGCCATTTTCAGTAAATATTACCTCCACCGTGATGAAGGGTTTAAGCGCTACTTTGTTACTATCCTTATCTTCTTTTGCTCTTACAACCTCGTCATTTTCTCCGGGAATTTTGAAACACTTTTTATGGGTTGGGAAATCCTGGGCATTTGTTCATTTCTTTTAATTGCATTTTATCGCGACCGGTATCTGCCGGTGAAGAATAGTATTAAAGTTATATCCATTTACAGGCTGGGTGATATCTGTCTTATACTTACCATGTGGATGAGTCACCAGCTTTGGCATGAGAATATTACCTTCTTTAAATTAAATGATGAAGTGTCGGTACAGGCCCACTTGCAGGATTACCACTGGTATGGAATTCTGCTTTCCCTGATGCTGGTGGTTGCGGCTGCTACCAAGTCAGCGCAATTGCCTTTTTCATCATGGTTGCCGAGAGCAATGGAAGGTCCTACTACATCCAGCGCCATATTTTATGGATCATTGTCAATACACCTTGGTGTATTTATTTTATTGCGCACCTATCCTTACTGGGAAAGCCTGGTGTTCATAAAAGTGTTAATCATTATGCTGGGATTAGCCACCAGTGTTATAGCCAGCTCAATAGCGAGAGTACAGTCTACGGTGAAGACCCAGATTGCGTATTCATCCATTACCCAGATAGGGCTGATGTTCATAGAAGTGGCAATGGGTTGGCACATACTTGCACTCATACATTTTACAGGCAATGCACTATTGCGCACTTACCAGTTGCTTGTTTCTCCGTCAGTTTTAAGCTATTTAATTCATGACATGGTATTTAGTTATGAAAAAAGGGAGAAGCGCAACAGGGGGCCACTGATGACAAAACTGTTAAACACATTGTACATTCTTTCTATTAAAGAATGGAACCTGGATACTTCTTTGCAGAAATTTTTATGGAATCCTTTTAAATGGCTGGGCGGAAAGTTGCTTTTCCTTTCGCGCAGAACTTCCGTAGCCTTGTTAATCCTGGTTTTCCTGGCAGGCCTGTTTTTCGATCTTTACCCTTCCCTTCTACCTGCCGCGATTTATGCTGAGTTGCCAGTTGTCATGGCACTGATAGGATTGTTATTAATCCTTGTGGCATTCACTGAGCGAGTGAGTGCACGCAGAGCCTGGACGTTGGTAATAGCAGCCCAGCTGTTTATTTCTCTTTCCATTGCTTTATTTCATGAAGATTTTGGGCATAACTATTTGGTGATTTACCTCAGTGGAGCACTGGCTTCGGCTATTGGAGGATACTTGTGCCTTCAAAGATTATCGAAGGTTGAGAAAAAAGTGGATCTTAATCGTTTTTATGGGCACTCATATGAGCATCCGGGGCTGGCTTTCCTATTCCTCATTTGCGCTCTGGGACTGGTGGGATTTCCATTTACACCCACTTTCATAGGTATTGATCTGTTGTTTAGTCACATTCACCGTGAAGAAATTTTGATCATTATTCTGATTTCACTGAGTTTCATATTCATGGAGCTCGCCGTATTGAGAATCTATGCGAGATTATTCCTGGGACAGCATGTGAAGACGTACCATGCGATTGCGTATAGGTCTTCTTGATGTTGCGGTCGGTTGATTTTGGAAGTGGGAATTTGGAATTTGGTTGTTACCATGTGGTTTTTGAAGAAGCTGACGAGCCGACTAGCTGAAAAGCTGACGAGTTTATTTTATTTTATTGAAGAGGTACATTGTTTGGTGTGATTGAATTTAATGAGGATTTCAGTTTCAAATAACAACTGATTGGTGCCGGCTTTAAACTACAGAGAATTTAATGATCACGGCCTCTGTCAGGTGCCGCAAGCCTTTTGCAATATCATATCATGGTCTGGCCCACAAATTCCAAATTCCCAATTCCAAATTCCCCACCAGTCAGCTCGTCAGCGTTTTCCAGGCTAACGTCAAGATTCCTAATTGGGCTCTTAAATTTCCGCGGAGTTCTCCGGCAGTTTCTCATACTCATTCCTGAATGCGTACCAACCAAAGATGAAGAGACCGATGGCAATGGGCGTGAATATGCCAATAATGATGAGCCAGATCACAGGGTTATTAATATCTTTTTTACCTGCTGCATCTATATTTTCAATTGCACCGGCCACCAGGAAATAAATTAGTGCAGGGGCAAGGATCATCCAGACCAGGCCGAGATATTTTTTTACTTCTTTCATGGTTCAGTCATTTACGTTTTGATCAGGTTTATTTCTAAGGTATACCATGCCAATTATGAAGCACAAACTTGCTACCGCAATAGGATACCAGAGTCCAACAAGTGGATCGGTGGGGAAAGAACTGGTTAATAACAACCCTATGAAAGGCACCAGTCCGCCGAATACGCCATTACCTATGTGATATGGCAGACTCATGGAAGTGTACCTTATCCTGGTAGGGAACATTTCTACCAGGAATGCGGCGATGGGACCATATACCATCGTTACATAAAGGATCAGGAGGAAAACGAGGCCAATGAACTTCCAATATAAATTGGCAGGCAATCGCTTATTTATATACTGGGTTATTGTATTTGCAGAAACATGATCAGGGTTCACAAAAATTGTATCCTTTGTAATTCTGGTGAATGCGCTTCCGTCAGCAAATGAAAGTTCGCTGGTAGCCGTATATAATGAATCACCTGAAGTGCCTAACGCTACGGTGTTTACTGATGCCTTCACGTGCGAGAAATCCCAGGCATTCGTCCAGGTATTTTCAACTTTCGAGTCTTCGAGAAAAGTATTAAAAATAGGCCGGTAGGTAAGAATGCCCAGGAGCATGCCTGCCATCATGATCCATTTTCTGCCGATCTTATCACTTAACCATCCAAAGAAAAGAAAGAAGGGAGTGGCAAATGCGATGGCCCAAAGCATGATGGTGCGGCTTTGTTCAAATTCAATATTGCATTTTGTTTCCAGGAAGCTTTGTGCATAGAACTGACCTGTATACCAGATCACCCCCTGGCCCATCACGGCACCGAATAATGCAAGGAGAACCATCTTGAAATTTCCTTTTCGCCTGAAGCTTTCCCGCAATGGGTTGGTAGAGGTTTTGCCTTCTGATTTGAGTTTTGAGAACAATGGTGACTCTGACATTCGGAGCCGTATATAGATAGAAACACCCACGAGGAGAATAGAAATCCAGAAAGGATATCGCCATCCTCCCCATTCTGCATTAAACTGGTCATCGGTCATGCTGGATTTTACCAGCATAATGATCCCCAGTGCGAGAAACAAACCGAGAGTGGCCGTAGTCTGTATCCAGCTGGTATAATAACCGCGTTTATTGGCGGGTGCATGTTCGGCAACATACGTAGCGGCACCGCCGTATTCACCTCCAAGAGCGAGGCCCTGCACCAGCCGAAGCAATAACACAAGAATGGGCGCGGCAATGCCAATGTTATCATAGCCAGGTACGCATCCTATGAGGAAGGTTGAACCTCCCATTAATATCAGGGTTAAGAGAAAAGTATATTTTCGGCCGATAATGTCGCCCAGCCTTCCAAAAACAAGCGCGCCAAATGGACGAACAATGAATCCGGCTGCAAAAATGGCCAATGTGCTTAACAATGCGGCTGTGGGATTTCCTTCGGGAAAGAATTGAGTACTGATTGTTTTTGCCAGCATTCCAAAAATATAAAAGTCATACCATTCAATCAGGGTACCTACGGAGGAAGCTGCTATCACTTTACGAATACCAGAAGGGGAGAATTCATTCATAAGCAGAATGGTTGAAACCCTAAGATATTAATAAATGACTTTCAATGAGGATTTGCCCGCCTTCAATGCCATACTTTTCCCCAATAAATTTTACAATCATTTTAATTCAAGTTGTAAGGGCTGCTGCAGTTCATTTAAATTTACATTCTGAACAAAATCATATCCATGTCATATTCATACCAGATTAAGAGCTTTGAAGAATACAAACAGGCGTATAAGCAAAGCGTAGAAGATCCTGAAGGTTTCTGGGCCAGGATTGCTGAAAACTTTTTGTGGAGAAAGAAATGGGATAAAGTATTGGAGTGGAATTTCAGGGAGCCGAAGGTTGAGTGGTTCAAAGGTGGAAAGCTCAACATCACGGAGAACTGTATTGACAGACATCTTGGCGAGCTAGGAGACAAACCGGCGATTATCTGGGAACCCAATAATCCTGAGGAGCGTACCAGGATTGTGACTTATAACCGGCTTCATAAAAGGGTTTGCCAGTTTGCCCAGGTACTGGTTAATAATGGCGTCAAAAAAGGAGACCGTGTTTGTATATATATGGGAATGGTTCCGGAGCTCGCGTATGCCGTTCTCGGTTGCGCCAGGATAGGAGCAATACATAGCGTGATATTTGGCGGATTCTCTGCACAAAGCATTGCTGACCGGCTGGCAGATGCCGGCGCTGAATACATTGTTACCTGTGATGGTGCTTACCGGGGAGGCAAAGAAATTCCGTTGAAAGAAGTGATAGATGATGCATTGATAAGTAACAAAACGGTGAAGAGAGTGATTGTGTATACCAGAACCCGAACTCCAATTTCCATGCTCAAGGGGCGTGATGTATGGTGGGAAGATGAAATGGAATACGCGGAAGCACAGGTGGAAAAAGATAACGTGGTGAGCTTTCCTGCAACGGAAATGGATGCGGAGGACCCCCTGTTCATACTTTATACTTCCGGCAGTACAGGAAAGCCTAAAGGTGTAGTGCATACAAGTGGGGGATACCTGGTATGGACGAACTATACGTTTGTGAACGTGTTTCAATATGAACCGGGCCAGGTGCATTTTTGCACGGCTGACATTGGCTGGATCACGGGTCACAGTTACATTGTGTATGGGCCATTGAGTGCGGGTGCTACTTCTTTGATGTTTGAAGGGATCCCAACATGGCCTGATGCCGGAAGATTTTGGGATATAGTGGAGAAACACAACGTAAATATTCTATACACTGCTCCCACGGCCATCAGGTCATTGATGGGTTTTGGTGTGGAGCCCATAAAAGGTAAAGACCTTTCCACCCTGAAAATCTTAGGAACTGTGGGAGAACCGATCAATGAGGAAGCCTGGCATTGGTATGATGAGCACATTGGCAAAAAGCAATGTCCCATAGTAGATACGTGGTGGCAAACTGAAACCGCGGGAGTATTAATTTCTAATCTTGCAGGGATCACTCCTGCCAAAGCCTCCTGGGCCACCTTACCAATGCCCGGAGTGCAACCTGTGTTGGTAGATGAGAATGGTAAAGAAGCAACTGAAAGGGATGAGAATGGTCTGTTGAAAGGTAATTTATGTATGAAGGCACCCTGGCCGGGCATTCTGAGAACAACGTATGGAGATCATGAACGTTGCCGCACGAACTATTTTGCTACGTATGAAAATCTTTACTTCACCGGTGATGGCGCATTAAAGGATGACCAGGGTTTTTACCGCATCACCGGCAGGGTTGATGATGTATTGAATGTAAGTGGTCATAGAATTGGTACCGCTGAAGTTGAAAATGCAATTAACATGCATGCGGGTGTGGTGGAGAGTGCTGTAGTAGGGTATAATCATGATATAAAAGGACAGGGAATATATGCATTCGTGATTTTTAATGGACGCATGAAGGATATGGAACTGGTGAAAAAGGATATTCTGGCAACGGTAAGTCGCATCATTGGACCCATTGCGAAGCCTGACAAGATTCAGTTTGTTAAAGGTTTGCCGAAGACCAGGAGTGGAAAGATCATGAGGAGGATACTTAGAAAAATTGCCGAAGGTGAAAAGAGTAACCTGGGTGATACCACCGCGTTGCTGGATCCGGCAGTGGTGGATGAGATCGTTATGGGGGTTGTATAGAGGCTATTGTAGCAATAATTATATCCCGGGCAATCCTTTGGAAGCAGGGTTATAAAAAAAGCATCCTTTGTAGTATGGAATCTGCCCGTTAAAAATTACTTTTGAGCCTTGCCCGTCTGCGGTTGACCGAACCTTACTATGAAAAAACCAGCTACAAAAAAGCGCCTTCGCTCCCTTCTTATTCTACTCGCCTGGATCGTATTTGCACAAGTGATATTAATCAATATTAGTGCAGCCCTGTACGCTCACAAGCTCACTCATTTAAAAACACCATTGCCGGCCGGCAAAGTGAAAAAAAATTCAGGGAATATTTTTACTAAAACATGGACTTTGTTCTCGGGGCCACAATTTTATAACCAGCCGGTAAAAAACCTTCCTTCATTCAATTATACAACTGACACCCTGCAGACCTCCAATGGCACTTTCATTGAAACATGGCAGGCAAAAGTGGATAGTAATAAAAAGGGCACCATAATTCTGTTTCATGGCCTGATGATGAATAAAAGTTCTGTGCTTGACCAGGCAATTGAGTTCCTGTCATTCGGATTCGATGTACAGTTAGTAGATATGCGTAATCATGGCAATAGCGGGGGAAGCACAACGACGTTTGGCTACAGGGAAGCGGAGGAAGTAAAAATTGCCTATGATGCCGTGAAAAAGCGGGGTGAAACCAATATATTTCTATGGGGGATCAGCATGGGAGCGGTGCAGATTATCAAAGCAGTGGCCGAGTATGACCTGGCGCCTAAAGGCATTTTGTTGGAAATGCCCTTCCTCTCTCTTCAATCACACCTGAAAGGAAGGGCAAGAACCCTTGGTTTTCCAGAACAACCTTTTGCTTTCCTGGCAAGTTTTTGGATAGGAGTGGAAAGAGGCTTCAATGGGCTTGGATTTGAAGCGGATGAGTATGCAAATCAAATCAGCTGCCCTGTTCTGATGCATTATGGAGAACTTGATGACCTGGTGCTTCAAGAGGAGACAGAAGCCATCTTCGCTTCATTCCCCGGAATTAATAAGAAGTTGGTTACTTATGAGAACATTGGTCATGATTCATTCCTTCGGTTGGATCCTGCTACGTGGAGAAGAGAGACGGCCTTGTTTCTTGGTGTGAAAGATCACTTTCGAATGGTTACCGGAGTGCCAATGGAAGTGAAGCCATAAATTTCTTCCACGTGCGCCCTCTTCATGGATATGCATCCGAGTGTCCAGTTTTTATACCTGTCAATTACAAAATCTTCATTGGGCCAGGTACCGTGTATTCCTATAGCGCCGCCAATACTTGCTGAGGCAGGTATTTCGCCACGTTGTTTACGCCGGTTAAATTTCTCGCGACTCTCTTTGGTGGGATAATCAATGCCAAGGAAACGATGCCATTTTTCATGTCTCCTTTTGTTTACTATTTTGAACTTGCCTTCAGGTGTATTCTTGTCTCCTTCCATTTTCTTATCCTCGAGCGTATTATTTCCGAAAACTACAGGGAAGGTGGCGTACCAACCTTTATCATCATATACGCTAAGTTCATAATCTGATTTATCAATAATAATGGATACGTCGCCAATTGGCGAGGGGTTAATACTAAATCTGCGTGCCGCTTTTTTCTCCTGTGAAGCAGGAAGGTTTGTTTTTGTCGTTTTATCGGTTGAAGTCGGGCTGTTGAACATCAGGAATCCGGTTCCAACTAAAACAGATGTAAGAAAGAATACATTTTTCATAGTGCTTCATTAACCGTCCGGATTGAGAACGGGATATTGGCTTTCCTATTATAAGGTGGATTTGTTTTAACGATGAGTTTACAATTTTACGCATTCAGCAAAAATGATGCAAAGAAAAATCCCGCTGAACATTTCCAGCGGGATGTGGATAACCTTGAGTAGTAATCCCTGACTTGATTCCTATTTTATTTTTTACCAGCTACTAAGCCTGAAGCCTACTGTATACGGAGTTTGATCCAATCCTTTGTTCCACATGCTCCTGAAGGCATAGCTGCCATATAATTTTACGCGTCCTAACAGTATTTCACCTACGTAAGATAATTTCCAGCGTTCCAATTCAAAATCACTTTTTGTTTTATCAACATCTCCATCCATCTTGGTCTTTTGCCTTGCGCTATAAAGGAAGCCTGCGCTTATCCCCGCACTGAACCCATATCCACGGTGGCGTTTAGGGGTGAAGTTGAAATTGATCATTACGGGTACGGTGAGGTAATCGGCCGCTAATTTGTTTTTCTTTGCATCCGCCAGTTCTTCATCCAGCATAATAAGCGTTGGGCTTTTCTCAAACCGAAGCCTGGTGTCTTCAAAATGATAATTGTTCAGTTCCAAACCTATTCCATATTTAAGATTTACAACATGATTGATGGCATTTATTCGTTGCATGAAAAACCAGAAGTTTACGTTTCTTGATTTACCTCCACGCAGTTTGAACCAATCTTCAGTACTACCTGGAGCGAGAGCCTGTGCTTCCGCACTACCATAATTTGTATTTTCTACGAAGTTGGAAAATCCCAGATCCAGTATCCACCAGTTAGTGCTGATGTTTGAGGGTTTATCACGGTGCTTGCGTGAACTGATCTTGAGTCCTTTTTTTCTTGGTTCTCTGTCAGGTTCGCTTCCTTTTTCCCGAATGATCACCATGCCGCCAACCCTGATGGTATCAGGGGCCTCATTCCTGGTGCTGTCAGTCTGCGCAAAACTGGTGGTGAATGCGCATACTACTATACATAGGGTCAATATCCTTTTCATCATTTTACTTTTTTAATAATGTAAAAAATCAAAGTTTAATAGCCAGCCCTGCAACCAGCAAACGGTCATCGCCATCAGTGGCTTCGAAATTGGTATTCTTTTCAAAGGTCCGAGTAATTTTCCGGACAAACCCGCGGAGCCCTCCTTTCCTACCTTTCTGGCTTACATCTTCATCTGATTCTGTAGATGTATTTGAAGTGTATAACGGTTGAGGTGATAATTGTGTTACATCCATCTTTGCATTAACATTAGGTTGAGTTGTTAATGTTTTGATAGCAGGGATATCAACATCGGCTACTGACATTTCTTCCTGTGAAAAACGTACATAAGGATTGGCATCAGTATCCGGTAAATTATTGGTTTGCTTTTCCTTTGCCAGCATAGCATTATTTGACTCTTCTTTATTTTTCTTCTGCTGGCCGGATGTTATAAAATCGTTTGAAGTATTGGTTTCAGTTTGAGCGACAACCTTTGCAGGATTGATGGATTCAGTTGCTTTCTCAATTGTTTTTTCCGGCAGTTCTTTTTTTCCATCAATTGTCGCCTCCTTCTTTATTTCTGCGGGCAATGTAGCCAGGTCATTTACGCGCGGGTCACCCGTACCTGTATTTCCATTATTATTAAAATAAAAATTACCTGCGCTAACAATTCCCAACAATAAAACTGCAGCTGCCGCCAATCTCCACCACTTCATTGCAATTACGCGCTGTTTTTCTTCTTTGCGATATAGTAATTGCTTGTCAGGAAACTGAATGGATTCTGGTTGGAGCCTGGTGCGGGTAAGCAGGGCCAGGTCAGCTTGTGCTTGTTGGTTATGCCGGAGAAAACTTTCCAAGCCGGTCCTTTCTTCAGTGTTCAGTTCATCGTCAATATATAAAAGGAGAAATTGCTCCAGGTTTTTTTCATATTTTTCCTGTTCTGCATTCCTAAACAATTGCTGTTTGCCAGGAAAACTGATTTCATCAGGCGCTGTTTTCGTCTGTAAGAGCAGTTGAAGTTCAATTTTCAGATCAGGATGCAATTCCGCAAATGCCTCCACCTGGTGGCGATCTTCCACTCCCAGTTCATTATCCAGGTAAAGGATAAAGTACTCTTCGTAATTATTGCGGTTAATATTCATGTTTCTCTTTCCCCTGCGGGTATTTCAGGTTCTTAAATCAGGTTCTCAATCTTTACCAGGTATTCCTTTAATTGAATCCTCGCCCGATGAAGGTAAACCTTCACCTGGCTTTCACTGAGCCCCATTATCTGTCCAATCTCCTCATAACTATATCCTTCGTAATCTTTCAATAAAACCAGCGACCGTTGAGTCTCGCTTAATCTCGCCAATGCCACTTCCAATATCTTCTTCAGGTTATTCGCCGGCTTATCATGCACCCTGGTATCAGCATTAAATTCTTCCTTTAATTGCACCCTCTTCACCTTTCTGATATGGTCAATCATTTGGTGATAGGCTACAGTAAAAAGATAGGATTTGCTTTTTAGGGGATCGATTTCATCCCTGTTACGCCACATTTTCTCAAAGGCCGTCTGCACCACATCCCGCGAATCTTCCTCGTGACGAAGGTTTTTAAGAATAAACCGGTATACATTATCAGCATACGTGTTTACACAATCATTGTATTCTCGTTCAGTCATAAACAGCCAAAAGGGCCGGGTCAAAAGTACATCTGACTACCGGGATTTTTAGTTATACGAACAGTTAATTAAAATGTTACAGTTTCAGGTAATTTTCGGTCAGGAAAACCTGCCAAACCCTATATGGAGGAGAAAAATTGTTGGGGAAGGGATTCCCAGATCATCTTATTGCTCTGTTTGTTTCCGTCTTTACGGCAACATCCATCGAGCGATTCTTCGCATTCAACGCTTTCATTTTGAGATGTTTCGGCTCTCACAACCAGGAATATGCCTGCGGCCAGAATGAAAAAAATGGCAAGCCTGGCGATTATTCTTGGTCTCATGCGAATTGTTTTGTGTTTTGACGAGAGTTTTCCCCCAAATGTTACACCAAACCTAATAATTACCGCCGGTCACGGGAAGTACTACTTGACAGATTGCACCAAATCATGCCTGAATTGCACATTTCCGGGTGCAAAACGATTCCGCACCCTGAATGAGGGTTAAGATGATCTGACGCGATATATTTGCACCCAAATCGTTCATTATGAATCATTCATTTGCAAAAAGGATCGGGCAGGAGGTGGAGGAGATCAAAACTTCAGGCTTATTCAAAAAAGAGCGGATAATTACCAGTCCGCAGGGTGCCGAAATCACCGTTAATCAAAAAACAGTATTGAATTTTTGTGCGAATAATTACCTCGGTTTATCATCTCACCCAAGAGTGATTGAAGCGGCTCACAGGGCTATTGACAGTCACGGATACGGGATGAGTAGTGTGCGGTTTATCTGCGGAACCCAGGATATTCATAAAGAGCTGGAGAGCAAAATCGCTGAATTCCTTGGAACGGAGGATACCATATTATATGTAGCAGCATTTGATGCGAATGGAGGTGTGTTTGAACCATTGTTCAATGAACAGGATGCCATCATCTCTGATGCGCTCAATCACGCTTCAATAATTGATGGCGTTCGCCTGTGTAAAGCGCAACGATTCAGGTATGAACATAACAACATGGATGACCTTGAGGCGAAACTAAAAGAAACCGCCAGCCTGAGAAGCCGGATCATCGTGACCGATGGCTCGTTTAGCATGGATGGCACTATCGCCCGGTTGGATAAGATAGTGGAGCTGGCTGAAAAGTATGATGCGGTGATCATGATCGATGAATCTCATTCCTCAGGTTTTTTGGGGAAAACAGGCCGCGGCACACACGAGTACAGGGGCGTGATGGGAAAAATCGATATCATAACGGGTACGCTTGGTAAAGCGCTTGGCGGCGCTTCAGGCGGATTTACATCAGGTAAAAAAGAGGTGATAGAAATGTTGCGGCAAAAGTCGAGACCATATCTATTCAGTAACACACTTGCTCCATCCATCGTGGGGGCATCTATTGCAGTGCTTGATATGTTGACGGAAGCAACCACTTTGCGCGACAAGCTGGAGTTCAATACCAAATATTTCCGCAGTAAGATGACGGATGCCGGCTTTGACATTCGACCCGGCGATCATCCCATTGTTCCTATCATGCTTTATGATGCGGTGCTAGCTCAACAATTTGCTTCCAAATTGCTTGAAGAGGGCATCTATGTAATTGGTTTTTTCTTTCCAGTGGTCCCCAAAGGCCAGGCAAGGATACGCGTGCAATTAAGTGCGGCACACGAGCAGGAGCATCTTGACAAAGCCATCAGCGCGTTCGTCAAAGTTGGAAAGGAGCTGGGCGTATTGAAATAATAATCGACCGAAAAAATTAGCTTAATTAGCTATTTGTTTCGATACCTGTTTGAGCTCATCAATGCCTATATTCTCTCCCTCGAGGGTAACGAGGAAACGCTTGCCACCGAAATAAGTGAGTTTGCAGTCTTTTTCAACTTTGCTACATTGTTCAATTCCCCGCTTGCCATCAAATTCAATGGTTTTAGTGTATTCATCTTCTGAATCCGCCTCATAATTGAAGAGTGTCATGTATTGAAGACTAAACATTCCGGCTCCACCCGGGCCACCGCAATCCCAAATACTCACACGGAGTTCAGTTGAGTCATTAACGTCATATTGCGCGGTGGCCATTCCCGTTCCGGCCGCTGTAGTAGCCTGCATTCTTGCGCGCTTTGCGCCCATTAATTCTTCAGGCAGCATTGCTTTTAATTCATCCATGCTCACGGGGGTAAGGTTTTGAAGATCCTGTGCCTGTTTCTGCATCTCCTCATTTCGCTTTTCCATATCACTCAAATTCATTGTTGTTTTCTGCTCGCCATCCTCACTCACAACCGTTACATCCCCCGGTTTCTTATTATTGTTGCAGGCGGAAACAATCATTGAAAACAGCAGGAAGAGGAATAGTAAATTTCTCATGGTAGAGTTGATTTAAGGCTAAAAGTAGGGCAATTTCGTGTTTTTACGAATGAATCAGCTGCATTAATACCAAAAAATAGAACGAGAATTTATGAAAAACAATTTTCAGGTATTATTTTCGTTTTCTCATCGATGAAGAAACTCTACCGATCCTTCCTTTGAATTTCCAGCAACTATTTTAATTGACCTTATTAAAACTAAGTAATGAAGAAAATTATCTTTTGCCTGGTGGCAGGAGCGGTAATGGTATCCATGTTCTCATCCTGCGCGGCAACAAACAGGGATTGCCGGGGCGTTAAACATTATCGCTTAAAGAACGGTATCTATTTGTAGTCTACATAGTACTTAATTTGCATCCTTCAGGTATTACCTGGAGGATTTTTTTACGTGTGACCGTAAATGACTTAAATGCCTGATCTACCATGCGAAATTTGATATTTCTGATCCTGACAGTGTTGTTTCAATACCAAGGAAATTCCCAGGAGGGTGGATTCCCTGGTGGCTGGCAGGGAACCTGGAGCGGTGAATTGTTGTGGTATCAACAGGCAAATGCTGAGCCTAAAAGAGTACCGATGCAATTACGGATCAACAGGATTGATTCGGCATTAACCTGGCAGTTAATTTATGGAGAAAAGGAAGCTGATAACCGCCCTTACACCCTTGTTGCCATTGATAGCACAAACGGTCATTGGCGCATCGATGAAAATAACGGGATCCTCATTGATATGTACTGGCTGGGTCAGCGATTCTCAGGCAGCTTCACCGTGGGGCAGGTAACGATAATGAACAGTTATTGGTTGCAGGGTGAGAAATTGATGGCAGAATTTTTCGTGCTCTCTGCAAAACCGGTTTCCACAACAGGAAAAGGAATAGCCGAATCGCCAATCGTAAACAGCTACCAGGTGAGGGGATACCAGTTTGCTGAGTTAAAAAGAAATTAACGTCTTCATTAATTACTCAATTGATTTGCCGGACATTTACCTTTGCACCCATGAAACAGCTGGCATTTCTTCTCGCATTAACCATTTCCCTCCACTCTTGCAACCCCAATAATGTGGAGGTGGATAATACCCTGAAAAAATACTTTGATGAACATAAAGTGGAAGGCACATTTGCGTTGATGAATAATGGAACGGGTAAGTTTACCGTGTACAACCTGTCAAGGTATCGTGACAGTAGTTATCTCCCCGCTTCCACGTTTAAGATTGTCAATTCCCTGATCGGTCTACAAACCGGCGACATCACCAATGATAGCATGGTCATAAAATGGGATAGTGTGACAAGGCGTGTAGCTGATTGGAACAAGGACCTTAACATGTACCAGGCCTTCCGCGTTTCTTCTGTTTATTACTACCAGGAGGTAGCCCGAAAAATTGGCAAAGATACCATGCAAAGCTGGCTGGATACGTTGAAGTATGGTACAAGAAAAATAACCAGTCCGGTTGATTCTTTCTGGCTGGACAATTCATTGAAGATAACTCCTGATGAACAGCTTGGATTAGTGAAGCGTCTTTACTTCAATCAACTTCCTTTTTACAAGACCTACCAGGAGATGGTGAAGAATGCCATGCTTTTTGAAAATGAGACAACCTATCGCCTAGGTTATAAAACAGGTTGGGGCTTCAGGGAGAATGGTCATGCATTGGGATGGCTGGTAGGTTGGATTGAAGAAAATAATCATCCATATTTCTTTGTTCTGAATATTGAATCACCTGATCCCAATTTTGACATGATACCTGTAAGAATAAAGATGGTGAAGGACATCTTAAAGGAAAAAGGGTTTTTTGAAGGGAAAATGTAACTGCGTTTTCGCGCCGCCGGCGGGGCAACCCATTTTCCATGGCCGCCAGAGCCTGCTTTCAAAATTACCTCACTGTGGAACGGTTTTAGTGTTCTCTGGCAATGAAGGAACGTCAATGAAGCCTGCCTACCGAACAACGAACATCGGACATCGAACATCGGGCATCGCTCCTGAACGCCTTTTTACCTAAATTACACTATTGAATTATCACTTTCAACATACCAACCTCTTCTGGTTACTCGGGGCCATTGTTATCCTCGGCTTTCTTTTCTTTTATTTGCTGAAATGGAAAAAATCGGTTGCCCGGAAAATGGGAGATCCCAGGTTAGTCAATGAACTAATTTCAAATTTTTCATCCACCGCGTTTAACATCAAGTTTAGTGTAACATTACTTGCTTTTCTGTTGGGTGTATTTGCCGTTGCCAACCTTCGTAAGCCGGGCAACCCTGATGAACTCATGCGAAAAGGCATTGACCTTGTGATTGCCCTTGATGTTAGCAAAAGCATGCTGGCCACTGACCTTGAACCCAGCAGACTGGAAAGGGCTAAACAGTTCATAGGAAGATTGATGAATGCCATGCCAAATGATCGAATGGCGCTCGTGTTGTTTGCAGGCAAAGCTTATTTACAAATGCCATTAACAACTGATCATCGGGCCGCGCAACTATTCGTTGCTTCAGCACATCCCCAGGCCGTTCCTCAGCACGGCACGGTGATAAGTGAAGCGCTAACCATGAGCCTTAATGCTTTCAATACAACGGAAAGAAGATATAAGGCCGTTATATTAATTTCTGATGGGGAAGATCACGATGCAGAAGCGGTTTCCACCGCAAAAGAGCTTTCGAGCCAGGGTATGATGATTAATACCGTTGGCATAGGTTCACCCGAAGGCTCCTATATTTTTGATCCTGCCACTGGGGAAAATAAAAAAGACGAAACAGGGGCAACTGTAATTTCAAAGCTAAATGAAGAATCATTAAAGGCAATTGCAGAAACTACAAATGGTGTGTACGTTCGCCTTCAGTCAAGCGATGAAGCGGTTGACGTAATAAAGCAGCAGCTCGCACAAATTGAGGCCAAAGCATTTGGAGATATTACGCTGATGAATTTCAAGACTTATTACTGGCTCTTTGCCGGGGCAATGTTGTTGTTCCTGGTAGTTGAGTTCTTTATTTCCGAACGCAAACGAAAGCCGTTATGAAAACTGTGGCACTGGTATTATTTTTTGGGATGTTCCGGGCCTTCGGGATCGCACAGGATGCGGCCCAGCATATTCGCAACGGGAATGAATTTTACAGGCAGGGAGAATTTGAAAAGGCCGAAGCTTCATATGACCAGGCTCTGGCACTCGAACCTCAAAACCGAATAGCGAAAAATAATAAGGCCAATGCAATGGCGAAACAGAACAAACCTGATGAGGCCATAAAGCAATTCGAAGATTTGGCGGTTACCAGCACTGACAAAAAAGAAAAGGCTAGAGCATTTTATAATAAGGGGGCTGTGCTTTCAAAACAAAAAAAACTGGAAGAAAGCATTGAAGCCTATAAAAATTCTCTTCGAAATGATCCTACTGACGTTCAGGCACGGGAGAATCTTCAAAAAGCGTTAATTGAGCTCAGGAAAAAACAACCTCCACCGCCAAAAAAGGAAGATCAGAAAAAGAAACAACAGGAGAAGAAGCAGCAGCAACCAAAAATGAGTAAGCGCGAGGCCGAGCAAAAACTAAAGTTACTTGAGCAGAAGGAACGCGAGTTGCAACAGCGGATGCAAAATCAAAAATCGAGCGGTAGTGGGGGGAAGAAGGATTGGTAGTTGCTGATTAGTGAAGGAATTTGGGGGAGACCCTGCGGTTACGAGGGCTGGGCTGACGAGGCGGTGAAGGAATGGGGAATTAGGAATTTGGAGGGTTAGGTCAATGTTCAGGTTTCGCTGACAACCGATAAGAGGCAACCGCCAACTGAACTGACAGGTCATTATCAGGTTCCGCTGACAACCGTCAACCCGAAGAGCCATTTTACCACAAACACGACCATCGGCCATCGAACAATGACGATCGGCGACCGAACAAGCATCATCCAGAGGGCGAATCCTTACCTTTGCACCTAATGCAACACTACTCTGAATCACTCACAAATTACAGGCGGCTAAAGACCCGGGAGGTAAAGGTGGGCGACCTTTTAATGGGCAATTTTCATCCTGTGAGGGTACAGACCATGACGACGACTGACACGATGGATACCCTCGCGACAGTGGAACAGACCATCCGATGCATTGAAGCGGGCGCGGAATTGGTCAGGATCACGGCTCCTTCTAAATATGAAGCGGAAAATTTGCTGGTTATCCGAAATGAGTTGCATAAAAGGGGCTATAAAACTCCCCTCGTTGCTGACATTCATTTCACCCCAAATGCAGCAGAAATTGCAGCCAGGATTGTGGAGAAAGTGAGGGTGAACCCTGGTAATTATGTTGACAAGAAAAAATTTGAACTCATAGAGTATTCTGATGCTGATTACGCCGAAGAGATAGACCGCATCAGGGACCGATTTACTCCGCTTGTTCGAATTTGCAAAGACCATGGCACGGCTATGAGGATTGGTACCAATCACGGTTCCCTTAGTGACCGCATCATGAGCAGGTATGGTGACACGCCAATTGGAATGGTGGAGAGTGCAATGGAATTCCTTCGCATTGCGCGCGATGAAAGTTATCATAATATCGTGATGAGCATGAAAGCCAGCAACCCGCAGGTAATGGTGCAGGCCTACCGTTTATTGGTGAAGAAGATGTTTGAAGAATTTGATGAATGCTATCCATTGCACCTGGGTGTGACGGAAGCGGGAGATGGGGAGGACGGCAGGATCAAGAGTGCAATAGGAATAGGTACGCTATTGGAAGATGGCCTCGGGGATACGATTCGTGTTTCATTGACTGAAGATCCTGAGTTGGAAATTCCGGTCTGTAATGACATAGTCAGGAGATATACAGATAAAGAAACAAAGGTGAAGAATGCAATAGCCTTACCAGGGATTGATGCATTGCCTTATTCCCCCTTTAGTTATAAAAGAAGGGAAACATTTTCTATCATGAACATAGGCGCTTCAAATGTTCCGGTAGTGGTGGCTGATTTAAGCCGGGTGGATCAAATCACTACTGGTCACCTTCAATCCATTGGCTACACGTATGATGAGCGTACAGATAAATGGAACATTAGTGATGCGGCCGCTGATTATGTGTTTACCGGTCACCAGGTGATCAGGTTTGCATTGCCAGGCACCTTAAAGACGATTGTTTATCCCGCCACCTGGATGGAACATGGCCATGAGCATCCGCACATGTTTCCTATTTTCCAGGATAAAGGTTATGTAGAATCACCCGTGCGCCACCAGGTGCTGAATTTTGTGATGGTAGACTGTTTTAGTGAATCTGATCACCTGGAATGGTTGCCCCGGTTTGCGAATGATCCAACCGCTGTAATTTGCCTTAGCAGTACTCATCCTCACTCCATGGCGGCTGTAAGGCGTGTATTCATGGAATTACTTGAACAGGGAATCAGGAACCCGATTATTTTAATTTCAGATAGTTTCTATCATACGGCTGATGAACACCTGATTCATTATGCTACAGAGACGGGCGCATTGTTTCTTGACGGTTTGGGAGATGGCATTTGCCTGGGAATGACTTCAGATGCATATGGAAAATTGCAGGAAAACTCTAACAGTTTGAATTCATCTGGCAGAAATTACCTCGAAAACAGGTCTATTGAACAATTCATCAACAATACAGCATTTAGCATACTGCAGGCTACGAGAACGAGGATTTCAAAGACCGAATACATTTCATGCCCTAGCTGTGGAAGAACCTTATTTGATTTGCAGGAAACCACAGCCAGGATAAGGTCAGTAACCAATCACCTGAAAGGTGTAAAGATTGCAATTATGGGTTGCATTGTGAATGGACCGGGTGAAATGGCAGATGCTGATTTTGGTTATGTGGGAAGCGGCGTAGGTAAGATCACCCTGTACAAAGGAAAGGAGGTGATGAAGAGAAATGTAAATAGCGACGTGGCAGTTGATGAACTTATCAACCTTCTCAGGGAAAGTGGGGCCTGGATTGAACCGGTAAATAATTAACCACCATTGAATAAGAACTTTTGGATCGCTGGTTTCCTCCTGATCCTTGCAGCACATCTGGTGAGTATCATCGCTCAACATGAGCTGACGGAGTACATCACTAAACCCATGCTCGTCGCCTATTTATTGGTATTTTTTCTTCAACATGCGAACTCCCTGGATCGTGGATTGAAAATTCCATTCATTCTTGCACTACTACTGTCATGGGCGGGTGATGTATTGCTGATGTTTCAATCAAAGGATGCGAATTTCTTTATGGCCGGCCTGGGCGCCTTCCTGCTTGCACACATTGGGTATATCGTTTTCTTACATAAGCTGAGAGTGAGAGAAAGCATTCGAAGTAACGCCTGGTTTCTCCTTATCATCGTAGTTTATTATGCTTCACTCCTGAGTTTTCTTTCACCGTATCTTGGTGACATGAAGATGCCGGTGCGGGTTTATGGGCTTGTGATAAGTTTTATGCTGCTTCTTGCTTTTCACATGGCGTATCATTCTAACCGCGTTGCGGGAAGGTACCTGGTAATCGGAGCCTGCCTGTTTGTAATTTCTGACTCCATACTTGCTATTAATAAATTCTACCAACCTTTTGCCGGTGCTGGTCTTCTCATTATGGCCAGTTACGCATTCGCACAGTTATGCCTTGTCATGGGGGCAATTCGGCTTTCTAAGTAATTAAAATCATTGATGGGCTGGTTTTTTTTGGAAAAACTAATTTTTTTAGTAAATTGCTAATAAAATAGGCAATGGAAACAGGCCGGCAATTATTGAAAATGGGTCAGAAAAAACCAGGTACAGCGGGATTTGCTAAGCTTATTTCCTATGAGCTGGTCGTTTGTATTAATGGTGATTTGCATAACGAGGTAAAAATGTTGCGGGAGGAGTTGGAGAAAAAATATATGGTGGGCAGTGGGAATAATGATAGAATATGTATAAGCATTGCTTCATTCTATGCGAAGGAAATGATGGAAGATTTATTGATTCGCTGGATGCACCGTATTTGTAGTGCGGAGAAGGTTTGTGAATTGCATTTCAACAATTACGGAGCTTATCCACAAAAGGGACTATTCCTGCGTGTACAAGATTTTGGATTGTTTGGCAGACTGGCACAGCAATTGAAAATTATTGATGACTATCTGCAATCAAATGATTGTCCCGCCACGGTTTTTATAACCAAACCTCAACTATGCATCGCATCTGAACTGCCTGACGATGTTTATGAGAAGGCCGTTCCTGAATATTCCAGCAGGAGTTTTGCTGCTACGTATACTGTTAAAGAATTTTCGTTGGTGAAAAGCCATGGAGTAGAATGTGAGTGTAAGACAATAACAAATTTTCATCTTTCACCCGCTCGTGAAAGGGCTTAAAATATAATGTCTATGAAACATGATTTGATTTCCATTCCCGGATATGCCGTAAATGAATACTTGCTTGTGTTGGTACCGCACCAGGAATTGTGGAACAGGATACAAAAGGTCAAGGATGAGTTTTTTCAAACCTATAAAACGCTTAATTCGCGATGGAGTAAGCCACACATAATCCTGTCATCATTTACCCAGCTTGAAATGATGGAAGAAAGGATATTGAGCAGGCTAAAAACCGTGGCAATGGGTTATCATCCATTCAGGGTTGAATTGAAAGATTTTGGAAGTTTCCCTACGCATACTATTTATATCAATGTAGCGTCAAGGGAGCCGATTAGAAATCTTATAAAGCAGATCAAGCCCTGGCAAAAGTTGTTGAGGCTGGATAATGATCATAAGCCTTATTTCCCTGATGAGCCGTATATCCCTATCGCAAGAAAACTATTACCCTGGCAATATGAAAAGGGATGGCTGGAATATAGTAACAAACACTTCACCGGCCGGTTTATTGCCGATACAATGTTGTTATTGAAGCGGGGTGTTGGTGAAAAACCGTACCAGGTGCTCGCGAGATTACCCTTGCAAAACCTTCCTGTTGAAGTTAAACAGGGGGATTTGTTTGGATAGTAGAATTGCGGGTATTGCTAATTTGATTCAAATAGCATTTACACAAGCTAATGAAAGGCCATTAACCATTATAACCTATCAATTAATGAAGAAAGAGGAGGCAGGTTACCTGCAGGGACGAGGCGCACAATTTAATACTAAAAACAGGTTTCTAAAGCATGAGAAGGTACGTGAACATATTGAAGGAATCGATGACTGGACGGACGAAAATTCACCCACACAATATCTTGAGCAGGAAGCCAAAACAATTGTCAACAGGGTGGATAGCCCTGATCTTGACATGGCATACAGTATGAATCCCTATGCAGGTTGTGAGCATGGGTGTATTTATTGTTATGCAAGGAACGTGCATGAGTATTGGGGTTACAGTGCCGGCCTTGACTTTGAGCGAAAGATCATCGTGAAAAGGAATGCAGCCAAATTACTACGAAAGGAATTGATGCATCCAAAATGGGAATGCCGGCCAATCATGCTTAGTGGCAATACAGATTGTTATCAGCCTGCTGAGCAAAAATACCGGCTCACCCGGGCTTTATTGGAGGTGTGCAATGATTTTAACCAACCGGTAGGCATCCTTACCAAGAATTCGTGGATCATTAAAGACAAGGATGTATTGCAAAAGTTGGCAGCCAGGAATCTAGTATCTGCAATGGTTTCAGTCACCTCCTTAAATGAGGATGTAAGACGTGTGATGGAACCGCGCACAACCACTGCCAAACAACGATTAAGAGTGATTTCGGAGTTAAGTTCGGCCGGGATTCCTACAGGTGTAATGCTGGGCCCTATGATACCTGGTCTGAATGAACATGAAATGCAGCGCATCATGAAGGAGGCGGCAGCGGCTGGCGCATCATTCACGGCATATACGTTTATACGATTAAACGGGGCCATCAAATTTCTTTTCCATGACTGGCTTTACAAAAACTTTCCGGATCGTGCTGACAAGGTATGGCACATGATCGAAGACAGCCATAACGGCCAGGTGAATGATACCAGGTGGGGTGCAAGGATGCGGGGTGAGGGGAATATTGCAGCCATGGTAGCTCAACAGTATAAGAAGTATGGGCGGATCTACGGGTTACACGGGGATCGCTGGCGTTTAAACACGGAAATTTTCCGTCGTCCGGGCGCGCAGGGAACGTTGTTTTAACATAAAAATTCTGTTTTTTTCCCTTGGAACGCCCTGGTTGTGGGGGTTAATTTCATTTTGCATTTAGTGATTCATTCTAAAATCATTTAAAATGGGATTTGATTTAACTCCGGAGGGTAGAGCGAGGTTAGAAGAAGAGAATCAGTTTTTAAAAATGAAACTGATGCTGGAAGAAGGCGCAAATTTCTCATCACATGGTGCCAATGAGGAAGGATTGCCTGTTGAGCTGGAAAACCAGTTTTTACATTATATCATCGAGTTCGAGAAACAGGCGAGGAAATGCAAGATGGTAAAGGTGAAAGATAGGTTGGGGGATGTATCAAGGTTCAGGCCTGTTCATTCAATTTCGGATGGAGAAATTGAAGAAGCATGGGTTGCATTGCGCCAGGCCCTGGCCGAGCACAGAATAGGTATTGAAGCATGTAGTCCAAGGATTAAATCCAGGGAGCTTTATCGCTTTGCGACGGAAGAATTATTTGAGATGGATATTGATGACATTGCGATAGAGGGGTTGACTACCTGTTTCAGTTATGATGAATTTTATCCGGACCCTCTTTACGAGTGTGAAAACCTGGCTGTCAGTCTCGGGTTACAAAGGATATTCTCAAAAAGGAGTTTGCAATTGATGTATGGTTTTGGTGAGGGAGGTATAGAATTGAATGGAACAGCACTTTCCACTGAAGGTGAATTTATTGAAAGGGTGAACAGGTTCAAGGATTTGTTTGACGAACTAAGGATTGAGGAATTGACCTGTCACCCTTTTCAACCAACTGAAACTTCCGCAACTTTAAGTGGCACATACCACTTGAAGGCAATGGTATCCAAAGAGAATTTTAGTATTGCAGGAGCCTGGGAAATTGGTTTGAAGAAGGAATGCGATTGGTGGACGATAAAGCGAATTTTGATTAAGGGAATTGATTTTATTTAAAACAAAAGATAGTTGTCGGTTGTCAGTTGTAGATTGTTAGATGCCATTTGTCAGCGGCCTAGAAAATAATAGTTGCCGGCTGTCAGTTGTCGGTTGTCAGAAGAACCTGTGATTGTAGAATTTCTTCCAAAATCCCAATTCCAGATTCCCAATTCTTTCACCGGCTCGTCAGCTCGTCAACTCAGCTAGTCAGCTCGTCAACTCTCCGTAATATCATGGTCTGCCCCAATCCCCAAATTCGCTCCCTGAACAAATGGTCGCTAATTTGCTTCTTTATTTGCCAAACCAGATCATGCAGAAGTTAAAAATCACGGGAAAGGACCTTCGAGGTATAGGCTATCCACAGGCTCCTGTTATTAGTGTTGCCATCAATACGATGGAGAAAAATTTTAAGCATTTGTCACATGCTGATGCGATGGAGATCTTAAGAGCCATTCTTCAAAGTCCAAACGAATATGCCAATGACCCTGTGTTAAGTAAAATTGCAATTCTGCTGTTGCCGAAACCTGCAATTCCGGGTGAGCGGGTTTCTCTTAATAAGACGGGAATTCCATTTAACGTTTTTGGCAGGGAGTTCATAGAAGAAGGTGCCATGAACCAGATGTATACCGCTGCAAAGTTGCCCATTGCCATTGCCGGGGCGCTGATGCCTGATGCGCATGCAGGTTATGGGTTGCCTATTGGTGGAGTATTGGCTACAGAAAATGCCGTAATTCCTTATGGAGTGGGAGTTGACATTGGATGCAGAATGTGTCTGTCAGTATTTGATATTCCCCCGAAAGAACTTATAGAAAGGGAAAATTATTTCATGCGCGAATTGAATGAAGCCACTCTTTTTGGGGGCGGAAGGCAATTTGAACAATCAACATATCATGAAGTAATCGATAGAAAGGAATTTGATGAATTGCCATTATTAAAAGGCTTGCAAGGCCGGGCTGCAAAACAATTAGGTTCGTCCGGCTCAGGTAATCATTTCGTTGAGTTTGGGATTGTCGAAATTTCCGAAAGGGATGAGGTGCTGGCTATGGAACCAGGTAATTACGTTGGATTGCTTTCTCATTCCGGTTCACGGTCACTGGGTGCAAATATTGCAAATCATTTTACCAAAATAGCTAAACAAAAACGTCGGTTAGACGGAGAAGCTGGAAATCTTGCCTGGCTCGGTCTACATGAACAGGAAGGTATAGAGTATTGGATGGCGATGAATCTTGCAGGGGATTACGCTTCAGCCTGCCACCACATTATTCATCAAAAAATTTCGAAGCAGTTGGGAAGACAGCCTATAAAAATGGTTGAGAACCATCACAATTTTGCATGGAAGGAAAAACATGCGGGCAGGGAACTTATCGTTCATCGAAAAGGCGCTACACCGGCTGGAAAAAACGTGCTTGGCATCATTCCGGGATCCATGACCGCACCGGGTTTTATTGTAAAAGGCAGAGGGGAAGAAGCATCAGTAAATTCCGCTTCACATGGGGCAGGCAGGAAAATGAGCCGAACCATGGCACTTAACTCAGTCACACATACTTCGCTAAAGGATGAGCTGGAAAAACACAATGTCAAATTACTTGGCGGTGGACTTGACGAAGCGCCGTTTGCGTATAAAGACATAGAAGTAGTAATGAAAAGCCAGCGCGCATTGGTTGACACCGTTGGGAAATTCTATCCAAAAATTGTCAAAATGGATGGTGCCCTTCCAAAACCCTGGATGAGGAGGAAGAATTCAGGTTAAACTTTTACGTACCACTTTCTTTTATCCATATACCAGCAAATCGCCCACATAAAAAAGATCACGCATATTGCAAAAGCCAGGGAGCCGATTTCAGGCGGGCCTGGAATTTGCACAAGTACCTTTCTATACAACCAGTTCCACGGACTGATGTAGGTCATAACACCTTTTGCATTTAATCCATTTGGTATCCTGATCAATGCCAGTCCTTTTGGCAAAAACGCACTTAGCGCAAAAACAAAAAGCGCATTTTTTCCAAATACATCAAAGAATCTGCTCAGCCAGCCACGAATTCCACGCACCTCAATGAGATAGATCATTGTTGCGATCGTAATTGTTGCCAGCCCGGAAGTATAGACAGTATATGAGCTGGTCCAGATCTTTTTATTGATGGGAAAGATGGGATCCCAGCAAAATCCTGTGACTAACATGGCTATTCCTGCAACAAACAGGCCCGTAAGCATGGCATAAATACTGGTTGCATCGCCCGCCGGCCTTTGCAATCCCTGCAATTCCTGCGATGACTTTGATTTTTTTTGTATAAAGTCACCAATTAAATAACCAAAGATCACCTGAACAATGGCAGGTATTGTACTAAACAATCCTTCAGGATCAAAAGGAATGCCTTCGCCTTTGTACATATGTGGAATGCCAAGCACCCATTTATCAAGGTCTGTTCCAATAAATCCTTTCAGGCTATAAGGGTCAGCTGGGTTTCCAACATAGCAGATCATCCAGTATGCAAGAAGCAATAACAGGGATATGAAGAAAGCCATCCGAGCTTTCAGGTAATAAACAAGTACTGAAGCGAAAAAATAGCAGATAGCGATACGCTGCAATACACCAAGCACCCGCATCCCGCTTGTGGGGTTTTTCGGATTCACCCAATTGATGAAGGTTAGTTCACCGTCTACCCAGCGTAGGAAAGGCCACCAGTTTAGGAAAAGGCCGATCGCGAAAATGATTAGTGTTCTTTTGATCACCTTTTTCCAGAATACGGCAGGCCCGGCCGCCTCGAGGCGGGGCATCACAAATGACATGGATGTTCCTACGGCGAATAAGAAGAATGGAAAAACCAGATCCGTTGGTGTGAGTCCGTGCCATTTGGCGTGTTCAAGGGGATTAAAAATATGTGACCAGCTTCCGGGATTATTTACAAGGATCATCAGGCAAACTGTTGCTCCGCGGAAAACATCGAGTGAAAAGAATCGCTTATTCAAAATATTTGATTTCGGAATGGGAAATGGAGGCTGTTATTCGGCAAGTAATAAAAATAGGAAGATTGTAGAATAGTTGCAATTCATGAATGCGATTGCCTGGAGATCGTTTGAAAGATTGCGATAATTGCCTGATGACAAAAGGGAAATGGTTGGATATAACATATGGTCTTTAATGGGAGGATCTCCGGAGTTTCCATGAGAAAAAAAACGTTATAAAATGTTTTTTTCTCATGGTTTACATTTCAGCGACAAGGAGATTTGTGTTTTGATCGATCATCTGAAGCTTCAAATGTTGAGAGAGAAAAGTTAGCTGAACAACCGATAGCCGGGGAGAGGGAGGGATTAGACCTGAAAAAATTGACGCTGGAAGCGTCCAGGCTAATTATTGCCCGTTGGGCAAAAAAAACGGAAGGTTGGAAGGCGGGGGAGGGAGGGCCCCGCGGGCGGGGTAGTCAGATCCCGAAGTGGTACAGTCAATTGCATATAGCCGATATAGTTTGCCGATATCCTTTAGCCGATATCGTATAGCCCATAGCGTTTGCCGATATGGTTAGCCGATATGGTTAGCCGATATCGTTTAACCGATATGGTTTAGCCGATATCGTTTGCCGATATGGTTAGCCGGTATCGTTTGCGGATATCGTATAGCCCATGGCGTTTGCTGATATGGTTAGCCTATAGCGTTTCCCGATATGGTTAGCCGATATCGTTTAGCCGATATCGTTTGCCGATATGGTTAGCCGATATCGTTTAGCCGATATGGTTTAGCCGATATCGTTTGCCGATATGGTTTGCCGGTATCGTTTGCGGATATCGTATAGCCCATGGCGTTTGCTGATATGGTTAGCCTATAGCGTTTCGATATGGTTAGCCGATATCGTTTAGCCGATATCGTTTGCCGATATGGTTTAGCCGATATCGTTTGCCGATATGGTTAGCCGATATCGTTTAGCCGATATGGTTTAGCCGATATCGTTTGCCGATATGGTTAGCCGGTATCGTTTGCGGATATCGTATAGCCCATGGCGTTTGCTGATATGGTTTGCCTATAGCGTTTCCCGATATGGTTAGCCGATATCGTTTAGCCGATATGGTTTAGCCGGTATCGTTTGCGGATATCGTATAGCCCATGGCGTTTGCTGATATGGTTTGCCTATAGCGTTTCCCGATATGGTTAGCCGATATCGTTTAGCCGATATGGTTTAGCCGA
>Ga0196972_1000080_pt1 | contig 77393 bp, 63 predicted proteins | sample S1v_2013CmetaG_FD_148618 | JGI IMG/M metagenome (GOLD analysis project Ga0196972, IMG submission 148618) | Soil microbial communities from Anza Borrego desert, Southern California, United States - S1+v_20-13C | ecosystem: Environmental > Terrestrial > Soil > Desert | place: USA: California...
AATGGACATGACGCCTTCGCCTACATGAAGGATGTGCTCGAACGCCTGCCGTCCTGGCCGAACAACCGCATCGACGAACTCTTGCCGCACCGCTGGAGCCCGGCTGCGTAACCTCGCATGTATCCCGCGTCAATGTGAGATGCCCAGGTGCTTACTTTCAAGTCGATGCAAGCGCATTAGGAGATGATCCACGTACTTTGAGTTACGTTCAATCCGTAGCTTTTGGAGCACTGGACGTTCTAATTACAGCTCACGTTTACGCTATCTCGAACGTGAAGATTACGATAACTGACATCGATGACGATGAAGTAAAGTCCACGCCACGCGCATTTCGTTTAGCAGGGCGCGAAGCGACCCGTAAAGCGCTAGCTGTAATTGCGGAAGGCACTTCGCCTGAATAGATGCCACAAAGAGTGAACTTACATTTGGGCGGAAGTTCGATTTCCTTTTTAACAAAGGAATCGACCAATCCCTATCGGCGGCTCATTTAGAGGTTTGCATGGGATGTTATAAGGTAATGCTTGAAGGACGATGCTTTCTAGCCAAGACCGAAAAAGAAGAGGAAATTGTTGGATTTTTTGCAACCATAGGTATTTCGGCTACAACACGACAAGAGTTCTTTGAAAAAATTGAGTCCGGGTTGAATGGCGTTATTGAAGCTAATAGTCTCAATGTGTTACGCGAATCTCTTAAAAAGTCGTTTTGTAAGATATCGGCCGTATACGTTGTAGAGGGCACCAATGACTTTGCGGGTTTAGGTGGCATTACTCTCTTTAGTGAGAGCGCCTTACAACCGATATTGGCAAACTTTATTCGTATTTATCTATCTGTGGTTAAGCCTCATGAGTTAGTCAATATCAAGCGAGATTAAACTGTTTGGTGAGAGCTGGTCTCGTGTCGCGGGAGCATGCCACATTTTCTGTGGAACTCCGCTAAACCTTCGCCAGCGCCTCGAAGAAGCGCCGCATATCGCCGTTGGGCTTCACTTCGAGCCGGCCCTGCGCATTGATCGCGGCCAGCGCCAGCGGCGCATAGTCGTGCGCCACGCCGCGCGGCGGCAGCGCGCTCGGCACCCAGCCGGCGGCTTCCTTGTGTTGCGGCCAATCGACATCCATCGTCGCGGCGCGCGCCGGGACGAGCCAGTAGTCGCCGCTGCGGTAGGCATCCTGCCCGTTGTAGGTCGCCGGAAACTGTATCTGCACGCCGTCCTCGAGATCGATCCAGTCGGCGTTGGATTGCCGCACCAGCAGCGCCCCGTCGTCGGTGTCCTGGCCGGGATCGCCGTCATGGTCCCAGCGGCGCAGCAGCGGGTGGCGTTCCGGATCGTCGCTGACCGGATGCGCGGGGATGCCTTCCAGCACCACTTGCAGCTCGTCGCGATCGATGGCGCGCACCTTGAGCAGCGGATCGGCCCGCTGTTGCAGCGTATAGTCGTCGTCGACCAGTTCGACCCGGTCGCCGATCCGCAGGCCGAGGACGTCGTCCCGGCCCAGTGCGGCGAGCGTGACGATGGTGGTGCCGGCTTCGTCGCCGTCACCGATATCGAGCACCGGGAAGATCACCGAGCCGTTCTCGCGCGACCATTTGAAGGTCGCTCCGCCTGCGCTCGCATCGGCCGCGCGCGCGCTTCCGCCGCGATGGATCTCGATGCGGTAGAGCTGGTTCTCGGCGCCGCGGAAGCGCGCCTGCGGACTGACGATGCAGGCGTCGGCCTGCATCTCCGGCTGCTTGGCGCGCGCCCGCATCGATGCCTTGCCGATGCGCGGCAGGCTGTCGAGGCTGGCCGCCGACAGGGCCGCGCCGTCGACCGGCAGCATCACCTTGACCTGGCACACCCGTTGCGCGCGGGTCGCCGTGTCCGGCCCGCCCAGCGCCGTTTCGCGCAAACCTTCCGCTTCGACGAAGCTCACGTGGCGCTCCCACACGTCGAGATAGATCAGAAACGTGTCGTTCACGTCACGCAGCTTGTCGAGCGCGGTCGCGGCGTCGAACGGATAGCCGGCCTGCGCGGAATACGCCGTCGGTTCGTCGCTCTCGCACAGCAGGCCGGTCACGTAATAGCGGCCGCCGCCGATGATGAAGCCGCCGGCGGCCAGCTCGGCATTGAGCGCGTCGATCCTAGCCTGGTCCAGCGGGCGGCCCCAGCGGTCGGTCAAGCCGTTCGCATTGGTGAGCACCGCGAAGCCGGCCCGCTCCTTCGGGCCGCCGTGGCGGCCGATGAGATCGGCGGCGAGCGCCTGCAGGTAGTGCTGCGCCAGCGCCGCCTGTTCGTTCCAGTCCGCATCGAGCTGCACCCGGCCCTGCTGCATGAGCACCCGCGTGTAGTGCTGGAACGGATCGAAGGTATCCCTGGTGAAATCGCCTTTCATGCGCGCTCCTAAGTCACATAGATGATGCCCGCGTCCATGCCGGCCGGCGTGTATTCGTCGAGCCGCGCCCGCAGGTTCGCGGCGCGTTGCGGTTGATGCAGGTCGTGGAACGCGCCCATCTCGGATTCGCCGTCGGCGCCTTGCGCGATCTCTTCCGCGCAGGCTTGCGCGAGCTGGCAATAGTCCGGCCTGCCGTAGCGCAGGCTGCCGAATTGCGGCCGGACGCGGTCCCGTTCGCGCGCCTGCGCCTGCGCGATCGCCGCCTCGTCGGGCGGCCGGTTGCCGTGCGCCGCTTGCCGGCGCAGGGCATCGGCGGCGGCCTGCATCGCCAGTTCGGGCTGGCAACGGTAGCGGCGCGGCGTGCGCGACCCCGGCGTTACATGGCAATAGCGCACGCAGCCGAACTGGCGCCGCGCGACCAGCAGGGCGCCGAGAAAGAGGCAGTTTTCCGCGAGCTCGATCGCATGCGCGCGGATGCCGCCGATCACGGTCGAGCGCGCGGCGTTCAGCACGGCGAAGGCGATGCGGCCGTCGTCGGCGTACAAGGCGGGTCGCGCTTCGTGCGTGGCGTCGACGATGCTGTCGCTGACCGACAATGCGAGCGGATCGCTGCGCCGCTCGTCGGCGGCGACCTGGATCGCGCCGACGATGCTGTGTTCGATCTTCACGCGCGCGCCGGTGTAGCGCAGCACCACGCTCGGTTCTTCCGGGCGCAGCGGTTCGCAATCGCAATCGAGCGCCCAGCCCGGCACCAGGGTGCAGTGGCGGATCGTCACGTCGCACAGATCGCCCGCCTGTTCCGGTTCATCCATGCGGGCCTCCTCGTCATCCGCGGCATCGGCGGCATCGCGCCGTTGGCCCGGCCCGGCGATCTCGATGCCGCGCCCGGTCACCAGCAGGCCGTCGAGCGTGAAGCGGCTTCCCTGCGCGCCGCTGACGCTGAACGGATCGGGCTGGTCGGTGCGATAGTCGAGCAGGCGCAGCACCGGCCGCGTCCGGTTCGCGGCGCGCAGCTGCAGGCTTTCGCCTTGCTTCAAGTGGAAAACCAGGCGCTCTTCGTAGACGCCGCTGTCGGCGATTTCGATCACGGCGGCGCGCAGCCGCTTCGCAGCCTCGGGATCGGCGGCCTGCTGGTCCTTGCGCCATTGTTCCCAGGCTTGCAGGATGGTCGCGAATTCGCCGGGCTGCCGCCGCTTCGCGCGCACCCGGTAGAGGGGCGCGCCCGGCGGTTGCGACAATGCGCGTTCGTATTCCCCGCCGCCCAGGTCGGCCGAGAACCCGTAGTGGTAGCGGACCCAGACGCGGCGCGGCAACTGCCCGGCCGGGAATACCATGCGCCCGCGCGCCGGATCCACCAGCACCTTGTCGCGCGGCGCGCGATAGGCGCGCCAGTCGGAGAGGTCGGCCGGCACGATGTTCTCGGCCGGGATGATGCCCTGGCGCCCGCGCACCGGCCAATCGGCCGCGCCGATCGACAAGCTTCCGCGCTCGCCGTAATAGGCCGGCGATGCCTGGCTGCGCAGCGGCCGGACCGCCAGCCGCTGCTCGAATGCGCGGCGCCGGATCGGCAGCGGCAGGTTGATCTCTTGCGCGATGTGCGTCGTCTCGGGCTCGCGTTCGGGAGACGTGTAGAGCGGCGTATCGTTGCCGAGCACGCTGAAGCTGTAGCATTGCGCGCCGACCCGTTCGATGCAGCATGCCGGGGCATTCGTCACCGGATACGATTTCAGCCGCCACACGAACATCCCCACGCTCGGGATGTTGTAGCGGCCGCGCGCGCGCCGGGAAGCGATGCGACGCACATCGACCGTATGCGCCAGCGCATCGAACGGGCCGTCGATGCGGTCGAGCAGGTCGCCGTCGCGCAGGCCGGCGCTGCGGCCGCGCGCGAGGCGCCGATGATCGAGATGCTGGGTCCAGCCGAGCAGCGTGTAGAACTCGACGGCGCGCGCGGGCCAGCCGGCGACTGCTTCGGCCAGTTCCTCGAGCAAGGCCAGCGTGCCCTTGCGGCGGCGGAATCCGATTGTGTTGGCAACTTCGCGGCGCGGTGCGAGTATCCGGTTGCGTGCCCTGGCGACCGCGCTGTCCGGTGCGCCCGCCTCCGCCGCCTCCCCCGCTTCCCGCACCGGCCGCCAACCCAGCAGATCGCCGATGTAGGGCACGACCCAGTCTTCGCAGGTCTCGATGAACCAGTTGTCGTAGAGCCGCGCGATATCGTTCTCGACCACGTTCACCTGCTCGGCGATCACGCGCAGTAAGGCGCGCAGCGGAAAACCCTGCTCCGCGTCGCGCAGGCGGTAGACGACCGGCAGCAGTTCGTACAGGTAGTCCGGCGGACGGCTCATGGGCGCACCTCGTTGAGCAGCAGCGTGTCGGGCACGCCCGGTTGCAGGAAGGCCAGTTGCGCCGGGCGGATCGCGTTGCGCTCGATGCGCGCGGCATGCGCGCGCACCCGGCCGCGCGGCACGGCCGGCATGCCGCCGCCGATGCGCCCGCCGCCTCCAGCGCGCCCGCCATCCGCCGTTTCGGCCTGCCGCGCCAGGCGAGCGATCACGCGCGCTTCGTCGATCGCATCGAGCAAATCGAGATCGACATAGTCGACGCCCGGCACGCGCTGCATGACGGCGATCAGCTCGCTCGCCGTCACGTCCTGGCCCAGTTCGCGCCGCTCGAATCCGAAGGTATCGAGCAGGGCCGCTCGCACCTTCGGCTCGACCGTGTCCCAACGGTGATCCGGCAGTACCCGGATATTGGCGCTGACGACGAGCGCCAGCAGCTCGCGCACCTCGATCTTCGGCGGCAGGTAAGGATCGCCGAAGCGCGACAGGGCGGCCTTGAGATTGCGGAACAGGTCGGACGTCTCGTCGATCGGAATGTCGTCGTCGCCGGCGATGGTGACGTGCACCAGCTGCCGGCGGCCGTCGGACAGGCGCGCCGCGCTCGCCTTGCCGATGCCGGCGAAGGTACGCGCGAAGTCGGCGTAATCCTGGGTCGATACCAGGCGGTCGAGCGCGGCCACCGCCAGCGGCGCATTGCGGCGCGCCTGGTCGCGGCTTTCCTTGTCGGCGCCGCCGGAGGCGCGCATCGGGTTGATCACGGCTTTCACGCCGAGCGGCTTGGCGGCGAGCAGGCTGATCTGCTCCGCCTGCACGTTGCCCGGTTTCCCGATGCCGTTGCGGTAGACGGCCTTGATGTTCTCGGGGCCGGTCGGCAGGCGCGCGCCGCGTTCGCCGTTGCCGAAGATGACCGAAGTCTTCGCATCGTCATCGTCTTGCGTGATGAACTTGCGGTCGTCCGGCGCGAGTTCGGCAAGCGTGTCCGCCTCGTGCCACTGCACGTCGTCGACGCGCACTTCCAGCGTGCTTTGCACGCCCGAGACCGTCGGCGCCGAGGTCCAGGTCAGCGGCGGCTGCTTGAGCACGAAGGCTTGCCAAGCCTTCGCCGCGTCGCCCCCGCCCAGCACCTCGTTGCGCGTTTCGCCGTGGGTGGCGGCAATGACGTTGCCGTACAGCGTGACAGTGTCGCGCTTGTAGCAATAGCGCGGTTCCTTGGCGAAGGTGATGAAGCTGTGCAGCTTGTCGCCCTTCAAGGCCTGCCTGGTGCGCGTCCGGTCCGCGCCCGAGTCTTCGGCCGTCTGCATTCCGTGCGTCACGCCCGCCAGCATCAGCAGCTCGGCGGCGCGCACGCCTTCGGTGCCGGCGATGTCGGCGCGCTCGCCGGCAATGATCAGCCAGCGGCCCGACTCGAGTCCGTCGTACAGCGCGCCCAGTTCGAGCTCCTTGCCGCAGACCGGCTCCGTGATAGGTTCCTCCGCCAGCGGCAGGATCTCGCTCAATACATGGACCGTGGCGCCCCGGAATACCGTCAGCAGCAGATCGTCGTCGCTCAGCCAGGGACGGTCGAGCGTCAGTTGCGTCACCCTGCCCGTGATGCCGTAGTCGGCCTTGGAAACCGTCTGCACCGCGGTCACGCGCGCGACGATCGGCGCCTCCAGGTCGGCGCGTTCGACGATCGCCCAGCCTTGCGGCACGATTTTTTCATAGACCGCGTCGAGCGCGATCACGTTCTTCGGGTCCGGCGGCAGCGGCGCGTCTTCCAGGACGCTGATCGTCTCTTCGCCGCGCGCGCCGCGCGAAACGATGGCGATCCTGGCGCCGCCCTCGGTGGTGTCGAGCCGCTCGCCCGGATCGATCCGGTGGTCCGCGCCGCGGACATGGACGATGAGCGGGTCGGCCTGGGTTCGCAATTTGAAAATGGCGCCGCGATTCACGCCGGCGAACAGCACGCGAACCTCCCGGGCGATGCGTAGTCCCGCCGCGCTTTCCTCATAGGCGACGGTTATCTTGACGGTCGACAGCGTTCCCAGCGCCAGCTCGACCGATTCCCGGTTGTCGACGACGTTCGCGCCGAGCCTGGCCGTGGCGGAGCGGCGTTCCGCTCCCGTTCTGGCGGCGACCGTCACGCTGACGGGATTGCCGCCTGCCGTCGCCAGCCCGATCACGCTTTGCAGCGAACCCGCCAGCGGCCATTCCTCGTGGTCCTTCACGATGCCTTGCTCGTCGAGGATCGGTTTCTTCGGCGCGTTGTGGCCGAATACCGCGCAACTCTTGCGCAGCGCGTGCACGACGATTCCCGGTTCCGGCGTCGCCGCCGTGTTCGCGAGCGCCCGGTACAGCACCGGTCCCAGGCGCGGCTGCAGCTTCGTCAGCAAGCGCGGATAGATGTCGGACCTGGCGCCGAAGGTCGCCGCCACGGTTCTCTCGAGCTGCTTCGGGCCGGCAGGCGGAATCGACGGCGGCGCCGCCAGGAGATCCAGGAAATCCGTGAACTTGCTTGACGCTATCGCCGCCGGCGCGGCGGTACCGCCGATGGCGGCCGCATCGGCCCCATCGACGGCGGCTTCGGCGGCCGCGCGCGCAAGCCGATCATGCACGGCGGAGAGCGCATGAATCATGCCGTCGAGCCAGGGGTCGAGCCGCACGAAACGATTGGCGCGCGCCACATCGGCCTCTTCGCTCAGTTTCGGCAATATCTCGTCCTGCAGGAACGTCGCCAGTTCGACGGCGCCGGCCTGCGCGGCGCGCATGCCGAGCTCGTTCAGCAGGGCCAGCACGCGCCCCGTCATCGCCGCCCCGGCCGAGACGCCGAAGCGGTCGAGATCCGTGAAGCGCGCCACCAGCGTGAGCAGGTCGCCGCGCGCCAGCGCCGCGCCGCCCCAGGCGCGCACGCCCGCGAAGGTGCGCTCGGCCTTGTCGTCCGGCGCCAGCTCGCGGATGCGGAACGGTTGCGGGTCCTGGTTCGCCAGGCCGAAATCGATCAGCAGCGGATCGTGCGGCTTCAGATTGGTCGCCGTTCCCTTCAGGTACAGCTTGCCGTTCCGGATCGCCGCCTCCGTCTGCGGACGCGACATGCGCGGCTGCAAGGCGTTCCATTCATGGCGCGCCGCCAGCGGTTCCGAGGTCTCGAAGCTTTGCATCTGCTCGCCCGGGCCGGGAACGCTGTTGGCGCGCGCGCCCTTGGGAATCTCGACCGGCGCGGAATCCTTTTCGATGGTGTAGGCGAGATACACGCTCGCCGCGACGCCGGGGCGCGGACGGTAGCCGACCAGGCGCGCCAATTCCAGGATCGAGCGCCGCTCGGTCGCCGTGCGCAGATAGCCTTCGTTGGCGATCCGCTCCTGGTAGAAGGTCAGCACGTCGGCCGCGCAGGCCCAGGCGTCGAGCAGCGCGATCGACGCATCGGCTGTCTCGCGCGTCGCGAGCGCGGCAAGCTCGGGATACGCCGTGCTCGACAGGCGCGCCAGCATGGTTTCCAGGAAACTCGCATGAGTGCCCACGCGATAGGCAAGCGCCGCCAGGCCGGGACGGTTCGCCGTCGCCAGCGGCGTGGACGCTTCGATGCCTTCGCAGCAGCCGCAGGCCGGTTTCATGATCCGCCTTCCAGCACGAGGTTGAGCTGTCCGTGTTCCGGAAAGTCCGGATCGTTGTCGAGCCGCGCGATTTCCGTGGCGCCGAGCGCCAGCACGCCGCTCTCGAGCTCGCCGGCCGCGTCCTGGTGCAGCCGCTGCAGCCGCGTCACCGCGACGCTTTCCACGCCTGCCACCGCTTGCGCCGCCGCCACCAATTGCGACAGGTAAATGCCGCCGCCGAAGGTGAGGCGGTCCGGATGGAACAGTCCCAGGCGGCCGTCGGGCAGGGCGCGATTGCTGAACAAATCGAGCAGCGCCGCTTTCACCGCGCCGCGCGCATGCCGCGGCAGCACGCAGACCCGCAGGGCGATATCGAGCGGCACGTAGTGCGCCCACACGACGCCGAGATCGTGTCCCATCCGGCGATAAGGTTGGAGATGGGCGGCGATGACGTCCGGCAGGCGTTCGTCGGCCTCGTTGGCCTGCAAGGGATCGATGCCGACGCGCGCCTCGTACCAGCTGCCGGCCCAGCGCAGGGTCGCCGCCGCGCGCTGGATGGCGGCGTTGCGTTCGGCCAGGCGCGCATAGTCGTCGGCGGTGACGGCGCGTTCGAGCCGCGCGCGGAACGCGTGCGGCGCCAGCAGCTTCGCTTCGGCGGTCGATTCCGGCGCGGCGCCGCCTTGCGCCGCCAGCGGATTGCGCGGTTTCACGGTGATGCCGCTCCAGCTCGCGCGGCGCAACACGAGATAGGCGATCGCCTCGCGTCCCACGTTGCCGGCCGTGCCGTTGCCGATGCGGTAGCGCGCCTGGAAGCGCATGCCCGCCGGCGGACGCAGGCCGAGTGCGCCGTCGCCGAAGCGCAGATGCGCGCGGCCGTCGTCGTCGAGTTCCGCCACGAAGTGCCGGTCGCCGGCGGCGCTGTCGAGCAGGTGCGTCCGCGCTTGCCAGTGCCAGGGAGCGGCATCGGCTTCGGCCGGCTTGCCGGTCAGCCAGACTTGCGGCGCGGCGCGCCGGATATCGCGTACGAATGCCTGCGCTGCCGGCGGCAGTTCGCCGGGCGAGGAATCCGCGAACAAGGGGTCGGCGAACGTTAGCGGCGCTCGCTTGAGGTCGAGGCCGAACTTCGCCGGCACGGCGGTCGTGTCGATCGCGCTGCCGTCGCAGGCGCATTCGCCGGCGCTGGAGTCGGTCGGCACCGGGCCGGACTCGTCGTCGCGCACGGTCTTGCCGTGATCGACCAGCACGACATTGCCGCGCGCCACGCTGATATCCGCGATCGGGTCGCACGCGGGCGCGGGACGGCGCGCCGAGATGCACAGCGCGAACGGCAAGGCGTCCTGCGGCGCCCATTCGACCTCCAGCACGAGCCGGTTGCCGAACAGGGCATCGACCGCGGGCGTCACTTTCGTCAGCCGCACCGCATGCCGATGCGCCGGATCGGCATCCGCCGCGTTACCGGTGCGCGGGCCGAGCACTTCCTCGAAGATCAGCACGTCGCCGCGTTCGAGCCGCAGCATGCGGCGCGGCGCGGCGGCGGCCGAGGTGGCCGAGCCGTCGTCTTCCGGCAGGGGCGGCAGGTCGCCGTCGTCCGCGTCCTGCGGCGCTTCATCGATCAGCGTGGCGCGCGTGGCGCCAGTCGGCAGGCAGCATTCGCTATCGCCCCAGGTATGGAACCGGATTTCGTTATGCGCCGCGAAGAAGCGCAGCTCGGCATCGGGCGCCGCCGCCAGCGGCTTGAAGGCTTCATAGCGGCTGTCCGGCACGCCGTCGAGATCGCGTTCGTCGACGAGGCGGCCATGGTCCGCCTTCAATTCCGGGAAGCCGGTGATGAAATACACGTCGCACGCCTTGACCGGCGGGGTGTCGCCGCTGGTCCACACGGTGACCCAGGCGCGCGCATTCAAGCCTTCGTGCAGGGTATAGTCGACCAGCCGCGCGTGGCGCCGCACCGAGATGCGCAGGCGCGCCGTGTCCAGGTAGGCTTCGGTGGCGACCGCATCCTGGTAATAGCTCAAGTGATCGGCCGTGTAGGCCAGCACTTCCACCAGCGCGACGCCGAGATCGGGCGCATGCCTCTCCTTCCAATCCGGCATGACGACGGCGAGGCGATCGAACATGAGTTGCCGGAAGCCGGCGTAATCCTTGGCCAGGTAATTGAGTTCCGGCGCCGGCCGGACGGCGGGCGGACAGGGCGTGCCGGTCTTGCAATCGATCGTTCCGGGGCAATCGACCTTGAAGCTGAAATCGGCGCAGGCATAGCGCGGATCGAAGCCTTCCCGCATCACGCACAAGGTGTAGATCGAAAAGTCGCCGGCCCGGTCCAGCACCACGCGCAGGCAATCGTCTTGTTCCGTATCGCCGGCACTTTGCTTTCGCAGCGCCAGCACGCGTATGCCGCGAATGCGCCGCCCGCCTTCGATGCGCAGGTCTTCCGGCCGCAAGCCGTACGGATGTTCCGCATCGGCGATATCGGGCACGCCGCCGAAGAAGTGCACGCACAGGGAGCGATGGTCGTCCGCGACTTCCACATAGTCGATGCCGTTGACGCCGCCGTCTTGGCCATGCCTTTCCAGCAGCGCCGCGCGCCGCCCCTGCCGCAGGCAGGCGAGATCGGGCCGCATCATGGCGTGCCTCCCTGGAGGAAGGTCTCGCTGCGGAGTTCTCCGGTGCGCCGCACCGCGTAGGCCAGGTCGACGCGCAACACGGCGTCGAGGCTGCTCACCTGGAGCGCATGGATTTCGATCAGGTCGCCGAGCCAGCGTTGCAGCGCCGCCTGCAGCGTGAATTGCAAGGCGGCGGCCAGTTCGGGACTGTTGGGGCCGAACACCAGCTGCAACAAGCCGCTGCCGAAATCGGGGCGGTTCACGCGCTCGCCGGGGCTGGTGAACAGCAATTGCTCGATCATGTCGCGGATATGGTCGTCGCTGCCGGTGGCGGCGCTGCGTCCGTGACGATCGAAATGGAACGGAAAGTCGATGTTCATGGGCGCCTCATATTCCGCTCGCGCGGGTCTGCGTCTGTACGATCACCAGCGGCGTGCCGCTCGGCGCGCAGATCGCCTGGCTGTCGAGCAGCAGCAGCGGTTGCCCGTTCGAGGTGATGCGGGTGGCGGCCGTGATCCATTGCGCCGTCACGCACGGTCCGTTGGCGGCGGGCGGCGGCGGCAGCGCGCAGCCGGCGACCACGTAAGGTCCGGTCAGCGCGACCGTCGGCATGCCGCTCACCGTGACGCGCGGATTCGGCACCGTGGGTTGCGCCTGCCCGGCATGCGAGCACAGCACCGTGGCGCCGACGTGCAACAGGAATCCCGGCATGGCGTTCTCCGCAAAAACAGCCCCCAATCCTTCCCGACGCCGCGTCGGCCATATTCTTCCTCCGCCTACACGACGACCAGCGCACCGCTGTTGATGGTCACCGTCGGTCCCGCCATGACGATGGTCGCGCCCTTGCCGTTGCTGATCGTGATGCCGATGTCGTTCACCACGATCATCGCCCCGGTCGTGCTCTTGAGCATGATGCCGCCGGCCGGCCCCGGCAGGTCGCTGATCGCGATCGTGTTCTGCAGGCCGGTCTGGAGCACGATGCTCGGGCTGGCCGGATTGCCCGCCAGCGCCAGCGTCGGCACTTCGGCCGCCAGGCCCCAGAAGCCGCCGGTCCAGATCGGATAGTCGGGATCTCCCTGCTCGTATTCGATCCAGACGCCGGCGCCGATCTGCGGCACCATGAACGTGCCCATGGCCTTGCCGGCGATCGGCACGCAAGGCATGGCCCAGGTCGTAGGAATGATGTTCGATACATCGGGCACCAGCGCCTGGATGCGGCCGCGCTGCTCGGGGTCGATGTTCTGGACCACCGTGCCGCGATACTTGCCGAAATACTTCTTCGCGTCGTTCATGCCGGCACCCTCGGGACCGTCGAAATCAAGCCGTTGCGCGACAGGCTGAAGCTTTGCTTGTATTCGCCGCGCTTGATCGAATGCTTGACCTTGTCGACGTAGTACAAACCGTCGAACGCGGTGCCGGCGCCGCGCACGCCGACCAGCTGCCGCGCCTTCAGCAGACGCCCATAGCGCAGCACGTCGAGGCTGCCGGTGCCGGTGACCGTATCCGCCGACTTCGACGCCTCCGCCAGGCCGATCAGCACCGCCTGTATCGGCGAGTATTTCGCCGTCTCCGGCAGGCTCTTGAAGCGCGACGGCAGCGGCTGCAGGATGCCGAGCGGCGGATTGAGCGGACCGATGTCGGGAAGCGGGATCGGGATCGGCACCTTGGTCTGTTCGTTCTGGATGAACACCACCGGCAGCGAGCGCGACTGGCTGTTGAAGCTGAACGTGATCTGCTCGGTATTGGCATGCGCATCCATGTCGACGTTGAGCGCCGGCTGCGGCACGCCGACCTTGATCTTCGGCCCGAGGTAGGCGATGTTCATGCCCGGCGCCGGGCCGGGTTCGATGTAGAACACATAGCCCACGCGCTCGGCGAGATGCTTGAGGTATTCCAGGTCGGTGCCCTTTTGCGCCGGGATGCGGTTGATCGGGATCGGCACGTCGATCAGGATGCTCGGAATGATCAGCGGCGCTACGCCGAGCACGGCGTACTTGGCGAGAATGAAGGCGGCGATCGCCTCGCCCGGCATGGCCGGATACGGCAGCCCGGTCAATTCGATCTTGTCCATCACGACGGTCAGGTCCTCGCCCGTCACCTGCAGCGTCGAATGGCCGGCGTCGCTGCCCGGCACCACCTGGGTCTGCGTCACCACGCCGTCGGCCAGCACGTTCGGCGTGCCGTTGACGGTGGCGACGATGATCACGCGCACGATCGGGATCGGGCTGCCGCCGGCGATCATGAACAGCGTCGGCAGGATCGAGCGGTTGCTCAGCGTGAACGACAGCGAGAACCCGCCGACGCCGCTGTCCTGCGACGTCACCTCGACGGCGGTCAGCGCATCGAGCACCGACTGCGGCACCGGCACCGGCACGGCCGGCCCGACCATCAGCGTCAGATGCACGCCCTTAAGCATCGGGCGCTCCCGGTATGCCCTCGGGCAGGGTGATGCGCAGCGTGCGGCCGACCGCCATCAGATCGTCGGGCCGCAGCGCGCGATTGGCGTCGCACACGCGCCAGAACTGTTCCGGATCGCCGAGATAATGCGCCGTCACGTTGTCGATCCGCTCGCCCTCTGCGACGCGGTGCTCCTGCAGCAGCGCGAAGCGCTCCGGCCCCGGAACGAAGCGGCGCCGCAGATAGACGATCGGCTTGCCGCCGTTCGTCTCGGTCACGGCGGTCTCGGTCAGCGCATAGCGGCTGGTCGGTGGAAAGCGGGCCGTGATCATGGAATCCCCGTCATGCCGAAGGCGCCGAGCGCGGCACCGGCATTCATGCCGGCGAGCCGCTCCTTCTGTTGCAGGTAGCTCATGAACAAGCCGCCGCCCTTGTGCGCGAAGCCGACATCGTTCACCGTCAGCACGCGCATGCCGAGGCTCACCTTGGCCCGGATCGGATTGAGCGCGGCATCGAAGGCTTCCTCGGTGATGGAAAAATCCGTCAGCCGCACCGGCAGGATCCGCGTCTTGCTCCACACGAACAGCATGAGCGCCGTTTCCATCGGCAGGATTTCGAGCGTTCCGGCCTGCGCGAGAGCGTTGTTCGCCTGCAGTTGCGCGCTGGTCGGATAAACGATCGTTTCCAGCGCCGCCAGTTGCGGGAAGATGCCGACCTCGGTCGCGGTGCGATTTTGCTCGGGAAACTCGAGCTGGTCGATCGCATCGATCTCGGCATCGAGCTTGATGGTCTCGGTCGGCGGTCCCTTGATGCGCAATGCCTCGCTGCGGTCGGCGGTTTCCGCGCCGGCGCTCTGCACCTGCAGCGTGCGCGACAGCGTGTCCGGGTTGTATTGGAGCGCGATCACGCGCCGCACGGCGGACGACTGCGGATCGATCAGCACGATGCCGCCCTTGAGCAGGCGCGGGGAATTGGGGAACGTGCTCATCGTCCCCTCGACGAGGCCGTCCGGTTCGCGCGGTTCATGCGAGCGCCTCCTCTTCGGCCGGCGGCGCCGCCGAACCGCTTGGCGCCGGCGCCGGGCCGGGCGCCGGCGCGGACTTGCAGCAACGATCCTTGTCGATCGCGCTCTGCGCGGCGCCCGGCCGGTATACCGCGCCGTTGAAGGACGATCCGACCGGCACGCCCAGCGCTTTTTGAATGCCGGGACTGACCTCGAAACGCGCCTTGGTCACCGATTGGTCGCGCACATAGCCGGTCGTGCTCTTGCCGTTCGCGCAGATCGTCCAGACATCTCCGCATTGCGACCTCGTGAACTGGTTGCGCGGCACCGCCATCCAGTTGTCGTTGTCGTCGCAACCCTTGCTCAAGGCCGTCTTGCAATTGTTGTCGCAGGTGAAGATCGGCGTGAACTTATGGCTCGGGCAATCGACCTTGTCGATATCCACGTCGCGCTTCGGATTCGATAATCCGTTCGCCGGATCGCAGCAGCGATACGCCGAGTTGTCGACCAGGAATTGGCAGGTGCCTTCGGCGAAAATGACGCGCGTGCAGGGATCGGCCGGCTTCTTCGGCTTTTCCTTGGCTCCGCCCTTGGGCTTTTTCTTGCGGGGCGCCTCGGCAACCAACACGTCCGCCGCTTCGGCCTCCGGGCCGGCCGCAAGCGCGATCGCGTCGGCCGCCGCATCGGCTTCCCGCTCGAGATCATCGCCGCCCATGCCGCCGCCGTCCGACTGCTTCCGCATCGCCGCCGCTCCGCTCGCCTGTTGCACCACATGCGTCAATTCATGCGCCAGCAACCATCTTCCTTGGGAAGTGGCGGGCGCATACTGACCGGCGCCAAAAACCATGTCGTTCCCTACGGTGTAGGCGAGCGCGTTCACCGCCTCGCTCGATGCTGCCGCTTGATCGCCGGTATGCACGCGCACCGCGCTGAAGTCGTGCCCGAAGCGTGCTTCCATGAAATCGCGGCTGGCCGCGTCCAGCGGCTGTCCGGGCGAGCGCAACACTTCATGCACGGCGGCGGGAATGTCCTCCACCGGGCCCGTATCCTTTGCGTGGCGCTGCAACGATTCCTTCTTGCGGGCGCAGCGCTCGCATTCGCCCGTGCCGCCTCCGAGCTTGCCGCAGGCGCATTTGCGCTGCAGTATTCTCGCGGCCGGCGGCCGCTCTCGGGCCGCGAAGGGCACCGCTATCTGCGCAACTGACTTGTTCATCTTCTGCTTCCTTCGCAAGTACGGCAGGCATCTATTTCTTCGGCGGATCGGACCAATGCGGATCGCTCCATTGCCAGCGCGCGGTGCCTTCGGCGTCGCAACACAGGCATGCAAAGATGCTGACGACATTCTTTGATCTCTTGACCGCGCAGTGGTAACTAATGGCCGGCGTCATGTTGCAATCCCGGATCTTGCCGGCGGGAGCGGGTTCGCCGAACTGGCGGCAGCCCGCCAGGTCGTTGAATTCATATCCCTCGTTCATCAGGAACAGGGCGACTTTCTCGTCCCGGATATCGTCCCCGTCGAACACCGGTTCGTCGCAAGCGGCGGCGCCGAAATTGTGTTCGAAACAATTCCGCCTGCGTTGTTCCTTCTCGGAGATGGGCGACGGGGCGGGCGCCGGAAGCGGCAGAACGATCGGTCCTGGCAGAGGCGCGTTGCGCGGCGCGGCGGCCAGCTCGGGTTGTTTCACGGGATCGGGCACCACGCGCAGCTCGGGTCTCGTTACCGGCTGCGCAACGGCTTGGGGTTCCAGTTTCGGCGCGGCCGACGATGCGCGCCCTCCTCCAAACGATGGGCTTACCGTGGCAGGCGCTTGAGAAGGCGGCGCGACGACCCGTCCTTCGCGTATCGGCACCCGTCCGGGCGCGCCGCCCTGATGCAGCACCAGGGTCGGACGGCCGCCGCTGGTTTGCGTGGTGAGCCGAGGCGCCGGGGCGCCCGCGCCCATGCGGGCGATCGAGGAAGCGTTCAGCGCGGTGGCAAGCAATTGCAATGCTTCGGCGATTTGGCCCCAGAATTGCTCCGCTTCCTGATAGGCGGTAATGCCGTCGTTCACGCCGGAGATGAAGCAGCGCAGTTCCCACGGATCGGCGATCTCCACCGGAGGCGGCGCCAGCACCCAGCTCCGCTCGCCGGTGCGCCGGATAAAGGGGCGGCGCTCCTCGGGTACAAAATCGTAATCGGAAGGATGAGCTCCATTCAGCACCGCGACATTGTCGGCCGCGCGGCACAGCGTGTCGCCGAAAATGACGCCCTCCCGCCGGCGGCGGCTGCGTCCCTCCGGGCTCTCGCACCAGGGACTTTCCGGCGTGCCCCAGGGATCGTCGCCGCGCTGCGCCCAACCGACATCGCGCTGGATTCCCGCCGCTTCGGCGTGTATCGGCGTCACCGGATCTCCCCGCATCACTGCCGCGGCGGCCCGATCCGCTTCCACCTCGGCCGCGTCGCCCGGCATGCTGATCGCGTCGGCAAGCGGCGATCGATTCCGGCTTTGCTGCACCACATGGGCCAGCTCATGCGCAAGCCTGCGTTTTCCCTCGTTCGTTTGCGGCGCATACCGATTTTCGGCGAACACGACATGGTTGCCGACCGTATACGCGAGAGCGTTCACCGCGGCCGCCGATGCCGACGCCTGCGCGTCGGTGTGCACGCGCACCGAACTGAAATCATGACCGAAATGCGGTTCCATGACGCCGCGCGTTGCCGCCTCGATCGGCTGGCCCGGGGTTTCCAGCACCGCATGCACGACAGCCGGCCAGCCGCCGACGGTCCTTTCGTTCGCCGGCTTGCGCTGCAACGATCCCTTCTTGCGCGCGCAGCCGTCGCATGTGCCGTTGACGGTCGCGTTGTTGCCGCAGGCGCACTTGCGCTGCAAGAGGCGCAAGCGCGCCTGCGGCGGGCCGGCCGCGAGCCTTTCCTTCGTCGCCGCCGTTCTGTTCATCGCACGATTCCTTCATGCAGCGCCCGCGCGATCCGGGTGCCGAGTTCGCCGGCGCCGTCGCCGCTCCGGAACCGGACCGTTCCTCCCGCCACGGCCGGCGTCGCGCCGGCCGCCGGCGCGGAACCGAGGCCGTTGGACAGCATCCTGGCCAGTTCCGCCTCCAGCGCCGCCCGCAGCAACGGTTCCTGCCGCGCATCGAACGGCAGACCGTCGAGCACCAGGCGTTCGATATGCAGGTGGATGCTCATGTCGCGCCGCCCGCGCTTTCGAGCCAGCGGAAATCCGGCTCGTGGATCGGTTTCTCGAGCTTGACGAACTCGGTGCGCGCCGCTTCGAGCACCAGCGGCATGGTGACCGGGCCGCCGGCGCGCGCCGCCAGGAACACGCTGTTGAGCGCGATGTTCTGGATGCTGCCGCCGGTCAGGTTGAGCCGCGCAAGCTTGTCGTAATTGAGTTCGCCGAGCGGCACGGCGCCGGGAAACGCGCGTTGCCACATCGCCTTGCGCTCGGCCGGACCCGGGAACGGGAAGTTGACGATGAAGCGCAGGCGCCGCATGAATGCCGTATCGAGCGCGCTCTTCATGTTGGTGGCGAGGATCGCCAGCCCCTGGTAAGCCTCCATCCGCTGCAGCAGGTAGTTGATCTCGATGTTGGCGTAGCGGTCGTGGCTGTCCTTCACTTCGCTGCGCTTGCCGAACAGCGCGTCGGCTTCGTCGAAGAACAGGATCGCGCCGCCGTCCTCGGCGGCATCGAACAGCTTGCGCAGGTTCTTTTCGGTCTGGCCGATGTACTTGCTGACCACGGCCGACAGGTCGATGCGGTATAGCAGCAGGCCGAGTTCGTTGGCGATGACTTCGGCCGCCATCGTCTTGCCGGTGCCGCTGTCGCCGGCGAACAGCACGCTGATGCCGAGCCCGCGGTTCATGCGCGCCCGAAAGCCGAAGCCGTCGTAGACCTGGCCGCGCCGCCGGACCTGGTCGGCGATCTGGCGCAGCAATTCTTCCTCCTGGCGCGGCAGCTTGATGTCGTGCCAGGTCGCCTTGGCGTCGAGGCGCTGGGCGAGCTGGTCGAGCGCGGGGCGCGCCTGCATCAGGCAGCCGTTCCACAGGCGCGAGGCGAGCGTGCCGGCCGCCGGCGGCGATTCCGGCGGCGTCCGTTCCGGCGCCAGCGCGTCGCGGGCGATGCGGCGTATCGCCGGCAGGTTGAAGTCGAATTGGCCGGCCAGCCGCGACGGATGCTCGTCCGCCGCTTCGCCCAATGCGCCGCGCCAGGCGTCGCGCTGTTCGGGCGGCGTCGGCTTGGCGATGTCGAGCGCCAGGGCGCTGTATTCGACGCCGGTCCAGGGTTCGCGCGTATCGAGGAACACCAGGCCGCCGAGCCGGTTGAGCCAGCGCCGGAGCGCGCCGGCATGCGCTTCGTTGCGGTCGATGTCGGAAACATCGAGATACAAGCCGAGCGGCGCCAGCATGCATTCGCGCTGCCACAGCCGCGCGAAGCTTTCCAGGTCGGCCGCGCCGGGGGGCATGGCTTCCGCCTCCAGCCGGTACAGCAACAGTCCGCGCTCGGCGGCCGCGCGTTGCGCCACCATGCGTTTGCTCGTACCGTCGGCGCCGAGCAGTTGGATCGCCAGCGCGTTGTTCCGCTTCGCGTACTGCCCGATGGCGGCGGCGATCCGGTGCGCGGACGCCATTTGCGAGGCCGGCAGCTCTTCGTCGTCGTCCGCCTGCTTTCGCGGCTCGGGGGCCGCCAGAGGAGTCAACAGGCTCATGAGCCGGTCGTCGAGATAGTTCAAGCCCTTGATGTAGTTGAGAATCCGCTCGTCCGCGCGCAAGGCGCTGGCGGTGAGCGGTTGCGCGCCGGGCTGATTGATCTCGACGAGGCGCCAATAGCGCAGCGGACGTTCCGGCGACAGCACGTCCCAGGCCGGCTTGTCGAACAGCGCGAGCGCCAGCGCGAAAGTGGGGTAAGGCTTGGCGGAATCGCGCTGGGCACGCGCGCACAGCGCGGCGGTGCGCGTGTCGAGTTCCATCGCGGCGCAGAGCAGCAGCACGCTGCGTTCGAATTCCGACAGGCCGAGGCGGCGTCCCAGCAAGACCAGCGCGGGAGGGCGTTCGCTCTTTTCCGCGTCGGCGAGAACGGCGTCCGGTGTATCGGCCGGCGCGGCCGGTTCAGCCATCGGCGGCAAGACTTCGGGCGCGGAAGCGGCGCGCGGCATGGCATTGCGCATCTGGCCGAACAAAGAACGCCGCGCCGGCACGGGCGCGGCGGGTTCCGGACGTCGTTCGGAAGGTCCCGCGACGGGTTTGTCGTCCGCGGCCAGGCGCTCCAGGCGCGCGCGCAGCCAGGCGAGCGCGGCCGCCAGGTATCGCTCGTTGGCCTTCAACCAGTCCTCGAAGTCGCTCATGACACCCTCACTTGCTGTCCGGGATCGAAGACCGGCACCGGCGGCGTGCCGTCGAGCATGAAGGGAATGCTGTCCACGCCGTCGACGCGCAGACGGACCAGGTACAGGCCGGGGTCCGCCGCCGGCACCTCGAAACTGATCGTGGTCGGCGTTTCCCTGAAAGTCGGCGATGCCGGGTCCGGATTGACCAGCGTCTTGGGCGCGATCTGCCGGTTGCCGAACAGGATCAGCACGCGTTGCCCTTCGCGCACGCGGGGCGCGCAGGTGAGCGTGACCGTATCGCCCGGACTCACGCTGGCCGCCGTGCTGTTCGGCGTCACCGCGACGATCGGCGCGAGCGCGAACGCGGTTTCGTTGCTGGCGACGAGCGGCGCATCGGCGCGTCTGGTCAGCAAGCACACCGTATAGAAGCCCGGCGCCCAGCGTCCGAAGGCGTCCGGGTCTTGCGGCAGCGTCCGCAAGCGCACCGCGATCTCGCCCGGCGCCGCGCCCGGCTGCGGCGGGATCTCCTCCACCGGCGGCGCCGGCCGGCCCGGGTTCGGCGGCATCAGGCCGGTGAAGCGCACGCTTGTGTCGGCAAGCCGCAGATGGTCGCCCGCGATCGCGATCTCCTCGTCCAGGCGCGCGGCCGGTTGCGGGCGCGGCGGGCGAATTTCGCGCACCACAGGGGCCGCCGACGCCAGGGCATCGACGCCGCGGTCCCCCTGGCCTCGGCGCAGCACCGGCAGCGGCGCGCGCGCCGCTTGCCGGCTGTCGATCAGGATGACGGCCGCCTCGTACGTGGCCGATACGCGGTAATGGGTCTGGAAGATCGTCCACAGCTTGGACATCTCTTCGATCGACATCGGCACCGGCGTGATGCGCACGCGCTCGATCTGGTCCGCCAGGTCGTTGTCGGCGAGCGCGCCGCGAATCTCGTCCCGTCCCAGCAGCGGATGATCGTGCAGCACGCTCATCGCGCCGCCCAGCACGCGATGGCTGAGCGCGTCGCTGTCGGTGTCGGTGCGCCCGTAGGCCGTCACGAGATAGCGCAGATTGAGCGCGAGCGGCGGACGGCCGTCCTCTCCGGGCCGCGTCTGGCGCGGCAGGCCCGTGTTGCTCCACGCGCCGTTGACCACGGTCTGGTAAAGGAAGAGATTGAGCGAGGCGCCGTTGACGCTCTTGCGCGCCACGTCGGGCGTGCGGGTGGTGACTTCGACATCCACCAGTTCGCTGTCGAGCGCCGGTATGCCGCTGAGCAGCAGGTTGCGCAAGGCATTGGTGGTGGCGGCGATGGCCAGCGAGTTGCTCATGGCGTCCCCCGCCGGTTGCGCCGCTCGAGGTATTCGTCGAGGCTCATCGGTTGCGGGGCGCTGCGCGTGCGCATCGGCGCCGATACGGGGGGCGTCGCGACGGCGCGCACCTCGACGCGGCCGATGGTGATGTGGACGCTGGCGGCCGGCCGCGGCGCCGCTATCTCGCGGCGCGGCGCCGCATTCGATTTCGGTGCCGCGGCCGGCGCCGCCATGGCAGGCCGAAGATCGCCGCGCGCGCCGGCGCGGTGCTGCGCGGCCGGATTGCCGTCGCTTGCGGCAGCGCCCGTTTGGTCTGTCCGCATCTCATCGGCATGCGCGTTCCTGGTCATGACGACGGCTTGCAAGACGCCGGCATGGCGGCGCTCCGCGTTCGCGGCGCGGGCCACGGCTTTTGTCGCCTTGCGCGGCGGAGCCTCCGTAGCGGCCAGCGCCGGCGCCGGAACTCGCGTTTCGTCTTCGTCCGGCGGCATGGGCGCCGCGGTTTCGGATGTCGCGGCGCGCACGGTTGGTACGGCCGTTCCCGGTTGCACTGCAAGAGGCCGGCGCATGGCGGCTCCCCTCTCGGGCACGCCGGCGAATGGGGGCGGCGCGGCGGCGGTCTCCGGTTCGTACGCCGCGCGTACGGGGCCGTCCTCGCGCGCGGCAGCCGCTTCCGGCGGCGGCGCATGGCCGCGATGCGGCGCCATCTCCGAAGCCGGCGGCGCGGCCGATCGCCAGTATCCGTCGGTTGGCGGCCCGGCGGCCGAAGCGGTGAATGTTGCGCTTGCCGGCGCGTGGCGTGCGCCGTCGTCCGTTCGCCGCTCGATGTCCGCCGTCTCGATCGGATCGGTCTCGTCCGGCGCCGCCAGCGTCGCGCCGCGCGCATCCGGCTCGAAACGCGACGGCAAGCGCGGCACGATGGCGCGGGCGTCCGGCGCGCCGCGTTCGCGCCGCAGCAGCAGATGCAGGAAGCCGTTCATGAGCTTGCCAGCTCCAGGTAAAGCCGGCGCCGATGCGCGCTCATCGCGAGAATGTCGGCCTCGCGCCAGCCGTAGGCGCGCGCCAGCGTATGCACGTCGCGCAAGGTCCGCAGCACCCATGCATGGACTTCGGTCCACAGGAAGGCCGCGATGTCGAACAGGCTGTTCCAGGCATGCCCGCACGCCGGACAGGTCAAGGACAGCTCGGTGCATGCCTGCGGATCGGCTTCGTGCATCGCATGCGACAGCGCGGCGGCGGCGTCGGCGGGCAGGGCGTCCGCGGCCGTCGCGACGCCGTCGATGCGAGCGGAGACCACGCAGCGCCGCAGCAGGAAGCGCTGCGCCTGGTCGTCGTCGCAGGCATCCGGAATGGCGAGCAGATCGGCGCTGGTGGGAACGCGATAGGCGATCTCGGTATCGCCGCTTCGCAGGTGATGGACCGGTTCGCTCGATTCATCCTCCGCCCCCGTGCACAGGTCGCCGATGCGGAACGCGGCATCGAGCCGTTCGCCGCAGGCCGGGCATTGCGCGACCGCCGCGACGGCGTCGCCGAACACGGCTTGGCGCAGGCGCAGCAGGCGCGCGTCGCGCGCTCCGATCGACAGCGCGGCGAGCTGCTCGGGGTCTTCGGCCGACACCGCCGCCAGCAGCGCGAGCGATCGCCGCGTCGGCGAAAGATCGAGTCCGCGCTCCCACGCCCGCAGGAGCGCCGCAGCGGTCGGTCCGGCCATGATGCGTCAACCGGCGAGGCCCGTGAAGGTCGGCTCGGACGGCTCCGGCACTTCGACGTCGCGTATCCAGCCTTCGTTCTCGAGCTTGATGTGCTGGATCGCGATGGCGTTGGCATTGGCATCGAGGTCGGGCAGCGCCTGGTATTCCGATACCCAGCAGCGGAACAGCTTGTAGGCGAGCGCGAGCTGGCCTGCCTCGTTATAGACCTCGATGATGATGTCCTTGCGAAAATCCTTGAGCGACGCTTCGGCGCCGAGGCCGGCGCCGAAATTCCATGTCTTGTTCGCCCATTTCTCGAGTTCGGGGTCGTGCGACACGCCGCATTCGATGGTCACCGCTTCGTACTCCGTGCGGCCCGGCATTTTCCTGCTCGACGATGGATCGCCGCCCTCGCGGTGCTTGATCACTTCGGTGGTGCGCTTGAGTCCGCCGACCTTGCTGACCCCGGCCACGTAGCGGCCGTCCCATTTGACGCGGAATTTGAAGTTCTTGTAAGGATCGAAGCGCTGCGCATTGACGCTGAACTGTGCCATGGCGTGTTCTCCTCATTCCTCATACCTGGATCTGCCCGGCGATCTGCTGGACCTTGATGATCACGAATTCGGCGGGCTTGAGCGGCGCGAAGCCGACCACGATGTTGACGATGCCGAGGTTGATGTCGTTTTGCGTCGTCGTTTCCTTGTCGCATTTGACGAAGTAGGCTTCCTGCGGCGTCTTGCCCTGGAACGCGCCCTGGCGGAACAGGTTGTGCATGAAGGCGCCCAGGTTGAGCCGCAGCTGCGCCCACAGCGGTTCGTCGTTCGGTTCGAATACCGCCCACTGCGTGCCGCGATACAGGCTCTCCTCGATGTAGAGAGCCGTGCGGCGCACCGGAATGTATTTCCACTCCGACGCCACCCGGTCGTCGCCTTGCCGCGTGCGCGCGCCCCACACGATGCGGCCGGCGCCCGGCATGACGCGCAGGCAGTTGATGCCGAGCGGATTGAGTTCGCCGTTTTCCGCGTCGTTGAGCGCCACGCTCAATTGCGGCACGCCGACCAGCGTCGCATCGAGCCCGGCGGGCGCCTTCCACACGCCGCGCGTCGTATCGGTGCGCGCGAAGATGCCGGCGACGGCGCCGCAGGGCGCGAAGTTCTCCAGCTGGCCGTCATGCAGCGGGTTGGGTTGCCGCAGGCGCGGAAAGAACAGCGCCGCGTTCTTGCTGTCGGTGCCGATCGAGGCGACGCCGTTCTTCGCGCGGTCCTTGTCGTCCCACGAGGTCGGCGGATCGACCAGCAGCATGGCGCGCCGCTGTTCGCAATAGGCGGCCGCCGCGCCGATCAGCGTAGCGTAGTCGACGTTGCCGTCTTCCAGGTAAGGGGGAATGCAGAGTATGTTGAACAGGTCCGCCTTGCGCAGCGCGTACAGGCCTTCCTTTCTATCCTGCTTGCCGGGGCCGGTGAAATCGTTCACATCGAGGAAGACGCCGTCGGAAGCTTTGTCGGCATCCGCCACCTTGGCATTGGTGGCGACCGTGTTGTCGGCCCACACATCGGTTTCCAATAGGGTCGGATCGGGAGCGGGATGGGGAGCGGGCCGCGTTGCAGGCAGGGCGCCGGTCATCTTCACCAGCCGCGATTCGTTCTCCAGCACCTTGTCGACCTGGCGCGGATGTCCCGGCCTGACCGATACATTGCGGAATATTTCGATCTGCCCGGTCGAGCCGTCGCGCACCGACAGGTTGAACAGGTTGGCGGCGTCGGCGCCGACGACGTCGTGGTCGATGCGGGCCCGCAATTGATTTCCCCACGCGCCTTCGTATTTCGCTTCGAGCGCGATGCCGCTGGCGTTGAGCGTCGCCTTGCTGATCGGCGCGATCGCGGCCGCCGTCGCATCCGCCGCCGCCTTGACGTCCGCCACCGAGGCGCCGGTAACATCGGCGGCCGCCTTGGCGGCGGCGGCGACCGCCTGGGCGGCGCTCCTCTCGGGTTCGGTCGTGTAGGTGTCAGCCTTGGTCTTTGCCGCTGCCGCCGCCGCGGCGGCGTCATTGCCGGCGGCGGCGTCGGCGGTATCCTTCGCCGCCTGCGCCGCCTTGTCGCGATCGGCTCTCGAGGCGAATTTCGGATGATAGAGGCGCACGATGATCGCCTGGCTGCCGCCGTTCAGATAGAAATCGCGCACCGCATAGCCGAGACTGCTGTCCGACCACAAGCCGCCGAAGATGCGCTCGAAATCGCCGTAGCTGTTGATCGTGACGGGGTCATCGGTCGGCCCGCGCAAGGCGCGTCCGAGGAACGCCGTGATCGACGTCGCGACGCCGGTAATGGTGCGTACGCCGCTGGGAATTTCTTCGATGTATACGCCTGGATACGTTACTGTGACCGGCATGGCAGTCTCCTTGATGTGCGGCATGCGCTCGCGGCCGGACGGCGTTCGCGGCAACGCATGTCGAGGCGTGCCGGTTGCCTTGGCGGGCAATTCCTTTCGGCGGCGAAACGGCGCTCTGGCGAGCGAGTGCCGGTTCGCCCATTAGAGCTCACTCGCCGCGTGGACGATTGAGATTCCTCAGCCGTTCAATCGATCCGGGACACGCGCCGGGCAGCCGGCAAGGCGATGAAGAAGCGAAAGGGAAAATCGAGATGGAAACGTGCAATGAAAGCGGGCAACGCAAGCGCAGGTACGTTGCCGGCCGCCATTGAGTGCCGGAAGTAACTAGAAACTAGAACTCATTTCCTAATTAGGCGACCCGTCTATCTATGAAATGAGTTCTAGATAGAAGGAAAGCGCGGCGGCCTTCCCGCGCTTCATCGATGGTAGCGCGGCGCCTTGAGCGTACCGGACACCCCGGCATAGCCGCGCGCATGGCGCGAGGGCGTCCTCACCTCGACCATGAGGCGGCCATTGAGATTGTCGTCGGCGTCGATGTCGGCGTGGCCGCTTGCCGCCAGCAGGCCGGCGTTCAGGCGCATGTTGCGCAGCTGGAGCCTGCCCCGTTCATAGAGGAAGCCGGCGTCGATTGCCGAGAACGCGGATTTGCCGCCGCCGATCGTGCCGCGCACCAGGCTCGCGAGATTCACGCCGAGCAGCGCGCCGTTGTTGACGACGATGTCGCCGCTGGCGCGCGCCCCGGCGAACAATTGGCGCGCCGTGGCGGCTTCCATCGCGAATTCCGCGTCGCCCTCCAGCTTGCCGCCTTCGAGCAGGCGCGGCGCGAGTTTCGAGGTGTCGACCTGGCGCGCCTTCAGGTTTCCCTCCAAGCGCCAGCCGCCATCCCATGTCAATGCCGCGCTGCCATCGAGGAAACCGTCGAACAGCCGGGCGCTGAACGAGTTCAAGGTCATGCCGTCGCGGGTGACATTGCCGGAGGCGCGGAATTTCTGGAGTTTCGGGGCGGAGCCGAAGGGGGGCGCGAAGGCGTCGGCGACGATCTCGATGCGTACGGCGCCGCCCTCGGACTGCAGATCGATATGCCATTGCTTGTCCGGCGTGTCGAGCGTCATTTTCCGCCAGTTGCCGTCCTTGCCGGCCTCCGCCTTGATGTCGAAGGCCGGCAAGTCGATGTTTTCCGACGCCAGCCGGGCGTCGCTGGCGCTGATTTCCTCGAACCGCAGGTCGCCGCGCGGCAGCTTGCCGAACGCGAGCCAGCCCAGGCCTTCTTCCGTGATCCGCGGCGAGACCAGCGCGACCGAGGCGTAGCTTGGCCGGCCGCCGAACCAGCTGCCCAGGCCGGCGAGCGCATCGATGCGGGCCGCCTTGATCTGGCCCTGCGCGCCGATGCTCACGTTCTCGAGCCGCCAATGCGGCTGCGGCCACAATGCCAGGTGTACCTTGCCGACCTTGACCGGTTGCCGGAATTGCGCCGCGGCCGCCTTTTCGAATTGCGCCGCCTTGTCGTCGTACGACATGGTCAGCGCCGCCACGGCAGCCATGGCGGCGGCGACCGATAGCGCGATCGCGACCGGCTTGCCCCATTTCACCGGCTTCCTCGGCGGCCGCTCCGGTTTCCAATCGGGCGTGATCGGTGCGAGTTCCTCGGCGGCGACGCTGGCCTCCTCCTCGTCACGGCGCGCCGCTTCCAGGGCAAGCGCCTCGGCTTCGCGTGCGGCCGCCAGCTCCAGGTCGCGCTGGATGCGCTCCTCGGCTTCCTGGCGCACCTTTTCCCTGTCCCTTTCCCGCGCTTCGCGTTCGGCCTTCTTGCGCGCCTCGCGCCGGACTTTCTCTTCCGCCTTGTGCCGCGCGCGCTCCTCGGCTTCCAGCTTCGCCTGCGCTTTGGCCGCCAGTCGCGCCCTTTCCTTTTCTTCCTGCCGCGCCTGTTCTTCCGCCTCCTGGCGCTCGCGCTCGGCATGCTCCGCCCGGACGCTCGCTTCTTCCTCGGCCGCGCGCTTCGCCTCTTCTTCCGCTTCGCGGCGCGCGACTTCTTCCGCCAGCTGGCGGGCATGTTCCTCGGCTTCCCTGAGCGCCAGCAATTCGGCCTCGCGCCGCTCCGCTTCCCGCCGCGCGCGTTCCTCGGCTTCCCGTCGAGCCGCCTCTTCGGCCAGCCGGCGCGCCTGCTCTTCGGCTTGCCTGCGCGCTTCCGACTCGGCTTCGCGCCGCTCTTGTTCCTCCGCCTCGCGGCGCATGCGTTCTTCGTCTTCCCGTCGAGCCTGTTCCTCGGCTTCGAGCCGGCGCTTCTCTTCGGCTTCCTTGCGGGCTTGCTCTTCGAGATCGTGCTTGTACTTCTCGAGCGCGTCGTGTCGAATCTTGGCGACCGCCGCCTTCAGGCGTTCCTTTTCTTCCTCTTCTTTCCGCGCTTGTTCTTCCGCTGCGCGCCGTGCGCGTTCCTCGGCTTCCCGGCGCGCAGCTTCTTCCTTCTGCCGGCGCGCGCGCGCTTCCGCTTCCTTTTTCGCTTGTTCCGCGGCGGCGCGTCGCGCCTGTTCCTCGGCGGCTTTTTTCGCCTTCTGCTCGGCGATGCGCCGCGCTTCGGCTTCTAGCTTCGCTTTTTTCTCGGCCTCTCTTTTCGCACGCGCTTGCGCTTCCCGCCGCTTGCGCTCTTCCGCCGTCCGCGCGGCTTGCTCGACCGCTTGTTTTTGCGCCAGCCGTTCGGCCTCTATCCGGGCGTAGGCATCGGCGACGGCCTTACGAACGGACTCTTCCTTGGACAGGGATTGCTGCGGAGCGGCCGCGCCGACGTCCGGCTCGGCATCCTGGGTTGCGGGGGCGACGCTGTCGCCGGGTTGGGCCTGCATCTCGCGCAGGAAGGCGCCCATCGTGACGACCGTCAGCGCATCCTGCTGACCGGTGCTCGCGGTGAAATCCAGTTCGAGATCGGCGTCCTCGGGGGCGGCCGTCGTTCCGAAGGCGCGGATATAGTCCTCTTCGGAAAGCTTGGCCAGGGACTCCTGGAGCTTGGCCCCGGGCAAGCCGAGCTTGCCCGCCAATTCTTCCACGGAGGATTTGCCGTCGATTTCCTTCAGCAGGTTGCGCAGGTCCCGCGACAGGGTCTTCGTCTTTCCGACCGCTTCGCCCAGGCCCTTCGCAGTTTTAGTAAAGATGGTCTTGGTATCCATACCGTCTCACCGATGACGCGGCGAGTCGCCCCTGCCGTTGCCGTGATGGCAATGTGAATCCGGCCTTTTATTGTAGACGTGCCGCCAGGAAAATCGAGGGCGGCATGGATACTGTTACGCTCTGTTACTTATTGAAGATGGAGAAGACCCGGCGGCGTTGCGGGGCCGAGACAGGCGTTGCGCGAATGCCGCGCGCCGGAGTCGGATCGCCGGGGTTTAGCGCAGGGTCTTCCAGTCGCCGGCATGGGCGCCGGTTTCCTGGCTCGCATGGGAAGCGGGAGTCTTGTGCAGGAGTTTTCGCAATTTCGCAATGGCGACGGACAATAGCGCAACGCCGGCCGTTAGCAGCAGCACAACGCCGGCCAGCATGAGCACGAACACGAACAGCGCGATGCCGGCCGCGGCAAGTCCGGCCAGCTTGAGTTTCCAATGTCGGCCGAGCATGGCTTTCATGCGGTCGACGCGGGGACGGCTGGCGCCGGGCGCCGGTTCGTCGACCACTTCCCATTCAACGTGTTCAGACATGTCGCATTCCTTTACCAGAAAGCATATGGAGCTAGGCATGATAGGCGGATTGCCATTCAGGATAAATCGAATTAAACGAGTAAATTTCTTCGTAAAAAACGAAATATGAACGGAGCACCGCCTTGATCGCCGCCTTCCTGTCCTTCGTGTTTTTTGCCGTCCTGCTGATGGCGGTGCTTGCGCATCGGCTTCCGCCTATCGTGGCCGGCTGGTATGCCATCGCCAGCATGGCGACGTTCGCCGTCTATGCCGCCGACAAGTCGGCAGCCCGCCGGAGCCGGCCCAGGATATCCGAACGCATGCTTCATGCCTGGAGCCTGGCCGGCGGCTGGCCGGGCGCGGCGATCGCGCAGTCGATGCTGCGGCACAAGTCGCGCAAGATATCGTTTCTCGCCGCGTTCTGGGCGACGGCCGTGCTCAATTGCGGCGCCCTGGTTTCCCTGCTCTTCCTGTTCCTGTCTTAACAGGCCGTTGAAAAGCGACTGCGCGGATCGGTCTCGAGGTCTGCTGTGCTCTGCGTACGCGTGCACTCCTCGATCTCGACCCGCTCGCTATGTTTTTCAACAGCCTGTTAACACCGATGGCATCGATGCCGAAAGGCGTGGCGCTCGCATTACTCCCATGGATATGGTGTTGCCCCGCATGTCGTTTCTTGTCAGACTCGTTAGCCGTGCACCCATCGCGCCGCAATCAAGCCGGACCCATCCGGGGGGAAACATGAAAATTCTTGGTACTGCCCTAGCCGCCTCGCTCTCGATCGCCGTATGCCAGACGGCAATCGCGCAAACCTCGATCGAATCGTTTTCGCCGCAAGGCACGATCAAGGGGGTGCGCCAGGCGCAGGCGCGTTTCTCGGGGCAGATGGCGCCGTTCGGCGATCTGCGTCTGTCCGATCCGTTCGTCGTCAATTGTCCCGAAGCCGGCGCCGGGCGCTGGATCGACGGCCGGAACTGGAGCTACGACTTCGAACGCGATCTTCCCGCCGGCGTCGTATGCGAGTTCACGCTCAAGGAAGGCGTGAAGGACCTGGCCGGCAAGCCGCTCGGCGGCGAGCGCCGGTTCGCGTTCTCCACCGGCGGCCCGGCGATCGTCCAATCGCTGCCGTCGGAAGGCCAGTGGTCGCAGATCGACGAAAACCAGGTTTTCATTCTCGGTCTCGACGCGCCGGCGCGGCCGGAAACGATCGAGAGCAATGCCTATTGCCGCGCCGAAGGCATCAATGAAAAGATCGGTGTCCGCATCGTGACGGGCAAGCAGCGGGACGACATCGTCGCCTTGCGCAAGGATTTCATCGATCGTTACCTGCATGTCTATTTCAAGGCGCGCGGCGCCGTCTGGAAGACGACGCTCAAGCCGGGCAGCCGCCGGCTCGACAAGCTGCCGCTCGTGGTCCTGCAATGCAAGCAGAGCTTGCCGGCGGACGCCCAGGTGAGCCTCGTGTGGGGCGCGGGTATCCTGAGCGAGAGCGGCGTCGCCACCGCCGACGAGCAGGCGCTCGCCTTCAAGACCCGGCCCGATTTTTCCGCCAGATTCACCTGCACGCGTCTCAATGCGCAAGCGCAATGCATTCCCTTCCTGCCGATGACGCTCGAGTTTTCCGCGCCGGTGCGTGCAAAGGACGCGCTGGCGGTCGCGCTTCAGGGCGCCGACGGCAAGCGCTATCGTCCTTCGTTCGGCAAGGATGCCGGAAGGAGCGAGTATGTGACGTACGTGGAATTCAAGGGACCGTTTCCGGAGCGGGCGGCGTTCTCGCTGATCATGCCGGACCAGCTCAAGGACGATGCCGGCCGCATGCTCATCAACCGGGACCGTTTCCCGATGACGGTGAGGACCGACGACCAGCCGCCGCTGGTCAAGTTCCCGGCACGCTTCGGCATCATCGAGGCGAACGGCGACCGCCTGCTGCCGGTCACGGTGCGCAACGTCGAACCGGCGTTGGCCGGCAGACTCGCGAGCATCAAGGGCGCGGTGCTGCAGGTCGGGAAAGACGATGACGCGCAGATCATCGAATGGATGAAACGCATGAACGGCGACCGCCAAGACTGGTCCATCGGCGACACCGTGGAAGAACACCTCAAGAAATCCGTCTTTGCGGCCGCCAAGGAACCCGGGAAGGCGTTCACGCTGCCCAAGCCGAACGGCAGGCGCGCGTTCGAGGTGATCGGGATTCCGTTGAGGAAGCCGGGATTCCACGTGGTCGAACTCGAGAGCCCGAAGCTCGGCGCGGCGATCACCGAGAGCGGCGGCACGGCCTATGTCCAGAGCGCCGCGCTGGTCACCAATCTTGCCGCGCATTTCAAGCATGGCGCCGAGTCTTCGCTGGTCTGGGTGACTTCCCTCGACAAGGGGCAGCCGGTGCCGGGCGCCAAGGTCGCGGTGCGCGCCTGCGACGGCAAGCTGCTGTGGCAAGGCGGCACCGACAAGTCGGGCATCGCGCGCATCGCGCAAGCCTTGCCGGAGGTGCGCTGCGGCTACAACCAGCATTATTTCATCAGCGCGCGCAGCGGCGGCGACATGACCTTCACGCTCTCGGATTGGAACCGCGGCATCGAGGCATGGCGCTTCGATGTGCCGAGCCAGGGTTTCGATGCCGACAACATCATGATCGATACCGTGTTCGATCGCACTTTGCTGCGCGCCGGCGAGACCGTGCACATGAAGCATTTCCTGCGCAGGCACACGCTGGACGGCATACGCTTCGTCGATCCCGACGCGGCCATGGATGGGAAGGGCGGCAAGGAGAAGCGCGCGGGACGCGGCGGCGGCCCGGCCGGCGGTCCGCACAAGCTGGTCGTGACGCACGTGGGTACGAACCAGCAATATGAAATCCCGCTGACCTGGTCCGCCAACGGCACCGCCGCGACTACCTGGAAGATTCCGGCCGACGCCAAGCAGGGCATGTATGCGCTCGGCATCGGCAACCACCAGGCCGGTTCCTTTCGCGTCGAGTCATTCCGCGTGCCGACCATGAAGGCGCTGCTGCTGGGACCGAAGGCGCCGCTGATCCAGGCTTCCCGGTTCGACCTGGATATCCAGCTCAATTATTTCGCCGGCGGCGCGGCGTCGAATGCGCCGGTCAAGCTGCGCACGGTGTCGCAAGACAAGGCCGTTTCCTTCGCCGACTACGCCGACTTCGTCTTCGCCAACGGCGACGTGAAGGAAGGGATGATCAAGGAAGCGCCCGGTTTCGACGACGATCCCGGCGCCTGGTCGGACGAGGCGCGCGACATGGACGGCGGGGAGGGCGGCCGGTCCGGCACCGCGGCGCCGGCACGGACCCAGGCGCTGCAGCTCGACGGCAACGGCGCGGCGCGCGTCGCGGTCGACCGCTTGCCGCAGGCCCAGGTGCCGCTCGACATGCTGGCCGAACTCGAATACCGGGATGCGAACGGCGAGACGCTGGCGGTGTCGACCCGCGTGGCGCTGTGGCCGTCGCGTCATATCGTCGGGCTCAAGCCGGACGGCTGGGCCGTCAGCAAGGATGCCTTCAAATTCCAGACCCTGGTTCTTGGGATCGACGGCAAGCCGATCGCCAATGCCGCGGTCGCGGTCGATTTCTTCCAACGCTTGACCTATTCGCATCGCCGCCGGTTGATCGGCGGCTTCTATGCCTACGAGAACAGCAGCGAGGTCAAACGCCTCGGCCAGGCATGCGAAGGCAAGACCGACGACCAGGGCTTGCTGTTCTGCACCGTCAAGGCGCCGGCCGCCGGCAATCTGATCTTGCGCGCCAAGTCGGCCGACGCCGAAGGTCGCGTCGCCTATGCCAATCGCGAAGTGTGGGTCGCCGGCGACGAGGATTGGTGGTTCAACGCCAGCGACAACGACCGCATCGATCTGATCCCGGAACGCAAGCATTACGAACCGGGGCAGGAGGCGGTGTTCCAGGTGCGCATGCCGTTCCGCGAAGCGACCGCTCTCGTCACGGTCGAGCGCGAAGGCATCGTCGATGCTTATGTCAAGCGCCTCTCAGGCAAGAAGCCGGCGTTCTCGGTCCCGATCAAGGGAAGCCATGCGCCGAACGTCTATGTGTCGGCCTTCGTCGTGCGCGGTCGCGTCCAGGGGATCCGCCCGACCGCGCTGGTCGATCTCGGCAAGCCGGCTTACAAGATGGGCCTGGCGCGGATCCGGGTCGGCTGGCGGGCGCACGAGCTGAAGGTGGCGCTCGCGTCCGACCGGCAAACCTACAAGACGCGCGAGAAGGCCAAGGTGCATGTCAAGGTCACGCGCTCCGACGGCAGCGCGCCGCCGGCCAATGCCGAGGTCGCGCTGGCGGCGGTCGATGTGGGATTGCTCGAACTGATGCCGAACGACAGCTGGAACCTGCTCGAGGCGATGATGCAGGAGCGGGCGCTGCAGGTGGAGACTTCGACCGCGCAGATGCAAGTGGTCGGCAAACGCCACTTCGGCCGCAAGGCGGTGCCGCATGGCGGCGGCGGCGGCAAGAGCGCCGGGCGCGAACTGTTCGAGACCTTGCTGTTCTGGAAGGCGCGCGTCGCGCTCGACGCCAACGGCGAAGCGGACGTCGAAGTGCCGCTCAACGATGCGCTGACATCCTTTCGCATCGTCGCGATCGCCAATGCCGACGCCGACCTGTTCGGCACCGGCAAGACCGACATCCGCACGACGCAAAACCTGATGCTGATGTCCGGCTTGCCGAGCCTGGCGCGCGAAGACGACACGTTCCGCGCCGGCTTCACCTTGCGCAACGCTTCGGATGCGAAGCTCGAGGTCGAGGTCGAAGCGACGGTCGGCGACGGCAGCGGCGGCAAGGCGGCTCTCGTCAAGCTGGCCCGGCAAAGCGTCGCCGTCGAACCGGGCCGGGCCAGGGACGTGAGCTGGGAATTCCGCGTACCGCCGGGCTTGCAGGCCTTGCAATGGGAGGTCTCGGCGCGCTCGAAGGACGGCGCCGAAGGCGACCGCCTGCGGATCCGGCAAAAGGTCGTGCCCGCCGTGCCGGTGCGCACCTTGCAGGCCACGCTGGCGCAGCTGGAGCGTCCGCTCGACATGAGCGTGCAGCTGCCGGCCGGCGCCCTGCCCGGCCGCGGCGGCGTGCAAGCTTCGCTCGCGCCGCGCCTAGGCGACGAATTGCCGGGCGTGCGCGAATACATGAGCGACTATCCCTATACCTGTTACGAACAAGAGCTGTCGAAGGCGATCGCCCTGCGCGACGAAGCGAAATGGCGCGCGCAGATGAATGCCCTGCCGTCCTATCTGGACGGCGACGGACTCGTCAAGTATTTCCCGCTGATGCGGTACGGCAGCGACGTGCTGACGGCCTATGTGCTGTCGATCGCCGACGAAGCGGGCTACGAGATCCCGAAGGCCAGCCGCGAACGCATGCTCAAGGGGCTGACCGGTTTCGTGCAGGGGCGCGTGATCCGGCATTCGCAACTGCGCACGGCCGACGTCGCGATCCGCAAGATGGCGGCGCTGGAGGCGTTGTCGCGCCACGCCGCCGCGACGCCGGACTTGTTCGAATCGTTCGCGCTGGAACCGAATCTATGGCCGACGTCGGCCGTCATCGACTGGTACCTCGTGCTCAAGCGCATGCCGAACCTGCCGGAACGCGACGCGAAATTCGCGCAAGCCGAACAGATCCTGCGTTCGCGCCTGAACTTCCAAGGCACGACGATGGGTTTCTCGACCGAGCGCAAGGATGACTTGTGGTGGTTGATGATCTCGCCCGACGTCAACGCCAACCGTGTCCTGCTGGCGATGCTCGACAACCGCCATTGGCGCGAGGATATCGGCCGGCTGGCGCGCGGCGCGCTCGGCCGCCAGCACAAGGGCCGCTGGAACACGACGGTCGCCAATGCCTGGGGCGTGCTGGCGATCGAGAAGTTTTCCAAGCAATTCGAATCGGCGCCGGTCAGCGGCAGCACCGGCGCGACGCTGGACCGCAAGACCAAGACTTTCGATTGGGCGCGCAAGGCGGAGGGCGGCGCGCTGTTGCTGCCGTGGCCGGCGCAGCGCGGCGAATTGCGGGTCGAGCATAGCGGCGGCGGCAAGCCGTGGGTCACGGTGCGCAGCCTGGCCGCGATACCGCTCAAGTCCGCGCTGTCTTCCGGCTACAAGATCGCCAAGACGGTCACTCCGATCGAACGGAAAGCGCCGGAAGCCTGGTCGCGCGGCGACGTCTATCGCGTACGGCTCGACCTCGAGGCGCAATCCGACATGACCTGGGTGGTGGTCGACGATCCGATTCCCGCCGGCGCCAGCATTCTCGGCACCGGGCTCGGCCGCGATTCGCAAGTCCTGGCCGCGGGCGAGAAGCGCGAAGGCTGGGTCTGGCCGGCGTTCGAGGAGCGCCGCCACGACGCCTTCCGTTCCTATTTCGAGTTCGTGCCGAAGGGGAAGTGGTCGGTCGAATACACGGTGCGCCTCAACAATGCGGGCGAATTCGGATTGCCGCAGACGCGCGTCGAGGCGATGTACGCGCCGGAAATGTTCGGCGAGATTCCGAACCGGGCGGTCCATGTCCGTCCGTAACACGCTGCTCGTGTTTGGCCTGCTGCTGCCGCTGCCGGCGGCGGCCATGCCCTCGCCGGAACAGGTGCGGGCTGCGTACCGGCCGTCCGAGGCCGAGCTGCTCGACCGGCACGGCGAGCCCTTGCACAGCCTGCGCATCGACATGACGGTGCGGCGCCTGCCGTGGGTGAGGCTGTCCGACGTCTCGCCGGCCTTGACGGCGGCGGTCCTTCAGGCGGAAGACCGGCGTTTCTACCGGCATCGCGGAGCCGATTTGGAAGCGTTCGGCAAGGCAGCCTGGGACAACCTGTTCCGCAAGCGGCCGCGCGGCGCCAGCACGATCACGATGCAATTGGCGGCCCTGCTCGATCGCGAACTGCAGCCGCGCCAGGGTGCGCGCAGCCTCGGACAGAAGTGGGACCAGGTCCGGGCGGCGCGCGAACTCGAAGCCGGCTGGAGCAAGGAGCAGATTCTCGAAGCCTATTTGAACCTGGTGAGCTTCCGCGGCGAGCTGCAGGGCATCGGCGCCGCGTCGCAGGTCTTGCACGGCAAGGCGCCCTCCGGCCTCAACGATGTCGAATCGGTGATTCTCGCCAGCCTGATCCGCGCGCCGAATGCCGCGCCAGCGCTGGTCGCCCGGCGCGCATGCGGCCTGGCGGCCGAGCGCAAGCTCGCCGCGCCGTGCAGCGTGATCGCCGCGCTCGCCGAATCGACGCTGGCGCGGACCGCTTCCTACGAGGTTCCCGCCCTGGCCCCGAACGCGGCGCTGAAGCTGCTCAAGCGGCCGGCGGAGCGGATCGTGAGCACCCTCGACGGCGCGCTGCAACGCTTCGCGTCCGATAGCCTGCGCCAGCAATTGACCGCGCTGCGCGGCCGCAATGTCAACGACGGCGCGGTGGTGGTGCTCGACAACGCGAGCGGCGAGATCCTGGCCTATGTCGGCAATGCCGGCGACAGCAGCGTCGACGGCGCCGCGGCGTTGCGCCAGGCCGGTTCGACGCTCAAGCCCTTCCTCTATCAGCTCGCGATCGAGAAAAGACGCCTGACCGCCGCCTCGGTGCTCGACGACACGCCGATCGACATTTCCACCCCCGGCGGCCTCTATATTCCGCAGAACTACGACCGCGAATTCAAGGGCCTGGTCAGCGTGCGCGCCAGCCTGGCCGCATCGCTCAACGTGCCGGCGGTGCGCACCCTGGTCATGCTCGGCATGGAAACCTTCCACCACCGGCTGCGGGCGCTCGGCTTGAACAGCTTGACCGAGCCGGCCGACTACTACGGCTATTCGCTCGCGCTCGGTTCGGCCGAAGTGAGCCTGCTGGAATTGACCAATGCTTACCGCACGCTCGCCGGCGGCGGCGTCTGGACGCCGGTCAGCCTGCTGCCGCGCGCGGCGGCGGAACGGCGCCAGGTGCTCGATGCGCGCGCCGTCTTCATCGTAAGCGACATCTTGTCGGATCGCGCGGCGCGCAGCGCCACCTTCGGCTTGTCGAACGAATTGGCGACGCCCTACTGGGCGGCGGTCAAGACCGGGACCAGCAAGGACATGCGCGACAATTGGTGCATCGGCTATTCGGCGCGCTACACGGTCGGCGTGTGGGTGGGGAATTTCGACGGCCAGCCGATGTGGGACGTGTCGGGCGTGACGGGGGCGGCGCCGGTCTGGCGCGATATCATGGATTTCCTGCATCGGACCCAGCCGAGCCCGGCGCCGGCGGCGCCGCGCGGCGTGGTGGCGCGGCAGATCGACTATGTGCCCCGGATCGAGGCCGCGCGCCGCGAGTGGTTCCTGGCCGGTACCGAAAGCACGAGGATCGAACTCGTGCCGGAAGCTCTGCGCGCGCCGAAGATACGCTATCCGGGCGAGGGCGTCGTCATTGCGATCGATCCCGATATTCCGGAGCCGAATCAGCGCCTGTTCTTCCAGGCCCAAGGCGCGCGGGATCTCGTGTGGCGGCTCGATGGCGTCGTGCTCGGCGATGCGGGTTCCGATCATGCGTGGCGCCCGGTGCCGGGCGAACATCGCCTCGAATTGCTCGATCGGGATGGGAAGACGATCGACGCGGTCGGCTTTCAGGTGCGCGGTGCCGCGCAGGACTGATGCCTACAGCCGCGCGTCCTTCTTCAACTGCAGCACGGCCTTCAGCAATACGCCGAACGCCTTGACGTAGGGCGAGCCGTCGGCCAGCGCCGCCTCGGCTTGCGCGTATTCCTCCAAATTGATCAGCCGCGCCACCTTTTCCGCCTCCGCGTGGAAGGCGGCGTGGGCGTCGGCGCAGGGACGATAGCTCTTGATGAACACGAACTTGCGCTCGGCCTCGCCGTGCAGCCAGTTGCCGAGCGCGCAGGCTTCGACTTTTCCGAGAGCGCGCGCCTCGAGCTGGTGTTTCTGGGCGATCGCCTCCAGCAGCTTGGCTCTCAATTCGTAATCCTTCTTCACCGCTTCGTCGAGCGTCATGGCGGTCTCCCTGGCATCGTGGTTTGCGCTCCGCGCGGCCTAAATCCGGACTGAAGCCGTTCTAGCATGCGGGCAAACGAAGCCGGCCGTCAAGCCGGGGCGGCGCTTCAGTCTTGATTCCGCAACGCCAGCCGCGCCATGCGCATGGCGCCTTCGAAGGATTTGGCGGCGGCGATGAAGCGGCCGTTGTGGCAGAAGCCGGCGTCCGCGACCCCGGTGACCGCCGCCAGTTCGGCGCCCTGCAGGCCGGCCCAGGCGGCCGGCAAGTCCTTGCGCGCTTCGAAACCTTCGGCAGCGGCCGGCACGGTATGCAGCATATGGCGCTGCTCCAGCGCGCTGTAGCTGACCACGAACAGCACCTTCGGCATCTCGTTGCGCACCAGCGCGGTCCAGGGCAGCGCGCCGTTCTTCAGGAACAGCACGCGGCCTTCCTCGAAGCGTTCGCCCTGGCGCACCTGTTCCGCGGCCAGCATCGCGCCGACGCGGTACTTGACCTGGTTGACGAGGATGTCGCGCATGAATTCCATCGCGCGCCGGAATTGCGCCAGCCGCAGCGCTTCGCCGGCTTCGACGCCGCCCGCGCGTTCTTCGTCGAGCCAGGTGGGATTGAAGCCCGAGACGATGGCCGACAAGCCGTAGCCGCCCGGCGCATTGCGCGCGGCGCCGGTGTCCGACATGTCGAGGTATTGCACGATGTCGTTGTCGATCGCCCAGGCCATGTCCTGCGCATCCTTGGCGTCGAGCGCGCGGCCGGTATGCAGTTCGGCGGCGCGCGCGACGCAGCGTGCGCCGTATTCGCGCCACACCAGGCCCGCGCTCGCATAGACCACGCCGGATTGGCGCGCGCCCACAAAGCCTTTCTGATGATGATCGAAGCGGCCGTTGGACGGATCCCAGACGCCGCCGACATCGACGGCGAAATCGGCGGCGGCGATGCGCGCCGGATCGCGCGTGCGAACCAGTTCGCAGCCGGGAAAGACGAGGTCGAGCGCCATGACGGCCCAGACGTCGTCCGCATGGAATCTTCCGGAGTGGGTGGCGATGATCATGAGCGGATCGTCTCGCATTTCGGACGGATCGGCAAGGTTACGCCGCATCATCCTATCCTTCGGCCATCATTCCGGTTCCGGCGCTGCGCGATCGATGTCCGGCTTCCGATCCGTCGTTTCCTCGCGTTTCCGCTGTTTCATCGACTGCCGCATCGCTTCGGCGGCATCCGTTTCGCCGGTGCGCATGGCGTCGTCCTGCGCGGAGGGCTGGGGCATGCTGCCGACCCTGCGCGCGGCATCGGATTGCTGATCGAGATTCTGTTCCTCCGCGATGCCGAAGCGGCCGTCGTCGGATTGCCGCGCCGCCGATTGCGACAGCAAGGAATCCGATTGCGTCCCGCGCGTTCCTTGCCCGGACGGCGATCCGGCGGCCGGCTCGCCGCTCCAGCCCGGCCCTTCCGACGCGGCATGCGAAGCCGATTTCACCGGCTCGGACGGATCCTCGCCGCCGCTCCAGCCTTCCGAACCCGCCGCATAACCGGTTTCCGCCGCGGGCGTGCCGCCGCTCTGCAGGGCGGCGCCCATGCCGCGCGTTTCGCGCAGCATCGTGCTCGCTTCGGCGCCGTGCGTTTCGACATACGCCTTGAATCGCTCCAGGTCTTCGCGTATCCGCTCGGCCACGGCCTGGTCGGCATTGCCGTCCTGCGCCGGAATCCATTGCAGCGGATCGCATTCCATCGTCATCGTCATGCGCGACCGGCTCGGGCCGATCGATTGCAGCTCGATTCTTTCGGCGTCGATCGGCCCGCCGCTGTTGCGCCACGCCACGCAGCGGTCGGGACTTTGCTCGATGATTTCCGCGTCCCATTCCAGGGTCTGGTAAGACACGTTCGCCGCCCAATGCAGATGCGTATCGTCGATACGGCGCACCGTATCCACTTCCTGCATGAAATGCGGATACTCTTCGAAGCGCAGGAGCTGTTGATAAGCCGCATGCACGGGCACGCCGAGGTCGATCGATTGCTGAATCCTTGCCATGATGAATCTCCTTGTCTGTGTCGAGTGATGCCCAATAGACGTGAAGAGAGGGCTTTCTCTTGAGAGCAAAAAGCGGCAACACAAGTTGCGAACAAGCGAGGGAATCGGGTGCCTTTCCCGGGGAACAGGGATAGACTTGAGTCTTCCGTTCCGCAATACGCTTTCCTATCGTGCCGAAAATCCTCTGGGTGCTGCTGCCGCTGACGGTCTATGCGCTCTACGTTGCCGTGGCGACTTGGCGCGGACGCGCACCGTCGCGCTTCTCGCTCAATGTGCAAAGCAGCCTGTTCCTGGTTGCCTATCTGCTGACCACGGCGGGCCTCGGAATTTTCTGGGTCGCCAATCAGCAATTGCCGGTGTTCGACTGGCACTATCTGTTCGGTTACGCGACGCTGCTGCTGGTGACCGTGCACTTGATCTTCAATCTGCCGGTCGTGTTGCGCTGGTTCAAGCGTACTCCCGCGCAGCGGCCGGTCCCCGATGCGCGCGGCGGCATGCTGACGATCGGCAAGGTCGCTGCGCTGCTTGGCGCATTGGGCCTGGCCTTCTATTTCGGGACTCGCCAGGGCACGAATGAACCGCCGTTGCGCTGGGTGCAAGCCGGAGGGGAAACCGGCCGGGACGGCGGCCGGCAGACGGATGCCATCGACGCGATCGCCGCTTACCACGAGTTTTCCTCCGAATCGCAGAGCAGCGTGTTCAAGCGCGCGCCCGGGGTCGATTGGGGAACGCCGCCGTCCGATTTCAAGACCTATCCGGACGCGCCGCATATCGCCCTGGCGCGCGGACCGGCGGCGGAGCGCGGATTGAGCGACGCCCTGCGCGCTCCGGCGCCGCGCATGCAGCGCCTGCGACTGGCCGAACTCGGAGAGATGCTCTATCTCGCGTCCGGCGTCACCGGACCCCGCGGCAGCAACAAGCGCGCCGCGCCTTCCTCCGGCGCCCTGTTCCCGAGCGAACTGTACGTGGCGGCGCGCGCGGTCGAAGGCTTGGCGCCCGGGATGTATCACTACGACCCGGAGCACGACCGCCTCGATGCGCTGGGCCCGCTGCCGCCGGACTTCGGCGCGCCGCAAGCCGCGGATGCCGATGCGGCCATCATCCTGTCCGCCATTTTCCGCCGCACCGGGTACAAATACCGCGACCGCGCCTACCGCTACGCCGTCGCCGATGCCGGACACCTGCTGGAAAACCTGCGTATCGCCGGGCATCAGGTCGGCATGCAAGCCAGACTGGTGCCGCACTTCGACGAAGCCCTGGCCGCCCGGGCGATCGGCGTGGACGGCGTCGAGGAAGGCGTGCTGGCGATCATGGATGTGCGCGGCGCGGCGGCGCCGTCTTCCTACGGCGCTCCGGAAGCCGAACGCTATGTCATGCCGGCCGCGCCGGCCGACGACGCGATCGGCGTGACCGGCATGGTGCACCGGATGACATCGCTGCGGCTGGCGCCGGAAACGCAGGCGCGGCCCGATGCGGCAGGTACGATATCCGGAGCGGTATCCGGAGCGGCATCCGGGCCGATCGTCGCCCTGCCGCCGCCGGCCCCCAGCGCGGCCGGCGTCCACCGCACCATCACCCAGCGCCGCAGCCAGCGTCGCTTCCTCGCCGATCCGGTGCCGCTGGCCGCGCTATCGTCGATGCTGGCCGACATGGCCCTGCCGGCCCAGTTGTCGAGCGCGATCCGCATCAATCTCGTCGTCAATCGCGCCGAGGGCCTGGCGCCCGGCGTGTATCGCTATCTGCCGCGGCATGCCTTGCTGCGCGTGCGGGAGGGCGATTTCGCGCAAAGCGCGCGCTCGGCCGCGCTGGAACAGGACGTGATCGGCGACGCCGCCGTGGTGCTGGTGCTGTCCGCCGACCGCGAGCGCATGCTGGCGCCCGGCCCGCGCGGCTACCGGCACGGCTTCCTCGAAGCCGGCATGATCGGCGAGCGCTGGCTGCTCGGCGCCGTGGCCAGGGGCTTGGCCGCCTGCCCGGTCGGAGCGTTCTACGACGACGAGGCGGCGGCGCTGATCGGCGTCGATCCGCGGCGCGAGTGGGTGCTGCATTTCGCGGCGCTGGGGTGGTCGGCCGAGAAATAAGCAGACCAAGCGGTGGTCGCCGGGCCTCTCCGATGATGACTGCGCCCTACTTGCTCATTCGGCATCGCGTCCTTGCTGGCATAGGTCAGGGCGAAGCCGGGGCGCAGGACTTGCTCGAGAAATCCCTTGACCAGGGCCGGCATGTCTCCCAGCCAGAGCGGAAAGATCAGCACCATGTGCTCGCACCGGGGCACCGCTTCCTGGGCTTGCGCCAGCGCCGGCGGCAGCGTGCCCGCTTCCCATTCGCGCTGGCTGCGCAGCAGCGGAAAGTCGAGCGCGGCGATGTCGATCCGCCGCAAGCGGGGCGATATCGGCACCCGGCGCCAATCTCATGTCCGGATCCGGCGAGCCGTGCCGGACGCGTTCTTCCATACTGCCGCCATCCTCACAGCGGCAACAAGGAAACGATCATGCATGCAGCAAGCGAACCTGCCATCCTGTATTTCGGCACGCCCGTCGTCATCGTCGGCACCGTCAACGAGGACGGCACGTTCAATCTGGCGCCGATATCGTCGGTTTTCTGGCTCGGCTGGCGCTGCGTCATCGGCGTCGGCGCCGCGTCGCAGACGGCGCGCAACCTGCGCCGTACGCGCGAATGCGTGCTCAACCTGCCGTCGGAGAACGAGGTGGGCGCCGTCAACAAGCTGGCATTGACCACCGGCGCGAATCCGGTCCCGGAAAGAAAACATGCGCGCGGCTACCGTCACGTGAAAGACAAGTTCGGGATCGCCGGACTGACGCCGCTGGCCTCGGAAACCGTCGCTGCGCCGCGCGTGCTCGAATGCCCGGTGCAGCTGGAAGCCGCGGTCGAGGCGGTGCATGGCCTCGCCGAAGACGACGAGGCGCAGCGCGGCCGCCTCCTGATGTTCGAGACGCGCATCAAGCGCGCGCACCTGGAAGAATCGATCCTGGTCCCGGGACAGCCAAACCGCATCGATCCCGACAAGTGGCGGCCGCTCATCATGAGCTTCCAGAAGTTCTATGGACTCGCGGACCGTCAACTGCACGACTCGCGGCTGTCGAGCATTCCGGAAGAGTGGTACCGCAGCATCGACGTCGATCGCGCCCGTCGCGAAGCCGCGCGGGTCGCGGAACCCCAAGAAACGCTTTCCTGATCCGTCGGTGCGCCTCTAGAACGCGTACTTGAGCCGCAACACGAACACTTTGGCGCGGTTGGCGAACACCTTGCCCGTGAACCAGGCGGCTTCGTATTTCAATGCATGCGTCTCGCTCACCGGCAGCGAACCGGAGATCGCAGGGCCGATGCGGTGCGATTGTTCGCGCCGCGGCGCCCAGTCGTTCCAGTCGCCGAGTTCGCCGAAGCCTTGCAGGCCGAACGAGAGCTTTGGCCGCCAATGGCGCTTGACCTGCCACTGGTATTTCATCTGCATGCGATCGGCTTGCCGGTCGCGGTAGCTGCGTTCGAAGAAGAGATTGGCATTGACTTGCGTCCGGCCGAATTCCGTCTGCAGCGCCGGGCCGAATTCGAAGGCATAGCCGAGGCTGGTGTCGTCGAAGCGCCGGAGGCTGGTATGCACCGCCAGATCGACCGGATACTGGCCCCGCGTCAGCAGATAATCGTTTTGCCAGGCCAGGCTGTTGAAGCGCGTGCCGCTTCTTTCGGTGCGGACGAAGTGGGCATAGACCTCGGTATGCCAGCGCTTGGTGACGCCGTAGCCGAACGCGAAATAGGGCGAGGCGACGGAGGATGCCGCCGATGGATTGACATTCCACAAACCGGTTTCTGCAATTTTCTCGCCTTCTTCATCATAGACGGTGACGAGATAGTAGCCTGGCGCCGCCGCGGCCGATCCGTGAGCGAGCAATGCCAATACGGCCGGCGCAATGAGTTTTTTCATGGCGATCTCCCTCGGAATCTCCGCAAGCGGCGCTGCGATCCCTGGATTATCTCTCTGATTTTCGCGGGCGGGCGACGGCCCCGGCGAGCCTTGTTGCATTTGGGTTGCGGTGCAAGATACGAGCGACAGGAAGTCGATCGGAGCTCGAAACCGCCGCCTTACGTTTTTGCCCGATCGGGCAGACCTGTCATTTTTCCCATTGATTTCGCGGAGCCGTCATGCCAATATCCGCCGTTGAATTTCCGTTATCCGGAAATTCGACAGGCGGCGGCTTCCCGCACCACGGGAATTCGCCATGCTGCATGAAGGGCAAAGCGGACCAACGTGACTCGCAGAAGACACTGGTTCGTGTGTTGGGGCAGTGTCTCTGCCGTGCATCCGGTGCGCCGGGCCTCTCATGCGGGATTCATAACACTTTGGAGACAAGAATGACTTTTAATAATAAGTTGTTGGGTGTTTGCGTTTCAGTCGTGGCTGCAGCGGCATGCGTTTCCGCCCATGCGGCTTCGAAAGGAGTAACCGTCAGCATCACGCCGGATAAGCGTGTGTTGAAGGCCGATGATGATGTCGTCGTCCATGTCACGGTGACCAATACCTCGTCCACCCCGCAATACGTATTGAAGCATCACGCACCGCTCGGCGGCGAAGAGATGGAAGAAGCGCTGTTCGAGGTGTATCGCGACGGCGCCAGGGTCGACTACCTCGGCGCTCATTACAAGCGTCCGGCGCCGAAGGCCAACGACTACTACGTCCTGCAGCCGGGCAAGTCGCACAAGTTCAAGCTCGAGCTGTCCGCGTTCTACGACATGAGCGTGACCGGCAACTACTCGATCAGCTACAACACCAAATCGTACAACCTGTTCTCCAGCAGCTTCGACGGCAACGGCGTCGCCAAGGCCGAATCGCAGCAGGGAGTGCTGAAGTCCGAAGCGGTGTCGATCTGGATCGACGGCCGTCTGCCGCAAGGCACGGTCACGACCGCCAAGGCGACCGATCCGCTCCCCACCGCCGGCGGCCTGAGCTTCAGCCGTTGCACCAGCTCGCAGCAGAACACGATCGTCAACGCGATGAGCGCCGCGACCAACATGGCGACCGACAGCGACGCCTACCTGCAGGCGAACAAGACCGGTTCGCGCTACACGACCTGGTTCGGCACCTACACCTCGTCGCGCTACAGCACGGTCAAGTCGCATTTCGTCGCCATCAAGGACGCCTTCCTGAACAAGCCGGTCACCGTCGACTGCGGCTGCAACAAGACCTACTACGCTTACGTCTATCCGACGCAACCGTACAAGATCTATGTCTGCAAGGCGTTCTGGAGCGCCCCGATGACCGGCACCGACTCCAAGGGCGGCACGCTGGTGCATGAGATGAGCCACTTCAACGTCGTGGCCGGCACCGACGATCACGTCTACGGCCAGTCCGGCGCGAAGAGCCTGGCGATCAGCGATCCGAACAGGGCCGTCGAAAATGCCGACTCGCATGAATACTTTGCCGAGAACACCCCGGCATTGAACTGATGCAGTACCGCTTGCGGCGCTATCCGAGAGGCGCCGCAAGCCATCCCGCTCCCGGAAATCTCCGGCGCGTTTCCGCGATCGATTACTTCACGGGTAATTGCGGCGGCTTCCCCGAATCGATAATGTCGACCCGAAGATGCGCTTGCGCATGTTCCTTCATTGCCGATATCGCGGAGCCCAAGAATGCAATTACTCATCTCCATTTCGCTGGTCGTCGCGGCGATCATTCATCTCCTGCCGCTGGCCGGCGCGGCCGGTCCGCATGCGCTTTCCGCGCTCTACGGCGTTCCGTTCGACGATCCCAATCTTCAAGTCCTGATGCGGCATCGGGCGGCCATGTTCGGCATCCTCGGCGGCTTCCTGTTGCATGCGGCCTTTGCGCGGCGGCTGCAAGCGATCGCCATCCTCATGGGATTGGCCAGCGCCGGCTCGTTTGTCTGGATCGCATTCGCGGTCGGCGGCTATAACGCGGCGCTCAACCGCGTGGTGCAGGCGGACCTGCTGGCGATCGGATGCCTGCTGGCGGGCGGCGGGCTGTGGTGGGCTCATCGGCTCGCCTCCCGGTAGCGGGCGCCGCCGCGTCACCCTTTCACGCAGACCACCTGCTTCAAGGTGTGCACCACCTCCACCAGCTCGTTCTGCGCCTCCATCACGGCGTCGATATCCTTGTAGGCCATCGGGATCTCGTCGATGACGTGAGCATCCTTGCGGCATTCCACGCCGGCCGTGGCGCGGCGCTGATCCTCGACGGTGAAGCGGCGCTTGGCCTCGCTGCGGCTCATGGTGCGGCCGGCGCCGTGGCTGCAGCTGTGGAAGCTCTCCGGGTTGCCCTTGCCGCGCACGATGAAGCTTTTCGCGCCCATCGAACCGGGGATGATGCCGAGCTCGCCCGCGCGCGCCGACACCGCGCCCTTGCGCGTGACCAGCACCTCGCGGCCGAAGTGATGCTCCTTCTGCACATAGTTGTGATGGCAGTTGACGGCCTCCACGTGCGTCTCGAACGGCTTCTTGATGACGGTGCGCAGCGCCGCGACCAGGTTGCGCATCATGACTTCGCGGTTCAGGCGCGCGAATTTCTGCGCCCAGCCGACCGCCTCGACGTAATCGTCGTAATGCCGGGTGCCTTCCTTGAGGTAGGCGAGATCCATGTCCGGCAGGTTGACCGCATGCACCCGCATGTCTTCCTTGGCGAGTTCGATGAAATGGCTGCCGATCGCGTTGCCGACGCCGCGCGAGCCGGAATGCAGCATCAGCCAGACGAAGCCGGCCTCGTCGAGGCAGACTTCGACGAAGTGATTGCCGCTGCCGAGCGTGCCCAGGTGCTTGTAGTTGTTGGTGCGGCGCAGTGCCGGCGTCTTGCGGCAGATCTCGTCGAATTCGTCTTCCAGCCGCGCCCAGGCGACGTCCACGCTGCGCGGCGGCGTGTTCCAGGAACCCTGGTCGCGGCCCTTGTGGCTGCGCGTCTTCGGCGACATGCCGTGCGGAATCGCCTGCTCGATCGCGCCGCGCAAGGGGCCGAGATTGTCGGGCAGATCGTTCGCCGTCAGCGTGGTCTTGGCCGCCATCATGCCGCAGCCGATATCGACGCCGACCGCCGCCGGAATGACGGCGCCGAGCGTCGGTATCACGCTGCCGATGGTCGAACCCTTGCCGACATGCACATCGGGCATGACGGCGATATGGCGGTAGATGAACGGCATTCTCGCCGTGTTCGCCAGCTGTTGGCGGGCTTCGTCCTCGACCGGCACGCCGCGGGTCCACATCTTGACCGGGCGGCCGCCGGCGACGGGCATGACATCATGGTCGTCGGGTTTCATCGTCGATCTCTTCAAGCGGCGGATTCTCGTTTTGCTCTCCTCGGGTATAGACCCGATTGGCGAGCCAAACGCGGCGCCGGATTGTTAATTTTTCTCATGATGCAAGGAAAGACGCCATGCCACCATCCGCTCGTGGATCTTCCACGAGAAGATCCGCGAGCCCGCGTGGAAAGGCAGGCTGCCCCGCTTCAGGCGCATACCGCGTTTCCGTGCGGAATCCGACAACGCTTCTGGAGATGAGAATGACCTGGAAAACATGGTTCGGAATGAGCATGTCAATCGCCGCCGCCGCGGTTTGCGTCGGCGCCCACGCCGCATCGGGCGATATCGCCGTCACCATCGCGCCGGAAAAGCGCGTGCTGCAAGCGCATGACGACGTCGTCGTCAACGTGACCTTCACCAACGTGTCCGCCGCGCCGCAATACCTCCTGAAGTGGCAAACGCCGTTCGAAGGAGAGATGGAAGAGCCGCTGTTCGAGGTGCGGCGCGACGGCGTCAAGGTCGGATATCTCGGTCCGGTGGTCAAGCGGCCGGCGCCGGAAGCCGGCGACTACTATGTGCTCCAGCCCGGCAAGTCCTACAGCCGCAAAGTCGAATTGTCGGCATTCTACGACATGAGCGCGACCGGCAACTATACCGTGCGTTATCACACCAAGTCGCTCGACTTGTTCGGCACCCGTTTCGGGGCGCATGGCGCGGCGCGCGCGGAAAGGCCGGCCGGCGAGTTGCAGTCGGAGACGGCGGCCATGTGGATCGACGGCCGCCTGCCGCGCGGGGCGGCGGCGGAGGCGATGGCGGCGCCGACGGCGGCCGCCGCCAGCCTGAGCTTCAGCAAATGCACGAGTTCGCAGGCGGCGACGGTCACCGACGCGGTCAGCGCGGCGACCGCGATGGCGAGCGACGGCGACGCTTACCTGGCCGCCGGCAAGACCGGCCCGCGCTATACGACCTGGTTCGGCACGGTCACCTCGGCGCGCTACAACAAGGTCAAGGCCAACTTCGCCGCCATCAAGGATGCCTTCCTGACCAAGCCGATCACGGTCGACTGCGGCTGCAAGAAGCGCTATTACGCCTATGTCTATCCGAACCAGCCGTACAAGATCTATGTCTGCCGGGCGTTCTGGTCGGCGCCGATGACGGGCACCGATTCCAAGGGCGGCACGCTGGTGCATGAAATGAGCCATTTCAATGCCGTGGCCGGCACCGACGACTGGGTCTATGGCCAGGCAGGAGCGAAGCAATTGGCGATCAGCGAGCCGGACAAGGCGGTCGAGAATGCCGATTCGCATGAATATTTCGCGGAGAACACGCCGCCGCTGCAATAAGAGACCGCAAGTCTTGCGGCGCCGTTCGCGCGGCGCCGCGCGCTTCACTTGGCATGCGTGAATTCCACGCGCACCATGCCGGCGGAGGACGGCTTGTCCAGGTTCTTGAGATCGGTCAGATAGCGAGCCTCGTAAGACAGCACATAATGATGGCTGCCCGGTTTGAAATCGAAGCTGGGCGTGATGTCGATCGTGTTCACATGCTTCGAACGCGGCCCGATCTTGCGGTAATCCTCGGCGCTCGGCGGCGCGCGCTTGGCCATGATGCCGATGTAGGGAATCTTCTCGCCGTCGATCGTCGTGATCTCGAAGAAGGCATTGGTCAATTCCTCTTCCGTCGCCAGGTCGTTGGGAACGTATACCGGGTGGGCGCCCCGGTTGTCGAAGGTGATCGTCACGCGCACCTGGCCGGCGTGCGACGCGACGGCGGCGGATTCGGTAAAGGCATTCACCGGCTTATTCCCGGCGCCGCCGACGAGCGGCAGGCAGGCCAATGCGGCGGCGGCCAGTGTCATGATGGCGGTTCGTTTCATTGCGTTCTCCAATCGCAACGCTATTAGTAGCGCCATTGTGCAGGAAAATCGATCGCCATAGGAAGATCGCCGCACCGCGGGCCCGTTTGCTGGCCGATGATACAGGGGCGCGGCAAGCGCGTCCGGCTTGTCCTGGAGGAAGCCGGAGCCGGCGATATCGAAGCGGCGTGCCGTTCAACAACGGCGATATCTTCCGCCGCTACGCGGAACCCGATCAGCCGGCGACGCCGCTCGCTGGCTGAGCCGGGCGCTGTGCCGCCCTGGCCGCGTCCGCCTTGGCCCGAACGTGGGCCGGCGTGAGGCGGCGCATCGTCTTCAGCGTCTGCATGTCGTGGATGACGATCGCGCGCTGATCGACCGAGATCAAGCCGATCGTGTTGAAGGCGGACAGCGTGCGGCTGACCGTCTCCAGCGTCAGGCCGAGGAAGTTGCCGATCTCATGGCGCGTCATGCGCAGGTTGAATTGCTTGCCCGAATAACCCATCTCGGTGAAGCGCTCGGACAGGAAGACCAGGAAGCGGGCCACGCGCGCTTCCGCCGAGAGCGAACCGAGGTGGCTGATCATCGCCTGCTCGCGCAGCAGTTCGCGGCTGACGACCGCATAGATCGCCGATTCCAGCTCGGGATAGGTACGCCCGAGCGAAGAAAACAGGCGGAACGGCACCAGGATGACATCGCAATTGGTCAGGGCGACGGTTTCAGTCGTGTAGTGCTTGCCGTGGATGCCGTCGATGCCGAACATGTCGCCCTTCATCGGGAAGCCGAGCACCTGCTCGTTGCCGAACTCGTCGATCATCACGGTCTTGAGGAAACCGGAATAGACGATATAGAGCATGTCGAACGGCTGGCCGATCGTGTGGATGCGCTGCCCGGCCTTGAATTGCACATGCTGGAAATGGAAATCGTCGTTCGTGACGGCGGAGGGAATGCGCAGCAAGTCGCATACTTCCTTCAGATTGGACCATAGCTTGGCTTGACGATGCGCTGCTGCTGCCGTGGCGGGCGCGCTCGCGGAAAGCGTGGAGCCCGGGCGGAGTTCAGACGTTGGCGTAGTCAACATGGCTTCCTTTGTCGAAGAATTGGTTATGCGCGATGCCGGATGCCCTATCGGAGCCGGGTCGCGATGGCGAAGCGAGGTGTGAATCGATTATTGCAAGCGGGATTCGCGGGCGAAATCAGCGGCGGATGAAATCCATGGTCGGACGCTACGGAACATCGTTCAGGGTTTTCCTACAAGGACGATCGGAGCCAGGTCTTGATTTGGGTGGGGGAACGCATGCCGGTCCCGTCGCATTCGGTCAATCCAGCCGGCGACGAGAAAATCTTGCTCCATTGAAGCACCGGCTTCCGCCCCCATCTGAACCGGAACCGCTTCGCATTTCATTGAGGAACGCCATGCCTCCACGCTCGACCGTCGTCATCGTCACTTTCCTGATCGGCTTGCTGCATGCTTACATCGGTTGGCGCGTGCTGCCCGACCTGCCGGTTCAGGCGCCCTGGCGCTGGCTCGGCGCGGCCTGGCTGGCCGCCTCGGTGATCCTGATTCCGCTCGGCCTGCTGTCGCGCGCCGTTCGACGGCGCAGGTTGGGGGATTTGCTGGCCTGGGTCGGGCTGATCGCCACCGGCCTGTTTTCCTCGCTGCTGGTGCTGACGCTGTTGCGCGATGCCGCGCTGGTGCTGGCCTCCCTGTCCGGCTTGCATTCGCTCGCCTTCGCGAGCGGAAGCGCGGCCGCCGTGCCGCTGGCGGCCCTGGCGATCACGCTGGTCGGTTTCATCAACGCCCGTCGCACGGCGCGCGTGGTCGAGGTCGAGGTGCCGATCCCCGATCTGCCGCCGGCCTTGCACGGCTTCACGATCGCCCAGATCACCGACATCCATGTCGGGCCGACCATCAAGCGCGGCTATCTTGACGCGATCGTCGCCCGCGTCAATGCGCTGGAGGCCGATCTGATCGCGGTCACCGGCGACCTGGTCGACGGCAGCGTGCGCGAGCTTGCGCCGCATACGGCGCCGCTGGCGAAGTTGACGGCCCGTCACGGCAGCTATTTCGTGACCGGCAATCACGAGTATTACTCGAATGCGCCCGCCTGGATCGAAGAGGTGCGGCGGCTCGGCTTGCGCGTCCTGCTCAACGAGCACGTCGTGCTGCGGCACGAGGGCGCCGCACTGGTGGTCGCGGGCGTGACCGATTACACGGCGCATCATTTCGATCCCGCCCAGCGCAGCGATCCGCATGCCGCGCTGGCGGGAGCGCCGCGCCAGGCGGCTGTCCGGGTGCTGCTCGCGCATCAGCCGCGCACGGCGCCGGCCGCGGCGGACGCCGGCTTCGACCTGCAATTGTCAGGCCACACCCATGGCGGGCAATTCTTTCCGTGGAACCTGTTCGTGCCGCTGCAGCAACCCTATACCTCGGGCCTGAATCGCTTGCGCAATCTGTGGGTATACACCAGCCGCGGCACCGGCTACTGGGGGCCGCCGAAACGTTTCGGCGCACCCTCGGAGATCACGCGCGTGCGGCTGGTGGCGGCTTGATTCGGGCCGCGCCGCGTCTGCCGGACTTGGCCGATATCAAGCGGCGCGGATTCGGCCTTCCTAGAATGAGTAGGCTTTCATTTCATGCGTCGGACCATTAGTGATCCATCCGGTTCTCCGATCAACATGGCATGACACGCCAAATCCACCTGGATGGATCATTGGTTTCCGGAAGTAAGGTGCGGCGTCGCGGGCAGGCGAGGCAACGATGAATATTCCCGGTTTGCGCGGACTGAGCCCCGGATCGATTCTCAAGGAAACGGTCCGCGAATTCTTCGAGGACGACATGACCACCTATGCGTCGGCGCTCGCCTACCAGGTGCTGTTCTCGTTGTTTCCTTTTCTAATTTTTCTGATCGCATTGCTGGGCTTCATCGAGCGCACCGAATTCTTCGACTGGGTGCGCCAGCAGATGCAATACCTGTTGCCGGACCCGGCGATGAAGGTGGTGGATCAGGTGATCGCCCAATTGCGCCAGCCGCAGCACACCTTGTTGTCGGTCGGCGTGATCGTCGCCCTCTGGTCGGCGTCGGCGGCGGTGCGCGCGACGATGAACGCCTTGAACGTCGCCTATGATGTGCCCGAGGGCCGGCCGGCCTGGAAGCTGTATCCGTTGTCGATCATCTACACGATCGGCGTGGCCGCGATGCTGATCGCGGCCGCCTTGCTGATGTCGGTCGGGCCGGAGGCGATCGAGTGGATCACGCGCATGGTCGGGATGGACCGGCTGTTCGCGGCGCTCTGGACCTGGCTGCGCTGGCCGGTGGCGGTATTCCTGCTCTGCCTGGCCCTGGCCGTGGTCTACTATGTCGCGCCCGACGTGGAGCAGGAGTTCCGCTTCATCACCCCCGGCGCCACGCTTGCCGTCATCGTCTGGATCGCCGCCTCGCTGGCTTTCAAATACTATGTCGCCAACTTCGCCGATTACAACGCCACCTATGGCAGCGTCGGCACCATCGTCGTGCTGCTGCTGTACTTCTTCATCTCGGCGGCGGTCATGCTGTTCGGCGCCGAACTCAACGCCGTGATCGAACACCGCGTGCCGAGCGGAAAGAATCGCGGCGAAAAAAAGATGCCGGACGAGGGCGAAGCGGCCGCGCGCAGCCGGCCGCAATGATCCTATAGTACGATGCGCGCCGCCAGTTCGCGCAAGGCATCGAGGCCCGGTTCCTTGCGCGGCCAGGTCAGATCCACGCCGTCGTTCGCATGGCGCGGCAGCACGTGCAGATGAAGATGCGGCACGGTTTGCCAACCCGCCGCCTTGTTCGCCTGCAGGATCGTGAATCCGTCCGGCTGGAAGGCGCGCTCGATGGCGCGGGAGATGCGCGCGGCGGCGCGCATGAGGGCGGCGGCGGTTTCCTCGTCGGCATCGAGCAGGGTTTCGTAAGGCTGCTTCGATGCCACGATCACGTGGCCGGGATTGACTTGACCGGCATCCATGAAGGCGAAGACATGCTCGTCTTCATAGACCTTGGCGCACGGCAGTTCGCCGCGAATGATGCGAGTGAAAATGGTTTCCGACATGGGCATCCTCCTTGGGATAGGGAAAAGCGGTTGGTTTCCCTTACTCTAGCCCTAAACGCCCGCACCCGATCCATCGCCGTCGAGATATTCCGACCGGGCGAGAAATAATCGGACTCCATGGTAAATTGGCGGACCGGGGAAGCGGTATCTTGCCGGCGGCATGCCGCTTGTTCCCCGCATGAAGCAAGACGATGACTACCGCGCTTTCCATTGCCGTCGGCGAATTCGGCCGGATCTCGGTTCTCGATGTGGACCGGCCGGTGATCGAGCATGCGCATCCGCAATGCCACGTGCTGCTCAAGGTCGATGGGGCGGATAGCGAGTTCGAAGTCGGCAGGCGCCGCTATCCGTTGCACGACGGAACCGCCGTGCTGGTCGGCTCCTGGCGTTCGCATTCCTATCCCTATCCGCCGGGCTTGCGGGGATCGACGATTCTTGCCCTGTATATCGAGCCGGCGTGGCTGGCGCGGATCGACCGCCTGTTTTCCGGCGCCGGCCGGTACGACTTCTTCCGCCGGCCATGCGCCGAGCTGCCTATGCGCGCGGCTCGACGCCTTCCAAATCGCGGAAGAGCTCGCTGCCGTGCGCACTGATCGCGGGCGAATCGTTGCACTGGTCGAAGCATTGATGACGGAGATCGTGACCGGGAATTCGCGTTGGAATGAAGTGCGGCCTGGCGGCGCGTTCGCACCGCAGGTTTCCGACCATCGCATCCGCCGCGCGCTCGAATGGATGGCGGCGGATATCGTCCGTGCCGGAGACAGCGGTCTGGAGCGCATCGCGAAGGAAGTCGGCCTGTCACGCGCGCATTTCTTCGAATTGTTCAGGCAAAACACTTCCCTGACGCCCGCGCTGTTCCGGAACATGCTGCGGATGGAAGAGGCATATCGGCAGGTGGCGGAAGGACGCAACTCCCTGGGCGCGATCGCGGACGAGATGGGTTTTCGCGCGCAATCCCAGTTCACGCGCTTCTTCGCCATGAATCACGGGGTGACGCCGTCGATCTACCGGCGGGCGGCGTTGCGAATCTAGGCGGATACACAAAACACGTTCGTGTCGAGGAAACTTCTTGCACTTGAGGCACGGCCTGCCGTATGCCAGAAGGGCGCGCCGGCATGGAGGCTTTGACGTTCATCGAGCCCCCACGCCCGGCGAATCCGCCTCAGCTTTCCTGCGCCAGAAAATAACGACGCTCACGGCCGGCGCCGGAATCCTGGATCCGTTTCGTTTCCAGCAGGCCTTGCAATGCCGGCGTCAAACGCTGCCGCAGCTTTTGCACCTGCTCCTTGCTCGGTTCGAAGCCGAGCGAGTCGACGGCGGCCTTGAGAATCTCGGCGGCGGAGCGCGGTTCGTCGCCAATGAGATTGAACCAGTAATCGCCCCCGGTGAACGGCAATTCCTGGCCGGCTTCGGCTTGCGCCTTGCGCCCGCGTCTCTGGCGTCCGGTTCTGCCGTTGGATGCGGGCGCCTGCGCATGTTTGCGCGCCTTTCTGCCGCGACTGGCCGGCGTGGTTTCCGGCGCGCCGACGCTATCCAACTGGGAAAGCGTCTGTTCCAGGATTTCCACGCGCGATTTGTAAAAGTTGAGCCCTTCCTTCGCATGGGCGATTTCGGCCTTGATAGCGGATTTTGCGGATTGCAGATTGGACATATCGAACTCCATTGATAATCGCGGTGCGGCGACGGGTGCATAGAGAATTCGAGAGACCGGCTATAAGAACGCTCATGGCGGATCACCGGCCGCCTCGCCATAGTGAATCGAACGACAAACCACACTCGATGATTGTGTAGTCGCATAACAATTGCTTTGACAATTCCCAACTCGAAGAGTTGTTAACAGTGAATCGCCGGTGTTATGGAAGCGTTTTTTATGTGTTTTTGTAATGCGACCGCGCCGCGGCAGGACAGCTTGTCGCGCGGCAGCGCGGCGCCTTGACGCGGATGGCGATTCAAGGTTTCGCCTGCATGCGGGGCAGATGCGCGTTGATGAGGGCGTAGGCGATCGAGATGTTGAATGGGATCGGCGGCAGTTCGTCTTCCGGACCGTACCAGCGCGCCTCGGCGATTTCGTTCGGATCCGGCGCGATCTCGCCGGATTCGTACTCCGCCGTGAAGGCGATCATCAACGAATGCGGGAACGGCCACGATTGGCTGCCGAAATAACGGAGGTCGCGCACCTTGAGGCCCACCTCCTCGAAGACTTCGCGGTGGATCGCGTCCTCCACCGATTCGCCGGGTTCGAGAAAGCCGGCCAAGGCCGAATAGCGGCCGGTCGGGGATTGCGCATGCCTGGCCAGCAGGATCGCGTCGCCCTTCTTGATCAGCACCATCATCGCCGGCGAGATCCGCGGATAGGCCGTCATCCCGCACTGCCGGCATTGCATGCAATGCTCGTTCGCGGAGACTTCCATCGGCGCGGCGCAGGCGCCGCAATAGCGGTGCGTGCGCGCCCATTCGGCGATCTGGTATGCCCGCCCCGCGATCGCCATCATCGCATCGTCGAGGGTGCCGAACAGCGAACGCAGCTTGCGGAATTCATAGCCCGGCGCGGCCTCCGCATCGCGTCCGACCCAGGCGGTGCGGCAATAGCGCTCTTGCCACAGTCCGACGGCATGCGTCGCATCGCCGGTCACGCCGAGCAGGCTGCAGGCGGCCGCGTCTGGAAGCAGGAAATGCGTGGCGTGCACCAGTAGTTCGTCGCCGCGGAAAATGAAGCTGTAAGCTTCGTCGTGCGGCCGGGCGCTGTGCAGCGGAAGGAATGAAGGAGGCGTCTTGAGCATGGAGAGCGGATGTCGTCGAAAGCGGTCGTCGAGAGAAGATTCATCGAGATGATAGCGCTTTTGACATCGCGGCATCCGGCTCCCGCGAAGGATGGGAGTAAAGCGATGTTCCGGCTTATGCGATCTGGCGCAGGCGCGCCATCAGCAGATCGGTCTGGACGCCGGAGTCGTATTCGCGAAAGCCCTTTTGATAGATCATGGCGCCGACCGTTGCGAGAAAGGCAAAGTCTTCCTCGGTGACGCTCGCCTTGATATGCGCAAGGAATTCCGCATAGGCGGAAACCATGTCTTCGATGGCCAGAGAGTCTTGTAATTTGTCGGCCAAATGGCTCATGACTTCGATCGCGTCTTCCTTGTCCATTTTCGCCTCTCCTGATTGCATGCTTGAATTCTGCGCGGCAAACGCGACAAATGAAATGGCAGAAGCGAAAATCTCGGTTGGCGCAAGTGGAAAACATTTCGTTTGTCGCCGAGCGGCGACAGTTTCGATATCAGGCGGATAAGAGTAAGCGCACGCACTATTACCTGTTAATCGAGAGCGGATTCGTTCGCGCCGCGCGATCCATCCTGGAGATCACTGCGGGCTCCGCGAGGCGTCGTCGATATCGAGATAACGCCAGTTGGTCAGCTCGACGGGATGACGCTTGTAATGCCGTACCCATGGCTGGTGCAGGTCGGCCGATAGTGGATGAATGCGCAAGACCCAAGGCGCATACATGTGCAGCGATTGCGTCATCGCATCATACAGCCGGGTACGCTGCGGCGAATCGCGAAGACGGCCGGCCTCCTCGTAAAGGCGGTCGAATGCCGGCTGCCGGAAGCGTGCATAGTTGACGCGTCCGCTGTTGGGGCCGTAGAGCAATTGGAAGAAATTCTCGCCGTCGGGAAAATCGGCGATCCAGTTGGTTTCGTACATCTGGACTTTGCCGAGCCGCGCCGCCTTGATGATCTCTCCATGCTTGTCGCTCTTGAACTCGACGCGCACGCCGATCGCATCGAGATTGCGGCGCCAGAATTCGTCGCGTAGCCGGCCCGCGCTCGACGCGAGCGTATGCATCGTCAAGATCAGCGGCTTGCCTTCCGGAGTGTTGCGGTAGCCGTCGCGGCCGCGCGCGTAGCTGAAGCGATCGAGCAGGGCATTCGCGAGTTCGGTATCGCGGCGCACCGGACTGCGATAGCCGGGGTCGTGACCGAGCACATCCGGCGGCAGCGGCGAATGCGCGGGCAAGGCCAGGCCGTGTTCGAGCAGCCGGATATCTTCATCGCGGTCGTAGCTCAAGGCGATGGCGCGGCGCAAGGCGATCCTGTCCTTGCCGTAGCCGCCGAGCACCGGATCATCCATGTTCATCCACAGGTAATAAGTTTGCAGCGGCGCGGACAGCGCCAGGCGTACGCGTCGCGCGGCAAGTTCCGGCTTCAGCTTGCCGTTCGCCATGACCTTGTCGATCAGGGCCGGCGGCACCTGTTCCAGGATATCGAATTCCCGCTGCAGGAAGCCGAGCAGGCGCGGCTGGGGTTCGTCGACGACGCGGATATCGATGCGGCCGATCAGGGGCAGGCGCCGGCCTCGCAGGGACGATGCGATGTCCCGGTCTTCGGCGTGGGCGGGTGGCGCATGATCGAATATCGTCGCCCGGAAATCGGGGTTCGCCCGCAGCACGATGCGGCTGCTGCGCTGCCATTCCGCGATCAGATAGGGGCCGGTGCCGACCGGATGGTTGCCGGCGTCGGCGCCATAGGCTTCGATGGCTTCGCGTGCGACGGCGGCGGTGGCAGGCATCGCCATCTTGAAGAGGAAATTGTTGTCGGGCCGGGTGAGACGTATGCGCAAGGTGTGTCGGTCGAGCGCCTGCAAACCGTCGATCGGCCGGTCGATATCGAATGGTTCGCGCTTGAGCGCCTCATCGCCGGCGATCAAGCCGTCGAACAGGAATAGCCACGGCGATTTCAGTTTCGGATCGTAAAGGCGCTTGATGCTGTAGACATAATCGTGCGCCGTCAATTCGCGCGACTTGCCTTGGAATGCCGGCGATGCCGCGAAGCGGATGCCTCGCTGCAGATGGAAGGTATAAGTCTTGCCGTCGCTTTCCGTCTCCGGCAGATCGCGCGCCGTATTGGCCCGCAGCTTTACCGGCCGCGCGAGATAGTCGTAGCGCAGCAGGGGATCGAACAGGTTCTCGTTGATGCTCAGCGTGTTGAGATCGGAGGCGACGGCCGGGTCGAAGCTGGTCTCGCCGCTGACGATGAGGACACGCAGGGTTTTCCCCATATCGGCGGCGAGGAGCGGAAGCGCCGTAAGGCAAGCGGCGCAAGCCGCCAACGCCGAGATGAAATGCCGCGGCCGGAACCAGGCTTGCATGCCGGATCGGAAACGCATGCGCCGGTCAGTCGGGTTGATGCGTCATCAGCTTGCCCACGGCCCAGCCGGAGACGGTGCCGAGTGAAACGAAGGATTTCGCTTCCGGCCAGGTATGTAATCCTAAAAGCCAGGCGGCCGAAGCACCGATGCCGAAACCCGCTGCGGTCATCGATATCAAGATCAGGTAATGTTGCTGCTCCATCTTCATCTGGAAAGTCGCGCCGGCACGGAGTGCACGCATGCTGCCACGGAACGGCGCCCGTGGCAATCTCGGGCTTGCGATCGGGTAAACGAGGACTTCGGCGGCTGGAGAAGATCAGCCTCTAGTCAATGCAACCAATGTTTCTTGTACCACTGCATGAATTCCTCGCCCGGCATCGGCCGTCCGAGGTGGAATCCCTGGGCCTGGAAGCAGTCGTGCTCTTTCAGCACGTTCAGATCCTGCTCCGTTTCGATGCCTTCGGCCACGACATCGATGCCGAGCGCGCGTCCGAGGGCGATGATCGCCTCGGCGATGGCGAGGCTGGAACGGTCGCTCGTGAGATAACGCACGAAGGAGCGGTCGACTTTGAGCTTGTCGAGAGGAAGCCGGCTCAACTGGTTCAGATTCGAATAGCCGGTGCCGAAATCGTCGAGCGCGATCTTCAATCCCAGCAGCTTCAGGCCGTGCAGCACGTCGGCGGCCTGATCGTAATTCTTCATCACGGTGCTCTCGGTAACCTCGATCTCGATCCGGGCCGGATCGATGCCGGTCGCCGAAATCGCATGGCCAATGCTGTGCTGGAATTCGCCGCGCCGCAGCTGCGCCGCCGAGATGTTGATGGCGACCGGGATCGGCGGCAGGCCTTCGCGTATCCATGCCTGGTGCTGACGGCAGGCCTGCTGAAAGGTCCACTCGCCAAGGGGAACGATCAGGCCTGTCGTTTCGGCGACCGGGATGAAGGCGCCCGGCTCGATCTGCCGGCCGTCGTCCTGCTGCCAACGCAGCAACGCCTCCACGCCGACCACTTCGCCGGTGCGCGTGTCGATCACGGGTTGATAATGCAAATCGAACTCGCCGCGTTCGAGGCCGATGCGCAGGCGATCCTCCAGCGGGGTGGCCCGATACCCGGGGCCGTTCCACTCCTGCGCGAAGAAACGGAAATTATTGCGCTCGCCATGCTTGACCCGGTACATCGCGGCGTCGGCGCGCTGGATCAGCATGTCGATGTTGTCGCCGTCCGTGGGATACAGGCTGATGCCGATCGACGGCGACATGCGCACCTCGATGCCGTCTATGCGATACGGCTGGCGCAAGGATTCGAGCGCCTTGGCGGCGACCACCGCCGCATGTTCGTTGCTCGCGATCTTCGGCAGGATGGCGACGAACTCATCGCCGCCAACGCGGCCGATCACGTCCTCCGCGCGCATCAGTTGCGACAGCCGCGTCGCCACTTCCTTGAGCACGCCGTCGCCGACCTTGTGGCCGTAGTTGTCGTTGATCGACTTGAAGTGATCGAGATCGAAGAACAAGACCGCCAGCGGCGCCGCGGCACGCCGCGCGGACGCGACCAGATGCTCGGAAAATTCGTAGAACAGGCCGCGATTGGGCAGGCCGGTCAGCGGATCGTGCTGGGCGCGCAGGCGGGCGTCTTCCTGCGCGTTCTTCTGATCGGTGATGTCGAGGTGGGTGCCGACGATCTTCTCGAGCTCGCCGCGGCGATCGAAAACGGGCAGGCCGCGTACCGATATCCAGCGATAGTTGCCATCCTTGTCGCGGGTGCGGAATTCTTGCGAATAGTCGGGCGTCGGCGCTTCGAGAAAATCGCGCAGATAGCCGAGCACGCGCTCGCGATCGTCGGGATGGATGCGCGTCTGCCAATCCGCAAGACGGTCCTTGAGATCGGCGTCCGTATAACCCAGTTGCGACTTCCAGTCTTCGGAGAATGCGACGTCGCCGCTCTTGACATCCCATTCCCAGAAGCCGAGGCCGGCGATCCTGGTCGCCATGCGCAGCTGGGCCTGCGCCTTCTCCATCTGCTGCTGCGCGAATTTCTTTTCGGTCTTGTCGTCGAAAATCGCGATCAAGTACTTGATGCCGGCATGCTCGTCGCTGACGCGCGACAGCGTGACGTCGACCCAGATCGTCTTGCCGTCCTTGCGGACGCAGCGCAGTTCGCGCGTGAAACTGGAAACGTCGCCCTTCAGAAGCTTGCGCATGCAGCTGTGGAAGGCATCGGCGTCGTCCGGATGCAGGATGTCGTCGATGGCGCCGGCGCCGAGCAATTCGTCCGCGGCATAACCGGTGATGGCGGCCTGGCGCGGGTTGACGCTGAGCCAGCGTCCCGCGGCGCTGACGGTCGCGATACCCACCCCGGCATATTCGAGCGTCGAACGCAGACGCTGTTCGCTTTCATGCAGAGCCAGTTCGGTGAGTTTGACGTGATCGATGTCGATCAGCGCGCCGGCGGCGCGCAACGGCTTGCCGTCTTCGCCACGCTCGACGACCGCGGCTCGAATCAGCACCCAGCGCCACTCGTGCGTCGCGGTGCGCAGCCGGCAGGATACCTCGAAGTAAGGCATCCTGCCCTGCAAATGATCGTGCCAGTGATGCACTACGCGCGGACGATCCCGCGCATGGATGATGCCGAGCAAGGCGTCGAGGGTCGGCTTGATCCGGTCCGGCGGATAGCCGAGCAAGGCGAACCAGGATGCGTCTATCGATGCGGCGCCGCTCCGTATGTCGAGCGTCCATGGCATCGTTTGCGCCCCGTACAGAATGAAGGAGAGCTTCTGGCGGCTGTCGGCCAATTCCCGTTCGAGCCGGCGCTGCTCCGAAATGTCGACGAAGCTGGCAAGCGCCTCGACGATCACGCCGCCTTCGTCATGGACCGGCGCCGCGTTCATCAGCAGGTGCCGGCTAACCTGTCCTTCGCCGCGGTAGACCACTTCTGCATTGCGTACGAACTCGCCGGCGAGCGCGCGCGCGATCGGAAATTCATGCGGCTGATAGTGCTTGCCGTCGGCGTGGAGGGCGCCGTACACATAGCAGTCGTAACTGTCGGCCTTCCCCGCGGTACAACCCAGCAAACCGTCCGCTCGCTCGTTCCGGAACGTCGTTCTGCCCGATGCCGCATCGACCACGACCAGGCCGGCCTGGGTATGCTCCAGCAATGCCGCCAGCTCGGAAGCATCTATCGGATGATGCGATGCATTCGTGCCGGATAGCCTGATCATCATGTCAGTTCGGACCTCTCGGATAAGTAACGACGGGCCGCCGCGCACGCCTCGAGAGGCATCGCTTGCGCGCGGCGTCTTTCCATCGCTATCGGTGAGACGTTCTCGGAAAGCAGGGATTCCCTATGATCTCAACTGAAAAGCAAGCGTCACATTAGCAAAATTGGTATAGCCACAAAGCGGCTTTACTCACTCGTTTGCGACGTATCAAGAGCGCGTTGCCGGTGTCGGCGAGCAATGAGCGGAAACGCGGTGTCGATGCCGCATGACGGAACAGATCTTCATTACCCGGGACGTAATTGAGCGCGGCGGCGTCAGGCCCGATCATGCAAGCAGGTAGAGCGGAACGGCGCCGAGCGCACGTCGCAAATCCGCTCTTGGATTTGTATTACTGTCAGGAGGAAGAAATGACCAATGTCGCTTTCGTCGCGCTTGCATGCGGACTGATCATCGGCCTGGGGGCGATCGGCGCTTGTATCGGTATCGCGATCATGGGCGGACGCTATCTCGAGGCGTCGGCTCGGCAACCGGAATTCATGAATGCGCTGCAGGTCAAGATGTTCCTGCTGGCCGGCCTAATCGATGCGAACTTTTTGATTGGCGTCGGGGTCGCGATGCTGTTCGCGTTCGCCAACCCGTTCGCCGGTTGAGGGCGATCTGAAAAAACGCCCGCCGTCTTCGCAAAGGGGCGGGCGTTGAAGAAGTCCCGGTTGCCTCCGGGGTCATGCACACAGACTTTCGGTAATGCATGACGGCTTGCCGGCGGCGGAGGGCGGAAGAGCCGCGAACCCTATCCGGGAACTGCAGCTCGACGCCGGCCCGCCGCCGTGGTGAAACCGAAGACTCTCAGCGCAGGAATTGCATGGCCTGCGCTTGCGCCAGCAAGACGGCTTCCTCGGAGCGCGAGGCGGGGGCCGGATATTCGAATCCGGGCGCCGTGCGATACCAAAGTTCACCGTCCTTGTACTCGACGAAGGTTGCGGTGGTGGCGCCATCCTTGGCCTTTTCTTCGATGCTCATGGGTGCCTCCTTTCCTGGGTAAGTGCTTGCAAAACTGGTGCAGCGCATCCCGGTTGGTCCGGCATCATCCGTTGTGAGGAACGGATGGGGCACCCCGCGCTGCTTGGTCGTCGGATCGTTCGCCAATCCAGCCAAGCATTCTTGAGGCAAGGCGTCCCGCTCAAAGGGTCCTTGCAGTACGGTTTGACCGCCCGGCAGCCGCAACACTGTGATCCGGGCAGCCCTGAGCGCATGCTTGTCCGAAGGTGCGGTCTTCGAACCGGAAGAATGCTTGGCTGGCGTGGCGAGGGATGACGGTCGGTGGCGCTTCTTCGGGCGGAACACGGCCCTGGCTGGGCCATGCACCTTTTGAAAAAGCGCGCTTGAAGGGCGGCGGTACGGGCAAGCGCGGTGAGGCGCGCTTGCCGATACACCCGAAGTCATCCTTCGATCATTTCGATTTCAAAGATCGTCGTCGCATCCGGTCTGTCCGGGGACGGCCTCCTTGCGGAGGGCTTCACTGCTGGTCCGCCGGAACGGCGGACGGGTACTGCGAACTGCAAGGACAAACACGAACGAATCGCATATCGACGGCCAAAACAAAAAGCCCGGATGTCCTTTCGGGATCATCCGGGCCTTGAGCCTGATCTTTCGATCTGTCGCAGTCTCTTATCCTCCTGCGACCTGGGGATTTCCCCCGGATGATGTGATGCCTGTATTCCAATTGAAGCCAAAGACGCCGTTGCCGATGACGGAGCGGGATTCCAGGCGTTTGGAAGACAGGCCGGCAATTCCGGACACGACCGGCTGTGCCATGAGATATGCATGCAGCATCGCGGCGCACGATGCCAGAGCCGACGCGCAGCGTCGTTTCTGTGCCATCAGTTGTTGCGCCAGTGCTTTCACGTCGATCTCCTGTAAAAAAATGGGTTGGACAAAATGTTCGCCGCCGGTGCGATGAACGAATACGTGGCATTGTGCCATCACTTTTTTGAAAAAACAATCATGCCATGCAAGAAAATATCAAAGGTGGATGTTTTTTTGCGACAGCGTACCGAACTTGTCATCCGGGGAGCGGCGACGTAAACTACGTCCCGTCGTAGTGAGGTACGACTTATGGATACAAATATTGCTAATTCAACATCTGAGCGCAGCATCATGCTGCGTGTCCGCGTTTGCATGGCCGAACGCGGCATTCGTTCCGTCGCGGCGCTGCATCGTCTCCTGATCGAAGCCGGCGTCGAGATCTCCCATCCGCAGCTGATCCGCGTGGTCGACAATCGGGCCCAGCACTTGAACGTCGCCCTGCTCAACGGGCTGCTCAAGGTGCTTGGCTGCCGCGTCGACGAATTGTTCGGCGAAAGCGTCGCCTGAAGCGGGAGCGATGGAGCGCAGTGCATGCCGCGCACGCGCGTGGACGGCGGATTGCGCCCCTTTTATAATCAATTAATTAACATCGCGTTCCTGCGCCACGCATGCGAAAGCGTTGCGCGGCAGGCGTGCGTTGGATCGATCAATAACCAGCACCCGGCGATATCACAGCCGTTCGTGTTTCAGGGGAAAATGCATGGATGTCGCGGCAAGGCGCATGATGCGCTGGTGGGCGATGCCTGCCGTCGCTGTTTGTTGCGTCGGCCTGATCTTGACGCTGATGTTGTGGGATCACAGCGTTCGCGGCTATCGGCAGCAGCTGGAAAGCGATTTCGCCGCTCGTGCGACCACGATCGAGCGCGTCATGCGGCAACGCATCGGCGTGTATTCCCAGGCGCTCCATAGCGCCGCGGCGCTATTCCATGCACAGGGCGAAGTCGACCGCCAATCCTGGCGCCGTTTCGTGTCCGGCATGCGTCTCCAGGAGAACCATCCCGGCCTGCTGGCGATGGCATATGCCCGCTATGTCGATGACGGGGAATTGCGCGCCGTCATCGAACAGGCGCGGCGCGACGGCATCGCCGAATATGCGATGCGCCCAGCCGGCCGGCGCGACCGCTACGTCGTCAACGTCTATGCCGAACCGTTCACCGAACAGAACCGCAGGGCGCTCGGCTACGACATGTATCAGGACGCGGAACGCCGCCGCGTGATGGATCTTGCGCGCGATACCGCGCGTCCGCAGATCACCGCCAAGGTCAACATCAAGATCGACACCGAACCCAATCCGCGACCCGCTTTCATCATGTACTTGCCGGTTTACCGCGGCGGCATGCCGACCACGGTACAGGAGCGGCGCGAGCGGTTGGCGGGTTTCGTGCTGTGTCCGTTCCGCATGCCCGAATTGATGCCGGCCGTCCTCGACGAGTTGGCCGACGATCTCGGCGTCGCGGTATACGACGGCGGGCGCGAAGAGGAGCCCGCTCTCTTTTTCCGGAACGCAGCGTTCGACCAGGAGCGCGCGCCGCTATTGCGGCGCCGGGCGGCCATCGAGGTCGGCGGGCGCACCTGGACACTGGCTTTCGCCAGCACCCGGGAATTCGAGGACGATCCTGGGCGTTACGTGCCCTATGCTGTCCTCGGCATCGGCCTGGCGGTCACGCTCAGCCTGTCCGCCATGCTGTTTTCGATGGCGGCGGCGCGTCGGCGCGCGGTTGTGCTTGCCGATCGCATGACCGAGTCGCTGCGCGCCAGCGAAGCCAAATGGCATTCGCTGTATTCTCAGGCGCCGCTCGGCGTGGTGCTGCTCGACCGTGCCGGCAAGATCATCGAATGCAATCAAGCCATGGCCGACATCGCCGGCGTCGCGCGCGAGGATCTGGTCGGCTTCAATGCGCTCGAACAGGCGCGCGATCCGGTCTTGCGCCCCTGGTTGCTGCGCGGACTGGCCGGCGAATGCGTGCGCTTCGAAAGCGCGTATCGCTTTACCGTCGGCGACGCGCGCGGCCATTATCGCTTCCACTTCCAGCCGATCGAGCAGGATGGCAGCTTCTCGGTGCTGCTGTGCTTCATCGAAGACATCACCGAACAGCATCTCGCCACGGAGCGCATCGCGACGCTGGCCGAGCGCGATGCGCTGACAGGCCTGGCGAACCGCTTCCTGCTCAATGACCGGCTCGAGCAGATGCTGCTGGTCGAGCACCGCGATCATCGCCGGCTCGCCGTGCTGTTTCTCGACCTCGATCATTTCAAGACGATCAACGATTCGCTCGGCCATACCGTCGGCGATGCCGTGCTGAAGGAAGTCGCCCGGCGCATATCGGCCAGCGTGCGCGAGACCGATACCGTCGCTCGTCTCGGCGGCGACGAATTCGTGGTTGTTCTGCGTGACGTGGAATCAGCCGACAGCGTGGCGCACATCGCGGAAAAAATCATGGCGCACATTACCGCGCCGTTGACGCACGCGGACCGGCGACTCGACGTCACCGGCAGCATCGGCATCGCGATGTATCCTGGCGACGGCGGCGATGCCGATACCTTGATCCGCAATGCCGATACCGCGATGTATCACGCCAAGGAAAGCGGCCGCAACAACTTTCAATTCTTCACCGTCGACATGAATGCGCGCGTGATGGAGGCGTTGGCCATGGAAGCGGCGTTCAAGCACGCCCTGCGGGCGCGCGAATTCGTGCTGCATTATCAGCCGATGGTGACGGTCGGCGACGGCCGGCTGGTCGGCATGGAAGCGCTGGTCCGCTGGGAGCGGCCCGGCGCCGGCACGGTGCCGCCCGGAAGCTTCATTCCGATGGCGGAAATGCGCGGCTTGATCGGTCCGCTCGGCGAATGGGTATTGCAGGAAGCATGCCGCCAGGCGCGAGCGTGGCAGCTGCAGGGATTGCCGCCGGCGCCGGTGTCGGTCAACGTCTCCGCGGTTCAGCTGCGCGGCAACACGCTGGTGGCGGCGGTGCGGCACGCTCTCGGCGAAAGCGGGCTGGAGCCGCGCTGGCTCGAGCTCGAGATCACCGAATCGGCCCTTGCTCACAATATCGAATCGGCGATCGCCGTGGTCACGGAACTGAAGGCGCTCGGCATCCGGATCGCCATCGATGATTTCGGCACCGGTTATTCATCGCTGTCCTATCTCAAGCGCTTCCCGATCGACAAACTGAAGATCGATCAATCGTTCGTGCGCGACTTGACCAGCCACAGCGACGACGCGGCGATCACCCAGGCCATCATCGCGATGGCGCGCCAGCTCGGCATGCGCGTCATCGCGGAAGGCGTCGAAACCGCGGAGCAACTGGATTTTCTCCGCCGCAACCAATGCGACGAAGCCCAGGGTTATCTGTTCAGCCGGCCGCTCGCGGCCGAGGCCATGACGCGATACCTGGCGTGCCGCGAGGCGGGCGGCCAGGCGGTCGCAACGTGATTCAGGAGCGGCGCCGCGCCGGCAAGACCTCGCGCAATGCCGCGTGCGCGTCGCGGATCATCTTTTCCGTCGTCTCCCAGCCGACGCAGGCGTCGGTCACCGAGCAGCCGTAGATCAGCTTCGACAAATCTTCGGGGATCGCCTGCTTGCCGCCCACCAGGTTCGATTCGATCATCACGCCGACCAGCGACTTGTTGCCGAAGCGGACCTGGTTGACGACGTCGGCCATCACCAGCGGCTGCAGTTCCGGGTTCTTGTAGCTGTTCGCATGCGAGCAATCGACCACGATATTGGCCGGCAGCTTGGCCTTGGCCAGCGCTTGTTCGGCCATCGCCACCGAGACCGTGTCGTAGTTGGGCCGGCCGTCGCCGCCGCGCAGCACGACATGGCCGAAACGGTTGCCGCGCGTGCGCACGATCGCCACCCTTCCCTGTCCGTTCACGCCGAGGAAGGAATGCGGATGGGAGGCAGACAGGATCGCGTTGATCGCGATATCGATGTCGCCGTCCGTGCCGTTCTTGAAGCCGACCGGCGTCGACAGGCCGGACGACATCTCGCGGTGCGTCTGCGATTCAGTGGTGCGCGCGCCGATCGCCGTCCATGCGATCAGGTCGCCGAGGAATTGCGGAGAGATCGGATCGAGCGCTTCGGTCGCCGCCGGCAAGCCGAGTTCGCACACATCGAGCAGGAACTTGCGCGCGTTGTACATGCCGCGTTCGATATGGAAGGAATCGTCCATGTCGGGATCGTTGATGTAGCCCTTCCAGCCGGTCGTCGTCCGCGGCTTTTCGAAATAGACGCGCATCACGAGCAGGAGCGTGTCTTCGACCTCGGCCTGCAGCGCCTTGAGGCGGCGCGCGTAATCGAGACCGGCGACCGGATCATGGATCGAGCAAGGGCCGACCACGACGAACATGCGGTGGTCCTTGCGGTCGAGGATATTCTTCAGCGCTTCGCGCCCTTGCAATACGACGTCGCCGGCACGATCGGACAGCGGCAGGCGGGCGTGCAGGTCTTCCGGGGTCGGCATCGCTTCGAATGCCGAAACGTTGATGTTTTCGATGTTGAACGTGGTCATGGGAGGCAGGAGATGGTTGATGGAGGCCGGCGCATAGTGTATCTCGTGCGCAGTATCGCGGCTTGAGACGCGGCGCGCATTGCCGGGTGTCAGATCGGTCGTGCGACTTGGGATTCGGGGCCGTGGAACGGCAGCGCTCAAGTCGACGCCAGGCGTTCGCGCCGGGCAAGTTGCGGGAACATCTTCATCCACGCCGCTACCACCACCAGCGTGCCGACGCCGCCGATCACTACCGAACGGACAGCCCCGAACCAACCGGCGGTGATGCCGGACTCGAATTCGCCGAGCTGGTTCGAAGCGCCGATGAAGATCGAATTCACGGCGGAGACGCGGCCGCGCATTTCGTTGGGCGTTTCCAGCTGCACCAGCGATTGGCGTATCACGACGCTGACCATGTCGAAGGCGCCGGTGCAGGCGAGCGCCAGCAGCGACACGATGAACGAGGTCGACAGGCCGAATACGATCGTCGCCGCACCATACATCGCCACCGAGGCGAACATCATCGTGCCGGCCCGGCGCTCGATCGGAAATTGCGCGAGATAGACCGACATCGCGAAGGCGCCGACCGCCGGCGCCGCGCGCAGCAAGCCGAGTCCCCATGGTCCGACGTGCAGGATGTCCTTCGCGAAGATCGGCAGCAGCGCGACGGCGCCCCCGAGCAGCACCGCGAACAGATCGAGCGAAATGGCGCCGAGAACTTCCTTGCGCCGCCAGATGAACGTGATGCCGGCGAACAGGCTCTGCATGCTGACCGGTTCGCGCGCGAGCGGCGCATGTTCGATCCTGATGACGGAGGCGAACACGATCGCCGCCAGGAACAGTACGGCGCTGGCGATATAGACGGCGTCCGCGCCGGCGACATAGATGAAGCCGCCGAGCGCCGGTCCGAGAATCAGAGCCAGTTGCGACCCGGCCGCCGTCGTCGCCAGCGCGCGCGGCAGCACTTCGGGCGGCACGAGTAACGGGCCGAGCGCTTGCTGAGTCGGCATCTGAAAGGCGCGCGCCGCGCCCAGGCCGAGCGAGGCCAGCAGAATGGCGTCGGGCGTCAACCAGTCGCCGAGGGTGGCGGCGATCAGCCAGGCGACGATGGCCAACTGCCCCGCCAGGCACAAGGCGAGCACGCGGCGGCGGTCGTAGCGGTCGGCGACCTGGCCGACGACGAGCGTCAGTGCGACCGCGGGCAGGAATTGGAACAGGCCGACCAGGCCGAGATTGAACGCGCTTTGCGTCAGGTCATACATTTGCCAGCCGACCGCCACCATCACCATCTGGTTCGCCATCGTGGTCGCGAAGCGGCTGCAGAAGAACAGCAGGAAGGACCGGTAGGCGAACAGCGGATTTCTCATCAACTCTCGGGGCGGCGGTAATGCGGAACAAGGAACGAGGCAACGTGCTGCAGGATGCGTGCAGACAGGAATTCTAAGCGAAGAGCGATGGCGCCGCAGAACGCGGCGCCCGGATGTGATCGATACTCGCCGGTTGAGAAGCCGGCTACAAGAAAAAGGTGTGCTTGAGGGAAATGCGCTTAACGGTGACCGTCGTCGAGATTCTTCATGCTAGTGATGGCATAGCCTTTCGCATTGATTTGCGCGATCGGCGCCTCGATGGCGAACTGCGGCATGGTTTCGACATCGTCGTCGACATTGACGCCCCGTTCGGCGGTTTCCCAATCGACGTTGACCGCTTCCTCGGGAATCACTTTCCCCTCCGGCACGGCCAGATAGCTGTAACGGCCCGCATGCTCGGGCCGACGATAAATATCGACGCGCATAAACACTCCTTGCAGAAAATCCACTTGCCGGTCTGACCGCACGGTATGGCAAAGGTTGCCGCAATAGCCGGGCCGTTGGGTAGATTGGTTTCGATTTTTCCGAAGAAATTGTCCTGCTTACTTCGCTTTTTCATGCGTCCTTTCCCTTTTATGATAGATGCTTCGTTTGACGCCGCGAAGCTTCATGCATGGCGCTCGTACAGCGGGTGTGGACGCATTTCACACAATACTCTTTTCAGGAGTCGATATGAAAAATTTTCTTGCCGTCTTGATGGTCGCCATGGTGGCGTTGACTGCAGGCATTTCCGAAGCGGAAGCCAAGCGGCTCGGCGGCGGCGGCGCGATCGGCCGGCAGTCCCATAACGCAGGCCAGCAGGTCTCCCCGGCCTATCAGCAAACCGCCCGCCCGAACCAGGCCGCACCGGCCTCCCCCCAGTCGGCACAACCGAAACCGGCGAGCCCGTGGAAGAACATCCTCGGCGGCGCCCTGCTCGGTCTGGGCCTTGGCGCCTTGCTGTCGCACTTGGGCCTGGGCGGATTGGCGTCCGGCATCGGCTCCCTGCTGATGTTGGCCTTGCTGATCGGTGCCGGCGTGTTCATCTATCGCATGTTGCGCCGCCAGCGTCACGCCGGCGCGATGCAGCCGGCCTTTGCCGGAGGAGGTGCAACGGCGCCGGAGATCGGTTCGCGGATCGAACCTACCGCCTTGCAGTCGCTGCCGTCCTCTTCGGGTGGCGCAAGCCCGGCCTGGGGTATTCCGGCCGACTTCGACAGCGCGGCTTTCTTGCACCATGCGAAGACCAGCTTCATCCGTTTGCAGGCCGCCTGGGACAAGGCCGACGTGAACGATTTGCGGGAATTCACGACGCCGGAGATGTTCGCCGAATTGAAGATGCAGTTGCAGGAACGGGGTGCATCGCCCAACAATACCGACGTCGTGTCGCTCGACGCCGAACTGCTCGGCATCGAGACGATAGGCGACGAATACCTTGCCAGCGTGAAATTCAGCGGCACGATCAAGGAATCAGAAAATGCTCCGGCCGCGCCGTTCACGGAAATATGGAATCTGGCCAAGCCGGTTTCCGGCGGCGGTTGGTTGCTTGCAGGTATCCAGCAAATCGGTTGAGTGTGGAGAATCCCTCTTTCGTCGTAGAGAACGCCCGCAGCCATGCGGGCGTTTTTTTGGGATAGGGCGGATCGAGCGCGCGCGTTAGGAACTGGGAGCTTCCTGCCGCGTTCATATGTGTTCCAACACCATGGAGCACGGCCATGAAAGCCAATCGCCATGATTTCCCATCCCGCATCGCCGGCACGCGCACCGGTGTCTGGCTTGCCGCCGGCGCGACACTCGCGCTGTCCGCCCTGATCGTTCGGCAAAAGACGCGGCGCGTCGAAGCCGATCATCCGCCGCGCGGCCGCTTCCTTGATGTAGAGGGCGTACGCTTGCATTATCTCGAGCGCGGACACGGTCAGCCGCTCGTTCTTCTGCACGGCAATGGCAGCATGGCGGAAGACTTCGATATTTCCGGTTTGCTGGATTTGGCCGCCGTCAAATACCGCGTCATCGCCTTCGACCGTCCGGGTTACGGCTATAGCCGGCGTCCGCACGATCGCACATGGACGCCGGCCGCGCAGGCCGATTTGCTTCATCATGCATTGCAACGTCTCGGCATCGAGCGCGCCGCGATCGTCGCGCATTCCTGGGGGACGTTGGTGGCGTTGCAGCTTGCATTGAAGTATCCGAGCGCCGTGCACGGTCTGGTGCTGCTGTCCGGCTATTACTTTCCTACCGTGCGCCTCGACGTGCCGTGGATGTCGATGCCAGCCTTGCCGGTCGTCGGGTCGTTGCTGCGCCATACGCTGTCGCCCTTGATCGCGCGCCTGAATTGGCCGCTGGCCGCGCGACGCATGTTCAGCCCGGCCCCGGTCGCCGCGCGTTTTGCGGATTTTCCGGCATGGATGAGCCTGCGGCCGCGCCAGATGCGGGCGAATGCCGAGGAAGCCGCGATGATGATTCCTTCCGTCGCGGCCCTCGTCAAGCGCTATCGCGAGTTGAAGATGCCGATCATCCTGCTGGCGGGGGATGGCGACCGCCATGTCAATACCCGACTCCAGAGCGAACGCTTGCATCACCTGCTGCCGCATAGCGAATTACGGATTGCCCCCGGCGCCGGCCATATGGTGCACTACCTCGTGCCCCAGCAAATCCTGTCGGCGGTCGGTGCGATCGCACGGCAGCCGGTCGATACCTTCGCGGCGCCGCATAGACCGCTTCAGGATTCCGCGTTGAACAGCGCGGGCGCAGTCGGAATTTGAGTTTCCCATCGGGCATTCAAAGCGCGTGTCCATAAAAAAGGGCTCCTTGCGGAGCCCTCAAACGCCTCATCGTCATTCCTTGCTTCAGGCGACTGCCGCCAGCGTGCGCGCCGGATCGATCACCAGTTCCTTGAACTCGCGCAACTCTTCCTGATTCAACTCTTCCTTCTCGAGCAGCGCGGAGGACATGGCCTGCATGACATGCTCGTTCGTGCGCAGGATCGCGATCGCGTTGTTGCGCGCCTGCTCGATGACCGCGGCCGCCTTGCACTCCGCTTCATAGCGCATCTGCGGGCTCGAATGTTCGGTGATCCGCAGCATGCCGAACTCGGACATGCCGTGGCGGCACACGATGTTGAGGGCGATCTCCGACGCGCGCGCGATGTCGTCGTCCGCGCCGGTCGTGATCGAATGGCTGAACAACTCCTCGGCGACGCGGCCGGCGACGAGAATATTCAAGCGGTCCAACAACTCGTGATAGCCGTGCAGGAACTGATCCTTTTCCGGCGCGATGAAAGTCTGGCCGAGCGAGAATCCGCGCGGCACGATGGACACGGCCGAGACAGGGTCGAGATTGCCGGCCATGGCCACGATCGCGTGGCCGCACTCGTGGATCGCCAGGCGGGCGCGGGTCTGGTCGTCCAGCATCGCCATCGTCGAGCGGCGCTCCTCGCCCATCAGCATCACGTTACGCGCGCGCAGCACGTTCTCCAGTACGACTTCTTCCAGGCCGTCGCGTACCGCGATCAATGCCGCCTGATTCATCAGGTTGGCGAGATCGGCGCCGGAAAAGCCGATCGTGTGCTTGGCGATCTCGAGGTAGTCCATGTTCGCGTCCACCTTGAGCTTCCTGGCGTGAATCTTCAGGATTTCCTCGCGTTCGCGCAGGTTCGGCTTGCCGAGCTGGATGCGGCGGTCGAAACGGCCGGAGCGCAGCAGTGCAGGATCGAGCGCGTCGACGCGGTTGGTCGCGGCGACCACGATCACGCCGCTGTTGGCGTCGAAGCCGTCCATTTGCACCAGCAACTGGTTCAGCGTGCTTCCCATTTCGCGCGCCGCAGCCGAGCCTTCATCCATGCGTTTGCCGCCGATAGCGTCGATTTCGTCGATGAACAGCACGCACGGCGCCATCGAGCGGGCCTTCGCGAACAGGCGCTTGACCTTCATCGACGACACGCCGATGAACATCGAGCCGAAATCGGAGCCGTTGACGGCGATGAAGTTGGCGCCCGCCTCGCCGGCCAGCGCCTTCGCCAGCAAGGTCTTGCCGGTGCCCGGATCGCCGTACAGGATCACGCCGCGTGGGAAGCTGGCGCCGATCGATTCGTAGATATCGGGCGCTTTCAGGTATTCGGCGATTTCGACCAGGTTCTTCTTCGCCTCGTCGGCGCCGGCGACGTCGGCGAAGCGCACATTGGTGTCGCGGCGCTTGTTCGCAAACGGCAGGCTGAACGGCACCGGGCGCGAAGCGAAGAAACCGACGCCGAGCAGCACGACCAGGATCAATCCGATCGATATGGCTTGTTCGACATTGAAGAGCCGCGCGTCGAATGCGACATCGATGCCTTTCCTCGTGTAGCCGTTCGCCGCGGCAAGATCCATGGCCGGCAGTTCGACGCTGTATTCGCGGCGGTCCTTCAAGACCACCTGCGCGTTGCCGCTGTCATGGCCGGGCGCGATCCTGATCTGCTTGACTTTGCCGGTCTCGACGTCGTTTGCGAAGTGCGTGAAGCTTTGATTGACGGTGTTGTTGGCTTTAAAAGACGCCAATAACGCGCCCGCGCCGAGCGTGCAAAGGATTGCGGCGGCTGCCAGCAGCTTGCGCATGCGCTGGCGTCTCTGGATTTTTGAAATACTGATCGACATGTCTACCTTGCTCCGGAGGCGAATGGAAACAGGCGTTGGTTGCCCGATCCCGAAAAAACGGACTCTGTTCTTTGTCCCGAAATGCTTGCTGCAGTTCATTGCGGACCGGACTTATTTCGGCTTTTTTTTTCGTGCGCTATCGGTTTGATAAACGATGATTCGTGGCTGTTTGAGGGTTTGACAAAAGGCTTTGCCTGATAAATAATTCGGACTACTAATAAATAATTCCAGGCCTTCCTTATGTCAGCCGCGTCCGATAATGCCGATCCGTCGATAGAGAATCGCATCGCCGCCGGTCTCGCCTGCATCGCCAAGGCCATGCGCGCCAAGGCATGGGAGCAGTCGATGGCGAACGGATTGACGCCGACCCAGGCCGATATTCTTGCGTTGCTGGCGGCGCGCGGAACGGCGCTGCGCCTGTCCGTCGTGGTCGAGCAATTGGCCGTCAGCGCCGCGACCGCCAGCGAGGCGGTCACCTCGCTCGTCAACAAGGCCTTGGTGGAAAAAGCCCGCGCCAAGGACGACGGTCGCGCGATTGCCCTGAAGCTCACGCGCGCGGGCGCGAAACTGGCCGCCGAGATCGCCGACTGGAGCGGGTTTCTCAGCAATGCCGTCGAACCGCTGACCGAGGACGAGAAAGTCATCGTGCTGCGTTCGATGGTCAAGATGATCCGTCACCTGCAGGAACGCAACGAAATACCGACCGCGCGCATGTGCATATCATGCAAATATTTCGAACCGCATCGGCATGCCGACAGCAAGGCGCCGCATCATTGCCGTTTCGTGAATGCGCCGATAGGCGATCAGGATTTGCGCATCGATTGCGCCGAGCATGAGGCGGCCGATGCGGATGTCGCGCAAAGGAATTGGATGGTCTTCATTCGCTGAGGATTTTTTTCGCTTTTATATTTAGGAGTCCAACGCAATGCGCTTGGCGCATGCCGGCAAAGCAATGTTCGGCAGGCGTCTCTCGAGAATTCGATGTCTTGGCCGGCGCGATCCGGCCGGGCGCGAGTAGAACGGGAACTTCGGAACGTTTGGCGACTGCCCGAAGCTCCCGACCCCTTCAATCTTCATCAAAAAGGAGTAATGGAATTATGACGACCAAGGCCATTTTTTACCATGCCGGCTGTTCCGTTTGCGTCACTGCCGAGCAGCAGTTTGTCACCGCCCTCGATCCCAAGCGATTCGACGTCGAAGTGGTCCACTTCGGCACCCAGCGCGGCCGTATCGAGGAAGCCGAGCGTTACGGCGTGAAATCGGTGCCGGCGCTCGTCGTGGATGGCCAAGTCTTCCACATCAACTTCGGCGCTTCGATGGCCGATGTAAGAGGCTGATGTAGGAAGGAAATGCATGGGGCCGGCGCTTCCCTTTCGGGACGCCGGCCCTTTCTCGTCAGGTTTCCTTGCCAGGATTCTCTTCCCGGCTGTAGGCGGAGTGCAAATGCACCGGCTGCGGCGCACGCTTGCGCATGCGGATATTAAGCATCTCCACCACCACCGAGAACGCCATCGCGCTGTAGATGTAGCCTTTCGGAATATGATGGCCGAAACCGTCCGCCAGCAAGGCTACGCCGACTACTACCAGGAACGAAAGCGCCAGCATCTTGATGGTCGGATGATCCGACACGAAGCGCCCGATGCCGCTGGCGAACAGCATCATCAATCCGACGGAAGTGATGACGGCGGCGATCATGACCGGAATCTGGTCTACCATGCCGACCGCGGTGATGATCGAATCGAGCGAGAAAACGAGATCGATCAGCATGATTTGCACGATCGCCGCGCTGAATTTCGACACCTGCCGCTGCGTGCCATGCCCCTCGGCGCCTTCCAGCGCCTGATGGATTTCTCCAACGCTCTTCCAGATCAGGAACAGGCCGCCGCCGATCAGGATCAGGTCGCGCCCCGAGAAGCCTTTACCGAACAATGTGATCAGCGGTTCGGTCAATCCTACCAGCCAGGCCAAGGTCATTAGCAGCGCGATGCGCATGAACATCGCCAGGAACAGGCCGATGCGGCGGGCCAGTTCGCGTTGCGCCGGCGGCAATCGATCGACCAGGATGGAAATGAAAATGATGTTGTCGATGCCGAGTACGAGTTCGAGTGCGGTCAGCGTCGCGAATGCGAGCCAGGCTTCGGGATTGGTCAGCAGTTCCAGCATGGGATGGTTCTTTCTATAAAAGACGAGGGCGTCTCGCGACGCCCTCGTGACTATCGGCCGCTTGGCCTCAGTCGTTGTTGGCAAAGCCGAGCAGGTGCAGCAGGCTCGTGAACAGGTTGAAGATCGAGACGAACAGGCTGACTGTCGCCATCACGTAGTTGGTTTCGCCGCCGCGCACGATCTGGTTGGTTTCATACAGGATCATGCCCGACATCAGCAGCACGAAGACTGCCGATACCGCCAGCGACAGCGCCGGGATGCTGAACAGCACCGCCGCAAGCCCCGCCAGGAAGGCTACCAGGATACCGACCATCAGGAAGCTGCCCATGAAGGACAGGTCGCGCTTGCTGACCAGGGCATAGCCGGACAGGCCAAGGAAGATCGCAGCCGTGCCTCCGAATGCCGTCATCACGATTTGCACGCCGTTCGCCATGTTCAGGTAATGGGCGATGATCGGGCCAAGCGTATAGCCCATGAAGCCGGTCAGCGCGAAAACCAAGGCGACGCCGGCGCTGCTGTTGCGGTATTTCGTCACCAGGAACAGCAGGCCGAAATAACCGAGCAAGGTCAGCAGGATTCCCGGATGCGGCAAGCCGAGCGCCGCAGCCGAACCGGCGGTGACGGCGGCAAAACCGATGCACAGAGACAGGAGCAGGTAGGTATTGCGCAGTACCCGGCGTGCCGAACCGTCGATGACGGTACTGGCCGTTCCGGTACGCAAGGCGCCGACACGGACATTGTCGTAACGATGATTCATGGCGATATTCCTTTCTCAAAATATATCGATTCTCGACGTCGCTCATCCTAAGATGCTTGCGACTTTTGAAAAAGCGAAGATAATGGAACAATTGCTTCATAAAAGCCGAACAAATATCCTTACATGAAGACTACCGGCCTGAACTTCCGCCATCTGTACTACTTCTGGGTCGTCGCCAAGGAAGGCAGCGTCACCCGCGCCGCCGAACGGCTCGACGTCGCCGTGCAAACCATCAGCGCACAGCTCGCCTTGCTCGAACAATCCGTCGGCAAGGTGCTGCTGGCCCCGCAGGGACGCCGGCTGACGCTGACGGAGGCCGGACGACTGGCGCTTGGTTATGCCGACCAGATTTTCCTGCTTGGCGAACAGATGCAGGACGCCCTCGCGTCCGATGTCGACGGCACGATGCGCCTGACGGTCGGCATTTCCGATTCGCTTCCGAAACTGATCGCCTCGCGCCTGCTGGAGGCGGCGCTGCGTATGCAACAACGCGTCCGGCTCGTATGCCACGAGGGAAATTTCGAAGCCTTGCTCGGTGACTTGTCGGTGCACAAGCTCGACGTGGTGCTGACCGACCGTCCTGTGCCGTCGGGAACGAATTTGCGCGTCTTCAGCCATTCGCTCGGCGACAGCGAGCTGACGCTGTTCGGCGTGCCCGAACTGGCCCAGGAATACCGGCCGAATTTTCCGCGCAGCCTGAACGGCGCGCCGCTCTTGCTGCCGACCCGCAATAACGCTATCCGCGGCCGGATCGATCATTGGTTCGAGGCGCATGAACTGCGTCCGGATGTGGTCGGCGAATTCGACGACAACGCTTTGCTCAACACGTTCGGCCAGCGCGGGCTCGGCCTGTTCCCGGCGCCCTTGGCCTTGGCGAGCGACGTCAAGAAGCAGTTCGGCGCGGTGCCGGTTGGCGCGCTGAGCGGCGTGCGGGAACAGTTCTATGCGATTTCCAACGAGCGCAAGATCAAGCATCCGGCGTCCA
>Ga0196972_1000081_pt1 | contig 77026 bp, 77 predicted proteins | sample S1v_2013CmetaG_FD_148618 | JGI IMG/M metagenome (GOLD analysis project Ga0196972, IMG submission 148618) | Soil microbial communities from Anza Borrego desert, Southern California, United States - S1+v_20-13C | ecosystem: Environmental > Terrestrial > Soil > Desert | place: USA: California...
CGAAGGCACCAGGGTCGCCTTTTTTGCTTACTTTTTTGGCGAAGCAAAAAAGTGAGCGGCCCGCCGGGGCCGCTCCCGGCAAGCATCCACGGAGTGACTCCAGAACCGGGTCACCGAAGAAAAACCCCCACAGCCTCCCCCGGCTCCGGATACTCCACCGGCGTAGGCTCCGGCAAAATCTCCGGCCCCGAAGGCGCCCCCGGATCAAACGTATCCGGCGGCAACGCAGGTATCTCCGGCTCCGGCCGGTAATCCGGCTGAATCTCCGGGCCCGGCTGCGGCGTCCCTGGCACTTCAGGCGGCGAATGCGGCGGATTCTGGTCAGGCGGTCTATGTGCCATACGATTCCCCTACATTGGCAACCGGTCGCGCAGGCTGCCAGCCTCACGCGGCTGCCCTGTGAAATCGCCAAGGTCGAGCCCTTCCGCCATCGCGCGGCAGCTCTCCATGCAAGTACGGCAGGCTTCAACGCATTCGTCCATGTCGCCGATCTGTTCACAGCTCTGCGCGCAGGCGTGGCAGACCTCGGCGCATGCGGCGCATACCGGCCCGTGCAGGCGCGAACTGCCGAGCATGAACTCCGCGCTGGTGCGGCAGATCTCGGCGCAATGGATCATCAGGCGGAAGTGCTCCGGTTCGGTATGCGGACCGCCTGCTTCGAGGCAATGGTTCATGGCTGTCTGCAGGCAGGTGCGGTAACAATGCAGGCAGTCGTCGATGCAGTGCTGCATCGATGAATGGATGGACGGTTGCATCATTTACTCCTTGATCGGAAAAATTCACATGCTGCGCGCCCTCTGCCCATCCCTTGGCGTCACGTCGCCGGCACAGGAAGAAGGAGGGGAGAAGGAACGCAATATCCATTCCACGCTCCTGCGTGTGCACTGCGGCATTTGGCGCGCGCTGTGTTTCAAAACAACCAACATGCGCACCAAAATTTTGCCTTTGGGCATCATCCCGCTATAGTGAAAGAAAAAGCTAAAAAACTGAGGAGACAACGGCACGATGCACAGCATCCATGTCCGCCTGAAGATCCTGTACGTCGTGATCGTCACCGTGGTGCTTGCGATCTTCGGTACCTATTCCCAAATCGAACTGCGTAACGAACTGGAGAGCCGCAACCTGCAGTTGCAGCAGGGTGTGATGACGCGCCTCCAGAGCAGCCTGCCGCCCGCCCTATGGGAGCTGGACCAGCGCAAGATCGGCGGCCTGCTCGAGGGCGAAATGCTGCCGCGCGAAGTGCTGGCCATCCGGGTGCTGGATACGAACGACAAGATATTCGGCGGCAGGATGCGCGATGAATACGGCCAGGTCGTGCCTGCGCCCAGGGATGCGGATGTCGGGGGCGACATCGTGGAAGGCGAGCTGATTTACCGCCGCATCGAAATGGCGACGGACGCGTCGCGGGAAGATACCGTCGGCTGGCTGGTGATCAACTTCAGCCGCCAGCATATCGTCGAGCGGCTGCACGCCGAAGTCGTGCGCAAGGTGACCGAGATCCTGCTTCTCGACCTGGCGCTGGTGGTGGCGCTGTCACTGAGCCTGCGCATGGTCTTCAATCCGCTCAAGAGGCTGCGCGATGGCCTGTACGACCTGGCCACGCGCGAAGCCGATGAGGTGCAGCCGCTGCCCGAGAACAGGCGCGATGAGTTCGGCGAAGTGGTGCATGGCTTCAACCGCATCCTGATCAAGCTCAAGGCCACCATCGAGCGCACACGCAAGGCGGAAGAGGAAGCGAAGTGCGCGTCCACCGCCGCTGCGAAGGCCTACGAGGAGTTGCGCCAGGCGCAGGATTCGCTGGTGCAGGCGGAGCGGCTTGCCTCTTTGGGCGGCCTGGTTGCCGGCGTCGCGCACGAGATCAATACGCCGGTGGGCATCACCCTGACCAGTGCGTCCGTACTGGCTGAAGCCACCGACCGCGTGCGGCGCGATATGCAGGCCGGCGCGATGAAGAAATCCGACCTGCTCACCTACCTCGATACCGCCGGCGAAAGCACGCAGCTCATCATGGCTAATGCCAACCGTGCGGCGCAACTGATCCAGAGCTTCAAGCAGATCGCGGTCGACCAGACGCACGAGGAGCGGCGTTCGTTCGCGCTCCGCGATTACATCGAGGAAGTCGTCACCAGCCTGCATCCGCGCATCAAGAAGACGCGTGTGACGGTCGAGATCGATTGTGACGGCGGCGTTTGCCTCGACAGCTACCCAGGCGCCTTCGCGCAGGTGTTGACCAACCTGACGATGAATGCATTGATACACGCCTTCGGGCCGGATGACGACGGCTGCATCACGATCCGTGTGCGGCAGCAAGGCGGCTGCATCGAGCTGGTCTTCAGCGACAACGGCCGCGGCATTTCGCCGGAACACCTGGACAAGGTCTTCGACCCGTTCTTCACCACGCAGCGCGGCCAGGGCGGCACCGGCCTCGGGCTCAACATCGTCTACAACCTTGTCGCCAAGCAGTTCGGCGGCACCATTGCCGTTGCCAGCACGCCGGGGCAAGGTACGCAATTCACCATCCGTTTCCCATCCACCGCACCCCAACAGGAGGCAGCATGAACGTGCAAGCCAGGAACCCGCTTGGCGCCGAACCGGAAGACGCCTGGATGATCGACGACCACGGTGTGCCGGAAGATGGTCCGCTCGATGCGCGGCCGTTCCGCATCCTGATCGTGGACGACGAGGCAGACGTGCATTCGGTAACGCGGCTGGCGCTGCGCAACGTCAATTACAAGGGACGCTCGCTGGAACTGCTGAGCGCCTACTCGGCGGAAGAGGCATTCGGCATACTCAAGTCGGCGCCGGATGTGGCGCTGGTGCTGCTCGACGTTGTGATGGAAAGCGACGATGCCGGCCTGCGCCTGGTCGAGCGCATCCGCGGCGAACTCGACAACCAGATGACGCGGATCGTGCTGCGCACTGGCCAGCCCGGGCATGCGCCGGAACAGCGGGTGATCATCGACTACGACATCAACGACTACAAGGCCAAGACTGAACTGACGACGCAGAAGCTGTTCACCACGGTGATCGCCTCCTTGCGTGCCTACGAAAGCCTGGTGACGATCGAATGCAGCCGCGTCGGTTTGTCCAAGATCCTCGAAGGCGCGGGCAACCTGTACCAGATCCATTCGTTGCGAGAGTTCGCCTCCGGTGTACTGAAGCAGGTGAGCGCCATCCTCGATGTCGGTGCGGACGGCGTTCTGTGCGTGCTGAACGGCAGCACGGTCAGCGACATGCTGGCGCCGACCGTGATTGCCGCTACCGGCGACTATGCGGCCCTGAGCGATGCCTCCTTGCTGCCTCCGGACCACCAGCTGGCGCCGACGATTGCTACTGCCTTCCGCGAGAAGCGCAGCCAGTACGGACATCCGGTGGATGTGATGTTCATCCACACCGACCACGGCCACGAGTTCGCGATCGCGATCACGCCGCCCTGGCCGCTGGCACAGGTACAGCAGGACCTGCTGGAAGTGTTTTGCCACCGCATCGGCGCGGCCTTCGACAACCTGTTCCTGTTCGGCCAGTTGCGCAAGGCGCAGGAAGCGACCGTGGTGGCATTGGCCGACCTCGCGGAATTCCGCGACGAGGACACCGGCGGCCATGTGCAACGGGTGCAGACTCTCACCGACAGGATTGCCAACCGGCTGCATGCGCGCGGCGTATATCACGACGAAATGGCGCCGCCCTTCCTCGAGATGGTGGGCATGGCGAGCATCCTGCACGACGTCGGCAAGGTCGCGACGCCCGACCATATCCTGCTCAAGCCAGGCGCGCATACGCCGGAGGAACGCGCGATCATGCAGATGCACGCGCAGGTCGGCGAAACCATTCTTGCACGCGCGGCCGCCATGGCAGGCGACACCAGTTACCTGACGTTCGGCGCGCAGATCGCCGGCGGCCATCATGAGCACTTCGACGGCAACGGCTATCCGCGCGCATTGAAAGGCACGGCGATTCCGCTGTCGGCGCGCATCGTCGCGGTGGTGGACGTCTTCGATGCACTGCTGCACCGGCGGCCGTACAAGGAGCCATGGCCACTGGAGGAGACGATCAAATACATCCGCGAACGGCGCGGGAAGCAGTTCGATCCGGAAGTGGTTGATGCATTGCTGGGAATCGTGGCCGAGGAGCCAGGTGCCTGGGGGCCGTCTTCTGAAGCCTAGTGCGGATCAATCGATACCGGCCGCCACTCCTTGATGTCCTCGAAGCTGCATTGCCGTGGCGGTTCGGTATCCGGATAGAAGAAGGACCAATCCTCCCTGCTCCACCAGACTTCATGCTGCGAACCATCCTGCATCATGGCAATGCATCGCTCGTGGTCGTAAAGATGGGATAAGGCACTGTCGGCTCTCATAGTCCAGCCTCGCAATTCAATACCACTCCTCTGTCTGTTCACATTTACGCAACTTGTTTCGCAAGTTGTGCTCTCAAGCTATACAGAGACGGAGGTTCATCATGGCAAGAATCCAGCAATCAATCGACATCGGCGTCCCGGTCCATGTCGTCTACAACCAGCTCACGCAGTTCGAGGACTACCCGCGCTTCATGCAGGAAGTTGAAACCGTGCATCGGCTCGACGACACGCACCTGCACTGGTCGGCAAAAATGTCGTACCAGCCGCTGGAATGGGACTCGGAAATCGTCGAACAGATTCCCGATCAATGCATTGCCTGGCGCAATGCGGGCGGTCCGATGCAAAGCGGAAAGCTCGAGGTCCAGCCGATGGCAGAGGACGTGGTGCGCGTGACGATGACGGTGGAATGCGATCCTGACCAGGTGCCTGCAGAGCGATTCGGCAATCCGCTGAAAATGATCGCGCTGCAACTGGAGGATGACCTGGCGCGCTTCAAGAACTTTCTCGAAGAACGCGACGCGGATGAGGCCGTGCAGGCAGCCGGCGAAAGCATGGGCAAGACGGTCGGTCGCACGGCGGAGGAGCAACGTGACAGCGAGCAATCCTCTGCCACGTCGGATCGCCAGGCACAGCGGGCAACACAATCGGAGTCTTCGCTTTCGCGTTCCATGGATGATGGATCCTCGGTAGCCGAAGAACAAAGCTTTGACCAGCAATCCGGACAGGCGCGGCGTGTGGGGCAGATGCCGCTGGATTTTGGCGCCCCGCCGCTGTCAGGCGAAACTGATCCGGCCGAGGCAATGGGCAAATCGGTGAAGCAGGACGACAAGAACACATCGCAGCTGAAGCAATCGATCGAGCGGTCCGCGCCGCCGTCGGAGTGACCGCGCTTCCGCACGGGTAAATGCGTGCCGCCGTTCTGGACGCGCCTCTTGCAGGAGGGTGCTATGTGCATGCCTGCGTGTATGGCCTGATGACGCACGTGTGCATCGCGGCCAGTACAATGCAAGGCCGATTCATATCTTGATACTTTGCTCATGATCATTGCCACCCACTCTGGAAAATTCCACGCCGACGATGTCTGGGCGGTGACCGTGCTGGACCTCGTGTTCCCCGGTTGCACCCTCATCCGCACACGCGATGCGGAACAGATACGCGCAGCGGACTTCGCAGTCGACGTGGGCGGCATCTGGGAGCCGGAGGCGGGGCGCTTCGACCACCACCAGAAAGGCTTTTCTGGCGCGCGCCAGTCCGGCGTACTGTATGCGAGCGCCGGCTTGGTGTGGCGGACCCACGGTGCACGTTGCGTATCGCTGCTGGCGCAGAAGCATTGCGGCGTCACGCTGCCTGACAGCGACGCGCAGCAGATCACGTGGGCCATCGATGCCGACTTGGTCCAGTACCTGGACATGTCCGATACCGGCGCCGCGCGGAATGCGCCCGGCGGCTACGGTTTGTCGGCAGTGGTGTCCGGGTTCAATCCGACCTGGCTCGACGAGCAGCAGGCAGGCGGCGTCGATCCGGCCGATGCGATGCGTCTGCGGCAGTTCCGGCGCGCGATGGAATTCATCACTGATGTGCTCGTCAATCAGGTGAAGTACCGCGTGGGCAGCCTGCTCGCACTGGAGCGGGTACGCAAGGCGCAGGTCCTGGAAGAAGGCAGGCTGCTCTACCTGGACAACGCCGCGCTGCCATGGACATCGGTGGTGCGCAACGAGATGCCGAAGGTCTTGTTCGTGATCAGTCATGGCATCACGGACGGCCGCTACATGCTGCACACCGTGCCTGCAACGACTGACACCTTCGAGGCGCGCGCGGACCTGCCGAAGGCGTGGGCGGGATTGCAGGGAGAAGAGCTGGCTGCCGTCACCGGCGTGGAGGACGCGGTGTTCTGCCACAACAACCTGTTCATCGCCGCGGCAACGTCATTCGACGGAGCTGTGGCACTGGCGCGACAGGCATTGCAGCAGGCTCTGGCCGGAATGTGAGGCGAGCGGGCATCGAAGCGGTATGATGCTCATGGGTATTGCAAACAATGGTGACCGCGGTGAGCGCAAATCTGGAACCGATTGCCGAATATGCCGATCTGGAAACTTACCGGCATGTTTTTTTTGCATCTCCGGACTACATCGCCTTCAGCCGCTGGAAGGATGGCACCTACATCGACGTCAATCCCGGATTCGAGCAGTTCACCGGCGTCAGGCGCGAAGACGCCATCGGCCGTACGGCGGAGGACCTCGGCAGCTGGGTCGAACTGGCGGATCGCGACGCCTACGTCGCCGCCCTCAGGGTGACCGGCATCCTGAACGGATACCAGACGCGCCTTCGCAATCATTGCGGCGAGATCCGCGATGTCGAGACATCGTCGAGGGTCTCCAAGATCAATGGCGAAAAGGTCGTCATTTCCATCGTCCGCGATATCACCGACCGCAAGCGCGATGAAAACGAGCTGAGGCGCTATCGCGAGGAACTGGAGCGGCTGGTCGAACTGCGTACGGCCGAACTGCGGCGCGCAAACGAAGAACTGCGCGAAACCAATGCGAAACTGGAACAGGCGCACAACCAGTTGCTGCAGACGGAAAAAATGGCTTCCATCGGCGTGCTTGCCGCCGGCGTGGCCCACGAGATCAACAATCCCGTCGGCTTTGTCAGCTCCAATCTCTCTACACTGAAAAGCTATATCCAGGACTTGCTCAAGGTGATCGACATCTATGGGCAGCACCATGAGGTCTTCGAACAAGCACCCGAACGCCTGAAGGCGATCGAAGCGGTCAAGACGGACATCGACCTGGATTACCTGATGGAAGACATCGACGCGCTGCTCAATGAATCTGCCGACGGCTTGCGGCGTGTGAAGGCAATCGTGCAATCCCTCAAGGACTTCTCCCACGCAGGCAGAGGAGAATGGCAATGGGCTAACGTGCATGCCGGCATCGATAGCACGCTGAACGTCGTGAACAATGAAATCAAGTACAAGGCGACCGTCGTCAAGGAGTACGGCGTCTTGCCCGATATCGAGTGCCTGCCCCTGGAATTGAACCAGGTCTTCATGAACATGCTGGTCAACGCGGCACATGCCATCGACCGGGCCGGCGAGATCAGGATCCGGACCGGTGTCGAACAAGACAAGGTATGGGTCGAGTTCATTGATAACGGCTGCGGAATCTCGTCCGCCGACCTGACGCGCATCTTCGACCCCTTCTTCACCACCAAGCCGGTCGGCAAGGGGACAGGACTGGGGCTATCGCTGTCCTACGGCATCATCCAGAAGCATCACGGCCGCATCGAAGTCGACAGCGTGCCCGGAAAGGGAACCTGCTTCCGGATATGGTTGCCGGTCTCGCAGCCGGCGGCCGCTTCCCCGTAAAAGATCCCGGGAATCTGTCTTGTCATTTGCGCAGGGGAGCAAGTAACGAGGAAAGCCCGTTATGGTCCAGCTCGTGCATCAGCGTCAGCAGCCGGCCGATTTCCCCGGGCGGGAAACCTTCGCGTGCAAACCAGTTCAGGTAATGCCCTGGTAGGTCGGCGATCAGCCGGCCCTTGTATTTGCCGAAGGGCATTTCGCGCGTGACGAGCAGCTCGAGCAGCTTGGGATCGATCGGGGATTGCATTATTCGCCGATGCTGTTGGCGGTGCTGTCCTCTTTGTGGGCTGTGCTTTCCTCTTCCCGCACGGAGGAGTCATCGAAGTAGCGTTCCACCAGCGCGAAGAAGCGCTCATAGAACAGCTTGTTGGTGATCGTCTCGCTACCTACCTTCACCAGCGACTCGTCGCTCATGCCGAAGGGTACGGACAACGATCCCAGTGCAGGTACGCCGAGGCTGGCAGAGGTGGCGCTCTTCTTGAGGGAGTAACGGTCGCGCACGGCGTTTGCGAAGGCGGTGGTGCTGTTGCTGCCCCTGCTGTCGGGCGCGCAGACGACGTGAAATTCGATCTGCACGTGTACGTCCGAACCGGACTGGAAGTTCTTGCGCGCCCGGACGAGCGCCGCACTCGCCTCCTGCACGACATAGCCTTGGCTGAGCAAAGCGCGGCGTGCCGCTTCGCAGGTGGCCGTGTCGGTACCTGCGAAACTGTGCGCATGAATATCTGTGGATGCGAAATCCTCCTGCACCGTGACCTTCTGGCTGCTGAGCGGGGTCGCGCACGCGGCAAGGCCGGCGACGGCGAGAAGCATGGCGAGCCTGTTGAACGGACGCAGCGACTGCATGTATGACACCTCCTGTGCGAGTGTGTAATCTTAGTGCCTAACGCGGGCGGACACATCCCCTTTGACCGATTTCGGCAAAGCGGTCCGTGCCCATCTAGCCGGGGAAAGGCTTACATGACGGAACATCATTACAAAGACTGCAAGATCGAAGTCCATACCGAGCGCGTCGGTGCCCGCTGGGACTGGTGGTTCGTGCTGGACGACCGCCCGCCGCGCTACAGTGCGGAACAGTATGCCGTTACCGAAAGCGCGGCGCTGGCGGAGGCGCTGGAGACGGCGCGGCGCATGATCGACCGGGCGTAAAAAAGCCCCGCGAGCGTGAGCTGGCGGGGCTAATCCTTCCTTAGGAGGGAGGAGGAGACAACTGTTACACCGCGCTGAAGTCGTGTGCCGGCTTCAGGCCGCGCAGGACCGAAAATCCGTTGCGCCGCGTGACACGTCGCGAAGCGTCCGCGATATCGCCGAATACCAGGCCGGGTTCACGCACCTGCACGTGTGCCGGCGCGGAGATCGCCGCGGCGAGCATCTGCAGCGCAGGGCCGGTCACGTAGGCGATGGGGAAAGCGATCGGCCATGCAGTCAACCAACTTTCCATCCATTGTCCGAAGAAGCTCTCAGCGGACGCGCTCCACATCGCATGCATCACGGCCGTGACGACCAATGTCATCAACCCGCTGAACAGCAGGGCCGGCAACATCGACGCCAAGGCACGCGACCGGCGCAGTCGCAGTACGACATTACCGATCGGACCTTGCGCCGGCTCGCGGCGAGCCGCTGCCCGGGAAGAAAGGGTCGGATGCGCGAATGCGGACATGTTTGGCTCCCGATGCCGGATTTAGTTCACACTTACTGGCGCGATGCGATGGCGCGCAGTTCGTTGGCCAGGCTCGGCTGGACGCGGTCAAGGTCGCGTGCCATGCGGTTGAGCATCAACACGCTTTGCAGCATGCTGCGCTGGGAACGTTCTTCCAGCGACTTGCGCGGCTTGATCACCAGCAGCGCGGCGCGCAGCAGGCCGACCAGCAGGGGCTTGAACACGACCATCAATGCGGCGAGGACGCCAAGGCCGAGCAGCGGACGGGCAACAGCCAGCGCGTTGGCAGCAATGGCTTCGACGGGGAATGCAATGGACAGGATAGACATGATTTACTCCTGGGAAATTCTTTCTTCAAAATACTGTTTTGCTGCATTGCAGTATAGGTACACTCCAGTTATATAACCAATTTCCTTTCGGCATATCAGCTATAATTCCTGTGAATACCAGCGAAAATCGCCCAAGAAATTTTCTTTTTTCTAATCAATGAATTAGGGAAAAACTATGAGTTTCCTCACACTCGATTTGAACCTGCTGCGGGTCTTCGACGCGGTGATGACGGAGCAAAACCTCACCCGCGCCGCCAGCCGGCTTGCCATGACGCAACCTGCGGTTTCCAATGCCTTGCGGCGCCTGCGCGATTCGCTCGGGGACGAGTTGCTGATCCGCACCGCGCATGGCGTCAAACCCACGCCGCGCGCCGAAAACCTGTGGCCGGCGGTGCGCCAGGCCTTGTCTGCGCTGGAAGAGGCGATCACGCCCGAACAGAACTTTGATATTGCCAATGCGCACAATACTTTCCGCATGGCAATGGCAGATGCCACAGCCGCGCTTTGGCTGCCCGCGCTCGTGCGCTCCATTGAACGCGAAGCGCCGATGCTCACCATCCGCATGGTGCCGCTGACCACGCGCGAGCCGCGCCCGATGCTGTTACGCGGCGATATCGATCTTGCCGTCGGCTTTTTCCCGGGCGTAACCGCCCAGCTGGCCGGCTCCCAAGGGGCGTCGGTCTCCCCGATCCGCCATGAGCAGTTGTATTCCGGGCGCTATGTCTGCGTGATGCGCAAGGACCACCCGCTGGCCAAGGAGGAGCTGACGGTGGACAACTACTGCGACGCCAACCACCTGCTGGTCAGCTTCTCCGGCCGCGCGCACGGCCTGGTCGACGAGGCGCTAGCGAAGCTCGGACGCGAGCGGCGGATCCTGCTGACGGTCAACCAGTTCTTCACCGCCGGCCGTGTGGTGGCAACCTCGAACCTCATCACCGTGCTGCCGCGGCACCTGATCGCGTCCACCGGCATTACGGGGGCTCTGATCACCAAGGAGCTGCCTTTCGATCTGCCTTATGTGCACATCGACATGCTGTGGCATGAGAGGGATACACGGAATCCGGCGCACAAGTGGCTGCGTGCGCACCTGAGCGGGACGACGAGCGAGACCTTTGTGAAAGCGGGGATCGTGCGCGGCGCGTGATCACCGCCGGAAGATCCAGAACAGCAGCGACAGCACCAGCGACACCACGATGCTGGTCACCACGGGAAAGTGGAAACTGAAGCCTTCCCGCACCACATGGATGTCGCCCGGCAGCCTGCCGAAGGGCAGTTTCGACAGCCACGGCCAAGCCAGCCCCGCGACGAGAAGAACAATCCCGGCAATGACAAGAAAACGCTGCATGCGAAGAAAAATGAAATGTGCCTGCCCGGTTTGACCTCACACCGGGCAACGGTTCCCGGGTAGGCGCGGCGGTATTTACCGCTTGCCGGGCGTCTTCTGCGGCAAGTCGAAGTAATAGTTCATTTGCCTGCGCGACGCAAGATACTCCCGTGTCGTGAGCGGCAGCAAGACGAAGCCGGGCGGGCTGTCCTTGGAATTTTCCCATCGTTCAAGAGGCGGGAATTTCTCCTCCTGCCTTTGTGCCGCCTCAAGTTCCGCCGCGCTTACCTTAATAACCTATAGGCGCACTTCGCTCCTTTCATCCACAGCCAGCCGCACCCACGCGATGGAACAGCCCAAGCAAGCCAAGGAAAAAGTCCGCGAGTACATGGAGCGCCGGCAGTCAGAACGCCGGCAGAATGCCCGCTCGCCGCTGCACGATCCCGAGGAGATCCGGCGCGAGATCGGCTGGGACCTTGTGGAACGCCGGAAGCAGCAGGACCGGCGCGAAAAGTGAGCGAGTGAGCGCGGCTCAGTCGATTCAGCCGTCCAGCATCTTCCCCGCCAGGCGTTGCGCAAGAAAGCCGACCAGCGCCGCGACCCGCGGCGCTAATGCGCCCTGTTTATAGAACACCGCCCATACCGGTTGCGTCCACGGCAGCGTGCAGTCCTGGAGAACCGGCACCAGGCGGCCGTTTGCGACATCGGCGCGCGTGAGGAAATCGGCGAGGCAGACGATGCCTGCGCCGGCAAGCGCGAGATGGCGCAGCGTCTCGCCGCTGGAGGCGGCCAGCACAGGCTCGATGGTGTAACCGTCACCGCCCTGGTGCTTGAGCGGCCAGATGTTGAGAGAGGGCGGCGCGGTGAAACCGAGCAGGCGGTGTCGCGCGAGCGACACTACGTCCTTCGGTGCACCGTAGCGCGACAAGTAGGCAGGCGATGCCAGCAGGCGCAGCCGGGTCGACCCCAGGCGTCTCGCATTGAGCGTCGAATCGCCGAGGTTGCCGATGCGGATGGCCAGGTCCGCGCGTTCCTCGATCAGGTCGACCACCGTTTCCCCACCAACCAGTTCCAGCCGCACCAGCGGATAGGCATCCATGAAATCCGCCATCAGCGGCGCCAGCAGGTGGTCCAGCGCAGGCGTCGCGGCATTGACGCGCACCAGGCCGGACGGTTGCGAGCGGCGAGCTGCCATCTGGTCTTCGGTGTCCTGCAGGTCGGCCAGCACCTTGCGGGCGCGCTCCAGCAGCCATTGCCCCTCTTCCGTCAGGTCCAGCCGGCGCGTGGTACGCGTGATGAGCGTCATGCCCAGCTGCGCCTCCAACCGTGAAATGGTGCGGCTTACTCCGGACGGCGTCTGTCCCAGCCGTTCGGCTGCGGCGGAAAAAGAACCGGTATCCACTACGGTGGTAAAGGTAATCAGCGCGTCGACACTCAACATTTTTGACTCCGTGTCAAAAGTGTATTGTAGTCAACCCGATTTTTCTTTGTCGGCGCCTCCTCCACACTGCGTGGCATCGTTTGTCCATTCAGGAGCACACATGCCTCTCGCACTCTGGGCGCTGACGCTAAGCGCCTTTGCCATCGGCACGACGGAATTCGTGATCGTCGGCCTCATTCCCACCATCGCCGGCAGCCTCGGCGTTTCCGTGCCCTCCGCCGGGCTGCTGGTCAGCCTGTACGCGCTGGGCGTCGCCATCGGCGCGCCGGTGCTCACTGCGCTCACCGGTCGCGTGCCGCGCAAGCCCCTGCTGCTGGGCTTGATGGCGCTGTTCACCATCGGCAACCTGGTCGCCTGGATGGCAACTGGTTACGAAGCCTTGATGGCCGCGCGCGTGCTGACCGGCCTCGCGCACGGCGTCTTCTTCTCCATCGGCTCAACCATCGCCACCGGCCTGGTGCCGCGCGAAAAAGCCGCGAGCGCGATCGCGATCATGTTCAGCGGGCTGACCGTTGCGCTGGTCACCGGCGTGCCGCTCGGCACCTTCATCGGCCAGACCTTCGGCTGGCAGGCGACCTTCCTCGCCGTTTCGTTGCTCGGCGTCATTGCCTTCGCCGGCAGCCTGGTGCTCGTGCCGAATCACATCGGCGGCGGCCAGCCGGCCTCCCTCCTCGCCCAGCTCACCGTGCTGAAAAAGCCGCGACTGCTGCTCGTGTATGCGATGACTGCGCTCGGCTACGGCGGCTCCTTCATTGCCTTCACCTATCTTGCGCCCATCCTGCAGGAAGTGACCGGATTCCAGGCCTCAAGCGTCGGGCTGGTAATGCTGGTGTACGGCGTGTCGGTCGCCTTCGGCAATATCTGGGGCGGCAGGCTGGCCGACCGGAAAGGCGCGGTGCGCGCGCTGCAGATCGTGTTTGCATTGCTGGCACTGGTGCTGTTCATCCTCACCTTCACCGCCTCGAATGCGTGGGCGGCCATCGCCACCGTACTGGCATGGGGAGCGGTCGCCTTCGGCAATGTGCCCGGCCTGCAGGTGTATGTGGTGCAACAGGCCGAGCGTGATGCGCCGCATGCGGTGGACGTTGCTTCCGGGCTGAATATCGCTGCCTTCAACGTCGGCATCGCCGCCGGCGCTTGGGCGGGTGGCCTGATCGTCACCCGCTTCGGGGTAATGGCGACACCGTGGATCGGCGCGCTCGTGGTGCTTGGCGCATTCGGCCTCACGACGCTTGCCGGCAGGCTCGATTGTGCAAGCGGCAAGCCTCTGCACAAGCCTGCGCGTGCCGTCGCTGCCCACTGAGGGAATTCCGTCGCCCCTGAACGTCTAACGAAACTGAAAGGAGTTTTTCATGAGCAAGCGCATCCTGGTCATCACGACTTCCAATGCCGTCATGGGCAACACCGGCAAGCCCACCGGCATCTGGGCCGAGGAACTTGCCGTTCCGTACTACGCCTTCATCGATGCCGGTTTCGACGTCGAGATCGCGTCGCCGAAAGGCGGAGCCATTCCCTTCGATCCTTCCAGCATCAAGCAGCCGGGCCAGAACGACCCCGAGGTCGAGCGCCTGCTTGCCGATGAAACGGTGCAGGAAAAGATCAAGTCGACCCGCATTGCCGCCGAACTCGACGCGTCGGCCTTCGATGCAGTGTTCTTCCCGGGCGGCCACGGCACCATGTGGGATTTGCCGCACGATGCGGGTGTCACGCGTACGGTCGAGACCGCCTTCGCAAGGGGCAAGCTGATCGGTGCGGTCTGCCATGGCCCGGCCGGACTGGTGTCCGCCAAACGCGGTGACGGCCGCTCCATTGTCGAGGGCATGCGTATCAATTCCTTCACCGACGCGGAAGAAAAGGAAGTCGGCCTCATCGACGTGGTCCCCTTCCGGCTGGAAAGCCGGTTGCGCGAACTCGGCGGCCGTTTCGAGGACACGGGGAACTGGCAGCCGTTTGCGGTGCGCGACGGCCAGCTGGTGACCGGACAGAACCCGCAGTCGTCGGCGTTGGTGGCGCAGAAGCTGATCGAGGCCTTGCAGACCGCGGCTTGAGGTATCCGGCATAATGGACGCGCCGCGTTTGCGGCGCTCCCTATCCCCTTCATGCACTACACGCAGCAATCATGAAAGCGATTCTCACCGGACACACGCGCGGCCTCGGTGCCGCTATCGCGAGCGAGCTGCTTGCACGCGGCATCGCCGTGATGGGTCTTGCGCGCAAAAGGAATGCTGACCTCGAGAAAATATTTTCCGAAAAGCTGGTACAGGCGGAGCTCGACCTCGCGAACACGGTAGCGGTCGAGCGCTGGCTTGCAGGAGATGCGCTGGCAAGCTTCATTGCTGCCAGCAAAACCGTCTTGCTCATCAACAATGCAGGCGTGGTGCACCCGGTCGGCCCACTTAGGTCCCAGGACCCCGGCGCAATCGCCGGCGCGGTCAGCCTCAATGTCGCCATACCGCTGATGCTGGCTGCTGCGGTGGGCAAAGCCGCCAAAGGCGACAAGCGCATTCTGCATGTCTCCAGCGGCGCGGCGCGCAATGCCTATCCCGGCTGGAGCGTCTATTGCGCGACCAAGGCCGCACTGGACCACCACGCACGTGCCGTTGCCCTCGACAACACGCCCGGCGTGCGCATCTGCAGCCTCGCTCCCGGCGTCATTGACACCGACATGCAGGCCGAGATCCGTGCTACCTCGCTGGAACAGTTTCCTGTGCGCGAACGCTTCGACGCATTGAAGCGCGAGGGTAACCTGACCAGTCCCGCCGACTGTGCGCGTCGCCTGGTCGACTTCCTGCTCAGCGAGCGTTTCGGCGACGTGCCGGTGGCCGATCTGCGCGACTTCGCCTCGTGATCCTGTTTCTCGATTTCGACGGCGTCCTGCATCCCTTCGACCGGCCGGACGGCGTGTTCACGCTGCTGGCCGATTTCGAGCGCGTGATGCGCGACTACCCGGGCGTCGACATCGTGATCTCATCTGCTTGGCGCGAGACGCATACCGTTGACGAACTGCGGCAGCTGTTTTCGCCCGACATCGCACAACGCATCATCGGTGCCACACCGGTATTCTTCGATCCCCAGCCCCATGTGCGTGAATCGGAAATCCTGGATTGGCTGCATTCTGCCGGTCGCAGTGGCGAAGCATGGATAGCGATCGACGACACCGACTGGTTCTTCTCGACTGAATGCGCCAATCTCCTCCTGGTCGACCCCAACACCGGCTTCAACAGCAGCAGCGAGCAGGAGCTGCGGCGCAGGCTTTCGCGCTGAGCGATTACACGCCCTAGTTCAGTTACCGCTGGATCGCCCTTCCACCGCATGCTCCCTTGTATTGCGCTCCGCGATGTACCTGTCCACCAGCCGCTTGATCGCGCCCGACTCATGTCCCTTCTTCAGGGCCCGATCGACTTGCATGAGCAGCTTTCTTTTCTCCATCGTCTTGGCGAATGCCAGGTAGTTGGGATCGCGTGCAAACGGTTGAGGAAGGATGACGAACTTGTCCCGCTGCTTGAGCAAATCGAACCCGGACTGTTTTCCCCTGAGCGACTCCTCGAGTCCTGCGCGGCCGACGGGGATCAATACCGCATCGATGCGATCGAGCAGCAGCATCGCCAGTTGCGCATTCGGACTGTCGCCCTGGACCGGTTCGAAAATCCTGTCTTTCACGGCTTTTTCGTAGACGTCGCCATAGCTGCAGCCGCGGCACACGCCGACGGTTTTCCCCTTGAGGTCGTTGACCGTCGAGAAGGGAAACTCCCTGCCGGCTTTCACGACCAGGACCAGTTCATCATAGAAAAGCGGCTCGCTCGTGTAATCGAAGATCGCCTGCCGCTCCGTAGTGAGCGACAGGCCGATGATGCCGGCCTCGCCGCTCAAGGCACTCTTGTAGGCACGGGCCCACGGATATAGCGAGTAGTTGAACTGGATGCCGGTCTGTTCCTGCACGTAGCGCATGATCTCTATCAGGATGCCCTGTGCGGCGCCGTTCTGGTCATTGAATATCTTCGGCGCCCGTGCTTCATTGCCGGTGATCCTTACTTCTTCAGCTGCACTGCACTGCGCCGTCCAGAGTAGAAACGCCAGCATGGCAAGCCAACGTCTTGTTACTGTCATCGGTCGTCCTTGATCAATACGAAAGAGAGTGCTTCGTGATTATCCTGCCTGCGCATCTTCCAGCGTCGCTGATGCCATCGACACCCTGTTCCGCCCCGTATGCTTGGCGTGGTACAAGGACCGGTCGGCGCGCGCCAGCGTCTGTCCGATCGTCTCGTGCTCGAGATGCTGCGCAATGCCGACGGATATCGTGGCGCGGCTTCCATCCAGTTCAGGAAAGGACATGGCCTCGACGGTTGCGCGAATGCGTTCTGCGAAGGCATTCGCCGCGGACGCATCGGTTTCGGTGAGGATCATCAGGAATTCCTCGCCGCCGTAGCGGCCGAAGCAGTCGGTACCGCGAATCTCCGCCTGGATCGTGACCGCAATCCGTTTGAGCACCTGGTCACCGACCGCATGCCCGCAAGCGTCGTTGATGCGCTTGAAGTGATCGACGTCGATCAGGCACAGGCAGAACGACCTCCCGTGGCGATCGTCTCGGCATTTCTCGCGTTCGGCCACGCGCAACAGCTCGCGGCGATTGAACACACCGGTGAGGTCGTCATGTATGGCTTGCGAGTGGATGATGGCCAGCGCCCGGTTGAGTCCGGAGATCGCGGTAGAACTGATCCGCTCGTACACCAGCAGAAAGATGGCAACGACGAGGATGAAGCTGACCGTGGAGACGAACCAGAGCAGGCGCATGTCGGTGACCGCGGGCGGCGGGAAAACGTCCTGCAGGTCGCCGGCATAAATACCGATCAAGGCGAGGAGAACAAAGCCGGTCCAGCGGATGCCGGCGCGCCCGCCGCCCGCCGCCGTCGTGATCAGCGGGCATACGGACAACCAGATGACGCTCGGCGACATGACGCCGCCGGTGCAGTGGATCAGGGAAAGCAGCAGGGCAAATATGGTGGCGGCAAGGGTTTCGCGAGCCATCGCTGTGCTGCCGCCCAGCCGGAGGAATGCCAGTGCGGCAGCGACGCCCGACAGCGCGAGGAAGCAGTAGAGGGCGCCGCGACCGTCCTCGAGGGCGAGATAAAGCCAGCCGTATGCCGGAAGCACCATGGCGGCCAGCACCGAACTGACGACGAGGTTTTCCGCACGGGGCATTTCGGAGAACTTCCCCCGCATGTCCGGCGGAATGAGGAAGCGGATAAAAGGAAACAACCGCTGGAACACCAGCGACGTGTGGAACTTCATGTCTCGTCTCTCTATGCAGCCTTCTGGCGGGCTATTGCTCAACGCAATCCGGAGCAGAACCGGCGTTGCCGAAATCAACTCTAGCCGATGTTCCTGACGGCTGCAAATGGCCGCAAAGGCATGATGCATGGCCGGGGCGATCATCCCGCCGCGCGATTGAAGAACCCTGAAGCATGCAGAGTCCATGTCGCCATCGAAGAGAGATGGGTGGGTCCTGCCGGCCGGATGCGGCTCAGCGGCCTTGTGTCGAGCCGTTGCCAGATGACGGTGCCGGCGCCGAAGGCAAGGTGTATTCGCGGTATTCGCGGATCACGCCGCCTCCGCTGACGCTGCCTTGCGTGACGCCTTCGCCCCGCACCCGGCGCGCGCAGGCATCCCGTTCTTCCACCGGCAATGCGTTGCAGCGGGCAAGCGCGTTCTGGTCGTAATTACCCTGTGCGGTGTCGAGCTGGCCATGCTTTGCCGCCTCACGTGCGGCGGCGGCGTCGCGCAGGCAGGCCGCCTTGTCCTGCGCGTTGTCGCAGGCGTCGCGCTCGCGCTGGTAGCGAGCTTCGATGTCCCGCTGCCTGGCATCGTCCGCGGTATATGCGGAAGTGAACAGCAAGGCGGCCGCGAGTGCGGCGAAACGGAAAGGCTGGACTGCTGCCATTTCATACTCCTTCGCATGGTTGTCTGTCGCAGTGCCACGCTATTCCCGTCGCCAGGGACTTTCCATCAGGCAGATCAAAAACCGAGCAGGTTTTCCTGCGCCGGCTTGCGCCCCGGCTTGGGCGCGGGCTTCGCCACCAGTTTCTCCGCCGGGTAGCGCACGAAGAAGTCTTCTGCCTCCTCGACCGGGCAATGCAGCCAGTCGTCGTACTGCTGCGGGTCGAGAATCACCAGCATGCGCTTCTCGTCATCCGGCTTGTGGAAACGCTGCATCAGAGGATGGCCGTCGGCATTGATGGTCAGCATCGTGAACGACAGCAGCGGCAGGCCGTTGCCGCCATCGGGCTTGAATTCCCACAGCCCGGCCACGCCGAGCGGTTCGCCATCGGCATCGGCGATCTCCCAACGTTCAGCCTTGCCCGATTCGTACGAGGGCTCATAGAAGGAGCTGAGGGGGATCAGGCAGAACTGGCGGCGCTTCCATGCGTTGCGGAAGCTGGGCTTGGCGGCGACCGTTTCGGTGCGGGCGTTGTAGGTCTGGCGGGCGAGCTTCGCATCGGCCCAGGGCGGCACCATGCCGAACATTCCCGATACGCAGGCGCGGTCGCCATGCACGGCATCGACGCGCGGCACGCGGATCATCGGCGCCATGTAGCCGGGGAAGGCTTCTTCCTTGTAGCCGGAATCCGGCCCGGCGACGCCGAAGCGCTGTTGTAATTCATCCCGGGTGGAGGGGCGGTAATTGGCACACATAGAAGCATTTTAGTGCGCGATCGCGACGAATGCAGGCAGCCGGCCCGGCAAATGCTTGCTGGAAATCTTGCTGCGGCGTATCGTACGTCGATGAGGGAGAAAGCAATGAACTCCAGTTACAAGAGCCGGTCGCGGTTATGTGTATTTGGCGTCGCGCTGTGCACCGCGGTCTTGGTTCAGGCGGAAGAGACAGCGGGCGGCGATACCAAGATCTACCGCTCCTACGATGCGTCCGGCCGGCTCGTCTTTTCCGATCGTCCGCTCAACCGCAGTTCGCAGGTGTACGCGAGGTTCGACGGCACGCATCTCTGGCCGCGTGCGGGCACGGGACCGGTGTCGCTGCCGCAGCTCTCCGCGCGCCGCAAGTCGATCGAACCGATTGTGCTGCGCATCGCGCAATCGCACGGCGTAAACCCGGCGTTGCTGAGCGCGATCATAGAAGTCGAGTCCGGCTTCAATGCCAATGCGCTTTCGCCCAAGGGCGCGGTTGGGCTGATGCAGGTCATGCCGGCGACTGCGGCGCGTTATGGGCACTTCAACCTGTACTCGCCGGAACAGAACGTGGACGTAGGTGCGCGTTACCTGCGCGACCTGCTGAAAATGTTCGACGGCAATATACGGCTTGCAGTGGCCGCCTACAACGCCGGCGAGAACGCAGTGATCCGGCATGGCCGCCGCGTGCCGCCGTACCAGGAAACGATCAAGTACGTGCCGATGGTGCTGGAGCGGTATGACCGGTTCCGGGCGAACGGCATGCATTGAGCGCATCAACGGCGTTTCAACTTTGCGGCCAATGTCATGGCCTGCCGTAGAGCCGTATCCGTAGCATTTTGCAACAGACCACGAGCTGCGCCAAAGTCGAAAATGTGAGCACACGCTTGCGTGGCATAAATTGGATTTGCTCACAGTCACCTGGTCGTTCCCGAAATTTTCGGCGGCGTTTCCATTTCTTCCGGATAGGTCAAATCGGGAAAACTTGTCCTGCCAATTGTGCATGTATATTTTTGCAAGTCGGCGTGTTAGCATGCAGAAAAGTTGTCAAAAAAACAGCTATCATGGACAAGGAGGAGACCCGCATGAAAGTATTGATCACCGACACCGATGCTGCGTCCGCCACTTTCCTGCGTAATGCCGCACGGGACTGGGGCCACGAGGTTGCGCTTGCTGCCGACATGGCGGCGATCTGGGCAGTGCTGCATGAGTCCGACGATCCGCTGATCGCCATCATCGACTGCACCGCGGCAGGACTCGAGGGGCTGGACGTGTTCCGCAACATCCGTGCAACGATCAAGAACCGCAGCGTCTACCTCATCCTCCTTACTTCCCGCACCGATACCTGCTTCCTCACCGAGGCGATCGAAGCCGGGGCGAACAATTACATCACTCGCGCCACCGGCTATGCCGACCTGCGCATCTGTATCGATACCGGGCGCCGCCTGCTGGAGCTGGAGCAGGCAGTGAGCGCTCGCTCAACCCGCGATACGTTGACCGGCCTGTACAATCGCGACGCCGTGGTCGACCACCTCAACAAGGAAATGGTGCGCTGCCAGCGCGAGCGCACGCCGCTGTCCATCGTCTTCAGCGACCTCGATCGCTTGCAGCAGATCAACGACCGCAACGGCCATCTCATCGGAGACTTCGTGTTGCGTGAAGTGTCGCGCCGCGTCGGCACCACGCTGCGTTCCTACGACCATCTCGGCCGCTATGGCGGCGACGAGCTGGTCATGATCCTCCCCAAGTGCAACACCGCCGGCGCCCTCGAAGTCGCCGAGCGTGCCCGCATGGCTGTCGCCGCTTACCCGATCAAGAGCGAATCGGGCGAACTCCTGACGACCATTACCAGTGTCACTGCCACCATCAACGGCAAAAAAGATGTGCTGCCGCAGACGCTGTTGCAGATCGCCGAAACGGCGATGTATCGCGCAAAGGAAGAAGGCAGGAACCGGGTGGGACTGGCGAACCAGTATTGCTCGCTGCTGTAGTTTCGCAACAGGTGCCCGGTATTCGTATACCGGGAGGCCTTTGTTTATTGCGGACAGGCGCTTCGATGCGATGCAGCGGGCTACCGGCTTGCAGCAAAGATGCAGTGAAGGTGTGAATTACCGCCGCACAAGAATCGCCCGCGCGCGGCGCCAGGCGAAGATCGGCACATAATCGGTCACTTCCGCCGTCGCTTTCAGGTCCGCCATGACGTCGTCGTAAACCGGCGCAACATCCTCGATGGGCCGGCTGGTTTCATCGGCAAGTATCTCGATATACCGCTTGTGCTTGACCTCTTCGGTCGGATCAGTAGTCGGGCACATGGAAAGCATCCTTTCGTACGTCGCACTACATCAATTGCCCGGAGGACTGAGAAAGGGGAATAACCCTTTCCGGAGATCCGGCGGTCGTGAATCGATTCGATACTCGTGTGCGTATTCTAGTGAGGATTTCGATAATGTCGATGACGAGATTGATACGACGTGTCCGTCGGCCCGGTTATGCCCGGTTCTCGTTTTGCCGACAGAATAAGTAACCAACATTCGATTCCGTAGTTCCCCAGTTCATGGGATAGGCAACAAGTGTGAATTCCTGTCCAATGATTTCCTGCAAGAAAGGTAAGCCGCATCCCCTGTGTGAATGCAGCGTTCTCCGGACATCCTTGCCCATGTCCTTGCGCGCCTTGGGGCGTCTATTCGCTTCCCACACACAACAAACACCGTGGGCGAAAACAGGAGAATCGAATGGGATCCACTTGGACCTTGAAAAGATTGTTTACCGTCTCAATTGGCATCGGCGGCGTATTCGCCGTCCTCTTCATGGGAGCGCTGTACCAGGCCTGGCGTACGCAGGCGGAAGTCGCCGCAGCCAACGAGCTGCGCTATCAATCCTATCTTCTCGCCGATGAGCTGCGACAGAGCTCGGACGACCTGACCCGCCTCGCGCGCACCTATGTTGTCAGCGGCGACGCCAGGTACGAGCAGCATTACATGGACATTCTCGACATCCGCAACGGCAAGAAGCCGCGCCCGCAGCAGTACGAGCGGATCTACTGGGATTTTGTCGCTGCCGGCGAGGGCAAGCCGCGTCCCGACGGTGAGACGGTCGCGCTGAACGACTTGATGAAACACGCCGGCTTCTCCGAGCAGGAGTTCGCGAAGCTGAAAGAGGCGCAGGGCAATTCCGACGCCCTGGTCAAGACCGAAGTCATCGCGATGAACGCAGTCAAGGGGCTGTTCGACGACGGCACCGGCAAGTTCTCCAGGAAGGATGCGCCCGATATGGAGATGGCGCGCAAACTGATGCATAGCGAGGACTACCATCGCTACAAGGCCAGCATCATGAAGCCGCTCGACGAGTTCTTTGTACTGCTCGATCAACGGACCGCAAACGCGGTCGCCGCGGCAAATCAGGCGAGCAGCCGGGCCTTCACCACTGCCATTGCCATGCTGGTCCTGATGCTCGGCACCATCGGCGGCGCCTGGCTGTTCCTGTATCGCCGCATCAGCCGCCAGCTCGGCGCCGAACCGGCCGACGCGCAACTGATCGCCAACAGGATTGCCGCCGGTGACCTGGCATTTCCGATCGATGTTCGGGCAGACGACCGCTCCAGCCTGATGTTCGCCATGCGCGCCATGCGCGACAGCCTTGCCAATATCGTGAGCCAAGTGCGCAGCGGCACCGATACGATCGCTGCCGCATCGACGCAGCTCGCCAGCGGCAACATCGAATTGTCCACGCGCACCGAGGAGCAGGCGTCCTCACTTGAGGAAACCGCATCGTCGATGGAAGAGCTGACCTCGACAGTGAAACAGAACGCCGACAACGCACGCCAGGCCAATGGACTCGCTGCCTCCGCCTCCGACGTAGCGAGCCGCGGCGGCGTTGTGGTCAACGAAGTGGTGATGACAATGGAATCGATCAACGAATCGTCGCGCAAGATCGTGGACATCATCAGCGTGATCGACGGCATTGCCTTCCAGACCAATATCCTTGCGCTGAATGCCGCCGTGGAGGCCGCGCGCGCCGGGGAACAAGGCCGCGGTTTCGCCGTCGTCGCCGCCGAGGTGCGGAACCTTGCACAGCGCAGCGCGGCAGCCGCCAAGGAAATCAAGGCACTCATCGGCGACTCGGTCGAGAAGGTCGAAAGCGGATCGAAACTGGTCAACCAGGCTGGCTCGACCATGCAAGAAATCGTGGAAAGCATCAAGCGCGTGACCGACATCATGGGCGAGATCACCGCCGCCAGCGAAGAACAGACCGCCGGCATCGAACAGATCAACCAGGCGGTCACGCAGATGGATGAAGTCACACAGCAGAACTCGGCGCTGGTGGAGGAAGCGGCAGCCGCCTCGTCGGCACTGCAGGACCAGGCGAAGACCCTGGCGCAACTGGTGAGCGTCTTCCGCCTCGATGTGCAGCATGGCTCGCCAGACGATACGACCGGCCGCGCAGTCGCCAGCGTCACACCCATCGCATCGCACGCGCGCAAGCCTGCCGCCGTTTCGCATCCTGCGGACCGGCCGGCTCAGCGAGGCGTGGCCGCGGTGAACCGGAAGCGGGTCGCAGCACTGGCCACATCAGGCGACGAATGGGAAGCCTTTTGATCAACCCGGAACGAAAGGGAAATCCATGAACGATGTTCCATCTGCAGCTGCAAACGGTAACGCGGCGGCCGACACCATCAGCCGTGAATTCCTCGCATTCAAGCTCGGTAGCGAGGAATACGGCGTCGATATCCTGAAGGTGCAGGAGCTGCGCGGCTATGAACAACCGACCAGCATTGCGAACGCGCCTGACTTCATCAAGGGTGTGGTCAACCTGCGCGGCATCATCGTCCCGATCGTGGACATGCGCATCAAGTTCAACCTTGGCGCGCCGACCTACGACCAGTTTACGGTCGTCGTCATCCTCAACATCATGGGCAGGACAATAGGCATGGTGGTCGACAGCGTGTCGGACGTCACCTTGTTGTCCGCCGACCAGATCAAGCCGCCGCCGGAAATGGGCACTGCGCTCAACACCGACTACCTGATCGGCCTTGGTACCGTCGACCAGCGCATGCTGATTCTCGTCGATATCGACAGGCTGATGTCCAGCGAGGAGATCGGGCTCATCGAACGGATGGCTGCCTGACGCCAAGGTAGCGGGGACGTGATTACGATGTCATGAAAATGGCATGGAACTGCCGGAACGTCTCCGCCGCACTGACGTACAATGCAAGCCATGTCTTTCCGGGAAAATGTCCGCGCCTGGGCGCGCCGGCTGAAACGCGACGGCCTCACCCTCTGGTTCGCCTGCCGGCATCCCGGCACGCCGTTTTTGGCAAAGATGCTGTGCATGGGGATCGTCGCCTACGCACTCAGCCCGATCGACCTCATTCCCGACTTCATTCCGGTGCTCGGCTACGTGGACGAAGTGCTGCTCCTACCCGCGCTGATCTGGCTGGCGATCAGGATGGTGCCGGACGCGGTGCTTCAGGAGTGCCGCAGGCAGAGTGATGAATGGATGGTACGGGAGGGGAAAAAGCCGCGCAGCATGTGGGGCGCCGTCATCGTCGTCTGCATCTGGATCGGCATTACTTGGGCTGCCTGGAAATATCTGGCCGAGCCCGCTCTGTGACAGCCTTCTATTCGCTGCCGACCAGCACGCCGCCGAGGGATTGATTGATGCGTGTCTCGAGCAGACGCGCAAAGACCAGCAATTCCTTGTCGGCGGCAAGATCATTGAGGCAGTAGGTATCGCCCTCTTCGATCATGAGCCTGGCTTGCACGGCCAGGCGCAATATTTCTTCGCGTTTCAGGGGACGGGCTTGGAGGACCATGTCGTGCTCTTGGAGCGGATTTCGATGTGCGCCATCTTGCCAGCGCATTGCTACGTCCTCGTTACAGCGGCTATCGCAGCGCTTCCTTCAGGTAAGCCTCCAGCTTCCCGCTCGCCCTGAGCCCTTCCAGGCCCGCGTTGAATGTCCTGGTCAACTGCCGGTTCTGCGGACGCTTCCGGCCGAGCAACAGATACATCGCGTCGTGGTACAACGGCCTGGGATGGGCGGTAAGCAGCCTGGATTCCTCAGGCGTGAAACGTTCCTGCAACAGGGCATTACCCGCCACCCTGTCCATTGGAAAGAGATCGATGCGTCCGTGCAGCAGCTTGCGGAGGTTCAGTTCGTCCTTCGGCACGCTTTCCACATTGACGAGACCGGCTTTTACAGCACACTCGAACTCCTTGCCGTAGAAATAATCGTTGCTGATCCCGATGCGGTACTCCACAAGGTCGGTGATTTGCGACCAGTCGAACGGCATGGTCTTCCGGTGGAAGAACACATATTCCGCATACATGACTGGCTCGCTGAAATAGAAGTCGCGCATTCGCGCCTCGCTCTTCAGCCAGAGTGCCGTGCCGTCCCATTCGCCCGATTGCGCCAGCCTCAGCGAGCGCCGCCAGGGAAAGAAGCCGTACTGCACCCTGAGACCCTGTGCGGCGAATGCTTCGGTGATGATGCGCGATCCGATGCCGTAGTGCGGCAGGTGCTCGGAGAGGAATGGCGGCCATTCGCCGATTGCAAGCCGGACCATGCGTTCGGCACGCGCAAGAATGAACGGGGCGGACGCGAGGCAGATGACCAAGCTGCGGCGGAGGCGTTGCATGAGACAAGAGTATCGCCCTCGCATGCCAGGCTGTCATCGCATTGCAGCATGCCGTTGCAAAGATGCTGCATCGGTGCGGTGACCAATCGAGCAGCGTTCCTCGCGCTCCGGGACAAGCATGAACCCGTCGCCTTCCTGGAAGGGACCAGCGAGTGGACTTGCGAACATACAACCTGTTTCTTCGGCAACTTCAGGTGATCGTTGCCACCAAGCGATAAGGCCGCGCCGCATGCACGACAGGACTTTCTGAAAGCAACGCGGAACGTTTCCTGCGATAAGAGCCTCGAAGATTCTGACTGTTGTACTAACGAGGCTGACATGAACGCTAACTGGATTGTTTCCGCAAACGCAAGCCGTGCAAGAATCTTTTCCCAGGCGCGGCCTTCCGAGCCCTTGGAAGAAATCAACGACATGGTGAACGAGGCCGCGCGCGAGCGCATTCGAGACACAACCGAGAGAGACAAGAGAGGCCCGACGTCCGCCTCCAAGAGCGCGCACAACACCGGCGGCGCTACACCGAACAAGGCCTACGAACCGGCACAGACTCCTGACAAGCACCTGGCGGAACTCTTCGCCCGCGACATCGCCGATTACCTCCTGAAGGCCTATCAGGAAGGCCGGTACCAGCAACTCACGTTGGTGGTATCGCCGCAATTCCTGGGTGTACTGCGCACCCTTCTCGACTCGCAACTGGAATCGGCCGTGCGGCTGGAGATCAACAAGGACTACACGCACTTCAATGCGAAGCAGCTGCTTGAACAGCTGCGCACGATGAGCGCGAAGGAGTAAGGTCGACCTGACAAGGCACTATCCCGGGGATCCGTTTGCCTGAGGCGTTCAAGGTGGAATGGTTTCTCCGGGCTTCCATGTCGAAGCCAATTCCATGGCGTGCTGGAGTTCGCTGGGTGTCATGCTCGCGCCGACACTGTCCCTGTTCTGAAGCGCCATCACCGATCCATTTTTTGACGCAATCTGCAACCAAGCGTACGCCACGACGCGGCTCTTTTCGACGTGAGCGCCGTCGAGGTACAACAAGGCGAGATTTCTCTGCGCATCCGGGTTCCCCTGGGCCGCCGCCTTCTGGTACCAATAAGCGGCCTGCTTCATGTTTCGCATCACCCCGAGTCCGAGCTGGTACATCCTCGCCAGATTGTTCTGTGCCGCGGGGTCGCCGCTGTTTGCGGCTTGCTGATAGAACCTGAACGCGGCAGCATCGTACTTTGGCACGCCGCGTCCTTCTTCATACAGCACGCCAAGGTGATACTGCGCCTTCGCGTGCCCGCGCCCGGCGGCTCGCAGCAGCCAACGTGCTGCCTCGGCATCGTTCTTTCGAACACCAAGCCCTTCCAGATAGAGCAGACCCAGCGTATATTCGGCGTCGGCATAGTCCTTTGCCGCTGCTACTTGCAGCCATCGCACAGCTTCGATGCCGTCTCGAGGCACGCCTTTGCCGGCGATATACATATTTGCGACAGCAAACTGTGCGCGAACTTCGCCGGCATCTGCCGCCCGTCGAAGCCACGTCATCGCTTCACGATAGTCGATGTTGGCTTCGTCCCCAAAAGCGTAGAGCAGGCCCAGCAGCAGCTGTGCCTCGACAACGCCTTGTTCGCCTGCCTTGCGATACCACTTTGCCGCTTCGTTCTCGTCCTTCGGCACGCCGCGTCCGCCCATGTAACATTTGCCCAAGGCGAGTTGCGCAAGGTCTTCCCCTTGTTCTGCCGCCAGCCGAAACCACCGTGCGGCATCGGCGTCGTTCTGCGGGATACCCTGACCAATGGCATACATGCGCCCGAGCAGGTGCTGGGCGAACGAATCCCCCTGGTTGCCGGCGACGATCAGCCAACGGAACGCCATATTGTCGTCCGCCTGAATACCTTCTCCGTGCAGGTACATCGCGCCCAACGCGGTCGCTGCGACAGGAATGCCGGCGTCGGCTGCTAGGCGGTACATCGTGGCAGCTTGTTCCGGCTTCCGCTCGACACCGCGTCCCTCTTCGTACGCGACGCCGAGCACGAGTTGCGCATATGGGTCGCCCTGCTTGCTTGCCAAGCTGAGCCACTCGACGGCCTCGTCGCCATTTACCGGCATGCCTATGCCAAAGAAGTGCATTACGCCCAGCATCCGTTGCGCGCCCGCGTACCCCTGGTCTGCAGACCACCGGAACCACATTGCGGCGGCCGTCAAATCCTTCGGAAACGCCTTGCCGAAGTAATACGCACGACCGAGGTCGAACTGGGATTCGGCATCCCCTTCCTCCGCTTGCGCAATCAGTTCGGGCATCGGGGCTGTCACCTCGCCGGACTCCGCAGCGGAAATCACCCCGCGGACATAACCAGCCCAAGCGGGCACATGCAGCAGCAATACCCCAGCCAAGATTATTCCAGCGCAGCGCTTCATGCCCTATCCGTGTGGATCGATGAGGTGTCGAGATTAGCGCAAGGGAGCGGGAAAAAATTGACCGCGCAGGCCGTTCGTCATGACAACTGCGTTAGCTCAATGTGCGGGGACAGCTGTGGCGGCGCCGCTGCAGCCATTTCAGTCCGGCTCAGGTGAACGGCAAGGACACTTGCTATCATGGCGACACATCGACTCCTCCCGCTTGAACGTGCCACCGATCCAGATCGAATTCCGCTCCCGTCTTACCGCCCCGCCTGCCGATGTCTGGCGGTGGATCACCTCCTTTCAGGGTATCGCCACCGAAATGCGCCCTGTGATGCGCATGTCCGTCCCGCGCGGCGTCCGCCGCCTGACTGACGTCGATGTCGTCCCGGGCCAACCTCTGTTCTTCAGCTGGATTCTGCTGTTCTGTGTGCTGCCGGTCGACTGGTCGCGGCTCACGCTGCTGGAAATCGATGAAGGCCGCGGATTTGTCGAACAGTCGCCGATGGGATCGATGCGCACATGGCGGCATGAGCGGCGTATCGAAGCGGCGGAGAACGGATGCGCGCTGATCGACAGGCTCAGCTTCGAGCCGCGCTTCGCCGCGCCGCTGGTCGCGTGGTTCGTGCGCCGCTTCTTTGCGCACCGGCATGCGGTGCTGCGCAAGCACCTGGGTGCATAACGATGGCGCGCAACATCGAGATCAAGGCACGCATCGCCAGTGTGGAATCGCTCATCCCGGCCGCTACCGCCATTGCCAATCAGGGGCCGGTCGAGATCATCCAGGACGACACCTTCTTCAACTGTGAAACCGGCAGACTGAAGCTGCGCGCATTCGCGAATGGCGAGGGCGAATTGATTTTTTACCGTCGCGCCGACCAGGCCGGGCCTAAGGAATCCTTCTACGTCCGCACACCCGCGCCGGCGCCCGATTCCCTGCGCGAGACCTTGACGCTTGCGTACGGTCAGTCAGGACGGGTGCGCAAGCATCGTACGCTCTACATTATGGGCAGGACGCGCATTCATCTCGACCGCGTGGAGGGGCTTGGCGATTTCCTGGAGCTGGAGGTGGTGCTGGAAGACCATGAAGCGCCGGAAGCGGGTGTACGCGAGGCACATGCACTGATGGTGCAACTGGGCGTCAGGGAGTCGCAGCTGGTGGAGGCTGCATATGTGGACCTGTTGGCGTCCTCACGGGATTTCGAACCCCGGTTATCGCCGTGAAAGGGCGGTGTCCCTGGCCACTACTTGTTCGCCACGCCGTCGAAGCTGCGGCGGGCGATCGAGCTGAAAGTGCGGCTTCGCCACCAATCGAAGCCTGTGGAAACGGGCGTCTAGAATCCGCGCGCATTCGACGCATTCGACACTGGAAAACCCGCAAGCAATTGAACGCTTAGATGGCGGGCACGGGCTCGTAAGCGGACATTGGCGAGGACTACGTCGACTGAGGGCGAACGACCCTAACCGGCTGCACCGCTTCTCCAAAGCGTCATCATTCTTTATCTACGACCTTTTCCACCACTCCGCACGCGATCCTTGCGCCGGAATCGCCCGTCGCCAGTGTCGTCTCGTCCGGCGCGGCAACATACCTTGTCGGGATATTGGCGTAGTTGTCTGGGCTCGCATGGATGATGATTGCGCTGCCGTCCGCATCGAAGAGATCAGCGACCGCAAAGCGATCGGTGTTGAACTTCGCATTTGCCGTACCGTCGGCATTTACCAGCAATACGGGAAAGTCACCGCTGTGATCTTTATGCGTATGTCCATCCACATCGAAGTGACCACCGGCCGTGGTGAAAGGCGGGGTGCAAACGCCGACTGCATGCACATGGAACCCGTGAAAGCCGGGCGGGAGGTCATGGACGTGTGCGTGGACGGCCACATTACCGCTTCCTTCCTGAGTGAGCCTCACTTTTCCAACCTGGTTTCCGGTCGTGTTGTAAAGCTTCACGTCTGCCTTAAGATTCCATGCCCTTGCGGGAACAATCAGCACCGCGAGCGAGACGGCCAGTATCAATGTTGTACCTGTCCGGATCCGCAAGTCTCGACGAAAAGTTGCCAGAGCGTGATAGAGCTTCATTTGGGTATTCTCCTTTTCTTTGGTTGCCAAACGGTAGTCATTCTCAGTCATGCTGTATCTGAGACTAACCGACGAATCAGATGGAGAAGCGGTGTTCGCTACGCCGCACAGTTGGCGGCGCTCGTGAAAGCCGCTTTGATCTTAATGAAGCTGCCGGCTTATGCGGTTGATAAAGATCTATGAAATACAGAAGACGAACGCTACCGCCACTGGCAATAATCGGCATATTCTTCGACAGAAAAGTTGCCGACGCAGTATCGAGTTCACGGGAAAATTGAACAGCCGCTTGTGGTCGAATTCGAGGCCGCGTGAGATGCCGTAGAGGTGCAGTTCGAGCTGGTCGTGGATCTCGGTCCCGGTCGAGAGCATGGTGCGGATGCGGCCTTGCGGTGCTCGGCGTCCGTTCATACGCGTGCGGTCTCGGACCATATGCGGGGCGCTCTAGAGGGTGCTATGAACTAGGGAAGGGGGCGCGCCCCCTTCCCTAGTTCATAACACCCTCTACCGAGTGCGGCGCGCGAGTGCCTTCTCGTAAGCGGCCTGCAGTTCGCCAAATACCGAGCGCGCCGGACGCCGTGCGCCCAGATGCAGGTGCCGCAACTCATCCATGAAGGCGCTCCAAAGTGCAGGGCCGCCCTTTTCCAGCAGTTCCGCGCGCACCGACAATTCCTTGCTCGGATGCGTATGCCGACGGCCCCAGGCGGCCATGTGCACGAGCAGAGGTAGAAGCTGGATGGCCGCTTCCGTGAGGTTGTAAATCCCCTTCTGTCGGTGATTCGGATCCGGAGATCGCGTCAGCAGGCCTGTCTCGGTCAAGTGCTTCAGCCGGGCTGCGAGGATGTTCGATGCGATGCCTTCCTCGCTTTGCTCGAGCAGCTCGCCATAGCTGCGCCTGTTGCCGAACATGACGTCGCGGATGACGATCAGGCTCCAGCGGTCGCCGAGCTGTTCGAGCGTCAGGTTGATCGGGCAGCCCGATCGTCTTGTCTGCGGCACGGCCGTTCTCCTTGGATTACCACTTGCATTATGCAAGTGGTAGGCGTATTGTTCAACCACTTGCAATTCAAAAGTGGTTAAAAAACAGGAGATCCTGCAATGTCGCTAGTGCTCTACGGCCATCCCTTCTCCTCGTACACGCAGAAAGTGCTCATTGCGATGTATGAGAACGGCACACCCTTCGAATTCCGCTGTCTCGGGCCGGATACACCGCAGCACGCGGAAGAGTGGCTGCGGCGCTGGCCGCTGCGGAAGTTTCCGCTACTAGTGGACAAGGAGCGCAACATCGTCGAGACCAGCATCATCATCGAGTATCTGCAGCTCATGCATCCTGGCCCGGTCCGCCTGCTGCCCGAGGACCCGATGGCCGCGCTGGAAGTGCGTTTTCTCGACCGCTTCTTTGACCTGCATGTAATGAGTCCGGTACAGCACGCGGTAAACGGTGCGTTGACTGGCGACCCGGAGAAGCGTCAGGAAGGTTTGGCGTTTGCCAGGGAAAAACTGGATCTCGCGTACGCGTGGCTGGAAGGGCAGATCGTTAGCCGGACCTGGGCTGCTGGCGCGGACTTTACACTGGCGGACTGCGCGGCCGCACCCTCCCTGTTCTATGCGGATTGGATACATCCGATTCCCGAATCGTTTCCCGTACTGCGTGCCTACCGCGCACGGTTGCTTAGCCGTCCGGCCTTCGCCCGGGCGGTGGAAGAGGCGCGGCCTTATCGGCAGCTCTTCCCACTGGGAGCGCCGGATCGAGACTAATGAGATGCGAACGACTTGTAAAGCAGGTCGGAAAACGTCTGTGCCGGCACCGCTTTGCTGTAATAAAAGCCCTGCGCGGCACGACAGCCATGCGCCAGTAGAAAGCTCGCTTGTTCCCGCGTTTCCACCCCTTCCGCCAGAACCCCCAGCTCCAGGCTGTGTGCCATGGCAATAATGGCTGTGATGAGTGCAGTGTGATTTCGATCGGTGCCGATGTCGCGTACGAATGACTGATCGATCTTGAGCGCATGCACCGGGAAGCGCTGGAGATAAGCGAGACTCGAGTAGCCGGTGCCGAAATCGTCCAGCGACAGTTGAACACCCATGCCGCGCAGCCTGTTCAGGGTGGATAGATTGAACTCGCTACGCTGCAAAAAGAGGCTTTCGGTAATTTCCAGCTCGAGGGCGTCTGCCGGGAGGCCGGCATCGTCAAGAATGTGTTCGACCATGATGCAAAAGTCGGGCGGTTCGAGCTGGCGCGGCGACAGATTGACGGCGATCTTCAAATCCGGATGGCCCGTGTCGCGCCAGATCTTCAGTTGCCGGCAGGCCTGGCGCAAGGTCCACTCGCCGATCGGCACGATGAGGCCGGATTCTTCCGCGTTGGCGATGAAGGAACCGCACGGGATCGCTTCTCCACCCGGTTGCCGCCAGCGCAACAGCGCTTCCGCCGCATAGATGCGTCCGCTTTCCATGTCGACCTGTGGTTGGTAATGCAATACCAGTTCATCGTGGGACAGCGCGCGGCGCAGGCGTTTTCCCACTTCGAGGCGCTGTTGCGCCGTGCGATTCAACGCTGCGGTAAAGAACTGGAATTTGCCGCGGCCCATTTCCTTGGCATGGTACATGGCGGTATCCGCCGTACGCATCAAGGTTTCCACGTCGGTGCCGTCTTCGGGGTAGAGGCTGATACCGATGCTGCCGCTGATGTGCAGTTCATGTCCATCGACAATGAAGGGCTGTGCCAGTGCATGCAGCGCCTCTTTCGCCACCCGCTCGACGTCGCTGCTGTCCGTCACTACGGGGAGGGTGATGACAAACTCGTCACCGCCCAGCCGCGCCACGCTGTCCCCTTCACGCAGGCATTTCTGCAAACGGGCGGCTGTCATCTGCAGCACGACATCGCCGATCTGGTGGCCAAGCGAGTCGTTGATGTACTTGAACAGGTCGAGGTCGATAAACAGGATGGCCACGCGATTCTTGTTACGGTGCGCATAAGACATCGCCTGATTCAGCCGGTCTTGCAGCAGGACACGATTCGGCAGCCCGGTCAACGCATCGTGGTTCGCCATATGAAGCATCTGTTCTTCTGCGCGCTTGCGCTCGGTCAGGTCCAGGATGAAACTCACTCCAAGGTTGCGCGCTCCCTCCAGCATGGCCGCGGCGGTAAGGACCGGCACCCGGCTGCCATCCTTGCGGATCAGTTCCTTTTCAAATGGCTTGCAGACACCTGTCCTTCCGAGCTCCGCCATGGCGCTCTCGCTGGCACGGCGCCATTCCGGCGGCGTCAAGGCTGCCCAGCGGATTTTTCCTTCCGAAAGATCCTGCCGGCTGTATCCGATGATGGACAGGGCGGCATCGTTGGCGCTGGTGACACCGTCATTGAGGTCATAAAACAAGATGCCGACGATGTTCGACTCGAACAGTCTTCGGATTTTCGCTTCGCGTTCCTGCAGGTCGGCATACAGGTGGGCATTCTCGAGCGAAATCGCAGCCTGGGACGCAAGCAGCTGCAGCGCTGCCACACATTCGGGGGCGAACGCGTGGGTAATGAGACTGCTCTCGAGATAAAGCATCCCGGTCAAGGCTTCTTGCCGCAGGATGGGCAGGCACAATACCGACTTCGGTTGCTTCCTGGAGAAGTACGGATCTTCTGAAAACGGGTTGTTTTGTGCCACATCGGATAAGGACACCTGCTCCCGCGTGCGCCGGACATAATTGACGATCGAGGCGGGTAATGGCGCTGCTAGCGACGATCCCTCAGGGCGTTGCTGCACCTGTATGACTTTCTGGTCGACGCTGGCGTCTGCAGCCACCATCAATTCGTCGTTGCGGACGAGAAGCAGATAACTGGTCTGCGCACCGGCAGCCTCCAGCACGATACGCATCAAGGTATCGACCAGTTCATCCAGCACGATCCGGCTCGAAATGGCTTGCGACGCCTTGGCGATCGATAGCAGGTCCAGACGCGAAGCGTCGCGCCCTGACATGGCTGAAGTCAGCGCTGCCTGGGCACGCAATTGGGGATGGGCTGTGTCGAGCTGCTCCACCTTGCCGTCTGCCCCCCAACGCGCATAGGCGGCGCGCGCCTCGCGCAAGTAGGTGTCGGCAATGAGCGTGAAGCCACGCGCCCGATAGAATGCCGATGCAAGCTCGAATCCGATTGCACAATCCTGGATGAAGCCATTTTCGGCAGCGGAGCGAATCGCCTGTTCGTACAGGCGCTCGGCATCGGTATGCCGTCCTTCGATGCGGGCGAGTTCTGCATCCAGCAGTGCATGGCGGTGAAGGAAATTTTTCGGGTAGGCGTTGGCCCACAACTTGTGCCTGTCCAGCTCCTCCGCAAGCAGGTCGGCAAATTCGCGTTGCTGTGCATCGGACACCTTGGGATACAGTGCCGTCAAAGTCAGTGCGTGGAAAAAATGACGCACCGAATCAAACAGGATCAGGCAAATACCCTTGTGTGTATGCCGCGTTGACTCTTTTGCCGATGCAAGTGCGCCGGCATAGTCGCCATAAATGAAGGCCGACACCTGTTTGGCGAGATGGGAGCTTTGAAGGCCGAAACCGAAGCTCGCTTTCTCGAGCACGGCCAGGCATGCGGCCTCATCGAAGTCGTCCCCATCCGTACCCGCTGGCGATCGCCTTCTGCCCTTCAGTTCGGCCACCAACTGCTGCTCGAAACGGATCGTCCGGTACACCAGATCGTTGTGGCTGTCGCGGGCAAAGTCGCCGTTTATGCGCGTCATCCGCTCTACCTCGTCGAGTGGCTTCCCTTCCTGCAGGATTGCCCAGAAATCGGCCATGGCGACATAGTTGGCGTACGCCAGGTCGCCGACATCGAGGCTGGCGGACACGGCCTGCCGCATCATTGGCCCGATCTCTGCGACGGTACGATCGAAGTGAGCAAATGTGACGGCATGCGTCGCAATCACCTGCCCCTTGCGCCGGTGTACACCGAGTTCCTCGTTCAGCCGGAATGCCATATCGGAAAATGCGAGGGCGGACGCGATGTCGCGGTGACGCGATATCAGCAGGATGCCGTAGGCGCTGTAGGCAAAACAGGAGTCCTCGGTATGTCCGCAATACAGGGAAAGCCTGACCGCCTTTGCGATGATGAGAGAAAAGTAGTCCGGCTCGATCATGTACGAGAACGGTATCGCCTCCACCAGCAGGGCAATCGCGGCCGCCTTGTCGCCATCGGGCAGTTGCAGGGAATTGGCGACGCCGGCAATGCTGCGCCCCTCCAGATAGCGGGAAATAACGCTCATCTCGGCTTCGACTGCCGCCTCGATCTCCGCATCGGTCGTGGGAAAGACCACCTCGAACAGGCGCACTCCCTTTATCATGCTGCCCACTGCTTCCTCGAGACGCCCGGCCATCCCGTAGAGCGCAATCCGCAGAAGGTAGACACGCGCGGCGTCCCGGGGCGACCGGGCATGGGCGAGTATCGTGTCGGCAAGCTCGGCTGCGCGCTGGAAATTCCCGGTCAGATATTCGCACTCCGACAGTGCCAGGCTAAGCTCGAGGGCATCCTCATATTGCACATCCCAGGCATCCGAAGGCAACAAGGCCATTGCCCGGTCCAGAAAGCTGCGCGCCGAGGCCAGGGCGGCTGCCGACTTCGCCTTCATCCCCGCCAGGACATTGAGGCGGTATAGCAATGTCCTTTCTTCCGCATCGACGATGGCGGCGGCGCCGCGATTGAGCTGGTCCACGATGGAAAACACCGATTCCTCGATCTGCGCAGGTGTTTTCCCAGCCATCAGCAGCCGGCCGATCCTTGCATGCAGCGTCGCACGCGCGGGTGCCGGTATCGACATATAGGCCGCCTCCTGCACGCGATCGTGCGGAAACCGGACCATTCCTTTGCCATGCAATATCAGACCGGCACGTGCAGCAACCGAAAGCGCGGCGCGGGTATCCGCTTCCCGCCGGTCCGACAGCTTCAACAGGGTGGCTTCCTCTGCGTCCGAGCCGAGACAGGCGAGCAGTTGCAGCATGGACCGGACGGCGTCGGGGAGCCGTGCCAGCTTTTCGACCATCAGCTCGGCCACATTGTCGGTGTAGCCCTTGGCTTCGATCCCAGCGAGATCCCAGCGCCAGGTCCGGGCACCGGCATCGAATGTGAGCAGGCCTTCTTCAACCAGGGCGGTAAGGAACTGCGTCATAAAGAACGGATTCCCGCCTGTCTTCTGGTAGACCAGGCGGACCAGGGCGGACGCCGCGCCGCACTCGCAATGCAGCATCTGGTCCATGAGGGTGCCGAGCGCCTCTTCAGGCAATGGTCCCAGTGAAATCTCGGTAACGGTCGCGCCTGCCTGGCGCATCTCGTCCAAGGCGAGCGCCAGCGGGTGCCCGGGGATGACATCGGTATCCCGGTATGCCCCGACCAGCATCAAGAAGTTCTTGCCGGGCGCAGTCACAAGTTCATTGACCAGCCGTAAGCTGGCAGCATCGGCCCATTGCATGTTGTCGAGAAACAGCGTCAGCGGATGCGACTCTTGCGCAAACACGCCGATAAATTTCTGGAACACCAGGCGGAACCGATTCTGCGTCTCGGCCGGGAGAAGACGGGGCAGCGGCGGCTGGGGTCCGATGATCAGTTCCAGCTGGGGCAGGACATCGATGATCAACTGGCCATTGACGCCGACTGCGGCCTGGATCTGCTGGCGCCAGAGACCGATCTTTTCTTCGCTCTCTGCAAGGATGGCCCGCACCAGTTCGAGGAAAGCCTGCGTGACTGTGCTGTAGGGAATGTCGCGCTGGTACTGATCGAATTTTCCCGCAATGAAAAGCCCGCCCCGCTCCTTGACCGGCTGACGCATTTCCTGCACCAGAGCCGACTTGCCGATGCCGGCGCTCCCTGTCACCAAGGTCAGTGTCGCACGCTGCGATGTTGCCATCGCATCATAGTGTTCCAGCAGTTGCTTGAGCTCCGGCTCGCGGTCGACGAATTTCCCGGGGGCCTGCAAATGCTCGTCCATGTCCTGCACGCCGATGGCGAAAGGCGCGATCGCACCATCGGCCTCCCATTGCGACAAGCATCGTTCGAGGTCGGCTTGCAAGCCATGTGCGCTTTGATAGCGGTCTTCCGGCATTTTTTCCAGCAGCTTGAGCACGATGGCGGAGAGAACCTGCGGAATCGTCGAATCGATTTCCGATGGCGGGCGGGGCAAGCTGGCAAGATGACAGTGCGCCCATTCAAGCGCGTCGTTTCCCTGGCACGGAAGCTGTCCGGTCAACATCCGGTACAGCATCACGCCGAGCGAGTAAAAATCGGTCCGGTAATCGACGGCGCGGTTCATGCGCCCGGTTTGTTCGGGTGAAATATAGGCCCAGTTGCCAATCAGCTGGCTATCCTGGTCTTCCTGCGAGGACGGCGCTACGGTCGCCCGGCTCAGGTCGAGCAGGCAGATTTCATCTCCCGGCAACAACATCATGTTGGCGGGGCGAAAATCACCGTGAACAATGCGCGCGGAATGCAAAGCGCCAAGAATGCGGGCCAGTTGCAAGCCCAGGCGCAGGCAACGTGCCAGATCGAGTTTGTGCCGGGTCAGGACATTTTCTAACGGCTCACCTTCGAATGGATTCAACACCATCATCAGGCTGCCCGGCTCATCGACCAGCGTGGCGGGTTTGAGCACGCCTGGAATCTCCAATGTAGCCAGGATGGCATACTCGCGCCGGAAGCGGGCTGCATGTGCAGGCGTATCTTCGGATTTGGCGATTTTCAACATGACGGGCAGGCCATCTTCGACCTGCCGGCCCCGATGCAGATGCGAGCCTCCAGTCGTGCCAACCCAGTCAAGGATTTGGTAGTGTGCCATGATGGCTTGTCTTCAGCCCCTTCGATCACCTCTCCGGGGAATTCCCCAGGGGGCACAATTGCTGCCTTGACAGGGGCATTCAAAAGGCAAGCATATCGAAGCCAATTCTGTAGCCGACTACAAATTAAATCGCTTGCCGTTGAACAAGCAGAGGTCTTTCAACATGCAGACGCTCTGGCTTCGCGACAGATAGGGCAGCCGCATTTTCAATTCCATGTTGAAACCTCAACCCGAACTGGTTGACGGCAAGAGACATGATGCATCTTATGACCATATAGAACGTCGTACAAGCAAGGTGTTCCCGACGTTCTGTGTCGGCTGAACTAGAGCGATTTGCGGGTCAGTTTAGGGGGCGCGCAGCCCCGAGAACCGGCCGAATGCAAGGCGCAGCGAAGGAGGGCTCGGCGCCCCCCCGCACTGCATCCCTTCTCGACCGAACGCGCCCCCTAAACTGACCCGCAAATCGCTCTAGGGTTGCGTGCATGCGCTGATGACGAAATAGGGCGTCAGGACGTTGCAGCTGGTGGAGCCTGCGTAGTAGACCTGTCGGTGGATCAGTGGTGGATCAGTTGGCGTCCCCACGGGGATTCGAACCCCGGTACTCACCGTGAAAGGGTGATGTCCTAGGCCTCTAGACGATGGGGACGTAGAAGAGGCACGAGTGGTGCAGAGGGCGCGTACTTTACCGCAAAATTTCGCCGGTGCCTAGAGGGAATAAAAAATTCTCCTCGTTACGCCGCCTCCAACTCCTCATACAAGGCCAGGTATTCCTGGCTCAGCTTGTGCCGTGCATCCAGGTGGATCATCGGCAGTCCGCGGTCATGCGACTCGCGAATCTTGATCGAGCTGGAGATCTTGCTGCCCAGGACCGGCAATCCTTCCGCCAGCAATTCATCCACCATCCGCTGCGGCAGGCTCGCCCGCGCCTGGAACTGGTTCACCACGATGCCTTCGATCTGCAGCTGTGGATTGTGGTCCGCGCGGATTTCGTTCACGTTGTTCATCAGCGCGTAGAGCGCCTGGCGCGAGAAGTCGTCGCAGTCGAACGGGATCAGGCAGCTGTCGGCCGCGATCAGCGCCGACTGCGTGAAGATGTTGTAGGCCGGCGGTGTGTCGAGGAAGATTTCGTCGTACTCCTTCGCCAGCTCGTTGAGCATGTCGCGCAGCTTGTAGATCTTGTGGCGCGATTCGAGCTTGGACTGCAGCTCGCCGATCTCGGGATGCGACGGCACCAGGAACAGGTTCTCGAACGGCGTCGCATGCACGAAGCTGTTGGCCGGTTTCGGGTAGATGATGAAGGCCAGCGTCTGCTCGAAATAGTCGGCCAGCGTGGGCGTTGCGTCTTTCGTCGCGTCGCCCAGCAGGTAGCGGCTGGAGTTGCACTGCGGGTCGAGGTCGATCAGCAATGTCTTCTTGCCATGACGCGCTGCAATAGCGGCGAGATTAACCGCAATCGTCGATTTTCCGACGCCGCCTTTCTGATTGAAAATGACCCGCTTCATCGATTTTCCATGTGGTGATTGAGTGCGCGGGAATCATAGCATTTGCTGCGATGCAGCAGGTGGTGTTTTTGCAGTTTGCGGTGTGGCTTTGCGGCGACATGGCACTCAAAACGGAAGCCGGCAGAGACACTGTGCCGATCTCGTCATGAAACCGCAGGAGGCGAGCCAAGACGCCTCGCGCAAGCCGGCCTACCATGGCGCCATGAAAAAGATCTCAGTCATTGATTCCCATACCGGCGGTGAACCGACCCGCCTGATCGTTTCCGGCGGCCCCGACCTGGGTTTCGGGTCGCTGTCGCAACGGCTCCAGCGCTTCCGGGATACCCACGACCGCATCCGGTCGGCAGTGGTGTGCGAGCCGCGCGGTTCGGACGTCGTGGTCGGCGCCCTGCTCTGCACGCCGGACGATCCATCCTGCAGCGCGGGCGTGATTTTCTTCAACAATGTTGGCTTCCTCGGCATGTGCGGCCACGGGACGATCGGCCTGGTTGCCTCCCTCGCCTACCTTGGCCGCATCGAGACAGGCTTCCACCGCATCGAGACGCCGGTTGGCATCGTGAATACCGAATTGCATGCGGATGGAAGCGTCACCGTGCACAACGTCCCCGCGTATCGCTCGAGGCACCGCGTCGCGGTCGAAGTGGAAGGCTATGGCCTCGTCGAGGGCGACGTGGCTTGGGGAGGCAACTGGTTCTTCCTTGTCGAGCACCACGGCCAGCGGCTGGCTATCGACAATGTAGCTCAACTGACGACGTTCTCCTCCCGTATCAAACGGGCGTTGGAAGCAGCCGGCATTACCGGGGACGACGGCGCGCCGATCGACCATATTGAACTCTTCGGGGCGCCCGCCGACCCGTCCAACGACAGCCGCAGCTTCGTCCTCTGTCCGGGCAATGCCTACGACCGCTCGCCCTGCGGAACCGGCACCAGCGCCAAGCTTGCCTGCCTCGCGGCCGACGGCAAGCTGCGTCCCGGGGAAACCTGGCGTCAGGAAAGCATCATCGGCAGCGTGTTCGAAGCTTCCTACCGCCCCGACGACAAAGCGCCGGACCGGATCCTGCCATCGATACGCGGCCGCGCGTTCGTGAATGCGGAAGCCGCGCTGTTGCTGGATGAACGCGATCCATTCATCTGGGGCATCCGTTGAAGCGTGCGGATGCCGACATCGCCATCGTCGGGGCCGGCATCATCGGTGCGGCTTGCGCGGATGCCCTGACTGCGTGCGGACTCCGCGTCACGGTCGTCGAGTGCGAAGCCATCGGCAGCGGCGCGACTGCCGCCGGCATGGGGCACTTGGTCGTGATGGATGACAACCCTGCAGAACTTGCACTGACACGCTACTCGCTGGCACTCTGGCGCACCCTCACCGCGAGGGGCACCGAACGGCACGAGTACCGCAACTGCGGAACTCTCTGGATCGCCGCCGACGAGGAGGAATGGGAAGCCGCGCGCAGCAAGCAGCAAACGCTGCAGTCGCAGGACATCGCCTCCGAGATGCTGGACGCCAGCGCCCTGTATGCCGCCGAGCCGCATTTGCGGCCAGGACTGGCCGGCGCGCTGCGCGTACCGGGCGATGGCATCGTGTACCCGCCGAAGACGGCGCGCTTCCTGCTGGAACAAGCCTCCGCGCGCGGCGCACGGCTCGTCTCCGCACGGGCATCGGCCATCCATGAAGACGGCGTCCTGCTGGAGGATGGCAGCGTGGCGCACGCACGCATCGTCCTCGTCGCCAACGGAGCGGCGGCCCTGTCCCTGTGCCCCGAACTTCCGATGCGCCCCAAGAAAGGACACCTCGTCATCACCGACCGCTATCCCGGCATGGTGCGTCACCAATTGGTCGAACTCGGTTACATCAAGAGCGCCCATGCCGGCGAAGGCGACTCGGTCGCATTCAACGTGCAGCCCCGGCCGACCGGGCAGTTGCTGATCGGCTCTTCGCGCCAGTTCGGCGCGATGGGCAAGGCAGTGAATATGCATATCGTATCGCGGATGCTGGCGCACGCCGCGGAATTCATGCCGATGCTCGCGCAACTCAACGCCCTGCGCTGCTGGACAGGGTTCCGGGCAGCCAGCAGCGACGGTCTTCCGCTCATCGGTCCGCATCCCGGGCGCAGCAACGTCTGGCTCGCGACCGGGCATGAAGGGCTGGGCATCACCACATCACTCGCCACTGCCGCACTGATCGCCGCACAGCTCACCGGCACGCAAACGGCGATCCCGATCGAGCCATACCTGCCCTCCCGTTTCCCCGAACTCGCGCAAGCCCATGGATAACACCGTCTCCCTGACTATCGACGGTCGCGTCGTCACCGTATCCGCCGGCATCACGGTTGCGGCGGCACTGGCCGTGCATGGAGCAGGACTGACTCGTCGCTCGGTCGGCGGCATGTTGCGCGGCCCTGTGTGCGGGATGGGCATCTGTCAGGAATGCCGGGTGACCATCGACGGTTGTTCTCATCGGCTGGCGTGCCAGACCTTGTGCGCGGAAGGAATGCAAGTGGAAACGTCGAAGCATGGAGAAGGAAATTGAAACGCGAGGTTGATATACTCATAGTCGGGGCCGGTCCCGCCGGTCTTGCAGCCGCGCATGAGGCAGCAGGCAGTGGCGCGCATGTCGCCATCATCGACGACAACCCTCGGGCCGGGGGACAGATCTGGCGCGGCGGGCCGGAGAAAAGTCCAGACGCAAGGGCACGCTCGCTGTGGGCCGCCCTGCATGCAATGCCCAATGTGCATTTCCATCAGCAATGCCGCGTGGTGATGCCGCTCGGCGAGCGCATGCTCCTTGCAGAATCCACCGGACAGGCCCTGACCTTCCACTACGACAGCTTGATCCTCGCGACAGGCGCCCGCGAGCTGCTTCTGCCGTTTCCCGGTTGGACACTCCCCGGTGTCACTGGTGCGGGTGGATTGCAGGCACTGGCCAAGGGAGGCTATCCCCTTGTAGGAAAGCGTGTAGTCGTTGCAGGTTCTGGTCCATTGCTGCTCGCCGTTGCAGCTACGCTCATCGACAAGGGGGCGCGTGTCGAAGCCATCGTCGAGCAGGCGCAGCATCGTCGTCTCGCGCGCTTCGCCCTGTCCCTTTTCGCCACGCCGTCGAAGCTGCGGCAGGCGATCGAGCTGAAGGCGCGCCTTCGCCACGGCCCTTACTACGCGAACAGCTACCCGATCGAAGCGTTTGGAAACGGGTGTCTCGAATCCGTGCGCATTCGACGCGGGCGCTCCGTATCCGAGCTCCCCTGCGACCACCTCGCCTGCGGTTTCGGTCTGCTACCTAACATCGAATTGGCCAGCGCCTTCGGATGCACGATCGAAAGCGGTGCCGTGGCGGTCGATCATTGCCAGCGGACGTCAGTGCCGCGAGTCTACTGCGCCGGGGAAGGCACGGGTGTAGGTGGCGTCGACCTTGCGCTGGTCGAAGGGCGGATCGCGGGGCTCGCCGCTACGGGCCGGGTGCCGGAAGCGGAAGGACTCTTCGCCGAGCGCACGCGGTGGCAGGCGTTCGCGCGGCGCCTTGCATGTGCATTCGCCTTGCGTCCCGAGTTGCGCAACCTGTCCGGACCAGACACTCTGGTATGCCGCTGCGAGGATGTGTCGCATGGCGAGCTCGCGCAGCATGCGAGCTGGCGCAGCGCGAAGCTCCACACGCGCTGCGGGATGGGGCCATGTCAAGGTCGTGTGTGCGGCGGCGCGACGGGTTTTCTCTATGGATGGACGCAGGATTCTGTGAGGACGCCGGTCATTCCAGCGCGGATTTCGAGTCTGATTTCCGCTGATGATAATGGCTAAAGAGAAGTCATCGGTGAAAGCCCGCTTCTGACCGAATTCGGAAGACCTGATCTTTACCTCAGACGACTGCTATCGACCAGGTTCCGCACTACCACGCTACATCAGTTCCCTGGCGTCGCGACTCATAGGGACGGCCGGACGTCTACAAAACTGGCGAGTTGTGATGTCAACCTACAGGAGACGGTGACAATGGATGGCGTACTGAACAACACCATCCATTGCCGAGTTTTATGGAAGGGGGACAAGCGATCGTATTGCGCCAACTCGGCCTGGCGGGGCTATTGCCTGTTGGAACGGATTTCTTGCTACGTGAAGTCATGTTGCGCTATCTCACAGGCTGGCGCTGTTGTCGCTCCCATCAACGGTGAACATTGAAAGAGGATTTCCTATACTGATTTCCCGTAGGCGCCGATGAAGCCGACGGCATGTCATTGCCGATCCGGCAGTCGGTCATGATGAACGTTGTTCCGCACAGGCGCCTGCATCGGCGTCCCGTTGAAAGGAACTATCGTGATCATACGTACTTACCGTCGGCCAGCTCTGCTGTTGGCATTTCTTCTTGCAATGCTTACTACAGCGGTCCACGCTGGTCCGAACGACGCGCCATTTCGCGCGACCCTGACCGTGCAGGAAACGATTGCGGAGGATGCTTCCTGCCCTTCGGGGCTTGGCGGAACGCTGATCGGTTCCGGAACGGCGACACATCTCGGCGCTGTCACGATTAGCTCCAGGCATTGTGCGACGCCCACGGGCCGCGGGTCAGTGGCGATCAGCCCGGGCGTGATCACGGTCACCGCCGCCAACGGAGACCTCCTGATCGCCGACTTCATGGGCACGATCTCCCCGTTTCCAGGCGACCTTCAAACGAACACATTCGTAGGCAGCTTTTTGATCACCGGCGGTACCGGGCGGTTTGCAAACGCGGAAGGCGACGGCTTATTGTCAGGTGCTCTTTCTGGCAGCCTGTTGACCCGCGTCTTCAAGGGAGCCTTGACCGCTGAAGGCCGGATTGGCTACTAAGGATTTCGCACGACACTGTCCTAGCAGTTCGTCACGTTTTGATTTTCGGATTGCGCTTGCTTGCGGGGGAGTAGGTTGAATTTTCAGATCTCGTACCCCGTCGTTCCACTCGGCGTGCCCCCGCTGAGGCGGGAACCCATAAGCCGGTCGAAGGAACGAATTCACTATGGGTTCCCGCCTCCGCCGGAACGACGGGGGAAGCGTTGTCGGCCTGCCACCGTATCAGCCCGCAAGACGACGCAACCAGAAAATCGAAACGTGACGGACCACTAGTTAAATGAAGTGCGACTGAGTTCGTTTCAGGTCATCTGTAAGCAGATGGGCTTAGGTATGCGTTTCCAAAACTGTTGATTACCGCCGATCTACTGCTCCCCGTGCAGCATCCCCCGATACTCCGTCGGCGTCACCCCCACCGTCGCCTTGAACTGCCGACTGAACGCGCTGTGGTCATGGTAACCGCAAGCGATAGCGACATCGGTGATGCTGCTGTCCCCGGCCAGCATCCTCGTGGCCGCTTCAAGCCGCGCCTTGACCAGCATCTGGCGCGGACTCAGGTAAAAGATCTTCTTGAAGTAGCGTTCGATCTGCGACACCGACAGGCTGGCCAGCGAGGCGAGCTGTGTGATCTGCACCTGCTGGTCGTAGTTTTCCTGGATGAAGTGCGCCGCGGCGGCGATGCGCTGGTAGACCGGATGCTTCTTGTCCGGCATGGCGAGGTCGCGTGAGATGCCGGCCAGGCCGATGATCCTGCCGCTGGCGTCGCGCAGCGGAATCTTGTGCGTCAGACACCAGCCGGGATCGCGGTTCGGATAGAGGTGCAGTTCGAGCTGGTCGTGGATCTCGGTCCCGGTCGAGAGCACGGCGCGGTCCTGCGCCAGGTAATTGGTGCCGAAACGGCTGGCAAAGACTTGCGTGGTATCGCGCCCGAGCAGCGCCGACTTCTCGCGCAGGCCGCAGCGCGCGACCAGCGTCTTGTTGACCAGCACATAACGCGCCTGCTCATCCTTGACGAAGAAGACGACGTCCGGCAACGCGTCGAACAGCGGTTCCGCGAAAAAGAGGTCGGGCGGCAGCGCGCGCAGCAACTGCTGCGCGCTGCCGTTTTCGGAAGGAGATGGACGGCTGCCGGGCTGCATGGCTTCCCCGTGGTGGTTGACACTGCCCGCCTGGGCGAGCCAATGGCCCATGATGCGTCCCATAGACGGTGCCTTACTTTATCACGGCGATCGCTTCGCGCTTCGGGCCGTGGAAGGTGTAGATCGTCATGGCCGGCGCCTTCAGGTCTCCCTTGCCGTCGAACTCGATCTTGCCGGTCACGCCGCTGTGGCTGATGCGCTTGAGTTCGGGCAGGTAAGCCTTCGGATCGAAGGAATCCGCCTTCTTCATCGCACCGGCCATGAGCATCATGGCATCGTAGGCATAGGGCGAGTACACCTGCACGTCGGCGCCGAAGCGGGCCTTGAAGCGGTCGCGGAAGGTGACGCCGCCGGGCATCTCGGTCAGCGCGACGCCGGACTCCGAACAGTACAGATCCTTCGTGCCGATCGCATCGCCGGCCAGCTTGACCATCTCCGGGCTGCAGATGCCGTCGGCGCCGAATAGCGGTGTCTTCATGCCGAGTTCCTTCATCTGGCGCATCATCGGACCGCCCTGTGCATCCATCCCGCCGTAGAAAATGCCGTCGACCTTGCTGCCCTTGACCGCCGTCAGGATGGCGCGGAAGTCCGACGCCTGGTTGTTGGTGTACTGGCGCGTCACGATCTCGCCACCCGCTTCCTTCGCCGCCTTGATGAACTCGTCGGCAACTCCCTGTCCATAGGCGGTGCGGTCGTCGATGACTGCGAAGCGCTTGAGCTTCAACGTGTTGACGGCGAAGCGGCCGATGTTGCCGCCGAGCTGGTCATCGGTCGGCACCACGCGGAATGCGCTGCCGAACCCCTGCCGCGTGTACTTGGGATTGGTCGCCGCCGGCGAGATCTGGGGGATGCCGGCGTCCGAATACACCTTGGATGCGGGGATCGTGGTGCTCGAATTGAAGTGGCCGATCACACCTTGTACCCTGGCATCGACCAGCGCCTGTGCGATGTGCGTGCCGGTCTTCGGATCAGAGGCGTCGTCCTTGCTGATGACTTCGAATTTGACCGGCTTGCCGGCGATCGTCATGCCGCTCTTGTTCAGGTCTTCGATGGCAAGCTGGATGCCGTTTTCGATGTCCTTGCCGTAGTGCGCGTTAGGACCGGTGAGCGGGGCGCCGCTGCCGATTTTCACGATGGTTTGCGCGCTTGCAGCGGACGCGATGGCGGCGAGTGCAGTCGCCAGGATGGCTGTCTGATGCCTCATGTTCTCTCTCCTCTATTGAATGTGAATGGTTGTGGTCCTTCGCTTTTTCTGGACCGGGTTTGCCACGGTCCACCACATGTTCGCCCCGGTGCCCGCTGCGGTCTTGCACGTTTTTAACCCCATTCATGCCGAGTTCCGCACAGTGCCGATTTCGGCATGAAAGACGCGGACAAGCACATGGCCGATCCCCCTCGGTGCCATTTACATTGCCCTTCCCGTTGCTTGTTTTTTCATGAGGAGAAGAAGATGTCCAAAGCCCGTTGGGAAGGCGTATTCCCGGCCGTCACCACCAAGTTCAAGGAAAACGAAGAGCTCGATTTCGCGGAAATGGAGAAGCATTTTTCCTTCCAGATCGAGAGCGGCGTGCACGCCCTCGTCACCTGCGGTTCGCTCGGCGAGGCGAGCACCCTGTCCTTCGAGGAGAAACTGGACGTCACCCGCACCGCGCTGCAGGTCGCCGACAAGCGCGTGCCGGTCCTGGTGAATGTGTCCGAAACCCGCACCCGCACCGCCTGCCGTTTCGTGGAAGAAGCGGCCAAACTGGGCGTGCAAGGCCTGATGGTGATGCCCTCCGTGCTGTATGCGGCCGACGCGCGCGAGGCCAAGGACAACCTGCGCGCCATCGCCCGCGCGGCGCAGCTGCCGATCATGGTCTACAACAATCCGGTGTCCTACAAGGTCGATCTGCTGCCGCAGGATTTTGCCGACCTGGCCGATTGCGAATGGATCGTTGCGATCAAGGAATCGAGCGACAACGTGCGCCGCATCACCGACCTGCGCAATACGGTCGGCGACCGTTACCAGCTCTTCATGGGCGTGGACGACCTGTCCTTCGAGGCGCTCGCGGCCGGCGCCGATGGCTTGCTGGCCGGCGTCGTCGTCGCCTTCCCCAAGGAAACCGTGGCCCTGTACAAGCTGATGAAGGCCAAGCGCTACGACGAGGCGCTGAAGCTGTACCGCTGGATGATGCCGCTGCTGCATCTCGACGTGTCTGCCAAGCTGGTGCAAAACCTGAAGCTGATCGAGGCCATGGCGGGCGTCGGCAACGAGCGCGTGCGCCTGCCGCGCCAGCCGCTGATGGGCGCGGAGCGCGAACGTGTGGCCGCCATTATCCAGAAGGCGATCGACACTCGTCCCGACCTGGGCGCATTGGCATAAGGAGGCCGCATGCCATCTCATCGACTGTTCATCGGCGGCGAATGGGTGACCGGCAGCGAGTGCCGTGCCGTGCGGAGCCCGTCGGATCTCGACGATCTGGTCGGCGAGTTCGACTGTGGCAATGCCGACCATGTCGACCGCGCCGTCCGTGCGGCGGCTGATGCGCTGCCGGTCTGGTCGCGCAGCACGCCACAACAGCGCTTCGACGTGCTGGACGCCATCGGAACCGAAATCCTTGCGCGGAAGGGAGAACTCGGCAAGCTGCTGGCGCGCGAGGAAGGCAAGGTGCTGGCCGAGGCAGTCAATGAGGTGGCTCGGGCGGGATACATCTTCAAGTTCTTTGCCGGCGAGGCGTTGCGCATGGGTGGCATCGCCATTCCCTCGGTGCGTCCCGGCATCGAGGTGCAGACGTCACGTGAAGCCGCCGGCATCGTCGGACTGGTCACGCCCTGGAATTTCCCGATCGCCATTCCCGCATGGAAAACCGCACCGGCCCTTGCCTGCGGCAATGCCGTCGTGCTGAAACCCTCCGAACTCACACCCGGCTGCGCGTGGGCGCTGGCCGAGATCATTTCCCGCTCCGGTCTGCCGCCGGGTGCGTTCAATCTCGTGAACGGCGGCGGCGAAGCCGGTGCGGCCTTGGTCGCGCATCCGCTGGTCAATGCGATCAGCTTTACCGGCTCTTCCGATATCGGCCGCCGGATCGCCATGCGATGCGCGGCGGATGGCAAGCGATGCCAGCTCGAAATGGGCGGCAAGAACCCCTTGCTGGTCATGGACGATGCCGACCTCGGCGTCGCCGTCGAATGCGCGGCCAACGGTGCCTTCTTTTCCACCGGGCAGCGCTGCACCGCGTCGAGCCGGATCATTGTGACGCCCGGCATCCATGCGCGCTTCATCGAGGCGCTGGCCGAGCGCACGCGTACGCTGCGTGTTGGCCATGCCCTCGATCCCGGCACGCAGATCGGTCCCGTCGTGGATGAACGCCAGCTTGAAAAGAACAAGCGATACGCAGCCCTTGCGGAGGAAGACGGGGGACGCGTACTGGCGACGGGCCGGTTGCCGGACAAGCCGGTGCGTGGCTACTACTTCGCGCCGCTGCTGGTGGCGAACGATGAGCCGGGCGCGCGTCTGAACCAGGACGAGATCTTCGGTCCGATCGCCACCGTCTTGCGCGCATCGGGCTTCGACCACGCATTGGCGCTGGCCAACGACATTCCCTTCGGCTTGTCTGCAGGTATCTGCACGACCTCGCTGGCGCTTGCCGCGCGTTTCCGGCGCGAGGTGCAGGCCGGAATGGTGATGGTCAACGCGCCCACAGCCGGGGTCGACTATCACGTGCCCTTCGGCGGCATCAAGGCGTCGAGCATGGGGCCGAGGGAGCAAGGCAGTATGGCGCTCGAGTTCTACACGCGCGTCAAGACGCATTACGTTGCCGCGTAAGCCTTGTCTGGTGTGCCAATTTCGCCATCGAACACGCCGGACACTTCACAGACGATGCCACCGAAGCTGCTTACTCTGGCGCTATGCAAACGATCTCCATCATCGATACCCAAGCCGGCGGCACGCGCATCCGGCTCGTCCTCGAAGGTGGCCTCAACCTGGGCCGGGGACCGCTCTCCATGCGCGCGGAGCGCTTCCGCCGCCAGTATGACCATGTCCGTCTCGCAGTGCTCGCGGAGGTGCGGCATACCTCGGGCGTTGCCGGTGCATTGTTGTGCGAGCCGTACGCACCTCGTTGCAGCGCAGGCGTTGTTTTTTTCGACGCCGCCGGACTGGCCGCGGCGACCGCTGCATCCCTCGTCGGCCTGACGATCGCACTCGCCGGACTCGGCCGCATCACGGCCGGCCGCCATCGCATCGATACCCCCAGCGGCGTAGCGGAAACCGAACTGCACGCCGACGGCAGCGTAACCATACCCGGGCATCGGCACTGGAATGTCGATGGCGCCTTTTTCTCGAGCGCGCTCCACCGGCCGGGGTTCTCGATCCACGAGTACCGCAACCTCGAACATTTTCTCCTCGCGCGCCCCCGTGCGGGAGAAACCAGAACAACGAATCGCATACGCTGAATTCGTTGAAGCAGTCAGTCAACCATCACACATCAAGGGAGGAGAACACATGAAAAAGAAATGGATCGCATTGGCAGCCTTGGGCGCCGTCATGGGCCCGGCATTTGCACAAAGCAATGTCACGATCTACGGCTTGCTCGATGCCGCCATCGTGCATGAAAGCGGCAGTGCGGCCGGTTCATCGACACGGCTGTCCAGCGGCGTGCAGTCGGGTTCGCGCCTGGGCTTCAAGGGCGTCGAAGACCTGGGCGGCGGACTGTCGGCAAAATTCCAGCTCGAGAGCGGCATCCTGCTCGACACCGGCGCTTCTGCACAAGGCGGCGTGCTGTACGGCAGGCAGGCGCTGGTCGGTCTTGCCGGTGGATTCGGCGAGGTGACGACCGGGCGCCAGTACACCCCGTACCTGAACGCGCTCGATGCGGTCGATCCCTTCGGCACCGGCTCCATCGCCAACTCCCAGAACCTGTTCGTCGACGGCCCGAGCCGCATGACCAATTCCATCATCTATGCCACGCCTGGCAACCTCGGCGGCTTCAGTGCCGCCATTGCATACGGCTTCGGCGAAGTCGCCGGCAACATCTCGGCCAACCGTCAGCTCGGCTTTTCCGCCGCTTACGAAAGCGGACCGCTCTTCCTCACCGTCGCGCATCACGACAGCAACAATGCAACCGGCTCCGGCGGGACCAAGGTGAGCTTTGCCGGCGGCACCTGGAACTTCGGCATGGCGAAGCTCCACCTTGCCGCCGGCAACAACGATGCCAGCGGCCTGAAAAGCCGCGACATGCTGGCCGGCGTGACTGTGCCCTTCGGGCAAAGCAGCGTGATGCTGTCGTACGTGCACAAGGATGACCGGAGTGCCGCGGGCAACGATGCCAGCCAACTCGGGCTCGGCTACTCCTATGCGCTGTCCCAGCGCACGAACCTCTATGCGTCGTATGCCCGGATCAGCAATGACAATGCGGCAGCCTATACGGTGGGTGATGCGACGAACGGCTATGCCGGCAACAAGGGCATGGCCGTCGGTATCCGGCATCGGTTCTGACCGGAGCTGCAGGAGTGAAAGGAGCGGCGTGCGCGCTGCGCGCCGCTTGATGCCACGCCCGGATGATGCGGATCGTAGAGCAGCGCCTGATTCAGCCGGTCGTACTCCGGCTTGCCTTGCACGCATTTGGTGTATTCCATGCATGCAATGTGATTGTCATGGCGCGGTCAGTGTGACTGCTCGAGTATCCCCCGCAAATCGGCAGCCAATGTATCGGCGTGCGTATATCCGGACGCGAGAGGATAAAACTTTTCGTCTTTCTGAAGCATCAGGGCCGGAAAACCGGCGATGCCCCAAGCCTTGGTCTGATCAAAATCGGCACGCGTTTCTGTGATGGTTATCTCTGACTTCCAGGCGGCAAGAAAGCGTGACGGATCGGTCAGAAAACCGGCCTCAGTCATTGCCGCCGAGGCAACCTGCGCCAACAGGTCGCCTCGGGTCACGTCCATGCCTTCCGCATAAAATGCGTGCTGGATCGCACGGAATACTCTCAATAGCTCCACCTCGGGGGCCAGCAACCGGGCAGTGACCACCGCACGGCATGCGGGTTCGGTGTCGTATACAAAACCCTGGCGCGCGCTCAAGGCTTCTCGATGAAACGGCAAGCCGCTTGCCGCCGCCACGCGCGTCCAGTGCGACAGCATGTATGTCTTCATGGCCTCGTCCATCACCTTGGTATTGCCGGCACGGAGTCCGCCGACTACGATGCGCAAAGGCATGTCCGGGAAGTCTTTCATCAGCGCGGACAATTCCTTGCCGAAGCCGTAGCACCATGAGCACATGGGATCAGCGATATAGATCAGATTCATTTTTAACCTTCGATTTCCTTGCATGTCGGGATGGGCAGATCATCCGGAGAATCTCGCGGATAAGGAAAGGCGGGGTGCTCCGGTCGCGCCCGCGCTCTTGCGGCCGCATCGATACGCACTCTATAAAGTCACCGCGTTCATCCGAGAATTTTTCTGATAAACATCAGTCCAGTCGCAGGCTCTGCTCCATCGTGTAGCACTGATCCCAGATGTATACATCGAAGCCCGCCAACTTGTTGGCCCACTTTGGCGCAAGCGTATTCACGCATTGGATAACCACCCGATCAATGTAGTTATCGTAGTACGCCCACGGATTGCCCTTGTCGCGGGCGTCAACCCCTTCGCCCGGCCTGGTCGTGCTCAATGCCTGCGCGGCGGCTGCCTTGAGGTCGTTGATGAACGAGCTTTGCAGCTCAACGTCGGCCTTGGTGCCGGTACGCGTTACATGCCCTGACACCAGGGTGTCGAAGTCGAAGGATTTGATCTTTTCTACCTGTGCAAAGTAGCCCGGGATGTCTTGTGCGATCGCGAGACGGCGCCACATCATCCAGCCGGGGAAAATGACATCGACCACCATCAGCGTCTTTTGCGCCGGCGCATAGATGAAGATGTTGCCGGGCTGGTGACCGTTGCCATGATAGGACAGCTCCAGGGTCTGGCTGCCTACCTTGAGCGTATAGCGGTCAGTGAAGGTAATGGCCGGCACGGGGCGGTTAGGGTCGTTCGCGCGTTCCAGCAGCTTTTTGGTTTCTTCGTGCGCGATGATCAGCGGACGCCCGCCGAGACCCCTGGTGCCGCCGATATGATCGATATGCGCATGACTGTAGATCACGTGGGTAATCGGTTTGTCCGTCACTTCGGCGATCGCCTTCGGGATGAAAGCGGCAAGCGGAGGCGGCACGTCCACCATGACCACGCCGCTTTCATAGACCATGAACATTGCCTGATAAACGTTCTCCGTCACCATGTAGAGACCCTTGCCAAGTGCCTGGATGCGGTAGCCCTTGGCAGGGTCGATGGCGGGGCCTTTGGCAGACTCAGGGATATCCATGTACTTGCCGATCCGTGCGCCGATCGGTGCAATTTCCGGCATCTCGGTGTAAGGAGCGCCGGCGCATCCAGGAACCGGGCAAGGATCATGTGCTGACGCTTCGATGCCGAAACCGGCTGCGAGAAAAACGGCTGCAGCTGTCATCAGCGTATTGACGAGCCGTGGCAGTCGCACGTGCAGCGGCCTTGAAAATGGTGCTGTGAGAAATGATGCATTCATGGTTGCTGGAATTTTCTATAAGGGAGAATCGGTGCTGGGATAAGCGTGTTCATGCCGAAATCGCCGCAGGCGCAGCTGAAGCGAATTGTTCGTGCCATCGGCGCACGGTTACAGTTTGTCCCGCGATACCCCAGTTGTCGGTATCGACTTCATCGATGATGACGAAAGTCGTTGCCGGATTTTTGTTCAGTACGCGCACCAGCAGTTCGGTTGCGCCCTTGATGAGTTCGGCCTTCTGCTCGGGCGTGGCGCCTTCGCGGGTGATCTGAATATTCACGTATGGCATGGCAATGGTTCCTTATCGTTTTCCGTATCAGTTTTCAGGTGTCAGAGGCGGGAGGTGGGTAAACAGCTTGTTCACGATCAGCCATTGACCCTCCTGGCGAATCAGCGCCAGATAGTCGAAGTAGTTAAAACCAAGCATCTGGCAATGGGTTTTGGCGTAGGCGATGCTGTTGTTGTCCAGCACCTCGACCGCCAGGGTTTTCATTTGAAAGGGCTCGCCCGCTTCTTGCGGGGATTTGCGGTTCTCGACTGCGTTCAGGTACTCGGCGAGCGGTTTCAGGTAAGGCTGGCCGTCGATCTCGCCGAACAAGATGGCTTGAGGATGAAACGTGGTTTTCAACCGCGGGACATCGCCCCTGTAGATGGCGTCGAAATAGCGATTGAGCACATCGTGGATTTCCTGGTGAATGTTCATTGTCCTGTTCCCGAATGAATGAGTGTATGAGTGGGCCGCTTACCACTTCCCGGAGCTCATGCCGCCGTCAACCGGAAGCACGATGCCGGTGGTGAATTCCGCATCGGTGAGATAGAGCACCGCGTCGACCACCTCCTTGGTTGTGCCGATCCGCCCCGCCGGTTGCATGGTGTTCAGGAAGCCGTGCATATCGCTGGTGTATAGCGGCGTGTCGATGATGCCGGGCGCGACGGCGGTCACCTTGATGTTGTGGGGCGCGAGTTCCAGCGCGAGTGCCCTGGTCGCATGGTTGATGCCGCCCTTGATCAGAATGGGAAGCGCGGCGGGTACGCTTGCGTTGGGCTGCAACGCGATACTCGCGGTGATGCTGACGATATGGCCTTGCTTGTGCTGCGCCATGTGGGTGGCCGCCTGCTGGCTCGCGTGGAAGAAACCTTTCAGGTTGGTGTTGACCAGGCTGTCGAGCTCTGCATCCGTGTATTCGATAAACGGCTTGGCGTTGAAGACGCCGGCGTTGTTGACCAGGATATCGACTTTGCCGAATGCCGCGACGGCGCGTTCGAACATTTTCTTCGCGGTCGCCTTTTCAGCAATATCGCCTTCGACCAGGAGGAAATTCTCGGGGTTGCCAAGCTTGTCGGCTGCGTGCGCCAGCCGCTCCTGGGTGCGTGCGTTGCCGACGACATTGAAGCCGCGCTGGAGATAAGCCTCGGCCAGAGCGAGCCCGATACCGCTGGATGCGCCGGTGACGATCACGGTTCTGTTGTCGCCGGTTCTGTTGTCGCGATTCATAGCGAATGTCCCTTCTGATGGTTTTGGTAAGAATGGTTTCCGTGCACAGGAGAACAAGGAGCAAGAAGTTGCCGAATTCTCCAGATGCGAGGGACAGTCTATTGGTGCGCTGAAGGTCAATAAATGGCTTACCATGCACATTTATTGATACATTATGTAATGAATTTATGGCGCGACAATTCGACGATGTTTTGCTTGGCAGCATCGAGCTTTTTTGTTCAGCTGCGGAGCTGGGGAGCTTCACTGCTGCAGCGACTGCCGCAGGCATCACCCCGGCAGCGGTAAGCCGTTCGGTTCTGCGGCTGGAAGCGAGGTTGGGGGTTCGGCTGTTTGTGCGGACGACCAGGAGCATCAAGCTGACGGAGCCCGGTCTCGCTTACTTCCAGGAGTGCCGGCAAGCACTGAATCAATTGGCTGATGCCGAGCGCGCGGTGACCGGTCAACAGAGCGTGCCTGCGGGTGTGCTGCGCATCAGCATGCCCACGCCGTACGGGCACTATCGGGTATTGCCCCTGTTGCCGGAATTCCGCACGCGCTATCCCGAGGTGCAAATAGAGGTCCATCTGAGTAACAGGAACATCGACTTTACCGAAGAAGGCTACGACCTTGCGATACGCGCCCGTACGCCGTCCGACTCAAGCATGATCGCCCGCAAGCTGGAGGATGCGGCGCTGGTCGTAGTGGCCGCCCCTGCCTACCTGAAGCGGGCAGGCATCCCGCAGTCACTCGACGCATTGCGCGACCACACCTGCATACAGTTTCTGCTGCCGAGTAACGGCCGGGAGATTCCCTGGCTGTTCAGGAAAAATGGCAAAGACGTAGAGGTGACGACGAATGGCGGCTACCGCTGCGCAGAGGATCTGCTGGGCGGCGTCACATTGGCACGCAGCGGTGCCGGTCTGTTCCAGACTTACCGCTTTATTGTGGAGGACGATTTGCGGCGCGGGACATTGGTCGAAGTCCTGCAGCCGTTCGCCGGACGTTCTCGTCCGTTTTCATTGCTTTATCCACATGGAAGGCATGTCGCACTACGTGTACGCACGTTCGTTGACTTTTTACTTGAAGCGCTTGGCAGCGGCCATCCCCTGCCATTGAAAAAAGGGAGCAGAGGCCGTCATTGATGTTGTGAAATCAGATTCGACAATGGGCGCCGAAGGCCGGGCGCATGGAATCCGCCCGGCCCTTCCGGGCCTTGCCGACTGTGTCGATCAACCCGGCAACACGGCCTCCAACTCCTCCAGCGTCACATGCCCGAGGAATTTCCCACGGCTGACACCCTCTTTTTTCTTCTCGATCGCATCGGCAAACGCCACCGCGGGATCATCCCGCAGCTTCTGCAAATGCCGGTGGAAATGCGGATATTTCTCCACATCCAGCACGCGGTGATATTCCGCCCAGCGCGCCAGTCCGACGAAGTACGCATCCGCCACCGTGCGCTTGCTGCCGCCGTCGATCCATTCCCGATCCGCCAGCAGCCCATCGAGATGCGCGCACGCCGCCGCGACCCGCTGACGACCCAGTTCCCTGAGCACTTCCTTCTTCTCCGGATCCGACTTCATTTCATACGCAATCCAGAGATGCCCAAAGGCCGCGAAGAAATCGGTGTTGAGGTAGAGCAGCGTCTGGTTCAGCCGGTCGTATTCCGGCGTGCCTTGCGCGTAGCCGAGCTTCATGTCGCCTTGCGACGCCAGGTGCAGCAGGATGGCGGTGCTCTCGCGCAGCGCCCTGCCGTCGGCCGTCAGGTAGGCCGGCGTCAGGTTCAAGGGATTGACGCGCGCATACAGCGCCGGCCACGGATGCTCGAGCATCTCGATGCGGCACAGGCGGTAAGGCAGGTTCAGCCACTCAAGCGCGACGATGCTGCCGAAGGAGCAGCCCTGCGGGACGCCGTAAAACAATACTGGTTCCATCGTTGAATCCTTTCGTGTTCATGTCATGGATACCGCTTCGGATGAAACGGCATGCGATGCAGGATAAAAGCAAATTAGGACATAATTGTCCTGATTAAACGCATATTCATCACGATGTCGAAACCTGCCACCCGCATGCTTGCTGTGCTGGAATTGCTCCAGACCCATGGACGCATGAGCGGCGCCGAACTGGCGCAGCGTCTTGAAATCGACGGCCGCACGCTGCGCCGCTACATTGCAGCGCTGGAAGAGCTCGGCATTCCGCTCATGGCGGAGCGCGGCCGTTACGGCGGCTACATGCTGGTGGCGGGATTCAAGCTGCCGCCGATGATGTTCACCAATGAAGAGGCCGCGGCGGTGGCGCTCGGCCTGCTCGCGGTGCGCGGACTGGGGTTGGAGGAAGCCTTGCCGGCCGTCGCCAGTGCCCAGGCCAAGCTGGAGCGCGTGATGCCCATGGCGCTGAAGAGCCGTGTGCGGGCCTTGAGCGAAACGGCGACGCTGGACATGTCATCCGCCAATGCGCCGGCCGACCCGGAATCATTGATGGCCATGGCCTCCGCTGCGCAGGCGCAGCGGAGCGTGCGCTTCACCTATCGCACCGACAGCGGCGAAGTCAGCACGCGCGACTTCGATCCCTACGGCCTCGTGTTCCGCTCGGGCCGCTGGTATGTCAGCGGCATGTGCCACCTGCGCAAGGGCTTGCGCTCCTTCCGGCTCGACCGGGTCCAGGAGGTGCAGGAGACCGCGACAGGTTTCGAGCGTCCTGCCGGTTTCGACACGGCAGGCTATCTTGCGCAGAGTATCGCCACACTGCCGCGCACGACTGCGGTGGAAGTGATGTTACGCACGGACCTGAAGACTGCGATGGAAGAACTCGGCCGCAGCATTGGCGTGTTCATGCCGCATGAGGAAGGGGTGCTGCTGCAGGCGCGCACTGACGGCATCAACTGGTTTGCGCGCCAGCTTGCCCGGGTGTCCTTTGAGTTCGAGATTCGAGAGCCTGAGGTTTTGCGTGTGGCAGTGCGGACGTGTGCGGAGCGGTTGTTGCGGATGACGCGCAGTTTGTAGATCTTGTGCCGCGATGCAGCAGGTGATGTTTATGCGGTTTATAGCGTGGATTTGAAAGGTGACGGGGCGTTACCAATCGTCGCCTACCTTGTCCGAGGGGAACTGGAATGAGGAACGCAGCAGCGACCCTATGGGCATGTTCAGGTTGATTCCGTCGGGAGGAATCGGGGAGTTGAACCATTTCGCATACAAGGTGTTGATTTCGCCGGAGAGGATGATGCGCGCCATTTCCCCGTCGACCACCTTCTTCAGTTCGGCATCCTGCTTTGAAAACATGATTGCGTAGGGCTCTACCGTCAACGGATCCCCCACGATCGCATAAGTCTCCGGTCGTCCTGAAGCTGCCCTCAGCGCGAACAGAAGGACGTCATCCATGGCGAAAGCATCTGCTTTCCGCTCTTCGACCTGCCTGAAGGATTGGTGATCGTCGCTGGCTTCCGTCAACCTGATCTTGAGCGCACGCGTACTGTTTCGCTCCATGATCGACCTGGCATTGGTTGTCCCTGCCGTCGTGACGACAAGCTTTCCGCGCAGGTCGGACCAGTTGCGTATGCCGGCATTTGCATGGACCAGCATCCTGGACGTGGCGATGAAATTCGGGATGGTAAAGGCAACCCGCTGCCGCCGTTCGAAGGTATTGGTATTGGGGCCGCAGTCCAGGTCGGATTTTCCCTCAACGATTGAAGTGAAACGAGTGGATGGCGTCACCTGCAGATACGTGACCTGCAGTTCGGGACGGTTTACATGCTTCCTGATCGCCTCGACCAGTTTCGTGCAGATATCCATGGTGTAGCCGACCGGCTTTCCATGTCCCGCAACGTAGGAAAACGGGAGGGACCCGTCCCTGGCGCCGAGGACGATCCTGCCGGTGCGCGTAATCCGTTCGAGCGATTCACCTGCCGTGGCGTGGCGGCCGACAGCGCCTATAGACAGCAGCAATGTGATTCCTGCGGCCGCGCTGAGTCGAAATCGAACTCCCATTCCCATTCCCTACTCCTGTTCGTTGCATGCGACGCCCCTGCAACTGGGGAAGCCGGCAGGACGTCGCAACGTCCACCGGCTTCCCGGACGACCTGCTACTTCGTGACTGCAATAACTTCCCGCTTGCCGCCCTTGTAGGTATACAGAGTCAGGGTGCCGTCAACAATATCGCCGTTCTTGTCGAACGCGATGGTGCCGGTCACGCCCTTGTAATTGACCTTTGCCAGCTCGGGAAGATACTTTGCCGGCTCCGACGAGCCTGCCTTCTGCATCGCGGCAATCATGGTCATCACTGCATCGTAAGCATAGGGAGCATTCAGGACCACCTCATGGCCGAACCGCTTGGCAAACCTGGTCTTGAAGCGATCCAGTTCCGCCTTCTTGCCTTCCTCGACGCCGCCCGCTTCGGCACACACGACCTTGCCTTCGCCGATGGCATCTCCCGCGAGACGTGCAAGCTCGGTCGAGCAGATGCCGTCACCGCCCATGAACCTGGCGTCGATGCCCAGTTGCTTCATCTGCCGCAGCATCGGGCCGCCGACAGCATCCATGCCCCCGAAAAAGATGACGTCGGGGTTCTTTGCCTTGACGGAGGTGAGAATGGCACTGAAGTCGGTCGCCTTGTCACTCGTGTACTGACGGGTGACGACGTTCACATTGCGGGATTTCGCGGTTGCACCTTTCACGAACTCGTCTGCGACGCCCTGGCCATATGCCGTCCGGTCGTCGATGACCGCGATATTCTTTGCCTGTCCGATCTGCACGGCATAGCGGCCCAGCGTGCCGCCCAGCTGGCCGTCGTTTGCCACAACGCGGAATGCGGTATTGAATCCCTGCTGCGTGTATTTCGGATTGGTTGCGGATGGGGAAATCTGCGGAATGCCGGCGGTGTGATAAATCTTCGACGCGGGAATCGTTGTCCCGGAGTTCATGTGACCGATGACGCCGTTAACCTTGGCGTCGACCAGCTTCTGGGCGGCGGATGTGGCTTGTTTCGGATCGCCGCCATCGTCTTCGCCGAGCAGCTCGAACGTGGCCTTTTTGCCGCCGATCGTGACGCCCTTGGCATTCAACTCCTCGATCGCCATCCTTGCGCCATCTTCGGTGTCCTTGCCCATGTGGGCTGACTGCCCTGACAACGGCGCAACGTGTCCGATCTTCACGATGAGTTCCTGAGCCTGTACGTGTACGGGAGCCGTCCAGGCAGTGGCAATAAGAGCCGCAGCTGGCATGAGTTTGAGCTTGGAAGTCATGAGTATCTCCATCTTGTCTGGTATAGGAATTCCATCTGCAGGCGCAGAGGGCTAAGGTTTCACCCCTGTGTCAACCGTTCGTCATGCCCTGGTCTGCGTGCATTTGCGGCGGTGGAGCAAGGTGCCGCTTTCACTTCATTGCAAGAGTTTCCGGCGTTGAGGCGTGATGTATTTTTGTATTGCGTGCGGACAGGAACAAGCAATGATTTCTATCGGCAGTCATTAGCAATGCTAATGGCACGCTATGCAGAGGCAGAATCAGCTAGTTCTGGAGATATCAGGAAACAGGAACGGAAGTCCTGTTAGGTACATCGTGTTGAAGCCGGGAGACGCCGGCTCAGGGGAACAACGAAGCATTGCAAGGAAATGGCCGGAAAGGCTGTTCATGCGGCGACTGCGAGGACCTTCGCCGACCGGCTTCCCGACGCTGTTACACAAGTGTGGACATGGCAGACAAAAGCCGGTCGCGTTCCTCCGCGAATGCGCTGCACTCGGCGCTGATCCAGTCCATGAACACCTTGGTGGATCTGCTGGAGCGCTTGCTCGGGTTCATCACAAAACAATAGCTGGCACTGGATTTTACGGAAATGGGAACGGCAGGCACAAGCTGGCCGCTTTTGAGTTCTTCCATGATGAGCGAGGCGCGCGCAATGGCTATCCCTTGGCCCAAAAGCGCGGCATTGACGGCGAGCTGGGAGAGGTTGTACTGGTGTCCGTGTTCGCCGAACTTTTCCACCGTGTCGTCGTTCGAGAGCGTGGCCTTCCTTACCCACTCCTTCCATTCCGCGAAGGACGATGCGCCTTCCCAGGGCGCATCGTCATGCAATAAGGTATGGCTGGAAAAGCAGGACGCATCGACAGCCGGCGTATGCCTTTCCAGATATTCCTTCGTTGCCACGGGCAGCACATACTCGGACATGAGAGGAAAGACATCGCCATTCGGTCGTTCTGTTTCCTGTCCGTAGAGGATCAGAGCATCAATCGACTCCATGTTCATGCGCGCCGAGGAGATGCCGAAGAGTTCGCCGCGCAGCCGGATCTCGATATCGGGATACAGCCGGCTGAAGCTGTTCAGCCGAGGCATCAGCCACATCATCGAAAACGACGGCGACGAACGGACAAAGATGCTCTTCGTCGCAGCCTCCGGCTGGATGGCCTGCAGTTCCGCCTCCAGCTCACGAAGCGCCCGATGCACCGCCTTGTGCAGGCGTTCCCCTTCACGCGTCAGGAGCAGCCCGCGAGGCAGGCGCTTGAACAGGGGAACGCCAACCTGCTCTTCCAGGCCCCTGATCTGCTGGCTGACCGCTCCCTGGGTAACGTGAAGCTCTTCGGCTGCCTTCGTAAAGTTGAGGTGCCGGGCAGCCGCGTCGAAATACTTGATGGCATGCATGACAAGTGGGGTAAGCAGCTGTGTGCGAGCCATGGCAGGCGTCCCGTGAATTAATCCGGTCTTCATTATCGCGCCCGGATTCTGCCATTAGCAAGACTAATTGCTCCGAATAGAAATCATCGTTTGTGAGTCGGGACGAATCTGGAAAAAATGCCCACACCGGAAAACGCAACGACAACACCCACATGATGAAACCGATTATCGGAATAACTTCAGACCGCGATAACGCGCAGGACAACATCGAATCGCACTACTGCGTGCGGCGGAATTACTGTGCCGCGGTGGCCGCTTCAGGAGGTGTTCCCGTCGTCCTGCCGTACGACGCCGCATCGGCCGACGAACATCTTGCGCTGCTGGACGGCCTGTTGATCACCGGCGGAACGTTCGACGTCGCGCCAGAGGAATATGGCATGCAAGCGAAATACCCGGACAAGATTGTCATGAAGCCCGACCGTACGCAGTTCGAACAAGCCCTGCTGCGCGGCGCATTCGCCCGCGACATCCCGATCCTGGGCATTTGCGGCGGGATGCAGCTGATTGCCATCGAAATGGGGGCGAAACTGCACCAGCACATTCCGTCCGACGTGGACACAGCGATAGAACACAAACAGTCCGAGCCATGCAACATTGCGGCGCACGCCATCAGGATCCTTCCCGGCACGCAGCTGCATCGCCTGATGGGAACCGATTCCCTGCGTGTCAACAGCCTGCACCACCAGGCGGTCGCCGGCGGTAATTCGCGTCTTCGGATCGCCGCCGTTTCCGATGATGGCGTTGTCGAATCGATCGAGGTTCCGGAGCGGGAATTTTGCATCGGCGTCCAGTGGCATCCCGAGTACCTGTTGAACGAAGGAGGGCGGAATCTGTTTGCCGAACTGGTACGCGTTGCATCCAAACGCAGGGGCGGTACCGGCCAGAAGCAAGGTAACAGGTCGTCATCCTAAAAGACCTGGCTGAACGGAGTCATCATGTATTTGTCCACCGTGAGCATCATGGAACGATCCACCGTCGAGCAGTTCTGCAAGGTGGCAGCCGTCCTCGAAAAGTTTGTCGCCGCTGCGCCACGACCGGTGAGCCTGGAAGGAATCGTGCGCGACCTGGATATGGAACCGGGCGAAGCGAGGGTGACATGCCGGCTGCTCCTTGAGTCCGGCCTCCTGAGCCCCGCATGCGATTACGAATGCTGGACCCTTGCCAAGGATCAAGGCGCGGTCACGCTGGAAGACGTGTGGTCTTCGCTATCGACGCAAGGCGATCCGGTCACGCCGACGCGCGCCGGGAAAACGGTTTGCCTCGCGCCCGAAACGGAGCTGCTGGTGGCCCAGGCATTCATGGAACTTCAGCAAAGCATCCGGCATCTTCTCCGGCGGTTCCAGCTCGACAGGGTTAGCGTATCCAGGACCGGCGGCACGGCCTGCTTCCGTCAGACCAGGAACCGCATCCGAGCGGAAGAAGTGGCGCTTGAATCATGAGCCATGTCTTTGGTATTTGCGGCGGACTATCAGGGAGGCAATCATGACCGTTTGCGTGATCGGCGCGGGGGTGATCGGCATGGCCACGGCGTACGCACTCGCACGACGGGGTTTTGAGGTGACGGTTGTGGATGAAGGAAACGAAGTCGGCCGGGGAACCAGTTATGCAAACGGCGCCCAACTAAGCTACTCCTACGTTGCTCCGCTTGCCGATGCTTCCGTATGGAAGGCCCTTCCCGGGTACCTCCTTTGCCCGGATTCCCCCCTGACCTGGCGACCGACGCTGGATTGGCAGCAGTGGATCTGGATCGCGCGCTTTCTTCGTGCCTGCAATGCGCGCGCCGCGGAGAACACCACGAAGGAATTGCTCAAACTCGCCTTCTTCAGCAAATCCTGCCTCGAGGAGTTGCAGGGTGCGCTTCGACTCGACTTCAGCCACCGGACTGCCGGAAAGCTGGTGATGCTGTCGGAAAAAAAAGACATGGAAAAGGCGAAGAGGCAAGTCGCGCTGCAGGCCTCGCTCGGCTGCGAGCAGGAGGTTCTGCCGATCGACCGCTGCATCGACATCGAGCCGACGCTCGCCCGGCCGGGCAAGAGATGGGCCGGCGGTGTGTATACCGCATCGGAACAGGTCGGCGACTGCGCGAAGTTCTGCCACGAACTGGCCGGCGTCCTGAAGACGCGGTACGGAGCACAAATACGACTGGCCACACCGGTCACCGGTGCGTGGATAGGTGGCAATCGCATCAACGGACTGCATACGCCACAGGGTGCGATAGAAGCAGACGCCTATGTGCTCGCCAATGGTGTGGGCGCTGCCTCGCTCGGAAAGTCGCTCGGTCTGCGCCTTCCCGTCTATCCGCTGAAGGGGTACAGCGTCACCCTTGAAGCGGCGGTGAACCCGGCTGACCTTCCCTCGGTGAGTATTACCGACCTGGCCCGCAAAGTCGTATATGCACGCGTCGGAAACCGGCTCAGGGTCGCAGGACGCGCCGAGCTGGTGGGCAATGACCTGACCGTCGACCGCGAGCGGTGCCGCCAGCTTGCGCAAGAAGCCGCGTCCCTGTTTCACGCCAGGGCCGATTCCGACGATGACATCGCGCCTTGGGCGGGGCTTCGGCCCGCAACGCCGACCGGTCTGCCCATCATCGGCGCGACGCCGTTGTCGAACTTGTGGACGAATGTCGGGCATGGAGCGCTCGGGTGGACGCTCGCGTGCGGAAGCGGCGAGTTGATCGCCCGACAGATGAACGGCGAACAGGGCCCGATCGACACCACCGCTTTTCTTTATCAACACTGACCAATACAGCAAAAACATCATGCAACTCATTACGAATGCGCAGGTATCCGAATTACTCGGCACGCGCGAGGCGATCGACGTCATGCGGCGAGCCTTCCGCCAGTATGGCGAATCAGGACAGATGCAGGAGCGGGTGAGAATCGACTGCGGCAATACCAAACTCAGCATGATGGGCGCGATCCTTCCCGGGTTGAGCGCCGCGGGTGCAAAGGTCTACACGACGATCAACGGCAAGTTTACGTTTGCAATCCTCCTGTTTTCCACGGTGGACGGTTCCCTGCTTGCAGCGCTGGAAGGGGACGCGATGACCGAATTCCGAACGGCTGCGGCGTCAGCCGTCGCAGCCGATATCCTGTCCCGCAAGAATGCAAGGACGCTGGGAATCATCGGGACCGGGGTGCAGGCAAAAGCCCATGTCGCCGCAATGCTGTTGATACGCGAGTTCACCGAGGTCCTGGTTGCCGGGATAGATCGTCCGCAGGAATTTGCCGCGCGCACGGCCGAAGAGTTCGGCATCAGGTGCAGCGTCGCGACAGCCGCGGAAGTCGCGGCTCGATCGGACATCCTTGTGACGGCCACGCGGTCTGCGACGCCGCTCTTTAACGGCAACGACGTGAAGCAGGGCGCTTTCGTTGCTGCCATCGGTGCGAGCAAGGCGGATTGCCGTGAAATCGATGACCGGCTTGTTCGCCGGGCGGCCCATATTGTCGTGGAATGGAAACAGCAGGCACGGAAGGAGGCCGGCGACCTGCTCTTGTGTGACGAAAGCTGCTTCAACTGGGACGATGTTCTCGAGCTTGCCGATGTGGCTGCAGGTTCCGTAGCGGTGCAGCGCGATGACCGTGACGTGATTCTCTACAAGGCCATCGGCGTCGGCCTCGAGGATATTGCGCTTGCAGAACATGTCTATACGCGGATAAAAGCGCAAACGAAATCCTGAATGAACCCATCCTCTGGATTGGGTCGGCGCCACCAAGTGGGTAAAGCGGCTGCCCTTCTCGGGCTCGGTGATGCAGGTTGAGGCACTCGCCTGCGAAGAAGCAGAGTGCGACGCGGAATTGGAAGTTTTTCTGATCGAACGTTAAGTCGAAGAAGCAAATGCTGCCAACGGCAAGTCATCGCCGAAGATGGACAGCACTTGCAGAAAACTCGCTTCCGGCTCCGCGTTCAATTGCAGTTGTGCACCGGTGACCGGATGCCGGAAAGTCATGCCGATAGCGGCCAGCATCAAGCGCCCTTGCCCGAAGCGTTCCGCGAAATAGCGGTTGTGGCGTCCGCGGCCGTGGTTGGCATCGCCGATGATCGGGTGGCTGATGTGCTTCATGTGCCGCCGCAACTGGTGCTTGCGCCCCGTCTCGGGATACAGCGCGACCAGGCTGTAGCGACTGGTCGGGTAGCTTTCGATTGCCACCGGAATTTCCGTGGTCGCCAGGCGGCGGTAGCGGGTGCGGGCTTCCCGCACCGCTTGCGGCTCGTCCTTGCGCCGCTTGTCCTCCGGCTCGTCCTGCAGCGGATGATCGATGAAGCCCTGTTCCGGTGTCCACCCCCGGACCATCGCCAGATAGGTTTTGCTTACCTCGCCAGCCATCATCGACTTGCCCAGGACACGCGCGGTGTGCGGGTCGCGGGCAAATACCAGCAAGCCCGAGGTGGGACGATCCAGCCTGTGCAAAGGGTAAACATGGCCGCCGCCATTCATCGCCCGTGCATATTGCAGCGCGAACTCGGTTTCATGCGGGTCGATGGGGCTGCGATGGACCAGCAGCCCGGCCGGCTTGTGGACGACCAGCAGCCACTGGTCGCGATAGATCTCGGTGAGCGGATTCTTGTCCGGAAAAGACGGGGTATCGGGCTGATCGCTGTCTGACATCATCACTCCGCCGATTCCGCTCTACTTTTTTGCTGCACGCGCCGGCTGTTTTTTCGGGCTCGCCGGCTTTTCTTTCTCTTTCTCGCCTTGATCGAGGCAGAGCAAGGTATCTGCGTAAGACATGAACCGGCTGAGATAGTCGGGCGAGATATCTCGCATCAATGCCAGCGAGCGCAGCACCAGCATGTGGGAATTGATCGGACCGGCATTCTTCGGCGCTTGCCCGAGCGCCTGTGCCACCTGCTTGTCGACGCTCAGTCTTGCCCAGGTATTCCTGGCGTTGCGTATGGTCTTCAGCTCGGCACGCGGACTGGCATTGCCATTCATGCGCGCGTTGGAAGGTTCCGCGGAGTGTTGCTCCAGCTGGCGCACCAGCGCGCTCAGGGATGCGCTTTGTTCCCCGGCGCGCAGCATGGCGATGGATCGTTGCAGTCCCTTGAAATCGCCTTCGGCAAAAAGCCGCTGCAGGTCGTTGGCTGCTTGCGGATATTGCTCGACGCTTCGGGCGACGATTTCCTCGGCTTCGCCTTGCGCGAGATCGAAGCGCCCCTTGAACGCCGCCAGCGCTTGCGCCAGCCTGGCATCGAGCATGCGCCTGGCGCTCCCCTGATGTGCCGCCGCGCGATCGGCCAGCACTTCGATATAGCGCCAGCGCACCGGGTCAAACCGGTTCGCGCCTGTCGCTTGCAGGGAGGCGATCAGCGCGTTGAGATCGGTGGATGCCTCCTGCGGCGCCTCCGCGACGTCCAAGTGTTCCGGCTCGTTCATCACGCGGGATTCTTGGCGGTTTTCGGCACGGGCGCCATTTCCACCCGGCGGTTTTGCGCGCGTGCGGTCTCATCGGTGTTGGGCTTGACCGGCTGCTCGGAACCGAAGGCTGCCGCAAAGACCATGGAAGACGGCATCCCTTCCTCGATCAAGGTGCGGGTCACGGTCAATGCGCGCTGGGCCGACAATTCCCAGTTGTCCGTGAAGGGACCGCCGCGAATCGGCCTGTCGTCGGTAAACCCGCTCACCATGAGCATCTCGTTGCGCGCACCCAGATACGCCCGCAGCGGGGGAACCAGGCTGTTCAGCAATTGCCGGCCTTCCGGCTGCAACTGGTCGGAGTTGAGCGCGAACAGGACTTGACCGCTGATGCCGATGCGTCCGTTGTTCAAGGTGATGCGGCCCGACGCAAGCGGAATCGCCAGCGCTTTTTCCAGGGCCATTCGACGCTGCTCTTCGAGCTGGCGCTTCTTCACTTCGTCCTGCAGAGTGGATGTCAATTCCATCTGGACGGCAACCACGGCCACCAGGAGCAGCACGAATGCGCCCAGCAGGCTGGACATCAAGTCGCCGAAAACCGGCCAGACCGGCGCGGCGTGTTCGGCACTCGCGTCGATGTCATCCATTACCTGACCTCTTCAGCAAGACTGGTTTGAGCAGCCGGCAGGCGGCGCAGCTCTTCGACGATGTCCTTTTGCGACGACATCGAGAGGTCGATGATCTCGCGCGCCTGGGCCACGTAATAGGCGAGCTGTTCGTCGCTGCGCGACATCGACTTGTCCATCGCGCCTTCGATGCGCTGCAGGTTTTCGATCAGCTTTTCATTGGCTTCATGGAATGCCTGCACGGCAAATCCGAAGGCCTCGGAGAGGCTCGATACATCGACCGCGCTGCTCGTGACCTGCGCGGCGATGTCGGTCAGCTTGGCAGCTTCGGCGGCGACATTGTCGGAGAACGCGCTCGCGGTTGCGTTGAGCGCGGTTGCAGAGGATGTCACCAAGGAATCGATCACCGTGCGCTGTTCCTGCGACGCGTGGTTGATCGCTTGCAGCAGGGAATTGAGCGTCTCCATGATGCGGCTGCGTTCCTCGAGCAGCGTGTTGTCGCGCGCAACGCTGTTGGAGATTTCCTGGCGCAATTGACCGATCACTTCCGCCGCGGCGCGCGGTGCTTCCGACGCCGTCTCGATAAGTCGCGTGATCGGTTGCTCCAGCGCGGTGCCCAGCGTCGTCAGATGACTTGCCACCGCGGATTGCAATTCTCCCAAGCGCTCGACAGCGGCATTGCTGCGCGCCGCTTCTTCATCCTTGAGTGCGCCCAGCTCGGAACGCAACAGGCCGGCCAGCTGGTCCATGCGTTCGCGATGCTGTTCGATCCACTGTCCTTCGGCGGTGATGCGGGAGCGCATCAACTCTTCGGCGGAAGCGACCAGGCGCGTGGTCTCGGCGAGCGTATCACGGGCGCTGGCCTGGGTTTGTTCGGCGATGCCTTGCGCAGTCCGGGTCAGGGTATCGCAGATCTGCTGCTGCTGCGACAGCGTTTGCGCACCGGTTTCTTGCAGCAATTGGCCTACGCGTTCGATCGCTGCGTTGCTGCGCGCGGCTTCTTCGTCCCTCAGGGCGCCCAGCTCGGTACGCAGCAGGCCGGCCAGCTGGTCCATGCGTTCGCGGTGCTGTTCGATCCACTGCGCTTCGGCGGCGATGCGGGAGCGCATCAATTCTTCGGCGGAAGCGATCAGGTGCGTGGTCTCGGTGAGTGCATCGCGGGTGCTGGTTTGCGCATGTTCGGTGATGTCTTGCGCGGTTCGGGCCAGGGTGTCGCAGACCTGCTGTTGCTGGGCCAGCGTTTGCGCGCCGGTTTCCCGCAGCTCGCGGCTGAGTGTTGCCGCCATGGCTTCCAGCGACTGCGTCCACGCCTGCTGACGTTGTGTGTCGCGCTCAGCCTGGTCGGTCTGCAGACCGGCATATGCTTCGCCGACTCTGGATACGAGGGCGCCGGCACATTGTTCGAACGTCTCGTTGAATGCATTGAGCGAGCGACCCACATCCGCGACCATGCCGGCGCTTGCCTGTTCGTGGCTCTTCAGCGCCGCATTCCATGCGTCGGCAACGGCAATGGTGGTTTCGTAGAAGCGTGCGGAAACACCGTCGAGTTGCGCCTGCACGGTGTCGGCCATGCGCGCATGCATCTGCTTCGCCTCTTGCGCGATGCCGCTCATCGCCGCCTCGACCACGGGCTTGATGCTTTCGCCGGCGGCATGCGCGCTCTTGCTCAAGTTCTCGCGCAGGGAGTGATCGACCGCGCGCGCCAGTTCGGTATAGACACCTTTGACATTGCTGTGGAAGTCTTCCTGGTTGCTGAGCAGGCGCTGGTTCAACTGCTGGCTCATGTTCTCCATCTGCGTCATCACCGCCTGCAATTGATCGGCTACCTGAGGCAATGCCTGGGATTGCAGCTGCAGCGCCTTGAAGGTTTCCTGACGCTGATGCGCGAGTGAAAAGCGGCGCAGTACCGTGGCAATTTTGGTATCCAGCAGTTGCGCCGCCTGCATTCTTTCGCGCCGGCTGAGTGCCGACATCAAGCCCAGCATCGCCGACGCGGCAACCCCTGCCACCGAGGTGCCGAACGCCAGGCCCAGACCCATGACCGGCACCGACAGCGCCGAGCGCATCGCCTGGAGATCGGTCGTGTTTTCAAGCGCAAAGACGGCGCCCTTGAGCGTGACGACCATGCCCAGGAAGGTGCCGAGCATCCCCAGCATCACCAGCAGTCCGACCAGGTACGGCGTCAGGGCGGGGCCGGGCAAGCCGACGCGTTCGCCCTCGACGCGCAGGCGCACGGGATTCTGCAGCGAAGGATGCACGCGCGACAGCCAGCCGTCGAGCTCGGTCAGGTCGCCGGGGATCGTCGCCAGCGCGAAGGACAGTGTAGACGTCGCCTGGCGAAAGCGGTGCAGTTCGAGCGCGCCGTATGCGTACGCGGCGCCGATGATCGCCGTCACCGCCAGTGCCAGGAAGCTGGAATCGATCATTCCGACGCCTGCCCAGACGATCCCAAGTGCGCCCAGGAGGAAGGCGGCTGTAAATATATGTTTATTCATTGCGTATCTTGTTTGAATGCTTCAATGAGCCCCATCGCCGGTTGCAGGCGGAGTTCCAGTTCAGCCAGCAGCAGCATTTGCATGTCGCCGTAAAAGCGTGCCAGCCAGCCTCCCGCTTGCGTCCAGCCGACGGGGTTGTCCGCCTGTTGCGTGTCGGCGAGCCTTTTCTGATGTTCTTTGAACAATTGATCAAAGCGCTTCCTGAGAAGCTGCGGCACCTTCGCGAGCAACTTGTTCTCGCGTTCGCGTAGTATTTTCTCAAGCGCCGCGTCCAGATCGGCAAGTTTTCTGAGCCGTGGTGACGCCTTTGCAACAGCTGCCCGGACATTGACCCGCAGGGGCTGGATGCTCAATTCCATGTCGCGCTGGTGCGCGTCGTAAAACCGGTGATACGGCGGGTAAGCCGTCTTGAGGTCCAGCGGCAGCTCGAGTATCGGCAAGGGCAGCTTGATGTGCGTCTTGCCCGGCTTGGTCGAGCAACTCATGGTGATCGAATACACCAGGAGATCCTGGATGCGGTCGAACTCGGCGCTGATGGCTGCCTGCGAGGTGGCCCGCGCTTCCGGCTGTTGTTTCCGCGCGCTTGCAATGCCTTCGCCGTGCACGGAAGACAGGGCGATCGCGTCGGCAAAGTGCACCCACTGGCCGAGCTGTTCCGCAAACGCATTCCCGGGGTCGGCCGTATCGACGATACCCAGGTCAGCGAGACAACGAATGAGTTTTGAGCTGTGGAAGCTCGTACGCGGCAACACTCGCGTCATAGGCAGGTGCAATCACAATCGAAATAAGCAGGAAGACCGGTACTTCACGCCACTTTCGGCGGCCCGATTTGTCGTTCGGTAAAACCGGCGATCGGCGATTATATCGCGGTGAAGGGGGAACTCAAACGCGCGGGAATTGCCATTCCCGCCACTTGCGGCTTGGCGATCCGCCCCTGCTGGCCGCTACCTACGAAGGTTGCAGCTGATCCGGAGGCGCCCCGGCGTCGCACTTCTTGCAGTTCAAGCGATAACCCAGCATGGACGCCCTGCCTTCTTCCGTTGTCACCCAGGGCCTCGAAAACCATGGAGGATCATGGCGAACATGCTGAAAATGCCCGCAGACCAATTCAGCGACCCAATGGTCTTCATCATCCTTGTGAAAGCCTGTGATCGGCTGTTCGATGGTGTGTCTCCTTATGCTTACCTTCCGGCCGAACGCCCCAACAACTGCCCGAAACCCAACCGCACCGGCAGGCGCGACTTGAGACGCAGTGCAGGATGTTCGACGAGATGCCAGGACAGGAATGCACACGCGACCGTCACGGCCGAAGCAATCGCGAGCCCGGCGACAAACGGCAGGTCCTTCCCGCCCACGCACAGCACCGTCTGCTGCACCGGGAAGGCATAGATATAGATCCCGTACGAAATGTCCCCGTACCTGCCGAAGCGGCGGACAACAGGCGTGGAACGCGTCCCGATGAAGACGACGCATGCCGGAATCAGGAAGAGCAATGAGGCATGGTCGGCACCTGCGAGATGCAAGGCAAGCGATGCCGCGCCGGAGGCGGCGAGCAGGTAATGCGGCCCGCCTTCCCAGGCGCGACGGTACAGGTCGAGGCACACGCCCGCGAAGAAATATAGCGCGAAGTGGAACTGGTAGTTCTTGGGATCGAACGCGAAGCCGAAGAAATAGACGGCAGATGCCGCAGTGGCAAGCACGACCGCCCACCGCTTCGTCATCAGTCCGGCGCAGCCGAGCACCAGCAGGACGAAGTAGCAGCGCACTTCGAGCGGAATGGTCCACAGCGAGCCGTTGACGGCGCGCGGGTGGATGTTCTCTTCAAAGACACCCGGAAGCACGTAGCGCACGGTGGTGACCTTCAGGTTGCGCAGGAAGTCGCGCAGGTCGGGGTGGGAAAAGTAGGCTTGCGCGTCGAGCGTGGATACAAGGGGGCCAAGGATGAACGCCGCGACCAGGGTGACGACCGCAAGCCCGGGCCAGATGCGCAGGAAGCGCTTGGCGAGGAAGCGCAAGCCGTTCGGGTCCAGGCGCCAGCTCTGCGACACCAGGAAACCGCTGACCGAGAAGAAGATCAGGACGGCGAAGGTGCCGAGGCTCATCCGGAAGATCGACGGCTCGGGGAGGCCGTTCAACGCGAACTGATGGCTGACCAGGACAAGGAATGCCGCAAGGATGCGCAGGAAGTCGAAGTTGTTCTGCCTGGAGTGCTCGCCGGTGCCCATGTCGCGTGTCCGTTGCCTGCGCAATCGCAGGTGGCGACTGCTTGAAAACAGGCAATTCTACATGACCCGGTTTCGGGCGCTTTGTTGATATTGAATAGCATTCTTTTTCCATGGAAAAGACCATTTGCACCACAGATGATTGTTCGCATGAATTCTGATTGCGAATGCGCGCAGCCTGGAGTACTGTCTGGCGTCATGGTGGAGGCGTTTCTTATTGACGTCCGTCAGAATTTACTGGTGTGCCTGTAGTCAAACCGAATGGCATTTTCTGTATATCGTTCGGATGCACGGTAAATTATCAAGGCAGACGTGACGAGGTACTTCCCGTTATCTGCATAATGGCCGACAAGATGCAAGAAGCATTTCATCTGACAGCGGAGCAGTATGCGCTCGGCATTTTTTGGCTCGACTCAAACGGCATCATCACGCATGCCAACGAGGCGGCAGGATGTCTGACCGGCGCCGACGTCGATGCGATGACCGGGAAACCAGTGTGGGACTACATTGCGGAATGGAATCCGAGTGCATGGCAAGAACTGGCCGCATGCATCGCACCGGAAAAAGCCAAGCAACTGCGCGTAACAATTCGCATGACCGACCATGGCAGTGCGGCGGCCGAAGCCCATGTGCGGCATCTGAAAATGCAAGGGTTCACATCGTTTGCCGTGTTCTTGCATGGGATTGCAACCCGTGCACGGACGGAAGATCTGTTTCGCCTGCAACATAATCTCCTGGAAGCTGTTGCCCGCGGGGAGTCACTCGAGAAACTGCTGACACAACTGTGCAACGATGTGGAAGCAATGGCACCGGAACTGCACTGCTCCGTCATGCTGGTGGACGAGCAGGATCGAGCGCATGTCGTTGCCGCACCCAGTCTCCCCAAAGCTTATGCAGAGGCGCTCGAAGGGGCGCAGATCGGACCGGTGGAAGGATCGTGCGGAACGGCGGTTTACTACAATCAGCCGGTTCAGGTCAGTGATATTGCGCATGATCCGCTGTGGGAAAACTACCGTGACCTGGTGTTGCCGATGGGCCTGGCAGCTTCCTGGTCCAGTCCGATCATCGCACGTGACGGCACTGCTCTCGGGACGTTTGCCGTCTACTACCATGAGCGGCGCGTGCCCTCCGAGTTTCATCGGCAGCTGGTGGAGGTCTGCACCCATCTGACGGCGATTGCGGTCGAACGCAGCCACGCAGACGAACGGCTGCACAATCTGGCGTTCTACGATCCGCTGACCAAGCTGCCCAATCGAAAGTTGCTGGCAGACCGTGCCGAAATCGCGTTGGCCAATGCCGTCCATGACAGCAGTCCACTTGCCGTACTGTTCGTCGACCTGGATCGCTTCAAAACCATCAACGATACACTCGGGCACGAGGTCGGCGACAAGTTTCTGAAGGCAATCGCGGAACAGTTCAGCCATGCGGTACGGCATGGCGATACCGTCAGCCGCGTCGGCGGTGATGAGTTCGTACTCCTGCTGCCGCATTGCGACGGTCATCAGGCAGCCACCCTGGCGCAAAGGCTGCTGGAAATCGCCGCCACGCCGGTGACCGTGGACGGGCACCGGCTGGATGGGACGGCTTGCGTCGGCATCAGTCTGTACCCCGGCGACGCGCAGAACTACGATGTCCTGTTGCGTTATGCCGATATGGCGATGTACCAGGCAAAGGCGGGCGGACGCAATACCTATCGCTTTTTCAGTCGCGAGCTGAACGCTTCGATCCAGGAGGCGGTGGCGCTGGAGCGTGCATTGCGGCACGCGCTGGAGGAGCGCCGCCTGAGCGTGTATTACCAGCCCAAGCTCTCGCTGAACGATGAGGCCGTTGCCGGCGTCGAGGCGCTGGTGCGCTGGCATGACCCGCACATGGGAACGGTGTCGCCGGCACGTTTTATTCCCATTGCGGAAGAATCGGGCCTGATCAATGAACTTGGCCTCTGGGTGCTGGAGGAAGCCTGCCGCCGGCTGGCCGAGTGGCGCAACGGCGGCCTGCAGATTCCTTCGATGCAAGTGAATGTCTCGCCCAAGCAGTTGGGCCGCAAGGACTTGCCGGCTCTGATCGCCGATATCCTGCGCCGCTACGCGCTGCCGCCGTCATCGCTCATTCTCGAAATTACGGAGAGCAGCATGATCGACGACAACGAGAGATCGACTGCCGCATTATCCGCATTGAGTGCAGTGGGGATCAAACTCGCTGTCGACGATTTCGGAACCGGTTATTCCAGTCTGAGCTATCTGAAGCGCTTCCCGGTTCAGGAATTGAAGCTGGACCAAAGCTTCGTGCGTCACCTGGACGACAACAAGAGCGACCGCGAACTGGCCTCGGCTGTGATCAATATCGGACGTGCCTTGCATCTCACCGTGGTGGCCGAAGGTGTAGAGCATCAGAGTCAGCTCGACTTTTTACGTGCACAGCAGTGCGACTTGGCCCAAGGTTTCTACTATAGCCGTCCGCTTCCTTCGCACGAATTCGAGAATTGGCTGGCAGCGCGGGCAAGCTAAGGGTTCCGGCGATCCGCAGACTGGACGCCTTGGTTTGCTCGTGTGTCCTTTGAGTGAGATTCGAGAGCCGGAGGCATTGCGTTCGGCAGTGCGGGGACCTGCGGAGCCGCTGCTGCGGATGTCGCGCCTGGGGCGCGTCGTTTCCAAGTGGCGGCCACGGCATGAGGCCATGCAAGCGCAAGACCACACGCCGAAAGCGAAGCGGTCATTTCACCGCGAAGCAGTAAAGCAATCCATCTCCCCCCGTGCTCTGTATCCCCTCCGGGTTGCACCCACGCGTCGGATGCGCTGAATTCCAGGACTTGGCCCAGGAAGCGTCGACGGGACCTGCGCGGTCGTGATGCCCCGTCATCGCCGAGCCATCCGTCCCGCTCTTGGTCCAGTTGCCGCAGGTCATATCGGAAAACGGCGCCCCCGGGAAAGCTGTGCCGTCGGGCCGCGAACCGGTCAGGATGTCATGCTTGTTGGGTTTCTCGGTGCGGCCGTTCACGGGACGTCCCCTCTCGTCCAATGCCGTCTCTTTCGTCACGTTGTTGGCGGGGGAGTGCAGCTCATCGACGCTCCTGGCGATCACGACGCCCTTGGCGTTCTGCCACGGACCGGTGCCGATACGGTCGCGCGCATTGACGAACTTCGGATCGGCCATCGCGGACCCTTGGGTGCTCAGGTAGGCGCGCCAGGTTCGGTTGTCTGCGCCGGCCGCCGCCGCGAGCGACTGGCAATGCTTGTCCGCCCCTTCGAGGCCGCCCAGGTCTCCGCCCTTGCCAGGGCCGATGCTGGTCACAAAGAATGTCATGTTGGTGGGGCCGGGCTGCGATGTCCCCATGCCTGCACATCCAGCCAGCACCATCACGCAACCTGCAATCAACCCTGTCCTTTGCACCGAACTGTTCATCGCGATCTCCTCTTGGTATGGTTGTGACCCACAACACCGTGCCGGCAGCGGAAAAGGAAAGCTCCTTCAAAAACTCCGTTGCGTCCATAATCCCAGCGGCCATACCGCGACGCGGCACTTCCACATACGGTATGCCATTTCCGGCTTTGGCGTATTGCTGAAAGTTCGCACATGTTCGAGCGGCTGTGTTCCTTCTTAAGGTAAACAGCCAAGCGTTCGGATCGCCGTTGGATGCTCGCACATTGGCAGCAAACAACAATGCCGTTCAGCAGCAACTGAACGGCATTGCGGGGGCAACGTTCCTCAGAGAGATCAGGCGTCGGCGACCTTCAATACCAGCTTGCCGTTGTTCTCTCCGGAGAACAGTTTCTGGAAGGTTTCCGGGAAAGTATGCAGCCCGTCGACCACATCCTCGCGCGTCTTGAGCTTGCCTGCCATCAGCCAGCCGGCCATGTCGCGGATCGCTTCGCCGGCGCGCGGGTAGTAGTCGGACACCATGATGCCCTTCATCGTTGCGCGCTTGACCAGCAGCGCCAGGTAGTTGGCCGGGCCTTTCACCGGCGTGGTGTTGTTGTACTGCGAGATCGCGCCGCAGATCACGATGCGCGCGCCATGCGCCAGGCAGGTCAGCACCGCGTCGAGGATGTCGCCGCCGACGTTATCGAAATACACGTCGACACCTTGCGGACACTGCTGCTGCAGTGCCTTTTGCACGTCTTCGTTCTTGTAGTCGATCGCCGCGTCGAAGCCCAGTTCGTCGACCAGGTAGCGGCACTTGTCCGCACCGCCGGCGATGCCGACCACGCGCGCTCCCTTGATCTTCGCGATCTGGCCGACCACGGCGCCAACCGCGCCGGCCGCGCCCGACACCACCACCGTGTCGCCGGCTTTCGGCTGACCCGCGTCAAGCAGGCCGAAATAGGCGGTCAGCCCGGGCATGCCCAGCGTGCCGAGATAGACCGGCAGCGGCGCCGCCTTCGGATCGACCTTGGTCAGGCCCTGACCGTTCGAATACGCATATTCCTGCACACCCAGCATGCCGTTCACATGGTCGCCGACCGCAAATGCCGGGTTGTTCGACGCGATCACGCGCCCGACCGCCAGTGCGCGCATCACTTCGCCGATCCCGACCGGCGGAATATAGGAAGCCTTGCTTTCGTTCATCCAACCACGCATCGCAGGGTCGAGCGAGATGTACAGCACCTTGACCAGCACCTCGCCCTCTGCCGGGTCGCGCAAGGTTTCTTCCGTGTAGTGGAAGTCGCTGCGCTTGGCCGCGCCGACGGGGCGGCTGACGAGGCGGAATTGATGATTGATGTGGTTCATGACGAATCCTCCATGGCGTTGATCGAGTGTTTGCAGGCAACAAACAGGATGGAGGGGAGTATAGGGACTGTAAAGTTGCTTGATAAGTACGCAATCAGACACTACATTGTTGACTATCAAGGAACAATAAAGCCGCCATGCTCAATCCGCAGCGCCTTGCCATCTTCTCCACCATCGTCCAGGCCGGCAGCATCAGCCGCGCCGCGACCCAGCTCGGCTGCGGAAAATCGGTGATTTCGCGGCAACTGGCGCGCCTGGAAGCCGACCTCGGTGCGCGCCTGATCCAACGCTCGACACGCCGCCTGGCGCTGACCGAAATCGGCGAAATGGTGCTGCAGGAAGCGCAGCAGATCGACCGCGCGATGGCCAATATCGAGCAACTAACTGACCAGTACCAGCAGCAGGTGCGCGGCCTGTT